>Ga0134126_10012451_pt1 | contig 10751 bp, 8 predicted proteins | sample KB31752_FD_96881 | JGI IMG/M metagenome (GOLD analysis project Ga0134126, IMG submission 96881) | Terrestrial soil microbial communities with excess Nitrogen fertilizer from Kellogg Biological Station, Michigan, USA - KB3-175-2 | ecosystem: Environmental > Terrestrial > Soil > Unclassified ...
CCAGGCCGAGATGAAGTGCGTGTTGAGGACGCCGGAGAGCGACATCCAGCCGCGTGAGAGCTCGACCTGGATGAGGGCATATGTCACAAGGTCGAGACCGAGCCCGCCGTACTCCTCGGGGATCGTGACGCCGAACAGGCCGAGCTCCTTCATCTGCTCGACGATCGGCTCGGGGAACGAGTCCTCGTGGTCGTAGTGCTCGGCGTTGGGCAGGATCTGCTCGTCGACGAACTGGTGCACCATCTCGGCGATCGCGCGCTGCTCGTCGGTTATCTCGTTGAAAGAGGTTGCTACGGCCATGTGGTTCGGCGCTCTCCAGGGTCGCTTGATCTCGTGCAAGGGAGAATACCGGCATGAACTTCGCGGCCGAGGTCGTCGATGCCGTACCGCCGGAACGCCTGGCACTGGTCGAGCTCGCCCGCGACGGCACCCGCCGCGAGTGGTCGTTCGGCGAGGTCGCGGAGCGCTCCGCGCTCCTCGCGGGCAGCCTGGCCGCTCGCGGTGTGGGCCGCGGCGACGTGGTGATGACCGTGATCGGGAACCGCCCGGAGTGGGTGTTCGCGATGCTGGCCTGCTTCCGCATCGGCGCCGTGGTGCTGCCGTGCACCGAGCAGCTGCGGCCGAAGGACCTGGCGCTGCGGATCGCGCAGGCCGGCCCGAGCCTGATCCTGGCCGACGAGCGCAACCTCTCCCAGCTCGCGGACGCGGGCGTGCCGGTGCTGGCGATCCCCGACGAGGAGCTCTATCGCGCCGCGCCCGCGGCGGCGGTGGAGCTCGATGAGAGCGAGCCGTGCCTGATCACGTTCACGAGCGGCACGGCGGGCGAGCCGAAGGGCGTGCTCCACGCGCAGCGATACCTCCACGGGCAGCGCCTCCAGGCCGAGCGCTGGCTGGCCCCGGCGCCGGGCGAGCTCGTGTGGTGCACGGCCGCGAGCGGCTGGTCGAAGTCCGCCCGCAACGTCTTCATCGCGCCCTGGCTGCAGGGCGCCGCAGCGCTGCTGCACGACGCGCGCTTCGATCCGCAGGAGCGCCTGGAGCTGCTCGCGCGTGAGCGCGTCGCCGTGCTCTGCATGGCACCGACCGAGTACCGCGTGATCGCCAAGCGTGCGACGCTCGCGCCCCTCCCCCGCCTGCGCGCGATGGTCGCGGCCGGCGAGGCCCTCAACCCCGAGGTCCTCGACACCTGGCGCGAGGCGACGGGCCTCGAGATCCGCGACGGCTACGGCCAGACCGAGACCGGGCAGCTGACCGGCGCGCCGCGTGGAGGCGAGACGCGTGCGGGCTCGATGGGACCGCCGCTGCCCGGCGTCGAGATGGCGATCGAGGACGGCCAGCTGACCGTCGCGCCCGCGAGCGTGCCGACGTTCTTCCTGGGCTACCTGGGCGAGGAGGCGGTCCGGGGCGAGGACGGTCGCTGGCGGGTGCGCGACCGCCGCGCGGAGGGGACCTGGCGGACCGGCGATCGCGTCACCCGCGACGAGGACGGCTGGCTCTACTTCGAGGGTCGCGGCGATGACGTGATCGTCTCAGCGGGCTACCGGATCGGCCCGTTCGAGGTGGAGTCGGCACTGGTCGCGCACCCCGCAGTCGCCGAAGCCGCTGCGGTCGCCGCGCCGGACGAGGAGCGCGGCGCGGTGGTGCGCGCGGTGGTCGTGCTGCGCGACGGCCACGCCGCCGGCCCGGCGCTCGCGGCCGAGCTGCAGGAGCACGTCAAGAACGTGACCGCGCCCTACAAGTACCCGCGCATCGTCGACTTCGCCGAGGAGCTGCCCAAGACCACCTCAGGCAAGATCAAGCGAGCGGAGCTGCGGGGAGGCTGAGCGGGAGGCCCCGGAGGCGGCGGGGAAACCGCCTCCGGGGCCGAGCGCAGCTCAAGAGAGGACCGTGGCCCTCAGCCCGCCGGACGGTCGCGCGGCCGGCGTGCGCCTGAAGCGCTGAGCTGCGTGCCGGACGCTTTCGGTCTGCGCGGCGGCCGACCGGCCGGCGGAGGCGCTTGATTGGAGGGGGTCGGGCCGGCGCTCCATGCCGGCCCTCGCCGGCCGGTCCCCGCGCAGCAGCGAGCGCGCCATTTCGGTGAGCACGGCGTCGTTGGCCCGCCGCAGCCTGGTTTCGTGGCTCATCTCGTGCCTCTCTGTCGTGGCCATCGCGATCACGCCGCCTGGGCGACCGGCTCGTCCGCCTCGACGGTCTCGATCAGCTCGAGCTCCGGGTCCCGCGCCTCCTGCATCGTCGGCGCGGCGGGCCCGCGCAGGATCAGCAGGGCCGCCAGGATCCCGACCGCGACGGCACCCGCCGCCACGAGGTAGGCCAGGTGGTAGCCGCCGGTGAGGGCCGCCAGCGCCCCTTCGCCCTGAGCGGCGAGCGCTTTCGTGTGGTCGGTCGCGATCGTGCCGAGCGTCGCCAGCCCGATCGCCCCGAACAGCTGCACCGAGACGTTGACGATGCCCGACGCGAGCCCCGCGTCACGTGCCGGCGCGTCGGACATGCCGATCGTCAGCAGCGGCAGGAACGACGCCCCCGCGCCGAGGCCCAGCAGCACGAACGCGCCGAACAGCCCGGGGAAGTACCTCGCCCCGAGGCCCTGTCCGGCGAGCAGCGAGAGCCCGACGATGATCGAGGCGAGCCCGCTCACCAGCACCGGCACCGAGCCGAAGCGCTCCACGAGACGCGCCGAGACGCCGAGCGACATCGTCGCGATCCCGATCGTGAGCGGCATGAACGCCAGCCCGGTCTGGATCGCGTCATAGCCGAGCACGCGCTCGAGGTACAGCGAGCCCAGGAAGAAGGACGAGAACATGCCCGTCACCAGGAACCCGCGCACGAGGCTCGAGCCCATCAGCATCCGCAGCCGCAGCACCCGCAGCGGCATGATCGGGTTCTCGATCCGCGCCTCCAGCCGCAGGAAGGCGGCGAGCAGCGCCAGCGAACCGCCGGCGGCGGCGAGCGTGCGGGGGTCGCCGAGCCCGTAGTCGCTGGACTTCACGATCGCGAACGCACCCAGCATCGTCGCGACGGTGATCAGGATCGAGCCGAACCAGTCGACGCCGCCCTTCAGGCCGATGCCCTCGTTCTCCTCGATCAGCAGCCAGCCCAGCGCGAACGCGAGCACGCCGATCGGGACGTTCACGAAGAAGATCCAGTGCCAGCTGAGCGACTGCGTGAGCGCGCCGCCCGCAAGCAGCCCGATCGAGCCGCCACCGGCGGACACGAAGGCGTAGAGACCCATCGCTTTGGCCTGCTCGCGACGCTCCGGGAACTCGGTGACGATGATCGCGAGGATGACGGCAGAGGCGACCGCGCCGCCCGCGCCCTGGAGCAGCCGGAAGCCGATCAGCATCGCCTGGCTCGTCGCGATGCCGCACAGCACCGAGGCCCCGGTGAACAGCACGAGCCCCGTCAGGAAGACCCGCTTGCGCCCGACCAGATCGCCCATGCGCCCGGCGAGGAGGAGCAGGCCGCCGAACGTGATCAGGTAGCCGTTCAGCACCCAGGTGAGGTTGCCCTGCGTGAAGTGCAGGTCCTTCTGGATCGACGGCAGCGCGACGTTCACGATCGTCGCGTCGAGGACCATCATCAGCTGGCCCAGGCACAGGACGGCCAGCGCGATCCAGCGCCGGCGCTCGTTGCGTGCGCTCTCGGGCGCCACGCTCAGTCTCGTTGGGGTCTCGATCGTCGTGCTCATGCTGCTCCCTTCAGTTGCTCGTGGGAGCACCATACCATGGATAATCCATGCATCAAGGATTATCGCTCAAATATTTATGGTCTATGCGGAGCTGGTGATCTTTGGTAACATGATGGCCGATGAGATGATGACAACAGACGCTCCGACAACAGGTACACTCGATCCCGTGGGTGAGGAGAGGGCCTGTATCCCGGGTTCGATGGTGTTGATGTCGCGCCTGGCCAAGCAGTTCTACCGGCGCAGCGACGAGGATCAGCTCGGCATGCAGCTACGGCACCTGGTAGCGCTGTCCTACGTCTCCGACCACGACTGCTGCCCCCAGCAGGAGCTCGCCGACGCGTTCTGCATGGACGCCAACAACGTGGTGCTGCTGCTCAACGAGCTCGAGGAGCTCGGCTACGTCACCCGGCTGCGGGACCCCCACGACCGGCGCCGCCACCTCGTCCAGATCACGAAGTCGGGCCGCCGCGCGCTGGCGCGCGCCGAGAAGGCGACCGAAGCGATCGAGGATGAAGTGCTGCACTCGCTGGCGCCGGAGGAGCGCATGACGCTGCTGCGTCTGCTGGGACGCGCGCTGCGGGCTTCAGAGCCGGTGCAGGCCGAGGGCGAGCCGGCGCAAGAGCCGGCGACGGTCTCGGCGTAGGCCGCGCTCTACTCGCGAGGTCCTTACAGCGATCGCACCTGGGGCGCCCCGCCGTCCCCGACGCGCGATGCTGCGGCTTGATGTGGCTCGGCGCTTACGAGCTCAGAGCGCGACGATCGCGTCGATCTCGACCTGCGCCCCGCGCGGCAGTGCAACCACCCCGATCGCTACGCGCGCGGGCGGCTCGCCGGCCTCGAAGAAGGTGCCGTAGACCTCGTTGACGGCCGCGAACTCGCCCAGGTCCGTCATGTAGACCGTCAGGCGGGCCGCCCGTCCGAGCGAGGTGCCGGCCTCGGCGCAGACCGCGCCGAGGTTGAGCAGGCACTGCCGCGCCTGCTCGGCAGCGGTGGCTCCCACGAGCTCGCCGGTGCCCGGGTCGAGCGGGATCTGCCCCGAGCAGAAGAGCAGCTCGCCCACGCGCACGGCGTGGCTGTAAGGCCCGATCGCGGCCGGCGCGGCGGCCGCGTCGATCGTCTCGCGCTCCACGCTCATGTCCGCCCACCCTACCTACCGGCTGCCCCCAGCCGCGATGAGCACTAGATTTCAAGCAATGGGACGACGGCTCGGAGGGGTGCCGGCGGGGGTGCTCGCAGCGATTGCGCTCTGGGCGCCTCAGGCCCACGGTCAGATCTCCTACTCCGCGTGCCCGCGCGGCAACAACCTCGCCTGCGCCCATCTGGTGGTGCCGCTCGATCCTTCGGGTGCGACCCCGGGGACGGTGAGCCTCGCGATCCGCCGCCACCGCGCGCCCGTGGGAGACGCGCGCAGCGCGATCGTCGCCCTTGCCGGTGGCCCGGGGCAGGCCGCGATCCCGTTCGCGGAAGACTTCGACGAACTGCTCGGCCCGATCGCCGCGACGCGGGACCTGATCGTCTTCGACCAGCGGGGGATCGGGCTCTCGCATCCGCTCTCCTGTCACGCCTTCGAACACGGGCCGACGCTCAGCCCCTCGCCGGGTGCGGTCGTGGCGTGCGCCACGCAGCTCGGCCCCGCCCGCGCCTTCTACTCGACCGAGGACAGCGTCGCCGACATCGAGGCGATCAGGCGTGCGGGCGGCTACGAGAAGCTCGTCCTCTACGGCACCAGCTACGGCACGAAGCTCGCCGAGCTCTACGCCCAGGCCTACCCGCAGCACGTCGAAGCGCTGATCCTGGACTCGGTCGTGCCGCCCGCCGGCCCGGATCCGCTCAACCGGCCGACGTTCGCCGCCCTGCACCGGGTCCTCGGCGCGACCTGCGACGGGCACGCCTGCCGCAGGGTCACGCGCAGCCCCTTCGCCGACCTCGCCAAGGTCGTGAAGCGGATGCGCGACCGCCGTCTGGAGATCCGGGCGATCGGCCCGCGCGGGCGTCCGCACCGCGTCGCGGCGACGCCGGAAGCGCTGCTCAACACGCTGCTGGCGGGCGACTTCTCCGGCCCGCTTCGGGCCGCGCTGGTGACCGCGGATCGCGCGGCTGCCCTCGGCGACGACGCCCCGCTCGGGCGGCTGCTCGGAACGATCCCGGCCGAAGAAAGCGGTGGCGAAGAATTCGACGCGCCGCTGTACTTCGCGACGAGCTGCGAAGACCAGGCCTTCCCGTGGAGCCGCACCGCCCCGCCGGCGCAGCGGCTCGCGCAGGCCGGCGCAGCCGCGCGGGCGCTGGGCGCGGGTGCCTTCGCGCCGTTCAGCACCCGCGACGCGATCGCCTTCAGCGACGAGCGTCAGTGCGCGGCCTGGCCGTACACGACGCCGTTCGCGCCCGCGCCGCCGACGCAGCTGCCGGCGGTGCCGACGCTGATCCTGAGCGGCGAAGTGGACCTGCGCACGCCCACCTCCGGGGCGCGCGAAGTCCAGGCGATGATCCCCGGCTCGCACCTGCTCGTCGTCCCGATGGTCGGCCATTCGGTGCTCGGCAGCGATCCGACCTCCTGCGCCGAACACGCGCTGCAGGCGGTCTTCCGCGGGCGGGCGATCGCGGCCTGCCGCCGCGGCCCGACGCCCGCGCGCCTGCGCCCGTCGCCACCGCCGCCGCGATCGCTCGCGCACGTCTCGCCGGCCCGGCACTACAGCGGCCTGCCCGGTCGCACGGTTCACGCCGTGCAGCTGACGATGCTGGATCTCGCCGGCCAGCTCGCGCTCACGCTCGAAACGAGCATCTCCGCCGAAGACCTGTTCTCGCTCCCGTTGCTGCGCACCGGCGGCCTGCGCTCGGGCTGGGCCGAGCTCAACACGACCGCGGTGAGCTTCCACGACTACTCGTTCGTCCCGGGTGTGACGATCACCGGCTCGCTGCGGGTGGAAACCGGGGACCTGCGCATCGGCGGCACGGCCGCGGCTCACGGCACGCTTCGCCTCGGCGCCCACCACATGCTGGTCGGGATCCTCGGCGGGAGAAGCGTCCGCCTACCGGCGTCGGGGGACCGTTCGGCGGCTATTGTCGCGGGGCATGCCGCGGCGAGTTCGAATCCTTCTGACGGCAGCCGCGCTGGCCGTGCTGGCGCTCAGCGGCTCGCCCTCGCCCTCACACGCATCCTCGGTTCTTAGCTTCACGCCCTGCGCGGGCGAGCCGAAGCTCTCCTGCACCGACCTGCCGGTGCCGCTCGACCGCTCCGGCGCGGTCCCCGGCACGATCGCGCTGTCGGTCGCACGCAAGCTCGCCGGCAGCTCGCCGAGCGCCACCGCCGTGCTCGCGCTCGCGGGCGGGCCCGGGCAGCCGGCGCTGCCGTTCGCGGAATTCAACGCGCAGACGCTCACGCCCGCGCTGCACTCACGCGACCTGCTCGTCTTCGACCAGCGCGGAACGGGCTCCTCGGATCCGCTGAGCTGCCCGGCGCTCGAAAGCCCGGGACGCTCCCTCGAGCGGATCTTCCAGCGCTGCGCCGAACAGATCGGAGCCGCGCGTGGCGCGTTCACGACACAGGAATCGGTTCAGGACATCGAGGCGCTGCGGCGTGCCGCCGGCTACTCGAAGCTGGTCCTCTACGGCACCTCCTACGGCACGAAGGTCGCACTCGAGTACGCCGAACGCTACCCCCAGCACGTCGAAGCGATGCTGCTCGACTCGGTGGTTCCGACCGACGGCCCCGAACCGTTCGCGATCCCGACTTTCGAGGCGCTGCCCGGCGTGCTGCGCGAGCTCTGCTCGCAGAACGTCTGCCGGGGCATCACGCCGGAACCGGTTGCGGACCTCGCTTCGCTGATCGCGCGCCTGCGCCGCCGCCCCCTCGCCGGCTCGGTCTACGACGGGCTCGGCCACCGTCACAACGCGCTGCTCACCGAGCAGCGCCTGCTCGACGTGCTGCTGGCGGGCGATCTGAACCCGGCCCTGCGCGCGCTGCTTCCGGCCGCGATCCGCTCCGCGCTGGCGAACGACCCCGACCCGCTGCTGCGCCTGCAGGCGCTGGCCGAGGGGCTGGTCCCGAACGTGCCGGTGAGGCGAAGCGAGAAGCATGGCGGCACAGCGGACGCCTCCGGGGAACCCGACGAAGCGCTGTTCGTCGTCACCACCTGCGAGGAGGCTCCGTTCCCTTGGCAGCGCACCTCGCCTCCGGCGACGCGCCTCACGGAAGCGGTCAACTTCCTGCACGCCCAGCCCGCGAGCGACTTCGCCCCGTTCGACGAGTCGACGGCGCTGAACAGCAGCCTCGTGCCCGCGTGCGCCGGCTGGCCATACGCCTCGGCGCCACCCCCCGCCCCGGCACCGCTTCCCGATGTGCCCACGCTGATCTTCTCCGGCGCGCAGGACCTCAGGACGCCGACGTCGAACGCGATCAAGGTCGCCGCTGAGATCCCCGGCGCCTCCGTCGTGGTCGTGCCGTTCACCGGCCACTCGGTGATCGGCAGCGATCTGACCGGCTGCGCCGAAAAGGCGCTCGCCAGCTTCTTCGCGGGCACGCCGCCGGCGCAGTGCGCAGGCGCGAAGGACGTGCTGGCGCCGACACCGGTGACACCACGCCGGCTCTCGGCGGTCCGCGCGCCTGCGGGCCTGCCCGGCCGGCCGGGGCGGACGCTCGTGGCGGCGCTCGACACGGTGCTCGACCTGAACCGTCAGGTGATCGCGGCGACGATCCAGGCAGAGGCGACGCTCCCGAGCGGGGCGAGCTTCGGGGGGCTCCACGGCGGCTACGCGCGGCTGACGGCCTCCTCGGCGGTGCTGCACGATCTGTCCTTCGTCGCCGGCGTGCGCCTCTCCGGGACGTTCAGGATCAAGCACGGCCGGCTGCTGCCCGCCACGCTGCGAATCAGCGGCGCGAGCGCGGCGCCGGGGACCGTGCGGCTGGGTCTCGGCTCGCACCGCGTCATCGGGACACTGGGCGGGCGGCATTTCGACATGCCGATCGCGCGGGTGCGGCTCTCGAGCGCCGCCGCGGGCGAATGGCCGTCGGTGGCGCCGGCGCTCTCCGCGCTCGGCCGCAGCGCGCTCGACGGCGCGCCGGCGGCCACGCGGCTCCCGCGCGGCTAGGCTCTCTGCAGATGGCCAACGCCCTCGCGCGGGAGACCTCGCCGTACCTGCTCCAGCACGCCGAGAACCCGGTCGACTGGCGGCCGTGGAGCGAGGAGGCCTTCGCTGAGGCCACCGCGCGCGACGTCCCGGTGCTGGTCTCGATCGGCTACTCCTCCTGTCACTGGTGCCACGTGATGGAGCGGGAGTCCTTCGAGGACCAGGCGACAGCCGCGGTCATGAACGAGCACTTCGTCTGCGTGAAGGTGGACCGCGAGGAGCGCCCGGACGTCGATGCCCTCTACATGGAGGCGGTGCAGGGGATGACCGGGCGCGGCGGCTGGCCGCTGAACGTCTTCCTCACGCCCGAGCAGATCCCCTTCTACGGCGGCACGTACTTCCCGCCCGAGCCGCGACACGGCATGCCCGCCTGGACCCAGGTGCTGCAAGCGATCTCCGAGTCCTGGCAGCAGAACGGCGAGGAGATCCGCGAGGGCGCCGACCGCCTGCGCGAGCAGCTCACCGGCGCCGGGCACCTGGAGGCCCGCGAGCAGACGCTCGGGGAGGCGGAGCTCGCCCATGCGGTCGAGAACCTGCGCGCGATCAACGACCCGGCGAACGGCGGCTTCGGCCCCGCGCCCAAGTTCCCGCAGGCGTCTGTGATCGAGTTCCTGCTGCTGCGCGCCGAGACGGCACCGGCGGTCGCGACGCTCGATGCGATCGCCACGGGCGGCATCAACGACCAGCTCGCGGGGGGCTTCGCCCGCTACAGCGTGGACGCGACCTGGACGGTGCCGCACTTCGAGAAGATGCTCTACGACAACGCGCTGCTGGCGCGCGCCTACCTGCACGCCTGGCAGGCGGGCGGCGAGGCGCGCCATCTGGAGACCTGCCTGCGCACGCTGCGCTGGGCGCTCGCTGAGATGCGCGGGCCCGAGGGCGGCTTCTACTCGGCGCTGGACGCCGACTCCGAGGGCGTCGAGGGGCGCTACTACGTGTGGACCGAGATGGAGCTGCGCGAGCTGCTCGCAGACGACGCCGATGCCGCGATCGCGTGGCTCGGCGTCGACGCGCGCGGCAACTTCGAGGATCCGCACCATCCGGAGCCGGGCCTGAACGTGCTCACCGCGCGCGGACTCGAGCCGGACGCCGCGACCCGCGCGCGCATCCGAGCTCGACTGCTCGAGGCCCGGCGTCTGAGGGTCCCGCCGGGGCTCGACGAGAAGCGGCTCACGTCCTGGAACGCGCTGATGATCTCCGCCCTCGCCGATGCGGGCGCCGCGCTCGCGGACCCCGCCGCGCGGGCGATCGCAGACGCGAGCGGCGAAACGATGCCCTCGGGCGAGCAGCTGCTCGCCGCCGCCGCCGGGTGCGCCGAGTTCCTGGCGCGCGACATGCGCGACGAGGACGGACGCCTGCTGCGTACCTACAACGGTGGCGAGGCGAAGATCCCCGCCTTCCTGGAGGACCACGCGTTCCTGCTGGAGGCGACGATCGCGCTGTTCGAAGCAAGCTGCGAGACGCGCTGGCTCGACGAGGCCGTCGCGCTCGCCGAGGAGACGATCGAGCGTTTCGCCGATCCCGAGCGCGGCGGCTTCTTCTCGACGGCCGCAGACAACGGGCTGATCGCGCGCCGTAAGGACATCGAGGACAGCCCGATCCCGTCGGGCAACTCCTCGGCGGCGAACGGCCTGCTGCGCCTGCACCAGCTCACCGGCGAGGAGCGCTACGAGCAGGCGGCCGACTCCGTGCTGGCCCTGCTCGGGGAGATCGCGCCGCGCCACCCGGCTGCGTTCGGGCATCTGCTCCAGGCCATGCACTGGCGCCTGGCGCCCGCACGGCCGATCGCGTGCGCGGTCCCGGGGCCCGCCCCGCTGGGGTAGGGCTCAGAGGATCGCCAGGTAGCGGTCCAGCTCCCACTGCGTGACCTGCACGCGGTAGTCATCCCACTCCTGGCGCTTGATCTCGACGTAGCGGTTGAACATGTGCTCGCCCAGCGTGCGCA
>Ga0134126_10012452_pt1 | contig 10751 bp, 17 predicted proteins | sample KB31752_FD_96881 | JGI IMG/M metagenome (GOLD analysis project Ga0134126, IMG submission 96881) | Terrestrial soil microbial communities with excess Nitrogen fertilizer from Kellogg Biological Station, Michigan, USA - KB3-175-2 | ecosystem: Environmental > Terrestrial > Soil > Unclassified ...
GTTGACGTCCGGTGCGAGGCCTTTTTCGCCAACCGGATAGTCAAACGCGAACATGTCCTTGATGTCCGGATCGTCGAGCATGGCCTCGAATGGCCTGATACCCTTGGTCCCCTTGCCGCCGTCGATGCGCATGCGGGTGCCGTCCTTCCAGACAAGGTCGTTGCCCTCAATCCGGTCGAGGAAATCCGGATAGGCCTTGAGAAGGGCCGCTGAAGTTTCAGGCGCCAAGCCTTCGGCCTGCGCAAGGCCGGCAGCAGACAGCGTCACGAGGAGGAGGGCGCTCATGACGCCGCGGGGCAGCACCATCAGATCGTCCTTGCTGTTCAGGCTTCGCTTCTTGCGTCGCCTTTTCCAACTATCCGTCAGATTGGAGAAAAAAATAAGCCGCCTGTCAGGGGCGGCTTTGAGAAACGCAGACGTCGGCGGAAATGCTTATTTGAGCTGGGTCGAAACAGTGCTGAACGTGCCGTTGAGGGTCGTGCCAACCGAATTCACGGAGGCAATGATCACAATCGATATACCCGCGGCGATCAGGCCGTATTCAATCGCGGTAGCGCCTGACTCATCCTTCAGGAACGCAGAAAACATTGACATGTGACACACTCCACGAGGCCGAATACTGGAGCAAGATATCGCCGTACCGTTTGCAGCAGCCTCGCGCAGTCACTGGAAGAACTGCGCAGGACCTGTCTCAATTCGTCACGAAAGCCGGGGCCTGGAAGGGAAGCCGCCGTCGCCGGCGGCCTCCAGGATCCAGCCACGTGAGCGACAGCCTACTTCAGCTGGGTCGAGATGTCGGTGAACTTGCCGTTGAGGGTCGTGCCGATCGAGTTGACCGCGGCAATAATCACAACGGAAATGCCCGCCGCGATGAGGCCGTATTCGATCGCGGTGGCGCCTGATTCATTTTTCAAGAACGCGAGAACCTTAGTCATTGGAACACTCCATGTGGTTGGATACTGGAACACGATACAGTCTGGCCGTTAACAAGACTCGCCCGCAGTCATCGCAAAACTGCGTCGCATTTTTCTCAATTCATCTCGAAACCCGGTCCTTCAAAAGAAAGCCGCCGGCGAAGGCGGCTTCCTGGTTTCAGCCGTGAGAGAGAGTCTACTTCAGCTGGGTCGAGATGCTGGTGAACTTGCCGTTGAGGGTCGTGCCGATCGTATTGACGGTCGCGATGATCACAACGGAAATGCCAGCGGCGATGAGGCCATATTCAATGGCCGTCGCACCCGACTCATCCTTCAAAAACGCAAACACCTTTGACATCTGACGCACTCCATTTAGTTGTAGCTTTATGCGTCATGACAATAATATTCACACATTAAGAAAAGCTCACGGCGCTGCTGCAAACCCTGCAAGCGAAACCGTTCGAATGGTCGGTAAAAAATTTACGACCTGTTAGCCATGAGCCGGGAAGACCGGCCACAGGCGGCCTTTCAGGGCGGTGGCACACGATTGCAGCTGCGAAATCCGCAGTTCCGGCAAGGCGAGGGCGTTAACCGAATTCCGGTCCGATCCGAAAATTCCGGTCTACGCAGGTCTCGCGCAGGCCCGCCGGCAGCAATGCCCATTACAACAGTTCAGCCTGGTCCCGCGCGGTTTTCGCAAATGGTTCCCGTGTTTCGCATAAATTTCTCAGGAACAGCCGCGTGCACCATTGCGTTGACCCTCAGTCGAACAGGAGGAGCTCATGAGGAAACTTGCAATCGGACTGCTGACTGCGACAGGCCTCGCTGCAACAGGCTTGGCCGCGACAGGCGTAGCCCTGTCAGTACCGGCAAGCGCGCAAGGCGTATTTGTCGGCGCGGGTCCGGTCGGCGTCGGTGTCGGCGTTGGTCCGGGCTGGGGCTACGGTCCGGGCTACCGCGATGGTTATTATGGTCCCGGCTATCGCAGCTACGCCTATGACGACGGCTATACCTATCGACGTCATCATTGCCGTCTCGTCAGGGAACACTTCAATGGGCACGTGCGAACAATTCGCCGCTGCTGGTGAGGATGCTCTGACGTAAAGATGTTGAAGGGCAAAGGCCCCGGACTTCCCAGTCCGGGGCCTTTGCTTTTCTCAAAGGCGCAACCGACGCCGCCGCTGCACAAACTACGCGGCTGCCGTTGTCGGATCGATCGTGCGCTTGACCTCGGAAATCCTGTTGGCGGGAAAGCCGCTCATCTCGGCGTGCTTGCGGATCAGCGCCGCGTCCTTGGCCAGATAGATGCAGTAGATCTTGTCCTGCGTGACGTGCGATTCCATCCACTGGATGTCAGGGCCAAGCTCGCGGAGGACGGAATTCGACTTTTCTGCCGCCGCGCGCATTTGCTCGCGCTCCAGGGTGCCGACGGCCGGCATTTCACGTTCAATGACAAAACGCTTCACGGTGTGGGTCTCCTGTTGTGGTTGTTTGTCACGACTTGTGGGCAGGATTTGTGGGCAAGACGTGCTGACAAGACTTGCTGACAAGACGTAATGGCAAGACTTGGTGGAAGACTTGGGTGGAAGACTTAGCGGAAGAGTACAATAGCCGGACGTTCTGCGCCAACTTTGCGGACGTTGCAATCCGTTCCTCCTCCTCCTCCTCTTCTTCTTCCTCCTCCGAACGGATGAGAAATCCTGCCGTTACGGCTCCAGCGCTGAATTGAATTTGCGCGCGGTGTTGATGATCCAGTCGCGATAGAGCAACAGCGGCGTGACGCCGGTGAGGCCGCCGCAACCGACTTCGTCGCCGGGCGCAGTCGACCACGTCACCACGCCGATGACCATCGGCCCGTCGCCATCGAAGGCCGGCGCGCCGGAATCTCCGGTGCAGCCGCCAAGCCCGATGCGCTGGTTGCGCGTGGCGACGTCATAGAGCCGGATCTGCAATGAGCCGGGCTGTCCCGTCACCGTCAGTGTCGCCATGCGCGGCAGGCCGAGGCCGCGCGCCGTTCCGGCGAGCGTCACGCCAAAACCGGCAATCGTGAGCGTCTCGCCGGCCGTCACCCGGCGCGGCGCCGCCAGCGTTGCCGGCACCACGACGTCGGGCAGGGGTGCCGCAAGCTTGAGCAATGCGAGGTCGGCGGTGGCGCGGCTTGCGGCATAGCTCGCAATATCGAATTGCGGGTGACGCACGATCGCGCGCACCGGGATCGGTACGCCGGTCTGGTACGGCTTGATCGTGTAGTCGATCCGGCGAATGACGCAGTGCGCGGCCGTGAGCACCAGGTCGCGCGAAATCGCGGTGCCGGTGCACAGATCGTCGCGCGCATCGACGATCATCACAATCGGCCTCGCCGCCCAGGGGGCTGCCGGCGGCGCGTCGCCGGTCAGCGCCCATGCGGGCGCACCAAACATCAACCCAACAATGACGGAAAGGACACGGGACATGCCCGTGAAGGATAGCACATGAGTTCGATATTGCTGACAGGCCCTGTCGTCGAGCCGCTATCGCTAGACGACGCCAGATCATTCCTGCGCGTCGAGCACGGCGACGATGACCCGCTCATTGCCGCCCTGATCGTCAGCGCGCGGATGCACGTCGAAGGGCAGGGGAAAACGGCGCTGATTTCGCAAGACTGGCGCATCGTGCTCGATTGCTGGCCGCACCATGGGCGCATTGCCGTGCGGCCGGGGCCGCTCAAGGCGCTCAATGCCGCGCGTGTTTACGATTGTCACGGCCAGCCGCAAACAATTGACACGCAGGCCTTCGTGCCGGATCGCGGCGCTTCAACGCTGGCTTTCATGCCATGGACCATGCCGGTCCCCGGCCGAATCGCGGCCGGCATCGAGCTCGATGTCACGGTCGGTTTCGGCGATGCCGTGGCCGACGTGCCCGAACCGCTGCGGCAGGCGATCCGCCTGCTGGTCGGGCATTGGTACGAAAACCGCGGCCTGGTGGCCGCCGCCGACAAAAGCACGGTGCTCCCGTCGACCGTCGCCGCATTGATCTCGTCTTACCGGGTGCTGTCGCTGTGACCGGGGCAGGGGATTTGAACCGCCGGCTGCTGCTGGAAGCGCCGGTCGAAACCGATGACGGCGCCGGTGGCGTCACGCTTCTCTACGATGTCGTGACCGTGCTCTGGGCGCAGGTGCTTCCGCTCACGGCCACAGCCAGCGTCATCGCCGGCAATGCCGGCGCCACCGTGCGCTACCGGATCATCGTGCGCGCACGCTCCGACATCACCACGCGTCACCGTTTCCAGGACGGCACGCGCATCTATCGCATTGTGGCCACGCGCCCGACCGCCGACCGCCGTTTTCTCGAGATCGAAGCCGAGGAACGCGAGGATTAGCCACATCGCCGACTCTCCTCCGGAAGGGGAGGGTAAACCTGCACGCTGAAAGAGTTTTCCAATGCCAACGAATGCTTCCGCCGCGCTTCGTGCCGCTGTGCACGATGCGCTCATGTCCGATGCCAGAGTGACGTCCGTGCTCGGCGGTCCGAAAATCTATGACGAGCCGCCGCGCGCGGCCGCATTTCCCTATGTCACACTTGGCGAGGCGCGCATTGCCGATTTCTCCGCCGGAAACGAACGCAGCGAGGAGCATCAGCTCACGCTGCACGCCTGGTCGCGCCAGGGTGGCCATCGCGAGGCGCACGTGATCACCGGCGCGCTCATGCAGGCGCTCGACGACGCGCCGCTGGCGCTCGCCGATCATCACCTGGTCAATTTCCGCTTTGCGGTGGCCGACGTGCGCCGCGAAGCCGACGGCCGCACCTATCACGCTCTGGTGCGATTCCGCGCGGTGACCGAGCCCGCGTGATCGCATGACGAAGACCATGGCCCAGGGATCCGCTTCAAGGCAAAAAACCCCCGCGCGGGAGTACCGCGCGGGGTCAAAGTTTGGGGTGTTCAGTGAAGTAGCGGCGATATAGCGGCACCGATGACGACTGGAAACACCACCACGACACCGTTTGCGCAACACGGTTAAACGGGTGTGAGGCTGGTGGTCAGGTAGAGATTGTCGGTGGCAAAAAAATCTCTCAGTGCGATTGTACCGCCCCGCCATTTCAGGTGATGCACTTCACGACGTGACAACGCCAAAGGATATTGCGAGAGGCCGCCAAGTAGGCGGCCCCAGCCGACGCGTTATAGGTACTTTCCGGGATCTGGAGGCCCTACTGCGGGCGCGGGCGGCCGGCTCTGCGGACCGCCGTTCCCCGTACCCTTGCCGCCTTTCGCCTTTTTGACTCTGCTCTTGGAGGTTTTAGCAGGCGCTTCGGCCGTAGCCTGTGCCACCTTGACGTTTGAACTGGAGGTGGTTTGCGGTGCGCTTTGCGCATGTCCCACGGTCGCGAGCGCAAAAAGGCTGACGCACATCACCGATCCGAGTATACGGAATGACATAGTGGGTCCTTCCTGGAATTGCCGACCAACTACTGCACTGAACCCCGGAGGTGCAGTATTTAGTTCCGTAATTTCCGCTTTGTGCCAATAGCGGACATTGGCGCGCCTCAGCGGCATGTCCGCGCAATCCGAAAGCGGACATCGGCGGCCGAGCGCCACAGTCGGCAAAACGATGTCAGCAGTTGCGGCCCGTCCCGGTCATGCACTTTTGTGTGCATGCCTCGACTCGTCTCGGTGACCAACCCATCCTGGTTTGCCAGCGTCTACAGCAACTGTAGCAGGCGTTCTCCGACTTTGCAGCCAAGGATGTTTCCCACCCCGTCTGAGCTTTGACCATCTGGGCGGATGCTTCGGTCACAAAAAGCGCAACCAACGTGCCAATAACGCAAAATAGCATTCGCATTGGATCACCTCCGCTTGCTAACGAGAAATGACACTAAGCGATATCAACAAGACGCCAACGCTGCAGACCGTCGCTCCACCGTGCAAGAACGCGCCGATCCCCGGCCTGGCCGAAGTTCCTGGCGCCGTGCGCACCTTCACGACCGATGCGATCGGAGTGTCCTTGCAAACTTAGAACGGGTCGCACCCGCCGAATTCTGGCGGAAGAGCGCAAGGGACGATATTGCCCTTTGGGGAAGGTCACGTGAGGTAATAACGATGTCCGCTTTGCCCCCAAGAGCGGACATGTGCGGTGCAAGAAGCAAAAACCCTTCACTTCGATGTCTGATCTACCCGCGAAAGCGGACATTGAACGGGGCTTTGCTCATGTCCGCTAAGTGCCAGGAGCCGTCATCCCGCGTTGCGGACCCTCACCGGATTTCAGCTCTGTTGCTGATCCATGCGATGGGAACCTATTTGATCCGAATCTCAGGACCAAAACGGCAAAAGACAACAAAAGAATCGCTCCCGAAACCACGAGGATATCCATCCCTGTGCGATGCTCTGCGCCCACAAGCTCTATGAGAACGCGCCCCAAAGCGGTAATCGCAATATAGATCAGGTAGCGGACTGGCAGCCTTGTTGTCTTGAAATAGATCCCGACCATCGCTCCGATTTCCAAATAAATAAACAAAAGCAGGATGTCTGCAAGTTCGGCTCGACCGCGATGCATCATGCCCAGGAAGGCCGCGACGGCAGACCATACTGTTGTTGCGCCAATCGCGAACAGCGCGAGATAGTGAAAGGTATCGACCAGCAGTGTTCCGAATGCGTCGGAGAGATCCTTCAGCTCCACGTGAAGATCGGAGGCGAACCGAGTTATCCCGCGCGTTGGTTCGGACATAAAATATTTCTCCATCGGTATTGGCGTCGTTCAGACAACCTTCATGCTCCGGAGGAACACGCTATCGTAGCGGCTAAAATTGATACATTGGAAGTGGGCCCCGATGTCCGCTTTGTGCCAATAGCGGACATCGATATTAACTCGGATCGTCCAATAGCGGACATTGCCGCATGTGTGCATGAGGTCAGGTACAGGCCTTTCAAGGCGGTGAGTGCCAGTTTAGATTGCCCCTCAACGACAGTATCTATTCGTCACGCGAGGGGGCGACCCAAATTGAGACAGGAGGTCGCTATGAAGGCTCTGCTCGTCGGCTTCACAATTGTGCTTGCGGCTGCTTCATCGGTATTTGCCCAGCAGGATCCTCCGCCGTCAGAGAAGGCTAAACAGATCGAAGCGTTGGTCACCAAGGCTGCGGCACTGATTGATAAAAATGGCAAGGCAGCCTTCGCCGAGTTCAGAAAAAAGGACAGCGAATGGTTCCACGGAGACACGTATCTGTTCGTCTACGATTTGAAAGCGAACGTATTGCTTAATCCCGCTTTCCCACAGCGCGAGGGAGCCAACATGACCGGCCAGAAGGACGCCAAAGGCAAACTATTACATCAGGAGATTATTCGGGTGGCCGAAACCAAGGGATCGGGGTGGGTCGACTACATGTTTCCCAAGCCAGGACAGACTGTGCCCTCGCAGAAATGGACCTTCGTGAAGAAGGTAACGATGGATGGGACGCCTGGCTTGGTAGCTTCGGGCTTCTTTCCCGAATAACGTCAAGTTTCAGTGGAGGCTGTAAATGATGGCCTCTAGTTCTCTATTTGCGTCACCACGTGCGCATGATGTCCGCTTTGGGTCAAAAGCAGACATGACGCTTTTGAGCCGCGATGTCCGCTTGTTCCCCGAAAGCGGACATTCCGGGCGGCAATCAGCATGTCCGCTAGGTGCCCAATAGCGGACATCGCACCTATTGCGAACGAGTGTGACGCTTGCGGTAATGTTTATTTGCCGCCGTTGCGTACGGGACGAAATAGGGGTTCGCATTGCACCAGCCGCGATTTCCTGCCAGCACAATCTGCCGGCATTGTTCAATCGAGCCGTATTGGCAGTCCCAGTACACGCTCTCTGTGCTGTTCTGTATCACGGCGCACCAAGGGGCTTCGGCGGCGGCGGCCGGTTGCAGACAAAAGATCAGCGTGGTCAGTACCGCGCTAGCGGCGAGCATTTGGGTCATAGTCGACCTCCGTGGTCAGTGTCGGTAATAACACCGAACGGAAGGGCCGCATTCCAATCCAGCCCATGGGGGCGTTCACTTTTCATTCAAATTACGGGTCTCCGATCCATGTCCGCCTACCCCGAAAGCGGACATTGATCGGTGGCGTGGAAATGTCCGCTTGGTGCCAATAGCGGACATCGGCAAAGTTTATTCGATCACCTCGCCGGCGCGCGCGAGCACAGGGGGTGGCACGGCGAGGCCGAGGGCTTTTGCCGTCTTGAGGTTGATCGAAAGCTCGTACTTGGTCGCCGCCTGTACCGGCAGCTCGGCTGGATTCTCGCCCTTGAGGATGCGATCGACGTAGCCGGCCGCCTGCCAATATTGGTCGACGAAATCAGGTCCATAGGAGATGAGGCCACCAACGGTGACGAAGTAGCGATAGGGGTAGACGGCGGGCAATCGGAGCCGGGCAGCGAGCGCAATGATCAGATCGCGATGACGCGTCGCCAACGCACTCGCCGTCACGATCAGGCCGCCAATCGAGGAGCGTGCGAATGCGGTGACGGCTCGCTCGATTTCGCTCGCGTCGCGCACGTCGACCGCACTCAAATCTACCCCAAGCGATGGCGCCACGGCCTGGACGGCAGCGAACTGGCCTATCCCGGAGGCGATGGTCGGATCCCGAAGCACTGCCGCCCGCGTCACGGCGGGCGCGATTTGCTTCAGCAGCTCCAGCCATTTTCCGCTCATGCCGTATTCGAAAACCGTGAACCCAGTCGCGTTGCCACCCGGCCGTGCCAGGCTGTCGACGAAGCCGGCGCCAACCGGGTCGATGACTACCGCGAACACGATCGGCACGGTGCGGGTCGCCTGTAGCAACGGCGCCACTGTTGCGGTGCCAGTACCAGCCAAGATGACGTCTGGCGCGAGCGCAGCTAGTTCGGCCGCGTGCCTGCGAATATCGTCGGACTTGGTCGTGGCCCAGCGCGTGTCGATGTGCACATTGCGGCCATCGCTCCAGCCTAGTTGCTGCAGGCCCTGTTGGAACGCTGCGATCCGGGCCTGATAGTCAGGATCGTCGGCGGTCGCGGCCATCAGCACGCCGATGCGCCGCACGCGGTCGCTCTGCTGCGCGCGCGCCGCGAGGGGCCACGCTGCGGTCGCGCCACCTAGAAATCTGATGAAGTCGCGCCGCTGCATGTGGCCCCACACTTAGATAGAAACCCTAGCACTTCGCGGCTGGGCGGCGAGTTAGAAATTGCGGACCCGAATGTCCGCTTTGTGCCAGTAGCAGATATTCCGTGCGCCAAGCGTCGATTGTCCCAAAAGCAAACTCGACCTGCGCAAGTTTTGGGATCATTTGCGGGTGGTCGAAACCAACGGAATAAGCAACGCAAAATTGGTGCCAATGGCGGAGAACGGCCGAGTCAACTCAGCATCCAATTGCTTCGCCAGTGCATTGATCAAGCGCGAACCGAGCCGCTTGCTGGTCAGCGGATCAAAGCCCGCAGGCAAGCCGACACCTTCGTCACGGACCGATATTTGAACGAGGTCCTTGTCCTTTTTGACAACTCGCACCCAAATCGATCCGCCCGCAGAATTTGGATAAGCGTGCTTGCCCGCATTCAAAACTAATTCATTGATGATAAGGGCAACGAGGATGGCCCGATCCGCCGCGAACTGAATTTCCTCGGGCACTTCCAATTGAACTTTGCAAGGAGCAACTGCGGTTTCCAGGTCACCAATGACCTCCCGCAAATAGAAGGCAAGACCGATACTTTCATAGTCGGCATTGTAGGCGAGCCGCTCATAGGCGCGGCCGACCGTCGAAATACGGGTGGAGGCTTCGTTTAATCGGTCACTCAACACCGAGTCACCAGCGTCGCTCGCTTGGAGGTAGAGCATGCTGGAGACTACCTGCAGACTATTCTTGACCCGGTGGTTGACCTCCTTGAGCAAAATCTGATGACGCTCGAGGGCTGCTTGAAGTTTGCGTTGGTATTGCTGTTGCTCGATGGCCATGCCGAGGATGTTCGCCGCACCCTGCAGAAATGCGATATCATGCTCACTGAACTCGCCTTCGGATCGGCTGTCGACTTCAAGTACCCCGAATGGCGAACCATCACCTTGCAAAATCACATTCATGGCGCGGCGAATACCGTGCTCTATGAGTAACTCAGGGGTACGAAATCGCTGCTCGTTTTCGAGATGATTGGAAATTACAGGCTTGCCCGTGCGCAAAGCGTAGCCTGGGCGAGGCCAAGTCGGTTCCGACGGTGGCGTGCCCGACCACGCCCTCATCCCAGCCGACTCCCGTGCGAACCAGCAGCCTGTTTTCGGTCGGAATGTATTCCATCACTTTGCAGTATTCCGCCCCCAAACCCTCCGCCGTCACTCTGGCGGCGTGATTGAGCATTTCAATGAAGCTAGTGCCCTGCAGCGCTAGGACACCGAGTTCAGCGAGCAGCTCTTGTTGACGAATGCGCAGACGGAGTGCGCGCCCGTCTAGTTTATCCGATTGATCATTGCCGGATTGCGGTTCAACGACTGGCTCTTTCGACCCTGAGGATTTGCTCATAGCCGTATTAGATTAACATATCCCGCCGCCCAGGAATTATTAAGCGCCATGGAACTTGTAGGCTCCTGGAATAGCCGCGCATTGGCGGGCATGGCGGGCAGCCAAGCGATGTCCGCTTTACCCCCAACGGACATTGATCCGGGCGAGTGGCATGTCTGCCAAGGGCCAACAGCGGGCATGGTCGAATGCTTGCACAAAAAATCCCAACATCAGTTGTAAATTGCAAAGCTAGACGTCACGATGGTGGTTCGAGCGCTGCGGGAGGGGGCCATGTTCACCATTCCCGAACTGACGGCGGAGGCTCTGGGGTCTCACCTTGCCGAGCACATGGGTCGCCGGTTTGGCTCGACAGA
>Ga0134126_10012453_pt1 | contig 10748 bp, 6 predicted proteins | sample KB31752_FD_96881 | JGI IMG/M metagenome (GOLD analysis project Ga0134126, IMG submission 96881) | Terrestrial soil microbial communities with excess Nitrogen fertilizer from Kellogg Biological Station, Michigan, USA - KB3-175-2 | ecosystem: Environmental > Terrestrial > Soil > Unclassified ...
ATTCTCCCCCCGCGGCCTGGCCAACGCCGGCTAGTGGCGCGGGTCCTTTTCCCCGAGTCCCGGATAGAACAGCGCACGGTTGGCCTCGGACTCGTTGTAGACATGGCGCCGCTTGAACAGCCATTTGACCTTGGCGAGCTCATCCTCGTAGTGCCCGAAGTACAAAATCTGCACATCGTGCTGCGGGGTATTGTTGGTGAAGGCGAACCAGTAAGCGAGGGTCTTCGCCGTATTGCCGTTCACGTCGATGACGTGATTGATGATCTGGTGGCGGGTGCGTGGCCGGGAGGTTGCCCCCTCGGGGATGTTCACCGGGCGCGCGCCCCCGAAGTTGGACATGGTCTTGCGGATCGCTGCCTTGCCGTTCACCACTCCGCCGACCCAGACGAGCACGCCGTCGTCGGCCCATGTGCTCATGACCGTCTCGATATCGCCGGCATCCACCGCGATCATGTAGCGGTTGGATAGATTTTCGATCTCGGCGCGGTCGTCGGCATAGCCGGCCCACGCACTGCCCGACAAGCAGACGCATAGCGCTGCACCGATGAGCGTCAGGATCTTCTTCATGGAGCTCTCTTTGTTGTTTGGCGCTTGACCGGGGCGCAGTGTGCACCTGCCCGTCACGGGCTGTCGAATTCAGCCGTGACCGGAGAATGGTGCCGGGGTTCATCGGCCGATGAAGATCGTCGCCGGGTGCTCGATCGTTGGCGATCGCACGCGCGGACGGCGTGCGAGAAAGCGCGGGTGCGCGAGGACGAAGGCGAGAAGCAGGGGTTGCGCGCGTGGGGAAGGCGCGCGCAACCGCTCAGGTCTTGCGAACCCGCTCGCTCAAGCGCTCGATCAAGCGGCGGAACGGAGTGTTCTTCTGCACCTCGACGCGCAGGTGACGCACGCCGGATTCGTTCAGGGTCTCGCCGCGGCCGTCGTCGATCTCGAGCTGGCTCGCGCCCAATATCTCCAGCGTCTCTTCCAACGTCTGCGGGCTGCGGTGCTCGCGGGCGCGCACTTTGCCTCCGCGCTTGCTGGAAGCCGGCGGCTGCGGTGCGGAAGGACGGGCTGCCTGCTTGGCACTCTGTGCCGCGGGCTGCCGCACGGGGGGTGCGACGGCCGACGGCTCATCCGAGTCGATGAGCTTGAACTCGTCGACGGGCTCCCGGCGCATCTTTTTGGGGAATGCGAGTCCGGAAGCCGCCGTCTGTTCGTCCTCGGACGCGCGATTGCGCTCCTGCGGACTCACAGGCACGACCGCGACAGATGCGAACTCCGAGCGCACGTAGTACGCGACCTGCTTGGCCGAGATGGCATCGGTGAAGAAGCCCAGGCGCAGTCCGTACCACTTGCGTCCGTCGCGACTGCCTTCGACCGTATACAACGTATAGGCGCTGAAAATGGCCAACGGCGGCACTTTGTCGAGCTCGACGGGCTGCACGGACCACTGCAACTGGACGGCGAACGAGACCGGGGCATTGTGCACCACGGCCTCCTTCAGAGCACGGCGCGTCCCCGTGTCGTCCGGCTTCAGCAGAGAGATGCTCCCGGAAGCACCGTCCTCGTCTATCTTGCCCTCGTCATCGTCGCGACGCGTCTCCAGGAAGCGCAATACCTGCGTGTCGCTGAGCGTCGCATCGTCCGTTTGCAGCGCCAGAGCGGGCGCCGGCATCAATCGAGTCTCGCCCGTCGGCTCGTCAAGTGCCGCGAGTACCTCGCGAACGTTCGAGCTCGGCAGCGCTTTGGCTGCGGCCTTGGACCCAGCGATGGGCCTCGCCGCCGGCTTGGTAGCCGCGCGTGCTGGAGCCGCTGCGGCGTTGCGTGGCGTCGGCTGCGTCACGGTGCGGGCAGCCGGCTGCGCCAGCTGCGGAGCCGGACGCGACGTCGCGGTGCTCGGCACTGCCTTGGAAGTTTGCGAAACACTCCCGGTCGGCGCAGCGCTCCTGGGCGCAACGGCCGCTTTCGGTGCTACCGGGGCTGCAGGCCGTTGAGCCTGCGGTTTGACGGGAGCGCCCGATCGGGAAATGGCAGCCCCGGCACGCACGGCTGCGGCCGCAAGCGGTGGCGCTGATCTGTTGGGTGCTGACACAGGCGGCCTGGCCGCAGGAGCGGACGGAGCCCTTGCTGCAGGCGGCGCGCTCGGCGCGAACTGAATAGGCTGCGCGCGCTGAGCGGGTGCTGCCCTCGTAACAGAAACCTGAGGCGCAGCGGCCCGCAGAGTCGGCACATTGATCGGAGCCGCACCCTGCGACAACGCGACCTGTGCGGCAGCACCGGCGGCGTTCCGATGCCCAGTGGCACTGGGAGCGGAAGCGGCAGCGCGGCCGGGTGACCCTTGAGTCATCGCGGGCATCGGCGCACGCGGTGCCGCGGATTGCGGAGCCGTTCGTGCAGCTTCCTCCGCAGCGGCGCGCTCGCGCAGCTTCTTACCTGGAGTCTCGCCAGCCCACGCGCCCGGATAGATGTCACGAACGGCATTGAGCCATTCCTCGGCCTCTTCGAGCGTAGCGAAGTACCCCATGTGAAGACGGAAGCGCTCGCGGCCATCCTCGCGCCGCCGGCTCACAAAGAAACTGAATCGCTTCAGCTCAGGGATCTGAGTCTGCTCGAGCGCCATCGGCGTCGTCGAGGAGCAGAGGTTGAGCACGTACGGTCCGGGCTCTGCAGCCCCGGCCGCCGCCGTCCCTGCTTCCCCGGCAGCGGTGCGTGCGACAGCACCCGATGCCAGTGTTGGCGTTGGTGTCATAAACCTTCCCCGGATCGGCTCATCGTTCACGAAAAGCCCCGGTGGTGTGAAGGGCGGATTCGTGCGATCAGCGGGGAGTGCGAGCGGCCGCGCCAGGTGCGCGATCGTGGCAGCCCCGCCGTCATAGGAATCCGTCCTTTAGACCGGTGGCTTTGCGTCCCCGCCTTTCGACGGGTTTGCCCTTATCAACGCGGTCAAGTGTCAAAGCGTCGCGGATTTCAGTCAAGCCCTCAAATCGTGTTTCGACTCTCAAAACCCGCAGGGCTCACCCGTAGGGATACCCGCAATATGTTTCATCCCTGTCTCGCTGCGGCAACATTACGGAAAACCGCAGTGAGCACAGGCTTCGATGCAAGGCTCGTGACAGCCCCAATGCAGATCCGGCTTCAGGGAGCTCTCCAGAAGCGTCCGCCTCGCACAAAATGCCTGCGAAAATAGGGATCCTCGAGAGACGCGTACGAAACCACCTCGCCCCGCCGCGGGGCATGTACAAAGCGTCCGCCGCCAGTATAGATGCCGACGTGGTTGACATGGCGCGCGGAGATCCTGAAGAACACCAGGTCCCCGGGGCGCAGCTCGCTGAGCGGCACCGGCCGGGCCACGCGCTCCTGATCGCGAGCGGTGCGCGGAATATCCAGCCCGACGGCTTCATGCGCATAGACAGCCAGCCCGCTGCAATCAAAGCCGTGCTGATCCGCGCCACCGAACTCATAGGGCGTGCCGACCTGTGTCATCGCGACTCGCGCGATCGCGGCACCCTGCTCGTATTGGGACTGTGGCGCCGTCGGCAAGCGAGGTGTGCTGCTGCAAGCCGCGATGAGCAGAATCACCGCGGCGCTGATGGCAATCCGCAAAGCGCTGTCCCCTTAGTCTATTGGCACAAATCGCCTGCGGCGATTTGTGCAGAGGTGAGGCCCTCAGCGAGCTCATGCGGCCGGCAAAAAGCGTGGTTTTTGCCGGCGTGCACACCCTCCGCGGCCCACGGTGGGCCTACGCTTTCGCAGACATCGACTTTACCTCTGGGCCTAGCCCACCTCGCGCACGTCGCTGTCTTCCTGGCCGGCCATTGTGCGGGCCTGCAGCAACTCTGTCACCACGTGCACGGACAGCGGTCGAGCGAGGTAGAACCCCTGCGCAACGTCGCAGCGGCGCTCGCGCAGGAAATCCAACTGCTCGACGGTCTCGATGCCCTCCGCCACCACGCGCTTGCCGAGCGCGTGGGCCATCACGATGATCGTTTCGACGAGCGTGGCCGAGGCTGGATTTTGCGGCACTTCCTCGAGGAAGGTGCGATCGATCTTCACCGTGCCGATCGGATATTGCCGCAGATAGGACAGCGAGGAGTATCCGGTTCCGAAGTCATCCAGTGCGAGATGCACGCCCAGTTGCTCCAGGCGCGCCAGGGTCGCTCCGGCGGCTTCATCTGCGAACACCGTTTCGGTCAGCTCCAGCTCGAGCCAGTCCGCGGGCAAGGAATATTTGTCGAGCGCTCGCCGCACCAGCTTGGGAAACTCGACGTGCTTGAGCTGCTGAGCGGACACGTTCAGGGCGATGCGCGGGGGCGCGATGTGCGCATCACGCCACGCTGCCATCTGCGCGCAGGCGGCTTCGAGTACCCACGCGCCGATATCGATGATCAGGCCGCTTTCCTCGGCAGCCGGCACGAAGTCGCCCGGCTGGCGGATACCGTCGCGCGGCGTCTGCCAGCGCAGCAACGCCTCCACCCCGATGAGCTTGCCGTTGGAAACCGAGAACTGCGGCTGGTAGAAGAGCGAGAACTCGCGCCGCCGCAAGGCGTTGTGCAGGCCGGTATCCGTGGCAGGCGCAGGCTTGCCGCTCATCTCCACACCGAAGAACGTGGTGCACCCGCGGCCCAGGTCCTTGGCGCGATACATGGCCGTATCCGCGTTGCGCATCAGATCGTCGATCGTCGAGCCGTCATCGGGGAATAGCGTGATGCCGATGCTCGCGCACACGAAATGATCGCGGCCGCCGATGTTCACCGGCAGGCGCAGCGATTCGATGATGCGCTCGCCGACCAGGCGCGCGGCGTCCGGATCGGCCACATTGCGCAGGATGACCGTGAACTCATCACCCCCCAGGCGGGCGACGGTATCGACTTCCTTCACGCACGAGCGCAAACGCTGCGCGACGATGGTCAGCATCTGGTCGCCGGCAATGTGCCCGACGGAGTCGTTGACACGCTTGAAATGATCCAGGTCGATGTAGAGCAACGCGCCCCGGCTGAGGCCCGCGCTGGCATTGGCGATCTCCTGCGCCAGGCGGTCGCGAAACAGGATACGGTTGGGAAGCGCGGTGAGCGGATCGAAGTGCGCCTGCCGGTAGAGCCGCTCATCGCGGGCACTCTTTGACAGCGCCACTGCAAGTCGCTCAGCGAACTGCCCGCCGTTCTGAGCCAGATGCGGATCGGTGGCCGGTGCCTCCCGGTAGCCCACGCAGAGAATGGCCTCGATCCGATCGGACACGATCACCGGCCACACCCAGAAGAAGTCCGTGCCCACATCCTTCAGCGGCTTGAGGAAGCTGTGGCGCCCGTCCTCGCACCGGGCGATCGTCAGTCCGCTGCTCTCGGTCGCCAGCGTCGCGAGCATGTCATCGTCGAGCTCCACGCGGCTCACAGGCAGCTCGGACAAGCCGTTCGCCGCGATGTACACGCGCCCGCGTCCGGGCGCATCGGAATCCCGCAGCGTGATGCCGACGCAATGACAGCGGGTCACGCTCTGCACGCGCGAGAGAATCGCATCCAGCACCTGCTCGAGCTCCGCGGACCCCAACAGAAGCTTGTCGATTTCGCCGAGAGTCTCCAACGCATGGAACTGCTCGTGCAGGCCGCTCGCGCAACGATTGACCTCCTCGATCAGCCGGCGGGGCTCGTCCGCGCCGCACGGCTGGATCGGCTCGAAGCGCCGCAACGCCAGCGCAGGCAGGCTCTGCTGCAACTTGCGCAGGGGCTGACGATAGCGGCGATCGAGATACACGGCAGTGACCCAGGCAGCACCGAGTGCGAGGGCAAGCACGAACGGCAGCATCTCCCAGATCGCACCCGTGCGGGCGGCCAGTGGCACGTCGCGACCGAATGCGACGACCGCCCACGGCACGGCCGTGATCCGCTCGTTGACGAGCGGTATGTGAGTCAGCACGCCGTGCCATTCCGCTCCTCCGCCCTGCCAGGACAAGGAGCGCACCGCCGCGATGCGCTCGCCGGCGAGCGAGACCTGATCGCCGAAGATCTTGCCGAAGTCGCCCGGCACGCTGCCGACGCTGTGCAGAATCTGTCCATCCGCGTCCACTACCGCCACATGCATCTGCACCGTCGTGGTCGCCGTCTCCTTCCAGATCCAGTCCGGCGCCAGCTCAAAGTACGCCAACCGCGGGACCCCGGCGCCGTTGACGGCTCGCGCCATGAAAATCGAGGTGAGCTGACCGTCGAGAGTGACGGGCATGAGCACGATCTGCCCCGTCTCCAGCGCCAGCAGCTGCGCAGGGCTCGGACGCAGAGTCGTCTCACCGCCCGCCAGCAAGCCGTCGCGGTCCACCACGACTACCGACTTGAATGCGCGGGAGTTGGCGATGGCCTGCTTCAGCAACGCGCCGTCATAGCCGACGTCGCGATTGGTCAATGTCTGGACGATCGTTTCGGCGGCGCTCAGCTTGGAGCGAAGAATGACGGAGTAGAGGCTGCTCGCCCGTGAGTAACGTTGCTCGAGCGCCTGGGAGGAGGTGGACGCGACGTAGTACGAGGCCAGAATGGCAAACAGCACGGCGGGCACGACGGCACAGAGGGCCAGCGCCACGCTCATGGGCGTCGTAATCTTTCCGCCGATGCTCTGCAGCATGGGCGTCGTCGCCTTCCCGCCGATGCTGTGCGGCGTTCGCTCAAACGTCTGTGTCTTCGCGATCGGCGCAATCATGTGCGACCGTACCGTCCCCGCCAGTGGCTTCGGCGCTGTCATGGGCTTCCTGCGAGGAACCTCCCTGCTGCGCAATGTAGCGGCAGCCGCCGCCGGTTCTGTGAGCAGTCCGTCAAAACCTCGAAGAGAATTGTCCAGCTGCCGCTAGAGAAAAGGAATTAACCCGGTCACGATCCGCGACGGCCGGCGAGCGCTTTGATTCCCGCATAGGTGTATCGCTGCGGGCCTCGGCGGACGGAGCGGGTCGCCGCGACCATGGCCGCCGCCACCGTCCGGGCGGGGATGCCGCGGTACTGGTCCCGGGCGCCGAACAGGAAGGGATTCACGAGGGGCATCGCCAGGCTCGCCACCAGCTCCAGCGGCCGGGGATGCCGGCGCCAGCCCAGCAGCATGCCGGGCTGAAGGATATCGAGGGCTGGGAAGCCCACGTTGGCCAGCGCGGCTTCCATTTCACCCTTGGTGCGCAGATAGAAGTTGCGGGATTGCGGGTTGGCGCCCACTGAGGACACCACGATGAAGCGCTGGGCCTGGGCAGCCTTGGCTGCCGCGGCGAAAGACAGGACGTAATCGAAGTCGACTCTGCGGAACTCCTGCTGTGAGCCCGCCTGGCGCAGCGTCGTCCCCAGGCAGCACAGGGCCACCTGGCAGGTGATCCCCTGCAGCTGGGATTGCAGCTTATCGAACTGCACGATCCGGTTGGCGATGCGCGGATGCTCCCGGCCGAGCGGGCGGCGGCTGATCGCGAAGATTCGCCCGACGTCGGGCGTCTCCAGCAGCGCTTCCAGCAGGTAACCGCCCACGAAGCCGCTGGCGCCGGCGAGCAATGCCACCTGGACGGCAGCGCCTTTGGCGGCGCCGATACCCCCGGTACTGGCGCCAGTCCCTTTTGCACCAACGCCTCTGCCGTTCGCATCGGCTATTGCCATGGTCGGACCGCTCCCGTGGCGGGAGGTCCTGGCCCTCCCCGTTGTTGTTTTGAGGAGAGCTTAGGAGGATGACAGGACTGCTACAAGGCTCACGTCTGCGTAGGGCACCGCCCATAGCGAATCGAGCGGTTGCTGCAGAGCGGCGCCGGATTCCGGCCGATCGAAACCTCAAATCGGCTCAGAGCAACTGATACTGATGGTCTGTGTTGTCTGCCCCGGTGCGACTGTGATGTCGCGGCGTACGTCGCGGTACCCGTTGCGAGTACCGATGACGGTATATTTCCCCGGCTTCAAGTCGATGTCGCGGCGAGCGAAGGTGCCGAACTGGCCGATGCTCTGGATGGCGACCTCGGTGGCATTGTCCGAGACCAGTGACAGACGCACCGGTTTGTCGAAGTCCGGCAGCAGGATCTCCAGGCGTGCGATCTGGGACCGCAACACAGGCCCTGAGCTCATCTGCGACTCGGCAGTCTGCAGCAACTCCCGCGCGCCTTCGCGGACCGCGGGCGACCCGAGCCTCTCGGGTCGATCGATCAGGGCCTGCAGCCGATTCGAAAGATCCGCTCGCGCTGCCGTACGCGCCTTCCCCTGCTGGGCGAACTGCAGTGTCGGATCCTGCTGCAGCGCCTTGTCATACTCCTGCATCGCCTCACCCCAGCGCTCCTGAGCCTCCAGCCCTGCGGCGCGCTGGCGCAGCTCGGCGTAGCCCCTGGCCGTCAAGGCCGCGCCGACGCGTTTCAGGCCCTCGGCAGCTTCCGCGCCGCCGGGCTTGTAGGTGCGAGCTTTCTCGAAGGAGTCGTGCGCCTCGGTCAACCTTCCCGCGCCCAGCGCGGCGAATCCCGCGCCCACGGCCTTCGCATAGTTGTCATCACCGAAAGCAGCGTTGGCGCGCGCCAGCCCTTGCTTGGCGCGCTCGTCGGCCGGATCGAGCGACAGCGCCTGGCTGTAGTCCTGGACGGCTCTCGCGAAATTGCGGGCCCGCTCAGCGTTCTCTCCGTCAGCCAGCAGCGGCAGCACTCCACTCAAGCTGCGTACACGCCGCATGCCGCCTGCGACGCGGATATCGGTTGGATCGATCCTTCGCGCCAGATCGAAGGCCTGCGTGGCGAGCTCGCTTTGGCCCGCCGCAAGCGCTTTTTGCCCCGCTTCCAATTGCGCCGTGAGTGCCTGCGGGATGCGCCGCTCGACCTTGTCGAGCAGCTGCGAGGCGGCACTCAGTCGTACCTGCGCCAATGACAGGTCACCGGCGTCACGGGCACCGACTGCTTCCGCAGAGAGCATTCTGGCGTCGGAGAATTCACGCCCTCCCCAGATTCCGGCTCCGCGCTTATCCAGCGACGCCAACCTCGAGTTGAAACTCGCCTGCGCCGCTTTGAAGCTCTGCTGCGCAACCTCGTTGCCACTCGAGGCCGCCGGAGCCGCTGTGGTGCTCGCTGTCGCGCTGGGCGTAGCCCCGGTCGTCGTGCCTGCCCCGGGCGTGGCCCCCGCCGTCGTACTCGCTATCGCGTCTGGCCTGACAGCCGTCGCGGCGTTGCCGCCCGCCGGCGCCGCATTGGCGGCCGGAGCCGGAATGCCGCCCTTGACACTCGAGCCTGCCGGTGCCGGCACTGTCGCCTTGGCTACCGGCGGAGCGTGCTCTGTGCCTGCCTGAGCGCTGCCCTCCGCAGTGGCGGGCGGCTCAGAAGGCTTCTGCGCCGTGGCAGCGGCGCGGCCGTTGGCGGGAAGGAGATCCGTGAGCTTGATGGGCATCAGCCCCGGCTCGTACTGGGGTCCCCAGTAGAAAACAGCGCCAGCGATGGCGGCCAGCAACAGGAGCGCGATCCACGGCCACCGCGTCGGGCGCATGGGCTGGAGTTTGGTCACCCGCGGCACATAGTCGAGCTGCAGGTCATCAAAGGCCGAGTGCCCCACGGTGGACCTCGGGAAGGCCTGCGACGGCGCCCGGCCCGGCGACACCGGCGGCGGCGTGCGGGACTGCGACGCTGGTGTCGCCGTCCACCCCGGCGACATCGAAGAGGTTGGCGACGCAGAGGCTCTCCGCGGCTCATTTCTCCTCGACGGGCGCAATGCATCGAGCAGCGGCTGGTGTCTGGGAGGTTGCGGCGTCGGGCGTGCACTTCGCGCTGCCGGGCGGGCAGCTTCGGAAGCGGGGCCCGTCGGGGCTTCTGCCCCTGTCTGCGCTGGTTCAGGTCGCACCGTGCGCGATTCCTCGCGTGCTACGGGCTTGGGAGCGACGGACGACGGGCGCGTTCCGGGTTCGTTACGAGCCGGCTGCGATGCCTTTGGCCTCGCCGGCTCGCGGGGAGTCGGCAGCATTTCGATCCGCAGCGTCGGCAGAATGGCCGTCGCTCCCACATCCTCATTCCACATGATCGAAGTGGCGTCGGTTGCGGGCGCGTCTGTCGAAGTCGACGTGTGAGACGGCGCTGGCGCCGGCGCCGCGCTCGCCCTGGACACCGAGGGTGCTGGTGAGGGCGTCGGCGCCGCAGTCGCCCCCGATGCCGGTGACGGCCCTGGTGAGGGCGTTGGCATGGCTGCGGGCAGCGGCGCGGGTGCAGATTCCGATGCAAGTGCCGCTGCAGGAGCCGCCGCGGGCGTACCGCCTGCCGACACGGCAGTGTCAGATGAGGGTTCGGCGGGGTCCGGAATCGACAGCGGCTCCAGGAAAACCGTCTTGTTGGCTTCCTGCTCCTCGGCGAACTCAAAGGCCAGCGTATCGTTCAGCGAAGCGTCGAGCTCGTCGATGACCTCGCGCATCGATCTCGGCCGGTCTCCGGGTCGCTTGGCCAGCATGCGCATTACCAGCACGCCCAGCACGGGAGGAATCTGCCGCATGGGGACGAGCTGTGGAACAGGGTCCTCCATCGCGCGCTTCGGGTCGAAGTGCGGATAGTACGGCGGATAACCTGACAGCAACTCGTACGCCAGGGCACCGAGCCCGTAGATGTCATCCGCCGGCGTCGGCGGCTCGCCGCGCAGTTGCGCCGGGCTTGCCGTGAACGGTGACAGACCCAGCTTTGCGCTCTCCGGGGCCGTCTCGGCGGCCGACGCGTCATTCTTCGGCACGGCGCTCTCGATGGTTCCCGCGACGCCGAAGTCCGCCAGCTTCACGCGGCCGCGTGAGTCGAACAGGATGTTTCCGGGCTTGAGATCCCG
>Ga0134126_10012454_pt1 | contig 10747 bp, 8 predicted proteins | sample KB31752_FD_96881 | JGI IMG/M metagenome (GOLD analysis project Ga0134126, IMG submission 96881) | Terrestrial soil microbial communities with excess Nitrogen fertilizer from Kellogg Biological Station, Michigan, USA - KB3-175-2 | ecosystem: Environmental > Terrestrial > Soil > Unclassified ...
AACGGCTCTGAAAAAAGACCCGAATACAAGAAGAAACATTTTGTTCAAAAACAACAGGGAAAAATACAGGTATGGCGATGTCATGTATCTGAAGCCTACAATAAAAGTTTTGCGGGAAGGCTTTGGGGATATTTTTCTTTTATGTTTTCATCGATGTGGGCCGGCCTGTTTAAAGCAAAGGGTAAATTTGATGTAGTGATAGTTACTTCTCCTCCGTTGTTCGTCGGTTTGAGTGGTTATATCATTTCAGCCTTTAAGCGGATTCCATTTGTTTTTGAGGTGAGGGATCTCTGGCCCGAATCTGCAATAGATACCGGAGTGCTTACTAATAAGTTGATTATAAAAATGGCTTTTTGGTTCGAGAAATTTATCTATAAGAAAGCAAAACTCATTAATGTTCTTACGCCGGCATTTTATAATTCCCTGAAGAATGCGAAACATATTCCCGAAGGAAAATTAATTATGATTCCGAACGCTTCTGATTTTAGCCTGTCAGAAGAATTGCTCCTGACTTTCGACAGAAATGATTTTAGAAAAAAAATGGCTCTCGATGGAAAATTTGTGATCACCTATGTTGGTGCACACGGAGTGGCCAATCATTTACAACAGGTTTTGGAGGCGGGAAAGAAACTGGAAGACACGCGTGTTTTATTTCTTTTAATTGGCCAGGGAATGGAAAAAGAAAAATTAAAAAAAATGGCCGTTGATATGAATGTAAAAAATGTGCGTTTTATAGATGCAGTGCCAAAGAAAGAAGTGTTTAAGTTTATTCTTGCTTCTGAAATGGGAGCGTCTGTCCTGAAGAAAGTGGATACTTTTAAAACGGTATATTCCAACAAAACATTCGATTATATGAGTTGTAAAAAGCCGGTTTTGATGGCCATAGATGGAGTGTCGAGGGAATTGGTAGTGGCGGCAGCATGCGGCGTATATGTAGAACCGGAGAATATTGAAGAATATAATACTAATATCCGGGCTTACTTAAATGACGAAGACAGATTAAAAAAGGAAGGTGATAACGGTTACCAATACGCGAAAAATCACTTTGACAGAGATGTGCTTGCGAAGAAGTATTTAAGCGAAATAAAAGATAAAGTGTTAAAACATGCATGATCGGAATTTACAAAATTTTTGAAGAAAATTGCTTTTGTTTTAAATCCATAAAACAGGAATCCATTTTATTTTTTGATCTACTGTAGAGAATCATAATTTTGCAGACAAATGTTGTACAGGAATTTTTTTAAACCCTTTTTAGATTTTGTTATTTCACTGGTAGCTTTTATAATTTTTTCTCCTTTATTTGTTCTAATTGCAGTTATGCTTTGCATCGTTAATAGAGGCAGTCCTTTTTTTGTTCAGATACGGCCTGGAAAGAATCAAAAAGGATTCCGGTTAATCAAGTTTAAAACCATGAACGATAGGAAGGATAAAAATGGAAATATTTTGCCCGATTCAGAAAGATTAACGCTGGTCGGAAAATTGATTCGCAAAACTTCCCTGGATGAAATCCCACAATTGTTGAATGTAATTAAAGGTGATATGAGCCTGATAGGGCCCCGCCCATTACTGGTAGAGTATTTGCCATTGTACGATGATTTTCAAAAACGAAGACATGACGTGAAGCCTGGGATTACCGGGTGGGCGCAAGTAAATGGTAGAAATGCGATAAGTTGGAAACAAAAATTTATATACGATGTTTGGTATGTAGATAACATGTCTTTTCCTTTGGATATCAAAATCTTTTTTAGGACCATAAAAAAAGTTTTTAAATCGGAAGGAATTAGCTCAACAACTTCCCAAACAATGGAAAAGTTTATCGGTAATAAAATGTAATGAAAAATCAATTCTGTATATATGGCGCAAGCGGGCATTCTAAGGTCATTATTGAAATTCTCGAAAGAAGAGGTGAACTTATAAAAGGCTTGTTTGATGATGATCCGGCGAAAAAAGATCTGTTAGACTATCGTGTTCATAACACGAGAGACTTTTTACAATTCAATAATTGCAATTGGGTAATTGGTATTGGTGACAACGCTATCCGGAAAAAAATCGCTGAAAATAATTCTTTAAATTATACTGAAATTATAGATGCCGGAACGAATATTTCCAAAAGAATAACGGTGGGCAAAGGGACCGTAATAATGCCTGGCGTGACAATCAATTCTTCCGTGGCTCTCGGCCAACATGTAATCGTCAATACAAATGCTTCTATAGATCATGAAAGTATTTTGATGGATTATGCACATATTTCGCCAAATGCAACGTTATGTGGAGGCGTCATTATTGGTGAAGGCACGCATATTGGTGCAGGGGCTGTTGTCATTCCCGGAATTAAAATTGGCAATTGGTCGAGGATAGGGGCGGGAAGTGTTATCATAAGAAATGTACCAGATAACGCAACTGTTGTGGGAAATCCGGGACGATTTATCAATAATCGAAACTCAAAATAATAATTTGTTACTATTGTCTGATAATGCTTTTAATTTGCATCTTAGGTCAAAATCTTAGAAATAAAAAATCCTTATGCCATTTCTAACAAAGGAGCAACTTCATAAAATAGGCTTTGCAAAATATGGTGAACATGTTTTCATATCAGACAAAGCTTCTTTTCACAATCCGGCAAAAATTTCCCTGGGCAGCTATGTACGGATAGACGACTTCTGCGTTTTTTCAGCGGGTGATGGAGGAATTGAATTAGGTGACTTTGTTCATATTGGTTGTTTTGCGACTATGATTGGAGAGGCAAAAATAAAAATCGGAAATTATAGTGGTGTAAGTTCCAAAGTTGCTGTCTATTCAAGCTCAGATGATTTCTCGGGGCATTCAATGCCGGGAGTTCAGGTTGTAATTCCTGATGAATTTAGGCATCTGACTAATAAACCTGTCACATTTGAGGATTATTCAGGCGTTGGAACATTATGCGTGGTGCTTCCCGGCGTTACAATTAGGGAGGGAGCTATGGTAGGGGCCCTTTCTATTGTCAGGAAAAGTTTGAAACCCTGGAGCATCTACTCTGGGAATCCTTTGAAATTTATCAAAAGCAGAAGCCAGGAGATGCTTAAATTTATCCCCGAACTTGAAAAAATGAGAAAGGAAGGATTATTAAAAGATTATGATTTGAATGTGTAATCTCTCAACAACAAATTAGTAAAAATGAATTCTAAAATATGGCTTTCTTTACCTCATATGGGAGGAGGGGAGCAGGAGTTTGTGAAGCAGGCATTTGATTCTAACTGGGTTGCTCCCTTGGGCCCAAATGTGGAGGGTTTTGAATCGGATATTGCGTCTTTTTTAGACAGCCAAAGCCATGTATCTGTGTTAAGTTCCGGAACTGCTGCCATTCACCTGGCTCTTATAATGCTGGGAGTTCAACCTGGTGATGAAGTAATTTGTCAAAGCATGACTTTTTCGGCATCTGCTAATCCAATTCGCTACCTGGGTGCCTCTCCTGTTTTTATTGACAGCGAAAAAGAGACCTGGAATATGGATCCCGGGTTTTTGGAGGAGGCAATTAAAGATCATATCCGAAAAGGAAAAAAACCAAAAGCTATCATACCCGTTCATTTGTACGGCATGCCCGCTAAAATGGACCAAATAATGTCAATTGCCGCCGAATATGAAATTCCGGTAATTGAAGATGCTGCGGAAGCATTAGGATCGTCGATCAACGATAAGAAATGCGGCACTTTTGGCGAGATAGGTATTCTTTCCTTTAACGGGAATAAAATTATTACCACGTCAGGTGGTGGGGCACTAGTTTCAAAAGATCCGATGTATGCCAAAGAAGCTACATTTCTTGCCACACAAGCGCGGGATCCGGCGCCACACTACCAGCATTCAAAAATAGGCTATAACTATCGATTGAGCAATATTAGTGCAGGCATAGGCCGGGGACAAATGGAGGTACTACCTTTAAGAATCAAACAAAGAAGAGATAACTTTTCTTACTATACAAAAGAGTTAAACGACGTTCCTGGTATTACATTCTTATATGAACCTAATGGATATTACAGTAATCGATGGCTCACTACCATATTGGTGGATGCTGAAAGCACCGGTGTGTCACGGGAGGACATTCGTCTGAAACTGGAGTCAGAAAACATCGAATCGAGGCCTCTTTGGAAGCCAATGCATTTGCAACCTGTTTTTAAAGATTGTCCTTTTTACGGTAGCGGAATTGCGCACCAATTATTTGATGACGGATTATGTTTACCCTCGGGTAGTAATTTGACTGAAGCTCAATTGAGCAGAGTTGTGAATTGCGTTCGCGGGTTATATTCAAAATAATTTTTTTTAGACTAAAATTTTAAAGCCTTACAACCGTTATTGGTGTGAGGCTTTTTATTTATGTCAATATCCATTATAACGATCCAATCAATTTTTTATCTCGATGATACTCAAGGATTGCATGATTTCAGGCTGAAAATTTTTGATAAAATATATTTACCTTTGCAAAAAAAAATCAAACCGTGTTTTAAATGATTTAAACAATCTATTATTTTTTGGTATGTTTATTGAAACATTATTTCGCTAAAGAATTTATATCGGATTTATTTTAAATTATTTTTTACTCTGTTATCCCTATCACAGGCTTAAAGCGCCTGAAAACTTAGACCCCAATTCGTGTTTATGCTCGAAAGATTTTTTAAAAACAAATACGCCCCGCGTTGGATCATATTTTCATGCGATGTGATTCTAATAACGCTCTCTTTTCTTTTTTCATTTTTTTTAATAAGACACCTGTTGGTAGACCTTCCGGGTGTTGTCAAATTCTTACCTGCAGTCGCAATCAATCTATTAATATTTGGAACGTGTGTATTTTTTTTCCCAATTTATCGCGGAATTATCAGGTATTCAGAAATAAACGATATCCTTCGTATTATTAAGCTGGCGTCATTGCAGTTTGTTATTTGGCTTACTATATATGCTTTAGACAACAAGGCAATTATTACCGGGTATCTTCCGATTCCTTTATTGATTATTAATTTGTTTAGCGTAATTTTTATCCTGGTAATGTTTAGGCTCCTGGTCAAAGAGATATATTCTAAAGCAGCTCAACCTAAATCTGAGAATACCACCAAAGTTATCATTTATGGTGCAGGGGAAATGGGGCAGGTGGCAAAGCAAGTTCTGGAGCAGGACGGGTCAAAAAATGTTGTGGTAGTTGGGTTTATTGAAGACAGCATTTCAAAAATTGGCAAAAATTTAGCAGGCCTTCCGATTTATAACGCTTCGAATCCTCAATTAGCAAGACTTTTTAAGCAGAAGCAAATTTCTCATTTATATATAGCTATTGACAAGCTATCGGTTGATAAAAAAATTGCGATATCTGATCTATGTGCTACTTTAAACATCAAAATTAGCGTAATACCTCACGCCAAAGATTGGCGGGGCGGCTTTTTTGAAAAGAAACAAGTTAAAGAATTGAATATCGAAGATCTTTTGGAGAGAGATGAAATAAGCCTGCCGTTTGATATGATACAAAATATTTATCAGAACGCTACTATAATGGTTACAGGGGCTGCCGGTTCTATCGGTAGCGAAATTTGCCGGCAGTTATCCAAGTATGAATTTAAAAAACTCATTTTATTAGATCAATCTGAATCGGGTTTGTTTGATCTTGAGTATGAATTGAGCAGAAATGGCCAAAGGCATTTACTTAAGATAGAAATTGCATCAATAAGGGATAGGGCAAAATTAAAAAAGATATTTTCAATGCATCGCCCTGACTTCGTGTTTCATGCTGCAGCTTATAAACACGTCCCTTTAATGGAGACTTTTACAAGTGAAGCAGTACTCACAAACGTACTAGGAACTAAAATGGTTGCCGATTTCGCGGTTGCCTATAAAGTGAAGAAGTTTGTCATGGTTTCAACCGATAAGGCAGTGAATCCAACGAACGTGATGGGGGCCACCAAAAGAGTTTCGGAGATTTATATACAATCTCTTAGCGACCGGAACCAGTCGGAGACTGAATTTATTACGACTCGTTTTGGAAATGTTCTTGGATCCGCAGGAAGTGTCGTAGCTACTTTTAAGAAACAAATAAGTGCAGGAGGTCCTATAACTATTACACATCCCGACATTACCCGGTATTTCATGACGATACCTGAGGCATCCAAGCTGGTGCTTGAGGCTGGAAAAATTGGCGAGTCAGGTGATATACTATTGTTTGATATGGGCAATCCGGTAAAAATAATGGACCTCGCGAAAAGAATGATTCAATTGGCAGGACTAAAACCGTCAGAAATTGATATTGTGAATACAGGGTTACGCCCGGGCGAAAAGATGTATGAAGAATTATTTAAAGATTCCGAAGAGTTTGCAGAAACATACCATCCGAGAATTTTAAGAGCAAAAAAATCACCGTCCTGGACTTCTGATTTTAATTCGCTGATGATCGAACTTGAACAGGCCGCTTTGTCGCACAATAATGAAATGATTCCGTTCATTTTGAGAAAATTGGTCCCGGAATTTAATAATGCTGTAAAAAAATTGGAAACTGCAAATGCAGCGTCTAATGTGTTGGTAGAAATGAAGGATATATAGGTAGAAAAAGTTATCCTTTGCTGTTTACTTGAAAATGAAACTACATTAAACTGAAGGTTTTTCAAATGAATTGAAAATGTATTTAAAAAAATTATTTAACCTGGTGATTTTTTAGAACATACTTTAAATTATAATTCATTCGTCATTTTTACGTTACTTAAATTGATGCTCTTAAATGTATCAATTGAATTAAAGAAAATATAAAATATAAGAAAGCAAGTCAATTATTTTCTTTTCTTCTTAAATTTTTAACATTAAAAAGATTTACTTTAAGAGATTTAAATGACTTACATGAAATTTATCTTCCTTTTAATAGCTTCATTCCTATTTGTTCATGCTCCAATAAGCGCCCAAAATTTTCAATTGGATTTATACGCTGGTACCTCAAACTATAAAGGAGATTTACAGGACCAGGCATTTCTTTTCAGTCAATCGCACCTCGGAGGCGGAATAGGCCTGTCCTACAGGGTTACAGATAATTTCTATTTGCGAACCGCTTTGATATTAGGCAAAATTTCCGCCAGTGATAAATATGGAAAAAACCAAAGCAGGAACCTTAATTTTACTTCCGACATAACGGAAGGAAACCTGGAAGTAGTTTATTATATTAATCCCCAGGTGGTTCATTCTTTTTCACCTTACGTTTTCGCGGGCCTGTCTGTCTATCACTTTAATCCTTATACATATGATACTGTCGGTAAGAAAACTTATTTAAAGCCATTAAGTACGGAGGGTGAGGGTTTTTTGCCTGGGGTGAAGAACTATAATCTTACACAAATGGGTATTCCAATGGGAGCGGGCATAAAGCTTAGTTTAAGCGAGAATATCAGCGTCGGCGTCGAGGTGGGTTTTAGAAAATTGTTTACTGATTACCTTGATGATGTGAGTACTAATTATGTAGACGAAGCGCTGCTGCTTGCTAACCGTGGACCAGAAGCCGTAGAACTGGCTTACCGTGGTAATGAATTGAAAAATGGAAATTTGCAGTATCCTCCTGCGGGCCAGAAGAGGGGTAGCCCAAAAGGAAAAGATATGTATTATTTTACGTTGGCCACTTTATCCTTCAGATTGGGTACAGTTAATTTTGCGAGAACACATTCCCAATGGGCCTGTCCAAAAAATGTACTATAGTTCATGTACTAAAGTGTTGTTTTGTGCGTTTATAGGATAACCTATTATTGATGAGCGACTATCTTAAAAACATTTTATTCTTTGTAACAGAAGGTAAAAGAAGGATTTAGATCTTCAAAAACCAAAAAACTCCATCTATGAAAAATTTTTCCCTATCAGCAATTATGATATTGATTGCCCTTGGTGTCAATGCACAGGATTTTCACCTCAACGTCTACGCCGGTTCTTCGAATTACCAGGGCGACCTCCAGGACAAAGGATATACATTTAACCAGGCGCATTTAGCCGGCGGAATCGGGTTATCTTATGATATTGCCACCCATTTTTCCATTCGTACCGGTGTTACAATCGCGAAAGTTTCTGCGAATGATAAGGACGGAAGAAATAAATCCAGGAATCTCAATTTTACTTCAAACATAACGGAGGCCAATGTAGGGCTGGAATATTATATTACCGCTCCGATAGAAAAACATTCACTCACACCTTATTTATTTGCGGGAATAGCGCTCTATCATTTTAATCCATATACATTTGATAGCACAGGGCAAAAATATTTCTTGCAACCCTTAAGTACAGAAGGAGAAGGTTTTATAGCGGGAAGAAATAATTATCAACTTACCCAGTTTGCTATTCCTTTTGGTGCAGGGGTCAAATTGTCTTTAAGTGATAATGTAAATGTGGGCCTTGAATTTGGTTTTAGGAAATTGTTTACGGATTACCTTGATGATGTCAGTACCACTTATGTTGATAAAAATGCGCTGCTTGCGAGCCGCGGTGCTAAGGCTGTTGAGTTAGCTTACAGAGGTGATGAATTGAAAAATGGAAACATGCAGTATCCTGCTGCCGGAAGGAAAAGAGGTGAGCCAGGAAAAAACGATGCTTATTATTTTACGATGCTTACTTTTTCATTTAGATTAGGCGGCGGAGGTTTGGGCAGCATGGAATACAGGTGCCCTGGAAATGTGTTATAAGTATTCTTTTTTACAAATCGTTCAGAACATCCGGCCATCTGACACCCTGCAACTATTTTGATTAACACATTTGAATTTCAACAAAAAGTTATATCGTAAAATTTTTTCAGAACGGTGCTGTTTTGATAAAAGCGTGAGGTTTATACTAAGTATCTTTGCATCATTATGGCTTTCAAAAATTTGGAGGAATTTTTAACTGTTCTCGAAAAGGAAAACGAACTTGTTCGCATCAAAGAATTCGTAAATCCAAAATTAGAGATTGCTGAAATAACCGATAGGATAAGTAAAAGTAAAGACGGCGGAAAGGCGTTGCTTTTTGAAAACACCGGGTACGAGTTCCCTGTTTTGATGAATGCTTACGGCAGCGAAAATAGAATGTGCCTGGCTCTGGGCGTGGCTAATTTAAACGATACTGCAAAAGAAATTGAGAATTTATTTAAACTGCTTTCTTCTCCAAAAGAAAATATTATTGATAAACTGAAATTGTTGCCAAAACTTGGCCAGTTTGCAAGTTGGATGCCAAAAGTGCTAAGCGGAAAGGGTGAATGCCAGCAAATAATTATGCAAGACCCGGACATCAGTAAACTTCCCGTAATCACTTGCTGGCCAAAAGACGGCGGCCCGTTTGTAACACTTCCCATTATCCATACAAAAGACCCTAATAATCATTCCAGAAATGTAGGAATGTACCGGATGCAGGTTTTTGGACCAAAGCTGACGGGAATGCATTGGCACAAGCATAAAGTGTCTGCTAAACATTTTAATGAATACAAAAAATTGAATAAACGCATGCCCGTTGCTGTTGCATTGGGCGGCGACCCTGTGTATGCCTATGCCGCCACTGCTCCGTTGCCTGAAAATGTAGATGAATACATGCTTGCCGGATTTTTAAGAAAGAAAAAAGTGGAACTGGTAAAATGCATTTCACAGCCGGACGTGGAAGTTCCCGCAGATGCAGACTTCATTATTGAAGGATACGTTGATCCTGATGAAGAATTAATCTGGGAAGGCCCGTTCGGAGACCACACCGGGTATTATTCCTTGCCCGATTGGTATCCTAAATTTCATATCACGGCTATTACGCATAAAAAAAATCCCATTTATCCTGCTACTATCGTTGGTATCCCGCCACAGGAAGATGCGTGGCTGGGAAAGGCTACGGAAAGAATATTCCTGGCTCCTATTAAAATGACGTTGGTTCCGGAAATCCTTGATATGGAAATGCCGGTGGAAGGGGTGTTTCATAATCTTGTGATTGCACAGATTCAAAAGGATTATGCAGGGCAGGCTCAAAAAGTAATGAATGCTATGTGGGGAGCCGGCCAAATGATGTTTAACAAAATACTGGTTGTTACTTCCCCGAACGAAGGAAAGCAACCACTGAACTTAAGTGATTATGAAAGTGTGGCGAGGGAAGTTTTTAAAAACCTGAACCCTTTAACTGATATTTATTTTTCACAAGGGCCAATGGATGTTCTTGATCATAGCTGCAGCAAAATGGGCTTTGGAGGTAAGATGTGCATTGACGGAACATTTAGATATGATGAAGAAAACGATGACCTTTTTTCGTCTATGCATCCTCGTTTTACGTCGCAATCCGCGCGCGAAGTATTGCAGCTTTTCCCTGAAGTGAAAGCGATGAATTGTTCTTTGATTGAAAAAGAGATTTCCTGCCTTATCCTTTCCGTGGAAAAAAATAAAAGGCATCACATAAAAGACTTGCACACTTCAATTTGTCAGTTGCAATGCATTGAAGGGATGAAAATGATTTTGTATGTAGAGCATACAGTTGACGTCCATGATTTACCGGTAGCCCTTTGGAGATTTTGCAACAATCTCGATCCAAAGCGGGATCATTTTATAGTAAAGAAACAATTAAGCAATTCCGATCAATATGTTGCCTGCATTGGTTTTGATGGCACTTTAAAAACCAGGCAATTTGATGATTTTTATCGTGATTGGCCCAACGTCATAATTGCAGCTGATGATACCATTCTTTCGGTTGATGAAAAATGGCCAAAACTTGGATTGGGGAATTTTATCCCTTCACCCTCATTAAAATTCAAAGGGCAGATGTATGGCGAAGAAGCAGTGGC
>Ga0134126_10012455_pt1 | contig 10747 bp, 10 predicted proteins | sample KB31752_FD_96881 | JGI IMG/M metagenome (GOLD analysis project Ga0134126, IMG submission 96881) | Terrestrial soil microbial communities with excess Nitrogen fertilizer from Kellogg Biological Station, Michigan, USA - KB3-175-2 | ecosystem: Environmental > Terrestrial > Soil > Unclassified ...
CACCCTGTCGTTCTCTGACGTCCTGTCATAGAGGTCAGAGCATATTCCTCTGACACTTACGCCTCCTCTGCCCTTGCTCTGTCAAGAAGGTCCTCCGCGTGACGCTTACCTTTCCCCGCTCCCACAACCTGGTGCTCATCGGCCAACCACCGCTCATGCAATCCCTGGCCCTGTCCATCAACGAGGAAATCCGTTCCCGCGTCACCTATTCGGCCATCCTCCCGCGCCTCAGCCCAGAGACGGTCGAACAGTTCGTCCTCGACCAGCTCGACCGTGCAGGTCTCGGCCACAACACCTTCACCGCCGAAGCCCTGGCGCTGGTCGTCCGCTCCGGCGAAGGACTATTACGGCGCACCCGCAACCTGTGTCTCAGCGCCCTCATCGAGGCGGTGCGCGACCAGACCCGCATCGTGGACCTCAAACAAGTCAACCGCGTCCTCATCCAACCCCACTGGAGGAAAGACTATGACAGCCCGCTCCCCGCAACCCCGCTGGTCGCGTGAACAGATCCGCGCCGCGCGCCTGGCCCTGCTCGTGCCCCTGCTTGCAAAACAGGGCCTGCAACTGCTCCCCCGCGAGGCGGGCAACTTTATCCTGCCCGCCTATCCCGGCCTGATCGTCAAGGACAGTTACTGGCGCTGGCCCGAACGCGACCTGGCCGGCAACACCATCGACTTCCACGTTCAAGTGCTGGGGATGACCTTCCACGACGCCATGCGCCAGATCACCGGCCAGTAGTTGAGCGCCACCGCCCGCGGGCGTCGTCACCGTACGACGCCCGCGTGGTGGAAAACCGCTTCCCAGAGAAAAATCCGGGGCTTACGATAGCAGTGCGAGCAGCCGGGACGCGGCACTCAGCTTGCGACGCCAGTGTGAGCCGTCATCCAAAACTGGCACCTTACGATCGGAGCGCGGCCCAAAATGCGCGCGACCTGAATGAAGAGCTGGAAACGACCCACCCGCTCACAGAGCTACGACCAGAGCGTGGTTATTCGGCCACAAAACACGTTGAGAGTGCGGGCGAAACCCCGAAAATCTTGCGACGCCATTTTGGCCGTTTTTACGACGTCAAAAAAGTTCGTAACATTTATGTTTTCCACAAGGAATCTTGGCGTAGGGCGTGCATAGCTTGAATAGGCCGGACGGATCGAAAGCATTCACCGGATTATTATCGACAAAACAGTACAGATTGACTCCCCCTTCCTCTTGGAGGGGATCTCTATTCAGCCACCGTTGGAGATTGGGGTCATAGAAGCGATAGCCAAAGTAGTAGAGGCTCCAATTGCCGGTCCATTCCTTGGAACTTAACCGATACATGTTGGCGCTGGCCAGGGTGCCACTCGACGAAATCGTGTTGTTCGTGCGCTTGTTCAAATTCCAATGTGTGCGTCGCGCTCCTGCGAACTGATTTGCAGGCTTCAATGCGTCTCGTGCATTGCTGCGTCGAGTGTTCGGATAATGTCCTCCTTCAAAAAAAGAACGTCATCGCTCGGCGCAAAACCCAGACGTGCCCGCCGTTTCGTTCTAATGTTAAACCGATAATAACCGGCAAATTTAGTAGACGTACCCGTGATCAAGACGTCGCCAGTCTTTGGGTCCATGTCATACACAGTGCCTCCCCAGCGAATGGGAATTTCTTCGGAGAGCCGGTAGCCGGCTGATGACTTCTGATAAATCAAACACTTAACGAGGTATCCTGATTGAGCTGGCCTCCATGTGCCGAATATAATCAAGCTGTCTGCTGTTGCGTAAGCGCCTTGGGGATGATCTAAATCGTGTGGCAGCTCCACGACTGGTTGCTTGGGATTCTCAGGCGTAGAAACGATCCAGCCCGGCTTGTCTCGGAATTTGAGCACCACAAAATCTCCGCCCGAAACTCCCATGATTCTAGCCCAAATCGATTCGAATGGAATTACCGCGCCCGCTTTAAAAACGTAATTAGCGTCTTCGAATCGGGAGAAGAATCTGGACGAGCTCCCCTGACCCTCGTACCACTGCTTGCCGCCTTCCAATCGGAACACCGGAGTTTCCAGATCGTCGTACCAGACTATGTGGTAACCCGGAACTTCTTTGATTCCATCCCGCGTAACTATTAGCGTGCGATGAGCGGCTTCATTGCCTTTTCGGAAATAAAAGGTGATGAAAAGCTTCGAGCCGGTCGAATCTCTCTGAAATCCGATTTGGTAAACAGGGGCATGCACTCGCGCTTCCAAGTATTTCGAGAACTCTGGATAAGGCAGCGGCTTCGAACGCAAATTCTCTCCAGGAATCTGGATTGAACCTGCGGCGCAGCCACAGAGAGCGAGGAATGCGAGAGCACTGAACAAAGCGGGCCTCAATCGACACCTCGGTTCTTTCCGAATCGTTTATGCGGCGGAATGTCCGATGCGGGAATTCCCGCCCCTGCCGGAGGCGGTGCTGTTAGACACTTGTCGAGAGGGTTGTGGCAATCATTGAGACCTGGAAACCAAATCCTCTTGTTGGCCTTATCTCTACAACATTTGATCGCCGCGTCTTCTTTGCCATTGCTGTTTGGGATGCGCTGGCAGCTCACCCCTGAATCTATATCACCGTACCAAAGATCGAATCCTTCCCCTGATCCAGGAAGAGGGCCTTTGAGGCTGTCGTCGTGCGTGTTAGGATTCCCACTGCTCCCTTGCATAGAGCAGTCGTGCTTTCCTTTAGGCGTCTCTTTTCGATCATCCCACATGTAAACGTGGCTGATTCCGATAATTCCAAACGCGCGGCTGGTGCAGACCCACAAGCTAAGACCAAATGGATCCATCGCGAAAACGGGCTCATTGCGCACAAACGTGTATAAATTCGGACCTGAACTACCATTTACGCTCCCTGCGCCGTGGTGCAGGACCCGAAATCCGAGTTCATTGATCGGATCTCTATTTGGCCATTTGCGCCGACCCGATGCAGTTCCGTAGCCGCAAGGCCGTGAACCGGGCGTGATTATTGGGCGAACGCGGCGTTGCCGGGACGAGCGACCCGATGCGGTCGGGCAAAGATTCCGGGCGCGAGTTTTTCGAGGGGAGGTCGCCCGCGTCGGCGCGAACGCGCCGCGTGAAGCCGCTGACAGCGGCTCGGCGGCTAAAAGAGGAAGGCAACTTTGAGCGCCTGCAATCACGGCGCGAGATTACTCGTTCGGCCCGGATTGCGAAAGCGGTTTTTTCTCCGCGACTTTCGCGGACGGATGGCAACGCGCGTGAACTTCTTGAAGCTGCTTGATGCTCACTTCCGTGTAGATGGCGGTGGTGTCGAGCTTCTCGTGACCGAGCAACTGCTGGATGAAGCGGATGTCCGCGCCGTTCTCCAGCATGTGCGTCGCGCAACTGTGGCGCAGGACGTGGCAGCAGCCTTTGCGCTTCAACCCGGCTTGCTTGAGCCACGCGCTGACCATGCGCGAAAGCACGTCGGGATTGAACGCCTCGCCGTAGCCGGTGAGGAACAACGCCGGCGTGCGCGTGTCGAGACAGAGACGCGGACGGACTTCTTTCAAGTAGCGTTCGAGCCACGCGACGGCGCGCGCGCCGACGGGCACGACGCGGTCTTTCTTGCCCTTGCCCAAACGCACATGAAGTGTGCGCCGCTCGGCGTTCACGTCGGAGAGTTCGACGCGGCAAAGTTCGGTGCGCCGGAGGCCGGTCGAGTAAAAGAGTTCAAGCATCGCGCGATCGCGCACGCCAAGCGGATCGTCCACGTCCGGCACGGCGAGCAATCGCTCGACTTCGGAGAGCGTGAGGACTTCCTGGGGCAGACGTTTTTCCGGTCGCGGCAGTTCAAGCTCGCTCGCCGGATTGTGGAGGATGACGTTCTGCCGCGTGAGCCAGCGGCAAAAGTCTTTGAGCGTGCCGAGGTGTTCGCGCTGCGTGCTCCAGCCCATGCGCTGGCCGTTGGGTTTCTGGTAGCGCCAGAGCCAGCGTTGGAAGTTTTCCAGGATGGGCCGCGTGATTTGCGCGGCGTTCGTAAGGTCGCGCTCCGCCGCCCAGGTGAAGAAGAGTTTCAAAGTGTAGCGGCGATGCTCGACAGTGGTGGGCGCGTAGTTGCGGATGGCGAGGGCTTCGAGATAGGCATCGTGCCACGACCCTAGCGCGTCGGGCGCGCTGCGGTCGTAGTGGTCGGGGTGTTTGTCCTGGCCGCCGCGCTGGTCTTTGGCGCGCTCGGCAAGCTTCATTGCTCCGGCAAAACCTTTCGGGCCTCCCATACGATTTACGATTGATGATTTGAGTTACAAGGGCGGTCGCGGCTCGCACTCCAGATGTGCGAACCCGCCAACCCGCCAACCGGTTCAAAAACTCGCGCTGGCATTGGTTAAAACCGGTGGCGGGGGGCTTGCGCCAACCGCCGCCAACCGCGTGCTTTGCTCCGCCAACCGCGAGTCCAAACCCGCCAGCGGCGCGGTGTAACCGACCCGCAGTTCCTCCACGGTGATCAAGCCGACGTGCGCGACCGCTTCGGGCGCGTCCACGTCGAACAACAGTTCGTAGAGGAACTGGTTGTTCAGGCGCGCGTGGCGCGTCGCCAGATATTCGAGTTCAACGAGGCGTTCCAGGTGAACGCGCACTTGCGTCAGACTCCAGCCGCAGAGGTCGCGCAGTTCTTTTCGACTGAACGTCGTTGCGCCTTTCGCGGCGCGTTCCTTGCGTTTGCCTTTCATCAGCTCGCGGATGACGGCGAGCAAGCGCCGCGTCTGCGGCGGCAGTTCGTCGAGCGAACGGCCCAAGACTTCCGGCGCGAGCTCGTTCGCCAGCGCGATGTCATCGAGCGTGACTTCCACGAACTCGACGACGCGACCGTTGACGAGGTGCTGGCCGCGTTGCCGCTGGTGCTGGTGAAGCAGCGCGATGGCGTCAATGAGCGTGAGATATTTTTCGTGGTCGCGGCGGTTGCGCGTGCGCGCCGTGGCGAACGTGAGCGCGGGCGCGAACGGATTGACGACATGGAGCGGCGACAAGAGCCGCTGCGCGTCGCGCAGTTGCTTCAACAGGTCCTTGCGCTGCTCGTGCGCGAGCAGGCCCGCGAGCGTGCGGCGCTCGCGTTGCACGCGATGAATGCGCCCGGTCTGCTCGGCGCTCTCGTCCACCGCCAGCGTCAGGCAACGGTTTTGCAGTTCCTCGTCCAGATCAATCGCGGTCGTCGTCAGGAAGATCATCACCGGGCCTTCGACGTGATATTCCTGCGTGACCATCTTGCCGGTCGTGGGGTCTTTGCCAGTCGAGGCAATGGTGAGTTCGCCTTCGCTCTGCAAAAGTTTGAGCGCGTAGCTGGCGCGCTCCGCGCCCGCTTCCTCCACGACCGCGAGGATTTTATGTTTGAGACTCGTCTCGCCCAGGTAGTAAAGACTCTGGCCGGTCATGGCGGAGTATTTGACGCGCTCCTCCTCCGGGAAGAACGACAGCACCGCGTCCATCAACGTCGTTTTGCCCGCCGCGCTCGCGCTCTGAATGATGATGGCCAGCGGCCTTTCCAGTTTGCGCGACACGCCCGCGAGATACGCAATGAGCGTGTTGCTTTCCTCGCCGATGATGCCCGCCTGGTGGAACGCCTCGCGCAAACGCCCGATGAGATTCGGCTCGCGCAACCAGGTCAACGCCGCTTCGCGTTCCTCCGGCGTGAGCGTGACGACGTGGGCGGCTTGCGCCTGCGGTTTGGCAAGCTCGGCTTGCGCCTGTTCGACCGCGAGCAACAAGCGCGCAACGTCGCGCTTCAACAAGTCGGCGGTGAGTCCGGTTTCCTCGGCGGCGCGTTCGATGAAACGGCGGCGCTCCGCGTCGCGGCACAAGTCCACTTGATCCAGGTGAAAGCGTTCGCCGTGGTGAAGTCGCAACGCGACTTTCAGCGCGTCCGTGCCCAACGTCTTTTCCAAACCCGCCACGCGATACTCGCGGCCTTCCAGTTCCATGAACCACGCATCGCCGCGTTGCTCAAGCGTGGGCATCGTTGGCGCTGGCGGCTTTTCTTCTTTAGCCGCCGTCTCCTGTGAGCCGCTAACAGAAGCAGCTAAAGAAAGAGAAGCAGCCTGCGCGACGACTTCCGAGTAAGGAGCGGGAACGAACGGCGACGGCGACCAGCCGACGCCCGTTTCCAAACTCTCCTTGTCCACGATGGGCAACGGCTCGCCCGTCAGTTCGTCCACTACCATTGCGACGTGTTTCAACGGCTCTGCCGGTGGCGGCGTTGGTGGTCGTGTGCCAGCGCCAAGCCACTGTGCTGAGTTCAACAAGAGCGCCAGCGATTTGTCGGCGGGCTTCACCTTCTGCGCGTATTCGTTGGCATCCATGCCGTGCGGGAACTTGATGCGAAAGACTTCGACGCCGTGCGCTCTGAACCGCTCCGCGTCGCGCTGCGCCGCCCGCTCGCCCGCGTCGTCCGCATCGTAAGCCAGCTTCACGCGCCGCACCTGGCGCAACGCTTCCCAAAGCTCGTCGGTAAAACCTTCCGTTCCGAACGTGCAAGTCGTGTTGGCGAAGCCCGCGTTGCAAAACGTCAGCGCGTCCAACACCGCTTCGCAGAGGATCACTTCCTCCGCGTTGCGAATGCCGTCGCGGTTGAACAAGCCGCGATGCGGCCCGGGCGGGTAAAGGTGTTTCATCTCGCCGCGTTGCGCCCGACGGCCGTAGAAGCTCACGACGTTTCCCGCCGCGTCCAAGAGCGGCACGACGATGCAGCCGTTGAAGTGTTCGTGCCCGCTGTCGCGCCACAGGCCCAGCCGCGTGAGCCGCGAGCGCAACGTCTGTCCCGCCTGGCGGTTCTTGTCCGGCAGCCGCAGACCCAGCGTGCGGTCGGCGAAGCCGAGTTGAAAACGCGCGATGAGTTCATCGCTGCCGAGTCCGCGCGAACGCAAGTAAGCGCGTGCCGGCGCGGACTGTTTCAGGCGTTCGTGATAGTAAGCCGTCACCTGGCTGAACAGCGCCGCGTCCTCCGCCGCCGGATCGAGCGGACAGGGCAGCCGCGGCACGGAGGCCGGCGCGGGCGTGAACGCCGCCGCGCCGCCCTGGTTCAACAACTCGAAGGCGTGACGAAAGCTGCTCAAGCCGTCGTGCCGCTCGACGAACTGGATGGCGTTGCCCGCCGCGCCGCACGCCATGCAGTGAAAGAGTCCCTTGGCCGGGCTGACGATGAAGTTGGGATTGGCCTGGTCGTCGTGGAACGGACAGCGTCCGATGAAGTCTTTCGCGCCGTGCGGCTTCAACTCGATGCCCCGGCTGCGCACCAGCGCCAGCAAATCGGTCTGGCGCTTCACGCGCTCGATTTCAGATTCAGGAATGCGCCAGGCCATCGGCTGCCTCCGTTTCTGAAAAGAGTGTCAAGTGTGATTGCATTGCCCATGAGTGCGCAATATACTGCGCACATGCAAGCTTTATTTTCAGACCGGCTTTATGGTGCGCTCATGGCAACGAAGTCCAACTTGCGGCGGCTGCGTGAAGCAGCCGGGTTGTCCGTGCGTGAACTCGCCAAGCAAATCGGCGAGTCCAACACCAACGTCAGCTATTGGGAACGCAGCGGGCAGATTCCGCGCTCGGATGTTCTCGCGCCGATGGCCAAGGCGCTCGGCGTCACCGTGCATGAACTGCTCGGCGAGCCGAAGCCAGGCCGGGCGGTCACGCCCGGCGGCAAGCTCGGCCAGGTCTTCGACCGCGTGGCCAAGCTGCCCCGCCGTCAGCAGGACAAAATCATCGAGGTCGTCAACGCGTTGGTTGCCCAGTCCGCGACCGGGAACTGAACGCTTCCTTTCCTTAGCCGCTGCCTGTCCCCGGACTGTTTGCGGTCGTGGACTGGCCGCGTCAGCAGACAGTTGCTGGACGTGTCCGGGAAGATGGCCGGAACATTCCCGGTCAACCGCGCGGCGGTTGCGTGGCCGCGTAGCGGACACAAAATCCTTACCACGCTAAGGGGTAACGCGTGCCTTGTGATTTCAGCGGCTCGGACGACGGCGAAGCAGCGATTGCTTGGGGGTCGTTACCGGGGCAAGCAATCGCGGTGCGCCGCGCGGCGCTAGAGCGCATCAGCAATCTGACTTGGCCCGCGACGTTCGATTGCAACGCGCGCGTCGAAGTTTTCCCGCGAGCGTGGCCGTTGCCAGTCATCCCATTCTAAAAGCAATCCGGGAACTTCCGAACTCCAACACGGCCACGCATCGGCCATGACGCGGACAACCCGTTGCCAAACCTCGGCAGCGAAGCTGCCGGCGTCGTGAACACTGACATTTCCGAACAGCACGCGATGACAGACGAAGCGGGGCGGCGGGCGCAGTGAGCTTTGAGCGTGACGCACTGACGTTGCCGCGCGCGACAGCGCATTCAATTCCATTGCGAGCGCTCACTGCGAACGAAGCCTGTCGCCACGCGCGAACACCCGAAACGCCACGATTGCAACCGCGACGCTCGAACGTGCGAAGCTCTGGCGCGAGTCGGCGAGCGCCACTATTCCGGTTGGCCCGCCCCCGGTGCAGCCACCTGCGCGGAGTGGCGCGCTGGCTGCCTTCCCTTCTTAGCAGCCAGCGTGACACGGAGCGCCCGCCGGGGGTGTCTTTAAGGGCGGCGGGCCGCTAGCAGCCCTGGCCGGAGTCTGAGCGAAGGAGCGGCCAGAGCCAGAGGGTGCGGGGGTGGAAGGGGCGCACGCTCTGGCTCTGGACGTTCCGCACTCCGCAGCGAAGACGTAGCGCCAGGGCTGTGCGGCAGGCGCGGGTGGCCGACCTTCTATCGAGCCGGCCTGAGGCGAGCCAGATTCCTTACACCGTTTGTGCGGGACGGACGGTTTGGTTCGCTTCCGCGAGTTGCTTGATGAGTCGACGGCAGAACCAAAGCGGGATGATTCCGAAAATTCCGAATGAGCAATCAATCAATCGCCAGCCGAACGGGATTCCGCGAACGCCTCCCATCACCAGCGCGAACGGCACGACCAGCGCGCATGCAATCATCCCGAACTCGACAACCCAAACGTTCTTCACGGGATCGCGCAACGGCCCGATGAACGCGATTGCAATGACGAAGTGCCCGAACGCCAGCCAGTCCGTGCCGTAGCCGATGAACGGATATTTGGCGTTGGTTGCCACGATGCCGTCGCGCACAAGAGCGAGCCAACGAAGCAAGCCTGGTTGTTCCAAGTTGGCGCTGTCGTTTGCGCCGATGATTCGAGCCAGCAAGTTGACTTCCGTTTCGAGCGGGATTGCCGTCGCGCCGCTGATGACCAAGCCGGCGATGAAGATCCAAAGGAGAACGCGGATGCGACGTTGCAAGGCTGTCGAGGTCACCGGCGGTTTCGCTTACGGTGACGCGCTCGGCAGCTTCTTGTAAGGAATGCGTGGATCAACGCCGATTTGCATTTTCCCAAACGAGCGGCGCACCGGCAGGATTGAGATGGCTTTCCTGGTGGGGGTGTCGAAGTTCGTGACCATTTCACCAAAGCCATCCACAACCACCATGAACTCTTCGCTGAAGTAGATGTCTCCATCTTTGGCGTCGAAGCGCCACGTTCCATTTGTTGTCGCCACCTTGCCACTCGCTTTGACTTTGATGGTTTGGTCGAACTTGCCACCGTCTTTAATGGTCACGCTCTCCGTCGCGAACGGATATTCAGCAACATAAGTTCCCGGCACGTCAGAGTTGTTTGGCGGTTTTCCGCAACCGGTGAACATGCTGAACAAGCTCAGACCAAGCGCGCATTTCAAAAGAGGATTTCTCATTTCGGGCACGGGCACTTGCTTTTGTCTATCGGCTCTGTCCAGCAGATGGTCTGCTTGATGTTTCTTCCTGGGCCGGTCGTGCCGCTGCGGTCGGGGACGATGTGATAGAAGAACGAGTGCGTTCCCGCGACGTTTGGAATGCAGAACGTGACCGTGCCGTTGCCGTTGTCCGTCGCAGTAGCTCCGCCAAAGCCTCCTACTTGAGCGCCCGTGCCAGACCAGTCAGCCGTGGACGGATTGACGAGCGTATCCCAGGCTGCTCTGCCCGTGCCATAGTTGCCGTTGTTGAAGTCTTTACAGCCGCCTTTGTAAAACTTGTCACGCATCGCTTGACCGCCGGGCGAGTTCTTCATTTCGCCCGACTCCGTCGAGCCGTCATTGTAGTTACGGTTGTTGCCACCGCGACCAAGCGCCCAATCCCAGAAGAAGTCCCAGTTGCTCCGCCACGTCAGCCCGTCAATGTCCACTCTGGTTAACGGATTGTTGCCGACGAAGGCATACAAGTTCGGGCCGTCAGGGAACTCACCCAACGGGTCTCTATTTGGCCACCGTTGGAGGTTGGGATCATACCAACGGTAGCCGTAGTAATACATCCCGCTGTTGTTGTGCCGTTCCTTCGAGCTGAACCGATACACGTTCACCCCCGACAACGTGCCGCTCGATGAAATCGTGTTCCCAAACGGATCGTACCGATAACTCGCCACCATGCTTTGATTGGTGTCCACCATGTAGGTGATGTTCCCGTTTCCATCGGCATGATAATAATTGTGGTTCGTGAAGCTCCCGCTCCCGGATTGATACGCATGGCTGCGCGACAGCAAGCCGCCGATGCCACCCGCGCCTTCCAATGAACCCGACAGGTCCGCGCCCCGCGTGTAGCTCACCGTCGGATTGCTCGTCCGCTCCTGGATCACCCGCTTCCCGTCGTAAACATAATGCGTCGTGGTGCCGGGATACCAGCCGCTGATCCACGTATAGTCGCTGCGCGAGCGCAACCGCCCCCGCCCGTCGTACACGAAATCGCTGCGCCACCGCGAGCCCGTCGGCGTCGCC
>Ga0134126_10012457_pt1 | contig 10746 bp, 10 predicted proteins | sample KB31752_FD_96881 | JGI IMG/M metagenome (GOLD analysis project Ga0134126, IMG submission 96881) | Terrestrial soil microbial communities with excess Nitrogen fertilizer from Kellogg Biological Station, Michigan, USA - KB3-175-2 | ecosystem: Environmental > Terrestrial > Soil > Unclassified ...
CACACGGCGGACCTCCACGTTGTCCTCGGCGGAGCGGCCCACGGGCACGGATTCGTGCGGAATATTGGGCACGCCGGCGAGCAGAGCGCGGAACTCTTCGTCAACTGCCTTGACGCGCTCATCCAGGTCCGCCACCTCGGTCTTCATGGACCGGACCTGTTCCTGCAACTCGGTCGTATCCTTGCCTTCGCGCTTCAGTTGTCCGATCTGGGTGCTTTCGGAGTTCAGCCGCGCCTTGAGAGTTTCGGACTGAGTGAGGATGGCGCGGCGGTTGCGGTCGAGCTCGCGGAACGCGTCGAGGTTCAGTTCCGTGCCGCGAGTGGCCAGGCGGCGCACCACGTCGTCGAAGTTGTTTCTGAAATAGGAGAGATCGAGCATGAAAATTCTATGGTGCCACACGTGCTTGCTTCTATGCAGAATATGTTTGGAATCAACGGTCTGCCGCGCGTATGCGGGTCGGCGGTACTCGCCTGTGTGGCGCTTTGCCTCGCCTGGCCCGACGCCCTGCGCGCAGGTTCGGGATTCGCCACGCTGCTCAGCGGAACGGGGCAGGACTTCGCCACTGCGGTGACGACTGACGGCCGCGGGAACGTTTATGCCGCCGGGCTGACTTATTCCGCCGATTTCGCGGTGACGGCCGGAGCGCAGCAGACCGTCTTCGGCCAGACTTGCGACGCGTTCATCGCGAAACTCGCGCCGGACGGCCAGCGCATCTGGGTGACGTACCTCGGCGGCATTCTTGACGATTGGGCGACGGGTGTGGCCGTCGATCGGTCGAACAACGTTTGGGTGACGGGCTGGACCCGCAGCGCGAATTTTCCTTTGCTGCATCCGCTGCAATCGACCCTCGATGGAGTGAACGGCGACGATTACGACGCCTTCGTGGCGAAGTATGACGCCAACGGAAAGCTGCTCTTCTCCACGTTTCTGGGCGGCAATCTGGACGATGGCGGCGCGGCCATCGCGACCGACGCGGCAGGAAACGCGTACGTCGCGATGAATTCGAATGTGCAGAGCGCCGCCGGCAACCGCATCGGCATCTGGCTGTTCAAGCTGACTCCGGATGGGAAGGTTGCCAATAGCTATTTGCACGCCGGCGGCACAGCGTCCGGAATTGCGGTGGATGCCGCCGGGAACATATTCGTGGCGGGCACCGGCTACGCTTCTGGCACGGTGCCGAAGCAGCGGATAGGCGCGCTCGGCACAACGTATGCACTTGTGTTCAAAACGGCGCCTGATTTTACGCCGCTGTGGGAAACGGCGCTCGGCGGCAGTGCCGATACGGGCGCGGCCGCCTTAGCGCTCGATGGCGGGGGCAATGTCGTAATCGCGGGCAGCACCACGAGCGTAGATCTGCCTTTGGTGCGTCCGCTGCAGACTTCGCCCGGCGCGCGGCCCATCTGGAGGAGCGGCGATGCGGGTGCTTCGTGGGCGCCGCTGGCTGACCTTCCATTCGCGCAGCCGGTAGCGCTGGTGTTCGATCCTCTGCATCCGGCGACGGTGTACGCGGCCAGCAAGGATACCGGTGTGTGGAGGAGCGTGGATGCCGGCGCCACGTGGGCGAGCACAAACAAGGGAATCGGCAGTACCAATATCGTCGCGCTGGCGATCGACCCACGCCAGCCCCAGACGCTCTATGCCGTGACCGCGACGAACGGAGCCACCGTCTATCGCTCAACCGACGGAGCGGCCACCTGGACTGTTATCGATCAGCCTGCATCTCTGCCGCAGCAGATCCTCGTGGATGGCCAGAACTCCGCGACGCTGTACGAAGTGGCCACGGACCTGCGGCGAAGCACGGACGGCGGCGCGACCTGGAGCCCGATTCCTACTCCATTCCCGGTGCAGAACTTTGCGTTGGACCCGCGCGTCAGCGGTCATCTTTTCCTGATTACGCAGCCGTTCTTCGGCGGTTTCTTCAGCAACAACAGCCGGCCGCCGCAGTTGTGGCACAGCGAAGACGGCGGCGCGAATTGGACGCTGGTGGGTAACGCGAATACCGCCCAACTGCTGGTGGACCCATCGACCAACCCATCCACCGTCTACAACTGGCCGCAGCAGCGAAGCATCGATGGCGGGCTCACGTGGAACCCGATTCCCGCTCCTCCGTTCACTACTGCCACGCCCCTGACCGTGGACGCCGCGGGCCGGCTCTATGCCGCGCCCTATAACCAGGACGTGCAGTCATCCGGAGATCGGGCGCAGGCGTGGGCGGACGCCGCGGGCGCGCCCATTCCGCCGGCCGGCTCCATACCGTGCTGCGTTCCAGCGGTCGAACAGTTATACGCTCCCGGAACGGGCGGGACGCTGTACGGCGTAACCAATCAGGTGGCAGCCGGCGGCCTCGTCGCGATTCTTACGCCTGACGGCGCGAATCTGCGGTCTTCCACGTACCTGCGAGCGCACGCCTCCGAGGGTCTGGTGCTCGAATACCTTGCCGAACCGGGCGCCATGTTCAACCAGAGCTGGATTTCCGGCCTGGCGATCGGAGCCCGCGGCGAGATCGTGGTGGCGGGCGGCACGCGCGGCACGGATCTGCCGGTGGTGAATGGATCGCAGGCCACCAACGCGGGGGTCGCCGATGCTTTCGCTGCTGCGCTGGCGCCCGATGGCAGCGAAATTCTCTGGAGCACCTACACGGGCGGCGGAGGCGACGATGGGGCGCTGGCAGTGACGGTGGATGCGCAGGGCAGCGTCATTCTCGCGGGGCAAACCTGGTCGCCCGATTTTCCGGCGCAACGCGCGGGCGCCGTTGCAGGGTACGGAGATGCTTTCATCGTGAAGATGCCTGGGGTGGCGGCGCGGCGGGTCAGACCTCCGCAGCGGTAATCGCTGACAGGATCGGAGCGATCGAAAGCGGCTGGTGGGGATTATTCGTCGTCATCCTCAACCTTGACGGGCTCAAGGTCTTCAGCTTCGAAGATCTGGCGGCAATCGAGACATTCCAGGTAATCCACGCCGTCTCTCCGGGCGATGATCTGGGTTCGGGTATGGTCGCAAGCGGGTAACATAACAACGCTTAGTAGAAATTATTCTATCTGGGTGCGAATGGTTGTCAAGTGGCTGAAATGGGGATGGCGGGCCTGCTGGAGGGCGGCTGCCCAGCCGGCGGCCCAAATCACCCCGACCAGGACGGCGCACACCACCGAAACGCGGCGCAGTTGCCGGCCGAACGGCTGCGCGGCCGGGCTGCGCGAAGCCCTCAGTGCCGCCAGAATGAGCAATGCCGCCGCGAACGCGAGGGTCGCGCAGACACCGGCAGCGGCTCCCGGAGCCAGATGCCACGCGCGACCGATACTCCCGTGCAGCGCCAGCACCACGGCGCGGCTGAACCCGCAGGTGGGGCAGGGGATTCCGAAGTGCGTTCGCAGCGCGCACGCCAGTTCGACGGGGCGGCCCAGAATGTAAACGCGCGCGTCGTCCGCTTGCAACAGCACACGGATAGCGAGCGCGTTCAGGAAGACCGCGGATCCGGCAGCGGCGGCGGGCAGCGCTTCCGCGCGGCCGGCTAATGCGGCTGACTGATGACGTAGCATCCCACGGCCTTATCGTGCAGCGTCTGGCGGCGCTCGTCCCAGAGCGGCCAGAGCAGGTCCAGCAGCGGCAGAAACGGAACAAAGCCCATGCCGACTTGCGCCAGGAGGCGGATCGCGGCTGTTCCCTGCGACAGCAGGTTGCCCGACGCATCCACCACCTTCACGTGCACGATGCCTTGACCGATGGAGGAGCCGCGCAGGCTCACCAGGTATACGCGATTGTAAATGCCCACCACGAGGGAGGCGATCGGGAACAGTCCCAGGACGATACAGCAGGTTCCGCTCGCGAGACTTTCGCCGCCCACCCGCGCCATGCTGGTAAGCACCGTGCCGAGGACCAGGTAAATGGCGGCCATGGCGGCGCCCACCAGGAGGGCGTCGATGAGGTAGCCCAGGGCGCGCGTACCCCAGGTTGCATAATCCATCCGCGGGGCGGCAGCTATGTAACCGGGCGCAGGCATGGCAGCCATCGCGCTCGGCGCGGCGATGCCGATACGCGAACCGCAGCCGGAACAAAATGTCGCCGCATTATCGAGTGCGGCGCCGCAAGTAGGACAGAACATCGATTGCTCTCCTGAAAAAAGGTAGATAGCAGTATAGTCTGCGCAGGTCGAGGGAGCAAGGCGCATCAGCCGGGTACGAGTCCCTCGGAGATCTCCTCAGTCGCGCTGCGCGCGACCCGACAGGAAAGATTCCTGTCGGCACATGGCGACAGGAACGTTTCCGGCCGGCACGCGCCGCGATTGTGCTCGCCCGGGGTCTGCTGATGCCCGGCTTCGGAAATACGCTGGGGTCGTGGGGACCGGTGTTTACAGGCGCCTCCCGGTCTACGCTCGCCGATGGTGGGATGGATTTGAAAATCGATGTGGGAAGCTGTATTGGGAATGATCCGTGCAACGTCGTATATCAGCAGTTGATGACGCCCGCTTCGATCGGGCAGTCATACTTCTACGATTCCTCGGCCGCAAACTTCGGTGTCGTTACCGGCCTGCCAGATTTCGCAGGCAACACGATTACGGATCTCAAACTGTCCGTGAGCGACGTCCAATTCGAGAACTTCAACGGTGGATTCTGGGCAACCACGTGGACGTTGACCGTCGAAGGAAATAGCGGAACGCCGGAACCCGGAACCGGCATTCTGCTGCGCGCAGTCGCCGGCGCCGGGCTGCTGTCCAGACGCTTAATGAGCCGTCGTTAACGACCGGAACGTCCGCCCCTGGCTCTCGGCGACTCCTCCGTGCGTGACGTATCCGTTGTAGGTGTTCACTCCTTCGCGCAAACCGGCACTGCGTTCGCACGCGCCTTCCAGACCGTGATTCGCCAGGTCCAGCAGATAGGGGAAGGTCGCATTCGTGAGAGCGAAGGTGGAGGTGTGCGGCACGGCGGCGGGCATGTTGGAGACGCAGTAGTGCAGCACGCCATCGACGAAGTAAATCGGGTCTGTGTGCGTGGTGGCGTGCGAAGTTTCGAAGCAGCCGCCCTGGTCGATGGCCACATCCACCACTACCGCGCCGCGCTTCATGTTCGCGATCATCTCGCGCTTCACCAGCTTGGGCGCGGAGGCGCCGGGGATGAGAACAGCGCCCACCACGAGATCCGCCGTCTTGAGATTCTCGCCGATCGTCCAGGCATTGGAGGCCAGCGTTACAATCTGGCCGCCAAAGATATCGTCGAGCTCGCGCAAACGGTTCAGCGACCGATCGATGATGCTCACGTGAGCGCCGAGGCCGAGCGCCATCTTCGCCGCGTTGGTGCCGACGATGCCGCCGCCTAAAATGACCACGTTCGCAGGCGCTACTCCGGGGACGCCGCCGAGCAGGATACCCCGGCCGCCCATCGGCTTTTCGAGATACTGCGCGCCCACCTGAACGCTCATGCGTCCGGCGACTTCGCTCATCGGGGTGAGCAGCGGCAGCGACCCGTCTTTTTCGCGGATAGTTTCGTATGCAACGCCGTTCACGCGCGAGGTCAACAGGCGGTCAGTCAGCTCGGGCAAAGGCGCGAGGTGCAGATAGGTGAAGAGGATAAGACCGGGGCGGAAGTGCGGGTATTCGGCCGCCTGCGGCTCTTTGACTTTGACGATGAGGTCGGCTTTGCTCCAGACCTCCGCGGCGCTCTCCAGAATGTGCGCGCCGGCTTGCATATATTCGCGGTCGCTCAGCGAGCTGCCCTCGCCGGCATGCGTTTCGACGAGCACGTCGTGGCCTGCTTCGCGCAACGCCGTAACGCCGCTCGGCACCAGCCCTACGCGCGTCTCGTGGTCTTTCACTTCCTTGGGTACGCCGATGATCATGAAGCCTCCGGCCATAGGTTAACACCACTACGGCGGGGTGCGCGAGCGAAACGCCGGTTCATTTCACCGCGATCGCGGCGCCGGGAACGGCTGGATTTCTCCCCCATCGGGCAATGCATTCGTTGCGAGTGCGCCGGCAGTAACAGCGAGCATGAGCGCCGCGAGTCGGAATCGCCTGCCCCCACAGGGGCTTACTTCTTCTTCACTCCGAGAGTCGTCACACTGGTTGTGGGCGTCCCGTTGTCGCGATCCTGGATGTGGATGATCGACGCGGCCGCCATGCACTGCACCGAGAAGTGTTTGTCGTCCATGAGCGGTTTCAGTTTGGGAATGCTATTGTCGTTGCCGCGCGTTCCGAGCGCTTTCGCCGCAGCCAGGCGAACTCCCCAGCTATCGTCGGTGACTGCCCACTCGAGGAGGGTGAGGGCGTACGGGTCGGGGTCTTTGTCGAGCGATGCGGCGGCGGCGGCGCGGCCGCCTGCGCCCTTGTCGCTGAACGCGTCTTTGGCTACCGGCAAACCCATCGCTGCAGGGCCCAGAAATGTTCCCGTGACGTCTTCGGCGCCCATCCAAAACAGGATTTGCGGATGGCGCAGTTTGTGTTTAGCGTCGCGGATGGCTCCCGTAACCATGTTGGGGCCGGTCTTCACGTTGCCCGCCAGGACGCCTTTGATGACCTCCTGACCGGACGTGTCGCCCATATCGGTGAGGCTTTTGGCCGCCTGGAACGCCACCTCGTCACTCGGGTCGTCAAGCGCGGTTTTCAGGGCGGGTATGGCTTGCCGCGCCTTCATCAATCCGAGAGCGGCTGCCGCGGTCTGGCGCACCACGGCGTCCTTGTCCGTGGAGAGGACGTTCTCTACCAGGTTAACCGCGGCCTGGTCGGATCCGCCGATGGAACTCAAGGCGCTTAGCGCTTCAAGCCTGTGTTCCGGGTTGCCGTCGACCGCGGCTTTGCGCAGAAATGTCCAGCTCGCATTTGCCGAATCGGCTGGGACGCTATCGGCCGCCATTGTTTGAAAACTTACCAACAACACAAATGAGAGAAGACGAACGCACCACATAGCGATGATGTAGGTGCACGCGTGCAACCTAGGGATTGTAAATCACATTAGTAAATTCTCATCTCTTCCCCCTCGGGGGTGCTGCGTCGGACAATAGAATATGCAGATTCCAGGTCCCCCCAACACTGGCGCCGAGCAGCAATCCCCCGCAATCGCAATGCGGGTAGATACCACCGCGATCGTCACGAAAATCTCCAATGTAAAAGAGGCACGTGCCTTACCTGCCGGTACTGTAGCCGGAGATCGCCATGGAGGACTTACATTCAGCGACGCTATTGCCGCGGCCCTGGAAAGCCGCAGCATGAGCGGATGGCAGGAAGTTCGTATCGCTGAAGGCGAAGTGTGGACGATTATCGTACTGAATCGCTAATTGCGCTGCCCTTGACGGTACGCGCCAGCAGTATGGTGTAAGGTATGCTCGCGAACTCCCGATTGAATTCTTCTTCGGGAGTTTAAACGTGAGAAAGTTCGCTTTGGCGCTGTTACTCGCCGCGAGCGTCGCATGCGCCGCGGATGTCCACTTCACTTGGCTACCGTCGTTCAGCAACATTCCCGGGATCCCGCAAACCAATACGGCGGTTACTCAGTATGGAGTCAACGTTCTGATGAGTTCCGACAACCAGAATGTGACTTCATTTGAAGTTACTCTTGTAGTTCAACTCGCCAATAACAAGATACAAACGTTTCACGGCGTCACACCCGTGGGTCCTCAAGCCGACGGCGTCCAGTATTCCACAATGTACTCAGTGTGGGTGGACACCAACCCGAATTTTCAGGTGCTGGCGATCGCCGTAAACGCGGTGGCGGGGCAAACGGCCACCCGGCCGATCCCCGGCAAAGACTACAGCAACAGTTCAAGCCAGTAACTACCGGCGTCCGCCGGTCGAGTAGCCGTTCTTCTAAAAAGCGAGACTTCGAACGAGCCCCGCCACTCCCGTCAGGGACGGCGGAGCCGGGTCGAATTCCAGACTCACCTTGACCTTTTGTTTTTGGGGCCCGCATGTCATCTCGACGGGCCCGTCGCGCCCGGCCGTGATCACAATTTTGGTTGGATCTTCGATCAGAAATACTCGGCGGCCTTCGGCGGTGTCGATCGCCATGCGAGCCTGCGCGCCACGGCATTCCAGCTCCACAAACTGGCCGGAAACCGAGGGCCGCGAAGACCGGCCAAGGGAAGTCCGGGCAGCCGGAGCATCCGGTCCCCGCCGCAGTTTTGGCGCGCCCTCATCTTCATTCCGCGTTTCGGGCGGCGGCGCGGCGAACGCAGGTCGTGCGTGTGCTGCCGTCAAGCTGAGGAGCTCGCGGGCCGTGGCTCGATCCTCATCCGATAAGGCGACGTCCTGATAGTGCCTGGCGGCGGCTTCGGCGTTGGGTTGATCGCCCAGGTTGAGGTTCGCGTACACCGCGATGCGGAACAGCCGCGGCGCTTCGGCGGATGTGACTTTGCGAATGGGAGCGACGGTGGCCAGCGACTCCTTCGGTTCATTCGCCCGCAGTTGCGACTCGGCCAACTCCAGCCGAACCTCAGTCCGATTCCCGTCCAGCGCCAGTAGCTCGCGGAGCACCTTGATGGCCTCGGCGCCATGCTTCCGCTCCAGAAGGCGGCCGTAGTCCCACAGCATCGTGGGATCGTGTGAACCGTGCACGAACGCCTTTCCGAAGAGCGCGATCGCGTCGTCTACCTGGTTCGCGCGCCACGAGAGATACCCGAGTCCCTGATACGGCTCGGCGCGATCCGGATACGCTTTCGCGAGCCGCTCCAGCGCGCTCTTCGCCTCGGCTTGCTTACCGGGCCGGTACAGCAGGTCGGCCAACATGAGGCCCGTGTCGCAATCGGACAGGGCTTCCACCGGGACCTCTGCCGTTTCCTTGTCCAGCTTGGCCGGCACCAGCACGCCTTGAAAGAACGTGCCGCGCATGTAACTCTGCAGGTCCAACTCGATCTGCGCGAGCGTGCGTCCGTAGACTTCCGTCAGCGCCTCAACGGAGGGCTTGCCGGCTGCGATGGCACGGATCAGTTGGTTGAATTTCGGGCGATACTCGGCGCGCAGGCAGAGCATATGGGTGAGCGCCCACCCTTCGTTGTAGAGGCTTCCCGCCTTGTTCTTCTCGTTGTAATACGGCGTAATACGGCGAATCCTGACCGGCGGCGAGAATGGTGGCGAGCGGCACCCAACTGCCTTCCAGTAGCGCCTGACGCCAGCCCGGAATGAGGTCGCGGACAATCACTTTGTCGTTGATGGGTCGCAGCGTGGAGTAAAGCTCGGCCAGCCCTTCATTCAGCCACGGCGGAAGATCCAGGCCGGCGTGGCGCACCAGCAGATGCACGTACTCATGCACCCCGATAGGAAAGGTATCCGACCCGGCGTGGCTCATCACAATGTAATCGCGCTGCGGCGTCTGATGGTAATACGCGATGGCAACCTGGTTGAAGCGGTAGGGTTCGTATTCCTTCATGGAGCCGAACGCCACCAGACGTACCGGCGCCGGTTTGGCGGGCGGGAATGGGAACATCTGCACGAAGAAGTCGCGGACCTGTCCGAATTCGCGGCCTCCGGCTAGCGGCCGCGCGTCGCGCGAATCATCTTGCCCCACAGCGCCTGGCCGAGTTCTTCGGCATCATCGGGGTCCACGGGTGTGACGGTGATGTGCAGGCCGGCCATTTCGTCTGTGGTCGCCGGGCCGTAGCGAACCTCTTTCGGCGGTTGGTTCGGATTGCGCGGGTTCGCCGCCGAATTGTCGTAGACGAATTCCATCACCACGCGTGTATCGGCAGGCAGGCGAATCGGCGCAGGGTAAATGTAGAGCTGCTGCCAGTTGAAATCCCAGTTTGGGATGTGGATGAGCGTTTTGCGTGTGCCGTCCGGCAGCACGGCGTACCCGGTCATCTCCTTGCAGACATAATGCGCGTGCGGATTGATGGCGATGGCGTCCACATCCACGGGTACCGTGAATGCATCGGTGACTTTGTAGGCGGCATCGCCCGGCGGGATATCAATTTTCGTGGAGCCGAGCGGGATATCGTAGCCCTGCCGCGTGGGCTTCTGGTCCGTGAAGTAGAGAGCGATGCGTGTGCGGTCGCGCTCCGGCTTGCCCGTCGGATGATAGTGGACCTGCAGAACAAGGTCCGCATTGCCGTGGAGAATGCCCGCCATTCCCGGCGGCGGCTGATACGGCTGGCTGCCCGGCGTCCAACCGGCGATGCCGTTGGCGGGCAGAAACCCAGGCGTGCCGAAGCACGAATATCCATCGCCGGTGTCACGCTTGCGCGCCGTGCCCGTGGTGTCCTGAAACAGCAGGGCGTGATGCACCACTGCCGGATCGCCGGGACGGATATCGATGCCGCGAAGGTAGTGCGCGCGCGAGGCCGGCGCCGGAATGTCGAAGCAGCGGTATTGGTCCGGACCATCGGCGGGGATTTCGTAATCGGCGCGCATAGCGGCTTCGGCGTCGGGAGTGCCGAGAGGCCAGCCCGCGAGGAAGTGAGGAGAGGCCGGAATGCGCGCCGGGTCGCCCTCGGGAGCACCGGCCGCCGCCCAGGCGGAGAGGGTCGCGATCTGCGCGGCAGTGAGCTTGCGTTCGCCGGCGAAGTGCGGAGCGTCGGGAAGCCAGGGTGGCATGTAGCGCGTGCGAGTGACCTGGGCGATGGTCTGCGCACGCCGGAACGCGTCGCGGTAGGAGACCAGGGGAAACGGAGCGCCTCCGCCGGCATGATGGCACGATGCGCACTTGCTATACAAAATCGGAGCGACGTTGCGCGCAAAATCCGGAGGCGGAACAGCGGCCGACGCAAACAATGCGGCCAGAAGGATCACGTTTTCATTTTAGGCCGGAGGCGCCTGGCTCGCCGGCG
>Ga0134126_10012458_pt1 | contig 10745 bp, 11 predicted proteins | sample KB31752_FD_96881 | JGI IMG/M metagenome (GOLD analysis project Ga0134126, IMG submission 96881) | Terrestrial soil microbial communities with excess Nitrogen fertilizer from Kellogg Biological Station, Michigan, USA - KB3-175-2 | ecosystem: Environmental > Terrestrial > Soil > Unclassified ...
ACCAGTCATACCGACCTCACCAGTCCCACCGGCCTCACCAGTCACGTCGGCCTCACCAGTCACGCCGACCTCACCAGCCATAGCTGCTTCATCAGCCACACCGGACTCGCCAGTCACGCTGGACTCGTCAGTCGCTTCTGGCTCAGCTGACTCAACAGCTTCGTCAGCCGTCGCGGCCTGCCACGGGTCGCTGTCCTCGAAGCCAGGGTCCTGCATCGCAGGCTCCCCGCCCACCTCCCCTGCCCCCTTCACTTGCCCTCCCCCGCCATGCTCTGGGCCCGAGTCCGCAGGCCCTTGAGCGCCGTATCGATGATCGTCTTCTCGGCCCGCCGCTTCATCATCCCGAGCATCGGCACCTTGAGGCCGACCGAGAGCTCGTAGGTGACCCTGGTCCCCGGCCCGTCGTCGGCCAGCAGGTAGGCCCCGGACAGCTCGGAGATCATCGAGCCGCCCTCGGCCAGTTCCCAGCGGACCGCCGAGTCGGCGTCCCATTCGTAAGCGAGCATGTAGCTGTCCTTAATGAGCCCGGCGTCGATCACGAACCGGACCGCACGCGCGCGGCCGTCGGTGCCGGGCTCTGTCACCTCGGCAGAACGCACGCCGCCCGCCCACTGGGGGTAAGCCGCGAAATCGGCGATCACGCTCATGACGGCGGTCCTGGGGGCCGCCACGGTGATGCCGGAAGAAGTCCTGTCCGCCATAGCTCGGAGCGTACCCTGCTTCCGCGAGCCTCCAGCGCACCTCGCAGGCCTACCACTCCAGTGAGAACGGGCGTCCGGTGGCGCGGAAATGACCGACGTTAACGCACTCGGTGGACCCGATGCGGACCCGGCTGGCCAGCGGCTGGTGGACGTGGCCGAACAGGGCGTACCTGGGCTGGGTCCGCTCGATCGCGGCCAGCAGCGCCTCGCTGCCGACCTCCATGCGCCGGGCCACGGTGTCGAACAGCAGGTCGGGCACGGCGGGCGGGATGTGCGCGCAGAGCACGTCCACCTCACCCACCGCCGCCACCTTGGCCGCGAACACCTCGTCGTCCAGCTCGTTGGGGGTGCGGTAGATGGAGTGCAGCCCGCCGCCCACGAACCCGAACGTCCGCCCGCCCAGCTCGATCCGCTCGCCGTCCAGCACCTGCTGACCCGGCCGCAGGTGGTCGGCCCACATCCGGGGCACGTCGACGTTGCCATAGGTCAGGTAGGCCGGGGTGGGCATGGCCGCGAACAGCTCGGCATACTGCCGGGACACGGCCTGGTCGATGTGCTGGCGGGGGTCGCCGCCCAGCCCCGCCCACAGCCGGGCGGACATCGCCCTGGCCTCGTCGAACCGCTGCGCGGTGCGCAGCTCGATCAGCTCACGGGCGGCCTCGGCGCCGAACAGGTCGGGGAAGATGCCCTGGCCGTGGTCGGCGTAGTCGACGAACAGCAGCAGGTCGCCCAGGCAGATCAGCGCGTCGGCGTCATCCCCGGCCCTGGCCAGCGCGTCGGCCCGGCCGTGGACATCGCTGACTACGTTGACCCGCATAGGGTTGATTATTCCTGGGCAATGTACGGTCCTTGGAGATCGGGCACCCCACGCCGTTTGTCACTGAGCCGTTTGCGACCGGAGGTCACGTGCGCGAGTACAGCATTCCCGCGCTAGCGCAGATCGCGGATAACGCCAGCCTCGCGGACATCGTGTTCAGCCGGGCGGCCAGCCAGCCGGAAGCGGTGGTGATGCGCCGGCGGTCGGCGGACGGCCAGTGGCGGGACGTGACCGCCGGGACGTTCCGTACCGAGGTCACCGCGCTGGCCAGGGGCCTGATCGCGGCCGGCGTGGAGCCGGGTGACCGGATCGGGCTGATGTCCCGCACCCGCTACGAGTGGACGCTGGTCGACTACGCCATCCTGGCCGCGGGCGCGGTCACGGTGCCGGTCTACGAGACGTCCTCGGCCGAGCAGGTCGAGTGGATCCTGGGCAACTCGGCCGCCCGCGCGGTCTTCGCCGAGTCCGGCCAGCACGCCCAGCTCATCGACGGCCTGCGCGACCGGCTGCCGGGCCTGGGCGAGATCTGGACCTTCGACGGCCTGGGCGCCCTGGGCGACACCGAGGCCGCCCGGGCCGTCGGCGACGAGCAGGTGGATCAGCGCCGGGCCGCCCGCACCGCCGACGACCTGGCCACCATCATCTACACCTCGGGCACCACCGGCCAGCCCAAGGGCTGCGAGCTGACCCACCGCAACCTGCTGGCCGACGTGCGCAACGCGGTCAGCGTGGCGCCCGAGGTGTTCGAGTCGACCAGTTCGACGCTGCTGTTCCTGCCGCTGGCCCATTCATTCGCCCGCATCATCCAGGTCGGCTGCCTGGAATCGGGCGCCATTCTGGGCCACTGGCCCGACGCCAGCACCGTGGCCAAGGGCCTGCCCGAGTTCGCCCCCACGTTCCTGCTCGCCGTGCCGCGGGTGTTCGAGAAGGTCTACAACAGCGCCCAGCAGCAGGCCGGGGCCAGCGCGGTCAAGAGCCGGATCTTCGCCGCCGCCGCCGACACGGCCATCGCCTGGAGCCAGGCCCGCGGCCCGGCCGCCAGCGTCCCGGTCGGGCCGGGGCTGCAGCTGCGGCACGCCCTGTTCGACCGGCTGGTCTACGGCAAGCTGCGCGCCGCCGTGGGCGGCCGGATCCAGTACGCGGTATCCGGCGGCGGGCCGCTGGGCGAGCGGCTGGGCCACTTCTTCCGCGGGGCGGGCATCACCATCCTGGAGGGCTACGGCCTGACCGAGACCTCGGCCGCCACCTCGGTCAACCGGCCCGGCCGGAACAAGATCGGCACCGTCGGCCAGCCGGTGCCCGGCGTCAGCCTGCGGATCGCCGACGACGGCGAGATCCTGATCAAGGGGCCGAACGTGTTCTCCGGCTACTGGCACAACGCCGACGCCACGACCGAGATCATGGCCGAGGAGGGCTGGCTGCGCTCGGGTGACCTGGGCGAGCTGGACGACGAGGGGTTCCTCAAGGTCACCGGCCGCAAGAAGGAGATCATCGTCACGGCCGGGGGCAAGAACGTGGCCCCGGCCGTGCTGGAGGACCGGCTGCGCGCCCACCCTCTCGTAAGCCAGTGCCTGGTCGTCGGGGACGGCCGGCCCTACATCGCCTGCCTGGTCACATTGGACGAGGAGGCGCTGGAGCACTGGAAGCAGCAGCACGGCAAGCCGACCAGCGCCACGGTGGCCGACCTGGCCACCGACCCGGACCTGCTGGCCGACATCCAGTCCGCCGTGGATGACGCCAACAAGGCGGTGTCCCGCGCCGAGTCCATCCGGCGGTTCCGGGTGCTGGCCGTGGACTTCACCGAGGACAGCGGCCACCTGACCCCGTCGCTCAAGATCCGCCGCTCGATCGTCCTGAAAGACTTCGCGGCAGAGATCGACGCCCTTTACAGCTAGGCTGCCCGCCCCCGCTGGGACTGAGCGGAAACTACGGAGATAAGCCGACGGCCCCTGAGCAAGTGCTCAGGGGCCGCCGGCCCATAGGGCCAGAAACGCGCTCACGGCCCCCTGAGCCGAGCTCAGGGGCCGCCGGCCCATAGGGCCAGAAACGCGCTCACGGCCCCCTGAGCGGAGCTCAGGGGGCCGTGAGCCTCGCTGCCGCGCTTAGTGCGACTCGCCTTGCTGGGTTGAGCCTTGGGAGCCGTGCTGCTCATCCTCGGCCGCTCCGGACGGCACCGCGGCCGGGGCATGACCGTCGCCGTGCCCATTGCCGTGCCCGTTGCCCTCGATGGCGTGGCCGTCGCCGTGGGCATGGGACTCCTCGAGCGGCACGCTCTCGACGAGCACGTTGTAGGCCCGCTCGCGCGCCCGCCCGACGGCACCGCGCATGCCGGGCGCGGGCACGCCGTCGGCCGACTCGCCGCCGGCCGGGAGCTGCGGGTAGTCCGGCCGGGACAGCAGCACCGCGCGCTCCTCGTCCGTGGGCGGCTCGGTGACCTCGATGAACTCGCCGTTGGGCAGCTGGCGGATGATGCCGGTCTCGACGCCGTGCTCCAGCGTGTGCAGGTCGGCCCGCTGCAGGCCCAGGCAGATCCGCTTGGTCAGCCAGTAGGTGAACCATGGCACCAGGAAGATGGCGAACCGGGCGATCCAGGTGATCGTGTACAGCGGGATATCGAAGTGATTGGCGATGACGTCGTTGGCGCCCTCGGCCCACAGCACCCCGTAGAACGCGACCGTCGTCATCCCGATGGCCGTCCGGGTCGGCGCGTTACGCGGCCGGTCATTCAGGTGATGCTCACGTTTATCCCCGGTGACCCACTGCTCGATGAACGGCCACAACGCCGCCCCGGTCATGATCAGCCCCAGCGGCAGCAGCGCCGGGATGAACACGTTAAACGCAAACGTGTGCCCGAACACCACCCACTGCCACGCGGGCATCATGCGCAGCGAGCCTTCCAGGAACCCCATGTAGAAGTCGGGCTGCGACCCGGCCGAGATGCCGACCGGGTTGTAGGGCCCGTACAGCCAGATCGGGTTGATCTGGGCCAGCGCGCCGGCCAGGGCCACCGCGCCGAAGGTGAAGAAGAAGAACGCCCCGGTCTTGGCCGCGAAGTACGGGTAGGCGGGCGCGCCGACGACGTTGGCGTTGGTGCGGCCCTTGCCCGGCATCTGGGTGTGCTTCTGGAACGTCATGATGAACAGGTGCGCCGTGATCAGGGCCAGCAGCAGCCCCGGGATCAGCAGCACGTGCAGGATGTACATCCGCGGGATGATCACGTGCCCCGGATACGCCCCGCCGAACAGGAAGAACGCCAGGTACGTGCCGACCACCGGGATGGACTGGAGCACGCCCTCGGTGATCCGCAGGCCCGCGCCGGACAGCAGGTCGTCGGGCAGCGAGTAGCCGAACAGGCCCTCGAGCAGGGCCAGCGTGAACAGGGTGATCCCGATCAGCCAGTTGACCTCACGCGGCTTGCGGTACGCGCCGGTGAAGAAGATGCGCAGCATGTGGGCCAGGATGGCGGCCACGAACAGGTCCGCCGCCCAGTGGTGGATCTGCCGCATCAGCAGGCCGCCGCGGACATCGAAGCTGATGTTCAGCGTCGACGCGTAAGCCTGGCTCATGTGCACGCCGTCCAGGTGCGTGTACGAGCCGTGGTAGACCACGTCGGTCATGCTGGGCTGGAAGAAGAACGTCAGGAACGTCCCGGTCAGCAGCAAGATGATGAACGAGTACAGCGCGATCTCGCCGAGCAGGAACGACCAGTGGTCGGGGAAGACCTTCCGCAGCAGGTAACGGACGCCCTTGGCCCCGGTGAACCGGTCGTCCAGCCAGCTGCCGACGCCCTCGAGGCCCTTCTCGACGCTCATGACCGCTCCCAGAAGCTCGGCCCGACCGCCTCGTGGAAGTCGCTCTGCGCGACCAGGTACCCCTGCGCGTCCGTGGTGATCGGCAGCTGCGGCAGCGGCCGGGTGGCCGGCCCGAACAGGACCTTGGCGCCGCGCGTCGCGTCGAACGTGGACTGGTGGCAGGGGCACAGGATGTGGTGGGTGGTCTGCTCGTACAGGGCGGCCGGGCAGCCCACGTGCGTGCAGATCTTGGAGTAGGCGACGATGTCGTTCACGGTCCAGTTCATCACCGTGGGCGCCTGGAGCTGGCCGGGCGCCATCTTGATGATGATGACGGCCGCCTTGGCCATGGCGTCGTAGTCGCTCTGGAAGCCCTCCGGCGCCACGGTGATCATCGAGCCGGGAGTGTTGAACTCGGCCGGGGTGATCGGCCGGTTCGTCCCGTACACGATCAGCCGCAGGCCCTTCTTCCAGACCGTGTGGTCCAGGCTGTCGTAGGGCAGCGGGCCCAGGTCGCGCAGCAGCACGATCGGCGCCAGCGCGACCGGGACGGTGGCCGCGATCAGAGACCGGCGGATCAGCGGGCGCTTGACGAAGCCGCTGGCCTCGGCGCCCTCCTTGAAGGTCTCGGCGAACTCGGCCCTGGCCTGCGGAGAGGACCGCAGCGGGTGCCGCTCCTCGGCTATCTCGACCTTCGGCATCACGTGCCGGACCCAGACGGTGGCGCCCGCGCCCAGCAGCAGGAAGGCCGCCGCCATCGTCAGGCCCAGGGCCAGGTTGCCGTGCGTCACCGCGCTGACCGAGTGGTCGTTGAAGATGAAGTAGACGGCGATGAAGGCCAGGCCCGCGAGCATCGCGAGGATGAAGCAGGCCGCGACGACCTTGGCCGCCTTGTTGGTGTGCTCGTCTTCCGGCGCCGGGGGCAGCTCGCGGGCCGGCGGGTGCTCCTCCTCCGGCGCGGGAGCGAGCATGCTCCGGGACTCGGCCGGCGACGGCGTGCCGATCACCCGGTGCGGTGCCGCCGGGCCTTCCGGTTCAGGGGATTGTCCGTGGACGTTGCTGTCGGTCATGACTCTTCCCCGCTGTGGCCCTTCTTCTTGCCGGTGATCCACATCGCCATCAGCACCATGAACAGCAGCAGGCCGAGGAAGGCCACCAGGCCCTCGGTGACCGGGCCGACCCGGCCCAGGCTGAACCCGCCGGGGTTGGGCTGGGTCCGCGTCTCGGTGACGAAGGCGATGATGTCCCGCTTCTCACTGGGAGTGATGGTGGTGTCGTTGAACACCGGCATGGCCTCGGGGCCGGTCTGCATGGCCTCGTAGATCTGCCGGTTGGTGCTCTGGGTCAGCGCGGGCGCGAACTTGCCGTAGGTGAGCGCGCCGCCCGCGCCGACGAAGTTGTGGCATGCCCCGCAGTTGGCACTGAACAGCTGCTGGCCCAGGCCCACGTTGGCCCCGGACGTGCTCACCTGGGCGCCGGAGGGAATCGCCGGGCCGCCGCCCAGGGAGCCGATGTACTGGGCGACCTCGCCGGTCTGCTTGGGGTTCAGCCGGGGCGGCTTGCGCACGCCCTCGTTGCCCTGGAAGGCCAGCGGCATGCGGCCGGTGCTGACCTGGAAGTCAACGGCCGCCGAGCCGACGCCGATCAGGCCCGGCGCGGAGTTGGTGCCTTGCGCGTACGTCCCGTGGCAGGTCGCGCAGTCCTGCGCGAAGATCCGCTGCCCGGCGCTGACCAGGGCCTGGGCGGTCGTCACGGGCGGCGAGGCGGAGGCGGAGGTCCCGGCTCCGGTCACAGAGGCGTAGAGGGCGCCCACGAGCAGCAAGCCGAGCACGAGGATGACGTAGCCCGCTGCCGGGTGCCGGCGCCTGGCGGTGATCCAGCTCACAGTTTCAGTCCCCGGGGTCAGTGGATCAGGTAGATGGTCGTGAACAGGCCGATCCAGACCACGTCCACGAAGTGCCAGTAGTAGGAGACGACGATCGCGCTGACCTGCTGTTCATGGGTGAACTTCTTGGCCGCGAAGGTCCGGCCGAGCAAGAACAGGAAGGCGATCAGGCCGCCGGTCACATGCAGGCCGTGGAACCCGGTGGTCAGGTAGAAGACCGATCCGTAGTTGGTGGACGACAGCGTCACGTGCTGCTTCTGGATCAGGTCCAGGTACTCGTAGCCCTGGCCGAGCACGAAGTACAGGCCCATCAGGAACGACAGCACGTACCACTCGCGCAGGCCCCAGCGGCTCACGTTAAAGATCGAGCCGGCCCGGCGGACCTGGCCCCGCTCGACCGCGAACACGCCTAGCTGGCAGGTGACGCTGGACAGCAGCAGCACGATGGTGTTGACCGTGGCGAGCTTGAGGTCCAGGTGGGCCATCGGCCAGTGCTTGCCCATGCCCTTGTCCACGGCGCGCACGGTGAAGTACATCGCGAACAGGCCCGCGAAGAACATGAGCTCGGAGGACAACCACACGATCGTCCCCACGCTGACGAGGTTTGGCCGGCTCGCGGGGGTGCGCGGGACCACCTCTGTAGTTGCTGTCGCCACGGGGCCATTATTACGACAACGCGTAGGCCTTCGTTGCCCGACCCCCCGGGTCGGTAGCATCCAGTTCCATGAAGGTCGTTGTGTATAGCCATGATGCGGACACCAGGGCCGCGATCCGGCTCGCCATCGGGCGCCGCCCCGCCGCTGACGTGCCCGAGGCCGAGATCATCGAGGTGGCCACCCACCCAGCCCTGATCCGCCTGCTCGACGCCGGCGGAGCCGACGTCATGGTGCTGGACGGCGAGGCCCAGCCCGCCGGCGGCATGGGCGTCTGCCGCCAGGCCAAGGACGAGATCTACGAGTGCCCGCCGGTGCTGCTCATCATCGGCCGGGCCGATGACGGCTGGCTGGCTACCTGGTCCCGCGCGGACGCGGTGGTGAGCCACCCGATCGACCCGGTGGCGCTGGCACAGGCCCTGGCCGGGCTGATGCGCGCGCGCGAGGCGGGCACGCCCGCCCTCCAGGCCTGATCGCGGTATTAGTCGCAGAGGGTTAGTCGCAGCGGTTTAGTCGGTTTAGTCGGTTTAGTCGCAGAGGTGGTCATCGATGGACTCGCGCACTAGCTGGCCCGCGCTGACCGGCGCGCTGGTCAAGGGCGAGACGCTCACCGCCGAGGAGACCACCTGGGCGATGAACGAGATCATGGACGGCGCGGCCACGCCCGTCCAGATCGCCGGATTCGCGGTCGCGCTGCGGATGAAGGGCGAGACCGTGGCCGAGGTCGGCGGCCTGGCCCAGGCCATGCTGGCCCACGCGGCCCCGATCTCGGTGCCCGGCCGGCTGGTGGACCTGGTCGGCACCGGCGGCGACGGCGCCCACACGGTCAACATCTCGACCATGGGCACGATCGCCGCCGCGGCAGCCGGCGCCCGCATGGTCAAGCACGGCAACCGGGCCGCCACGTCGGCCTGCGGGGCGGCCGAGGTCCTGGAGGCCCTGGGGGTGGTCATCGACCTGCCGCCGCCGGCCACCGAGCAGCTGGTGGCGCAGGTGGGGACCGCGTTCCTGTTCGCGGCCCTGTACCACCCGGCCTACCGGTATGCCTCGGTGGCCCGCCGGGAACTCGGGGTGCCCACCGTCTTCAACTTCCTGGGCCCGCTGACCAACCCGGCCCGGCCCTCGGCGCTGGCCGTGGGGGTGGCCGACCCGCGGATGGGCCCGGTCCTGGCCGGCGTGCTGGCCGGCCGGGGCAACTCGGCCCTGGTCTTCCACGGCGATGACGGCCTGGACGAGCTGACCACGACCGCCCCGAGCACGGTCTGGGTGGTGCACGGCGGCACGGTCAGCGAGACCCGGCTCGACCCGGCCGAGCTGGGCATCCCCCGGTCCCGGCTGGAGGACCTGGTCGGCGGTGACGCGGCCCGCAACGCGTCGGTAGCGCGGGAGTTCCTGGGCGGCGCTCCGGGCCCGGTGCGCGACACGGCGCTGCTCAACGCGGCGGCGGCGCTGGCCGCGGAGGCGGGCGTCAGCGGTCCCGACGAGCTCAGCCAGGCGCTGGCGGACGGCTACCGGCGCGCCAGCGAGGCGGTGGACTCCGGGGCGGCGGCGGACCTGCTGGCCCGCTGGTCGGCCGCCAGCCGCCGCCTGGCCCCCGCCCAGCCCTAACCCTGCTCGGGGTAGCCGAGGGCGAACGCGGCCTCGAGGTCGTGCCGCGAGTAGGTCCGGAACGCGATGTGGGTTTCGGTGTGGGTGACGCCGCTGACCTTGTTGAGCGAGCCGGGGATCACATCGCCGAGCTCCTCGTGGCGGCGCACCCGCACCAGGGCCACCAGATCGAACTCGCCGGTCACCGAGTAGACCTCGCTGACCGCCGGCATCTGGGCGATTGTCTGCGCCGTCTCCGGGATCCGCGCGACGTCGCACTTGATCAGGACGATAGCGGTGACCACGGTCGCCTCCTGAGACGCCGGGAAGTGGAAGACGCCGGGAACCTGCGCCCCGGCCGCGCCAGTAGCGTACAGCCGTCCCGCCCGCCGCCGCCGGGGCGGCTCAGGCGCAGATGGCGGCCAGCGGCCGCGGCGCCGGGAGCGCGGGCGGCCCGGACGGCGCGGGCGCCGCGGGCGCCAGGCGCGGGCGGATGCCCCGGCGCGCGGCCGCCACCACGTCCAGCAGGCCGAGCAGCACCTCGCCGGTGGCCTGGGCGTCGGCCAGGGCCCGGTGGCACGGCGCGGTCCTGGTGCCGAAGTAGGCCGCCAGGGTGGCCAGCTTGCAGTCGGGCACCTGCGCCTCGCGCAGCACCACGCGGGCCAGCACCGCGGTGTCCAGCACCGCGGTCGGCGGCCACGCCAGCCCGCTGGCCCGGCAGCCGGTGGTCAGGAAGCCCATGTCGAACGGGGCGTTGTGCGCCACGAGCACGGCGCCCCTGGCGAAGGTCAGGAAGGCCGCCAGCGCGTCGGCGGCGTCCGGGGCCTGGCTGACCATGGCGTCGGTGATCCCGGTCAGCTCAGTGATGGTCTCGGGCACGGCGATGCCAGGGCCTGGGCTGACCAGCGAGAAGAACTCGCCAGTGACCTGGCGCCCGCACAGCCGGACCGCGCCGATCTCGATGATCGTGGCCTCGGACGGGCGGAAGCCCGTGGTCTCCACGTCGACGACCACGACGTCCAGGCCCTCGGTGAGGGATGTGTCCGCGTGCGCCGCGAAAGACCGCGCGGCAGCCAGCTCGGGGCCTGAGGCGTGCAATGGTCCGACCATGACCTCACGGTAGAACCCGCCTATGACACTCCGGCCGATGGCGCGCCGGGCCCGGGCCGGACCAGCCTCCGATCAGCACCGGGCCGCCCGCCAGGCCCGGGAAATGCCACTCGCGGCCCTCCAGGCCGCTGCCGTCACAGGGATGCCAGCGGGATCCCGGTGGGGATTCCAGCGGGGATGGCAGCGGGGATGGCAGCGGGG
>Ga0134126_10012459_pt1 | contig 10745 bp, 9 predicted proteins | sample KB31752_FD_96881 | JGI IMG/M metagenome (GOLD analysis project Ga0134126, IMG submission 96881) | Terrestrial soil microbial communities with excess Nitrogen fertilizer from Kellogg Biological Station, Michigan, USA - KB3-175-2 | ecosystem: Environmental > Terrestrial > Soil > Unclassified ...
CTTTTTTACCTATTAGTGTTTCTATGGAAATAGGTGAGTAGTTAAGATACACTTCCGAAAGAACGTCCATGTTATGTCGCATATCCGGTTCTATAAGATAGTGAGCAAGCATGGTATCGAAGATTTCTCCTTTCACCTCTACTCCATATTTTTTAAGTACTATTATATCATACTTAAGGTTCTGCCCTATTTTCTTAATAGTTGAATCTTCTAGTATAGGTTTAAACTCGTCTACTAGTTTCTGAGTTTCAGCTTTGGTTTTGGGGAATGGTATGTAGTAAGCTTCTCCCTTTACATAAGAGAATGACATGCCTACAAGTTCTGCTTCGTAAGAATCTACGTCTGTAGTTTCCGTATCGAAACAAAACTCTTCCTGTATGGAAAGGTATTTTATTAATGCTTTTCTTTTTTCTGGTGTATCAGTTACATAGTAATCGTAAAGTACAGAACTAGCAGTAGACCTAGGCCCTGCCGCTTCCTCTACTCCTTCTCCTTGTTCATCTGTTTGCTCGCCCCCTCCAAATAATGCCATTTGACCTGTTGATGATTTAGTGGCTGTTGTTGCAGGCTTCTCAATAGTAGCTGCTACTTCCTCACCCAGCATTCTTTTTTTAAGAGTTCGAAACTCCAGTTCATCACATAGTAAACCTAGTGGCTCACGCAATGGCTCTCGGCATAAAAACTTATCTTCATCGAACTCAATAGGAACATTCAAGTGAATAGTAGCTAGCTCTTTGGATAGTATACCTTGTGCTCCATACTGAATTACATTTTCCTTTAGCTTTCCTTTTAGTTGTTCTGCATTAGCTACCAGGTTCTCTACCGTATCAAATTCTGCAATAAGTTTCTGTGCTGTTTTCTCCCCAATTCCAGGGATGCCAGGTATGTTATCTACAGAGTCACCCTGCAAGCCTAGTATATCACGCACCTGGTCTACTCTTTGTATGCCGAACTTTTCCAGCACTCTTTTTACATCATAAACTTCATGCCCGTTACCCAGGTAAGACGGCTTATACAGAAACACGCATTCATTTACCAGCTGACTATAGTCTTTGTCCATGGTCATCATGTATACCTGAAAACCTTGTTTACAGGCTCTATTGGCCAATGTGCCTACTACGTCATCCGCTTCATAACCATCTACACCTATTAGGGGAATTTGAAGGCACTCCAACAGCCTTTTAACATAAGGTATAGCAATAGTAATATCTTCTGGCTGCTCTTGGCGGTTAGCTTTGTACTGTTCAAAATTATCGTGCCGAAATGTAGGTGCAGCAGTATCTATAGCTACTCCAATATGCGTAGGTTTTTCCTTATTAAGAACTTCCAAGAGAGAGTTTGTAAAACCCAACACTGCGCCGGTATTTATGCCGGTGGAAGTAATACGCGGAGTTTTGCTGAATGCGAAATGTGCCCTGTAAATTAGCGCCATAGCATCCAGTAGGAAGAGTTTTTTAATGGGTTGGCTCATTAGTTATAATAATGTTTAAGGCCGGCAAAAATTCTGCACTATTTAAAATGTGCGTATAATTCTTACATTCACCTGGTTTACACTTCCTTGATAAAGTGCTGTGTTTTTATTAATAGATACCGGCATAAAATCTGTTCTTATCTGATATATATTTCCATAACCTACATCAAAAGAAACCTCTGCCATAACAGATGGAGTAACATAACCAGTATGATATGATATAACATCTCCATCAACATCACCTAAATAGGTAATTAGTCCACTTACCATTCCTCCTACCCCTGCTCCTATTCCGAAAGGTTTCTGGCATCCTCTGTATGAGGCTGCGCCATACTTTAATGTCAGGTATATAGGAACATCTCCACCAAAACTTTGAGAACCATAAGAATATCCTAAGCCAATATTTGGATTTAAACCCAGGTATAAATTTTCTCTTATCTGCTTAAGAGGGATATTACAAGATACCAATAGACTATAAAGAAAATATATTGATGGATTGGGGTCCAGAGATTCAGTAACATTATAAGCTGGGACGTACATATTACCTTTGAATGTGTATAACTGAAGCCCTATGGCTAATTCTACAGAGGGGCGAGGTAAAGTTCCGGCATTGCTGGTTCCGGTATACCTTACATAGGACTGTTGGGGAGTGTAGGTTACATCTTTTTGAGAAAATGCAGAGCTGATTCCAAAGGCGAGAATAGATAAAAAGCAAAATATTTTTTTCATAATACCAATTATATAAATAAAAGCTAAATTTAAGAATTTAGCACTAAAAATGATGCCAATTATAAAAGCTGTTAAGGGAATAACGCCAAAATTCGGAAAAAATGTTTTTCTGGCAGAGAATTGTACAGTAGTTGGGGAGGTTATAACAGGGGATGACTGTTCTATATGGTTTAATGCAGTGGTGAGAGGGGATGTTTATTACATTCATATGGGTAACAAGGTAAATGTACAGGATGGGGCAATAATTCATTGCACCTACCAGAAAGCCCCTACTACTATTGGAAATAATGTATCAATTGGCCATAGGGCTATCGTTCATGGCTGTACATTGGAAGACAATGTGTTAGTAGGAATGGGGGCAATAGTGATGGATCATGCTTACGTTGAAAAAAATTCCATTATTGCAGCAGGGGCAATAGTATTAGAGAATACCAGGGTAGAATCTGGCAGCATATATGCAGGCGTACCAGCAAAAAAAGTAAAGCAGCTTAGCGAAGAACAATTTAAAGACACTGTAGAACGCATAGCCAATAATTATGTAATGTACTCCGGCTGGTTTAAGGAAGAACAATAAGTTTATTCGTGGCAGCAGACTTCTGTTAATGCTTTTGAAAATTTGTATACTTCTTCAAAGGTGTTGTACAAAGGAACGGGAGCCACACGTATTACACCAGGTGAACGCCAGTCTACTACAAAATTTTCTTTCTTAAGCCTGTTAAAAAGTTTATCTCCATTCTTTTTAATGAGAATAGAAAGCTGGCAGCCTCTCTGGCTATCCTCTTTTGGCGTTATAACTCTAATAGTATAATAGTCATCTTTTGAATTAAACTCGGAAGGCAGCTTGCATTCGGTAGTAATAAGGTATTCCATAAAGCTGGTAAGCATATGGCTTTTCTTTACTAACCTTGTCATTCCTGCTTCAGCAAAAATGGTTATAGAAGCCTTATAAGCTGCCATAGATAGGATAGGTGCATTACTTAATTGCCAGCCCTCAGCACCAGGCATTGCTTTAAAACCTTTCTTCATCATAAACCTATCCTGCTCGTTATGTCCCCACCAGCCAGCCATACGTGGTAATTTCTTGTCGGCATATTTTTCATGCACAAATAACCCCCCAACCCCACCTGGTCCGGCGTTAAGGTACTTGTAGGTACACCATACGGCAAAATCTACATTCCATTCATGTAGCTTTAACGAGACATTTCCCGCAGAGTGTGCAAGATCAAAGCCTGCCACAGCACCTGCTTTATGAGAGGCTTTGGTGATAGCCTCCAGATCAAAAGCCTGGCCTGTATAGTAGTTTACTCCTCCAAATAATACTAAAGCTAATTCTTTCTTGTGTTCATCTATGCACTCCAGAATATCCTTTGTTCTAATAGTATACTCACCTTTCCTGGGCTTTATTTCAATAATAGCTTTCTTGGGGTTTAAGCCATGCAGCTTTACTTGAGACTCTATAGCATACTGGTCCGAGGAGAAAGCACCTGCTTCAGTTATTATCTTATACCTTTTCTTATCTGGTCTGTAAAAAGAAGTGAGCATTAGGTGAAGATTCACCGTAAGGGAATTCATCATTACTACTTCCAGAGGCTTGGCACCTACCACTTTTGCTGTTTCTTTAGTAACTGTTCTGTGGTAGGTTATCCAGGGATTTTTTGCATATTCATGCGCTTCCACTCCCAACTCCGCCCAATCTTTTAATTCCTGCTCAATAGTTTCTTTTACTATTTTAGGTTGTAGTCCTAATGAATTTCCGCAGAGGTAAATAGTTTCTTTACCATTAGGCTTAGGTATAAAGAATTTATGACGAAACTCCTTTAACGGGTCTTGTTCATCTAGTTTGCAGGCAAACCCTATGGAGTTTTGATAAACCATACTTATTGTGGTTTCTTAGGAGGCTCCATTACTGTGCCACATTTCTTGCAGCTACGCAAATCTGCGGAAGCGTAAAACTTATCCATTACTATTGGAAGCTGTTTTACAATATCGCTTACAGGAACATATTCTTCGTATAGCTTATTACCACATTTTTCACAGAACCATAAGAACCCATCTTTCTCATGTGGGTTTCTGTAGCGCTCCATTACCAGCCCTATGGTATTTGCAGGACGTTGCGGACAGTGTGGTATTTTAGGGGGCAGTAAAAAAATATCTCCTTCGTTTATAGGAATCTCTACTACCTTGCCATCCTCTATAATTTTTAATATTATATTCCCCTCTAACTGGTAAAAGAATTCTTCGCCTTCGTTGTAATGAAAATCTTTCCTGGCATTTGGTCCGCCCACTACCATTACAATAAAATCTTTATTACCAGTATATACCTGCTGGTTGCCAACGGGAGGTTTAAGAAGATGACGATTTTCGTCTATCCATTTCTTAAAGTTAAAAGGTTTTTGAACAGCCATGTAACTGATGTTATAGTGATTAAATCATTACATTACTTTGCCGATTGCTGCAGCAAAGTCTTTTTTCATAGCATTGAAGCGGTCACTGACAATGCCCATAAATTCCTGGTCTGATAGTAGTTTTACTATATCCTCATCTCCTGCCAAATCCATCTCGCTTATTTTATAAGTCTGTTCGTATGAGCCAGACTCAAACTTAAGAAGGTATTTACCATTCCATGCAAAAATGGTAGCCTTAAAACTACCCAATGGAATTTCTTTTACTATCCTCATTTTACACGTCTCAGTTCTATACCCTCAGCTGGTGCTATTACCATAGGTACCTTTTCAATAGTTACATTACTAGTGTCCAGCCCAAATGCGCTGGATTCCGAAAGGCTTATGGTTTTAAGTATGAAGTAACCATCCATAATTAATTGCTCATCAGCATTCAGGTCATTGTCATGACTGAGGTGCTTCTCAAGCACCACAAACCTGAAATCGCCAATAAGATTTCTTTTGTTCAGGGAAGTATAACGGCTTGTAAAATCTACCTCATGGTTCTTTACCAGGTCTTCTACTACTTTGCGGAAGAACAGGTTTATACGTTGTTCCACACGGAATCCTAAACGAAAATCTACCCGAATTACATCGTTAGGTACAAGTATATTTACCTTGTACTCCATCTGGTAAGGATCGTCTGTAACATCAATATGTACAAACCAATAAATGTCTGCCCGCTTAGGCTGCTTCTGAAAAATAGAGTACATTATCTTAGACTCTATTTCTTTCTCATTATAAGCACCCGTTAGGTATACCAAATGGGTGGCATATTTGGGAACAGACATATCATGACTAAGTTCCTGCAGCAAAGGAAAGTAGTCAGAAAATCTAACATACTCAGTAAGCCTGTTCTTAATTTTTCTTGATTTATGCCATACCCACATTACGGTAATAAGTACTCCGCTAATAAGCAGTGTTACATAACCACCATGCACAAATTTACTAAGGTTGGCTACCAGGAACGAACATTCTATGGTTATGTAAGTAAGTAGTAGCAATGAAACCCATAAGCCATTTACTTTCTTTATATAGTAGAGGTAAGAGCATAGTAAAACAGTAGTCATAAGCATGGTAAGGCTTATAGCTAAGCCATATGCCGCCTCCATATTAGATGACTCTTTGAAGTGTAAAGTAACAAATATACATCCTACTAATAGTAATCGGTTTACACTAGGTACAAATAGCTGTCCTTTAGTAGTAGTAGGGTAATTAATTTTCGCCTTAGGCCAAAGGTTAAGACGGATAGCCTCACTGATAAGAGTAAATGAACCACTTATCAATGCCTGGCTGGCAATAACTGTTGCAATAGTAGCAATGATGATTCCGAAAAGAAGGAACCACTCTGGCATAATTAGATAAAAAGGGTTTTCACCATTTAGCTTTTCGCCTATATGTTCCAGCATCCAGGCCCCTTGCCCGAAATAATTAAGAAGAAGACAGGTTTTTACGAATACCCAGGTAATGTGAATATTTTGCCTGCCGCAATGCCCAAGGTCTGAATACAATGCTTCTGCTCCTGTAGTACAAAGAAAGACTGCCCCTAGCAGCCAAAATCCATGCGAATAACCGGTAAGTAATCTATAGGCATAATAAGGGTTGATACATTCTAATACTTCCCAATGCCCTACCAAATGTATGCTGCCAAGTGTACCCAGCATAAGAAACCAGAGCAGCATAATGGGACCAAAAGCATTACCTAGGTGCTTTGTTCCAAAACGCTGTATAAAGAACAACGCTACTAGTATTATCAGTACAATAGGAATAGTATGTATGCGAGGATTAAGAATTAGCAAACCCTCTATTGCAGAAGATACCGAAATGGGAGGGGTAATAATACCATCGGCAAGCAAAGCGCTACCACCAATAATGGCTGGAAGCACCATATATGGGCTTCTTCTCCGCACCAGTGCAAAAAGAGAAAAAATTCCTCCTTCACCTTTATTGTCTGCCTTTAAGGTAAGATAAACGTATTTAATAGTAGTCTGCAGTGTAAGCGTCCAGAAAATACAGGAAAGCCCGCCTAATACTATTTCCGCATTAATGGGCTCATCCCCTATAATCGCCTTCATTACGTAAAGAGGAGAGGTACCAATATCTCCGTAAATAATTCCGAGGGTGATTATTAATCCGGCAGCGGTTGCCTTTTGAACGTTACTCTGATTCTTCATTAACAGCTAATCTGTTGCCAAATTTAAACATTCTCCGAAAAGCAAATGATTAAATCTTCACTTTTTCTTGCGTCATTTCCAGAAGAGTTTGGGCATTAAAAGCGGCGTATGCCTCCTGGTCGTTATCGAAATAACAAAAAACGTCCCTTTTTTCTTCCATCCAACCACTAATTTTATCTGCCCAGGACGCTAGTATTTTATTGGTATAAGAGCCTTGGTATTTTCCCGCGGGGCCATGCAGGCGAATGTATACAAAATCAGCAGTCACTTCTTCCGGAGACCTATGCCCATTCAATTCATAAATGCAGAAAGCAGCATTGTGTTTTTGCAGTAAATCAAGGACTTTGTCGTTATACCACGTTGGGTTTCTAAACTCAAAGGTACATCTCAATCCTTTGGGTAAAATATCAAGAAAGTCAGAAAATTGCCCCTCATCAAACTTCCAGGAAGGTGGTAATTGAAAAAGAATTACTCCCAATTTTTCCTCCAATCTTTCAGCATTAAGAATAAACCAATCTAATGTTTCCTTTACATCCTTTAACTTTTTTATATGGGTAATAAGACGACTGGCTTTAACGGAAAACAGGAAATCTTTAGGGCTTTTCTCCTTCCATTGGGCAAAAGTCTCTTTCTTAGGAATCATGTAAAAGGAGTTATTGAGCTCTACCGTTTTGAAGAACTTGGTATAGTAATTAAAATAGTCCTTTGGCTTTATTTCCTCTAGGTAAAACCTTCCATGCCAGTGTTTATAGCTCCAGCCGGAGGTACCTATAAATGCCTTTGCCTTTCGTCTCATCTTTTTAACAACCTTTTAAAAAGGGTTATGTTAAAAAGACAGATTATTCGTGGTCTTGTCGAGTATAATCAGAATACTTTTCCCATTTCTCAAGCACTTGCTTCATGTCATCCGGTAATTCAGAGTCGAACTGCATAAACTTTTTAGTAACAGGATGCACAAAGCCCAGCGATTTAGCGTGCAGTGCCTGGCGAGGTATTATTTTGAAGCAGTTTTCTACAAATTGCTTGTATTTGGTAAAGGTAGTACCCTTTATAATGCGGTCTCCGCCATATGTAACATCATTAAATATAGGGTGCCCTATGTGTTTCATATGGGTTCTTATCTGGTGAGTCCTTCCTGTTTCCAGGTTGCACTGCACCAGCGAAACATAGTACATAGGTTTTAAGGCCTTATAATGAGTAATAGCATTTTTACCATCATCGCCTTCCGGAAAAGCCGCCATTACTTTTCGGTCTTTAGGGCTTCTGCCAATGTTTACGTCTATGGTTCCTTCATAAGGCTTGGGTTCTCCCCATACTAGCGCTAGATAAGTACGTTCTATGGAGTGCTCGAAAAACTGCTTTGCCAGGTGTGTCATAGCAAATTCTGTTTTGGCAATTACTAGGAGGCCTGATGTATCTTTATCAATCCGATGTATCAATCCAGGTCTTCCCGTTCCGTTTTGGGAAGTAGGCAGGTTCTGAAAGTGGTAGGCCAGAGCATTTACTAGTGTGCCTTCCCAATTCTGGTAGGCAGGGTGCACCACCATACCGGCAGGCTTATTTACTACCAATAATGTATCATCCTCATAAACAATATTTAAGGGAATATTTTCTGGGATAACCACATCTTCACGAGGTGGGTGAGGAAGCGAAATAGTAATTACATCTCCAGGTTTTACCTTATAGCTGGACTTTACGGCCTTGCCATTTATCTGCACGGTTTCAGCCTCAATGGCATTTTGCACTTTATTCCGGGTAGCGTTAGGTATCCTGTCCATCAGGAATTTATCTACCCGTATTAACGTCTGCCCCTTATCAACTTCAATGCGATAATGTTCGTAAAGCTCAGCCTCTTCGGGCAAATCATAAATTTCCTGGTCCTCGGTCATCTCGTTCAGCAACTGTTTTAGTTAAATGCTAAATTGCTAACAATTTATTCAATCGCCAAAATGCTGTCTCTTAATATCCCTTCTCCCCTGCAAAAAATGAAAGATTCTTCCCTTCAGGATTATGGTATTGAGATTTTTATAAAACGAGATGATTTAATACATCCATACATCTCCGGCAATAAATGGCGAAAGCTAAAATACAATTTACAGGAGGCTAAAAATCAGGGAAGAGATACATTACTTTCATTCGGAGGAGCTTTTTCGAACCACATTTATGCTCTGGCAGCAGCAGGAAAAGAATTCAACTTCAAGACAATTGGAGTGATTCGGGGAAAAGATGCTTCACCAGATAACCCAACACTTACCTTTGCTAGACAGCAAGGCATGGTCTTACATTTTATTGATCGGGAAGAATATAAACAAAAGGAAGAGGGGGGATTTATACAACAATTAAGAGAAATATACGGAGACTTTTACCTGATTCCCGAGGGAGGAAGCAACAGGTTAGGGGTTAAAGGCTGCGAGGAAATTGTACATGAAATTTCTACTGATTTTAATTATATCTGCTGCCCTTGCGGAACAGGTACAACCCTTTCAGGTATTATTTCTGCTTTGCCTGAAGGCAAAAAAGCACTGGGGTTTTCTGTATTAAAAGGGGATGATTATATAGAAAAAGAGATAAATCAACTGGTTGTTGGTGAATACAATAACTTTAACATACTGTACGATTACCATTTTGGAGGTTATGCTAAAATAACGGCTGAGTTGGTTTCGTTTATTAAATCTTTTGAAGAGCAAACCGGCATACCTCTTGATCCTGTTTATACAGGTAAGTTATTTTATGGGATATATGATCTTGTAAAAAAGAAGTATTTTAAGCCAGGAGAACGTATTATTGCCATACATACCGGAGGGCTGCAAGGTACCGAAGGGATGAGGCAGAAAATGGAAGATCTACTAAAACAATCTTCCTGAGTTTTTTATTGAGCATTAAATTTTTTTTTATGAACGAATACATCGAAAAGAATAAGCAGCGATTTTTGGATGAACTTTTTGAACTGTTAAAAATTCCTTCCGTCAGCGCTGATAGTAAGTTTAAAAATGACGTCCTAAAAACAGCTGAGTTTGTAAAGAAGAAGCTGGAAGATGCCGGGGCAGATAAGGTTCAGCTTTTCCCAACCAAAGGATTCCCTGTTGTTTATGCCGAGAAAATAAAAGATAAGAACCTACCTACCATATTGGTATACGGGCACTACGATGTGCAGCCAGCCGACCCCTATGAACTATGGGAGTCACCACCGTTTGAACCGCAGATCAGAGACGGTAAAATTTATGCAAGGGGAGCAAGTGACGATAAAGGCCAGATGTACATGCATGTCAAAGCCTTTGAGCTGATGATGCAGACAAATTCATTATCCTGCAATGTGAAGTTTATGATAGAAGGGGAGGAAGAAATCGGCTCTGATAATTTGGAGACTTTTGTAAAGGAGCATAAAGAGTTATTGAAGGCCGATGTAATCCTTATTTCTGATACAGGAATATTTTCCAATGACGTACCTTCTATAACAGTAGGGCTTCGTGGATTAAGTTATTTAGAAGTAGAAGTTACTGGTCCAAAGCGCGATTTGCACTCTGGTATGTATGGGGGAGCAGTAGCTAATCCCATCAATATATTATGCGAGATGATCGCCTCGCTAAAAGACAAGAACAATCATATTACCATCCCTGAGTTTTATAATGATGTAGCGGAGTTAAGTGCAGAAGAACGTAAAGCATTGTCTAGCGTTCCTTTTGATTTGAATGAGTATAAAAAGGCATTGGATATTGAAGACGTTGCCGGTGAAAACGGTTATTCTACTTTAGAGCGAGTGTCAATCCGTCCTACATTGGATATAAACGGAATATGGGGCGGATATACTGGGGAGGGTGCTAAAACCGTTTTACCTTCAAAAGCTTACGCTAAACTGTCTATGAGGTTAGTACCCAATCAGTCTTCCAAAAAAATTACAGAGCTTTTCACAAAGCATTTTGAGTCAATTGC
>Ga0134126_10012463_pt1 | contig 10744 bp, 8 predicted proteins | sample KB31752_FD_96881 | JGI IMG/M metagenome (GOLD analysis project Ga0134126, IMG submission 96881) | Terrestrial soil microbial communities with excess Nitrogen fertilizer from Kellogg Biological Station, Michigan, USA - KB3-175-2 | ecosystem: Environmental > Terrestrial > Soil > Unclassified ...
CCCGTGAGATACCATAACCAGCCATCTCCGGCACGCGTCGCGGCGATTGCCCACAAGCGGATCCATTTCGGCGCAGGCCACTTGTTTACCTTGCGCATTAACTTGTAATCGCGCGTGGCTATAAAGTGAAGCATCGATTGATGGGCCGTCATCACACGGCCCTCTCCGCTAATAAGTGTACGAGATTACGCATGCTTCCGGCCCTCCTCGCTTCCTTTTTAATGCGGCGCAGGTTACATTGCGGTGAGAACGCGGCAAATCGTTCGTGAATGCGAGCCCGAGTGCGCGAGTAGGATGGAAATTGACCCAAACACCAGCCCTGGATCTTGTCTATTTCGACGCCGGGGGCGGTCATCGAAGCGCGGCGCTGGCTCTTCAGTCCGCCATTGCTTCAGGCGGATATGAATGGAATGTCAGACTGGTAAACCTGCAGGAAGTACTCGACCCGCTCGATGTCTTTCGCAAGTTGACGGGCATCCGCCTGCAGGATCTCTACAATTTACTTCTGGCGAAGGGCTGGACTCTGGGATCGGCGCAATTGCTGCGCGCGATGCATGGCGTCATTCGTGTATATCATCCGGCGCAGGTTCGCCTGCTGGCAGCGTTCTGGGAAGGGCGGCGGCCGGACATGGTCGTCTCGCTGGTGCCCAACTTCAACCGCGCGCTGTTTCAGAGTCTGCACGGGGCGCAGCCGGGGACGCCGCTGGTAACTATACTGACCGACCTTGCAGATTATCCGCCGCATTTCTGGATAGAAAGGCAGCCGCAATATCTGATCTGCGGAACCGAACGAGCCGCAAAACAAGCTGCCGCCATGGGTCACGCAAGCTCACACGTCTACAAAACCAGCGGAATGATATTGCGGCCGGAGTTCTATGAGCTCTGGGACTGCAACCGGACCCACGAGCGTATCCAGCTCGGGCTTCAGTCGCACTTGCCAACCGGCTTGGTATTGTTTGGCGGCGAGGGGTCGAATGTCATGCACGCCATCGCGAAGCGCCTGGGCAACAGCTCGCTCGATTTGCAGCTCATTATGATTTGCGGACGCAACCAGCGTCTGCAGCAGCGGCTGGAGGGCTTAAAGAGCAGAAACACTATCTTCGTAGAAGGCCTTACGAAAGAAATACCCTACTACATGCGCCTTTCCGATTTCTTCATCGGAAAGCCCGGACCGGGAAGCATTTCGGAAGCAATTCAGATGAAATTACCGGTCATTGTGGAGCGAAATGCCCGAACTCTGCCGCAGGAGCGCTATAACGCCGAGTGGGTTCGGGAACAGGGCGTAGGACTCGTATTGCGCAACTTTCGAGAGATCGAATCTGCCGTTCGGGAATTGCTCGCAAGCGGGCGCCTGGAAGCCATGAAAGCAAAGATCGCCGGAATGGAAAATCGCGCGGTATTTGAGATTCCGCCCATCCTGGAGCAGATCCTCCGGGAGCGGCCGCATTGACGCAACTCCGTTCTGCGGGAAAATGTTGGTTACTATGAACGAAATACCGGAAATATTGGAGCGCTACCGTCGCGGGGCGGAGCTGGTGGCAGTGGCGATTACCGGCGCCGCCGGTCCCGAGCTGGATTTCAAATCCGCGCCGGATAAATGGAGCGTTCGCCAGATCGTCGCGCACCTGGCGGATACGGAGGCCGTGACGGTCTCCCGTTTCCGCAGCATGATCGCGGAAGACAACCCAGCCATGGTTCCATTCGACCAGAAGGCCTGGGCGGAAAGGACCGATTACGCCAACCGCAAGCCGTCGCAGGCGCTTGAAACCATGCGGCACCTTCGCGCCGATAATTACGCGCTGCTCAACGGCCTGCCGCAAGAGACCTTTTCGCGACCCGGCACGCATTCGCGGCTTGGCCCGATGACGCTGCTGGATATGGTGCGCCTGATGGCCGAGCATGCCGAAAAACATGCCACACAGATTCGAAATATACGGGCGGAGTACAAGGCCTCCAGGCAAAGGCCGGCATAGATGTATTCGCTCCGGCTGACTTGTCCTGCCGGGGAAGTGGACTGCATTTCCGGCGAGCTGTGGGAAGCCGGCACGCTGGGGATACACGAGACAGACGACGGCGGCCGGACCGTTTTGACCGCGTGTTTCGAAACCAACGACCTGCGAGCTACGCTGCTCACGAAATTCAACGCCTATGCGCCGGACTGGCAATTCGAAGAAGCGGTAGATTGGGTGCAGGAAACCCGCCGGTCCTGGCCGGCGCGTAAAATCGGCCGCCGCGTTTTTCTTGCTCCCCCCTGGAGCGAAGATTCCACTCCTGTGGGATGCGTGCGAGTGGTGCACAATCCGGGTCTTGCGTGCGGGACTGGCGAGCATCCGTGCTCCCAGCTTGCGCTGATCGCTCTTGAAAAAAACGTTCATGAATCCTGCACGGTTGCGGACATCGGAACAGGATCGGGGATTCTGGCGATCACTGCGCTCCGGCTGGGCGCGCAGTTCGCCGTAGGTCTCGATCTTGACGAGACGGCGCTAAATTCCGCCAAGCAGAACCTCGAACTGAACGGGATTACGCCTATGCTGGTAGCTGGTTCAGCGCAATGCGTAGCCGGCCACTGGGCAGATATCGTGGTAGCAAACATCAATGCGACCGTTCTGTTGTCGATAATTGATGACTTGCTTCGTATCGCCAAACCAGGCGGCCGGCTGATTCTGAGCGGATTCCCGGAAACGGAAGCGGCCATCTTCATCAAGGAGTTCCCGGATGCAGAGGTGTCCCAAATGCAAGAATGGCGATGCCTGACCATCTCAGCAGCCTGAGGACTTCCGCTCAAATTTCTGTTAGAAACCTCAGGTTCTAACGACTACCTTGAATGTGGGAGGAGTGGAGGCCATCTCGACCGCACACCCGAGCCAGGGCGATTTCTACGAAGACGCGGTAGAGAAATACGGCTCTTCACTCGAACGGCTCGCGAGCGCTTATGAGGCTGACCCGGAGAAGCGCCGCGACCTGAGCCAGGAGATTCATTTCCAGTTGTGGCGGAGTTTCGAACGGTACGACCGCCGCTGTTCACTGCGAACCTGGACCTATCGCGTCGCTCACCATGTCGCCGCATCCTATGTCATGCGTCAGAGGCGGATCTTCTCGACTCTCGTCAGTCTGGAGGAACTCGAAACACTGCCTGACAAAGACGAGGGTGAACTCGCCGCGGCACGACGCATCAATCTGGGTCGGCTCTCGACGCTCATTCGTCGACTCAAGCCGCTCGACCGCCAAGTCATTATCTCCTGGCTCGAAGGTATGGACGCAGCATCCATCGGAGAAATCACCGGGCTCTCGCCGCCCAATGTCGCTGTGCGGGTAAACCGGATTAAGAACATCCTGACGCGCCGCTTTAATCGGGGAGGCGCCTATGCGGAGTGATCTCCACGATGACGATCCGAAAACAGTTTGGCAAAAGCAACCAACGGAGATTTCAAGAATGAGTTTGATTTTGATTCGACAGAAGGCGCGGAAACTTCACGCGATGACACGCCGGCAGCGGCTGGGGAGCTTGACGGCGCCTGTGGTTCTTGCCTTTTTTTACGTTTTCTCTATAAAGCAGTTCCCACATCTGCGGGAAATGCTGCATGCATTGTTTGCTTTCGCCCTCGCCTGGAGCATCGCCGGGCTCTATTTCCTGAACCGGAGAGCGTGGTCAGGAGAGATGCCGGCAGACGCGGGGTTCAGCACGGGACTCGAATTTTGCAGGCGAGAGATTGAGCGGCTACTTGATCATTTTCGCCGTGTTCTGCTGTGGTCGTTCGCGCCGCTGCTTCTGGCCATCGTGACGCTTGTTATGGCGCTCGCAATAGCTGCTGGCAGCGGGCTCTTCCCGAAAGCGATTCCCTTCATGACGCTTGCAGTCGTATGGCTAGCGGCTTACTTGTGCATCAGGGCTCGGCAACAGCGCGAGCTTCAGCGGGAACTCGACGAATTGCGTGAAACCGAAAGCGATAACGGCCGGTGATATGGACAACCTTGAAGAGGTACTCGTAACCATCGGCTGCTGGCGGACCACGGAGTGAACTGAGGTCCCAATGGAAGGACAAACTCAAACGGCTTCGAGCCGGGGCCGGCAATCCGTTCATCGATCCTGAAGGCTATCGAGCCTACGTTGCGGAACCCGAGCGGCATTCCGCAACAACGCTCCGCACAGCCCACCCATCGCAATATAAACCAGCGCGGTGAGCTTTCAATAAACGTGTCATTTGATATATCTTCATGAGCACTGATGGCCTATAGCGCCTTCATCTCCTACAGCCATACTGCCGATAGCAGGCTTGCCACTGCCCTTCAATCGGCCTTGCACCGCTTTGCCAAACCCTGGTACAAGCTGCGCGCTTTGCACATCTTCCGGGATCAGACCAACCTGGCGGTAAATCCTGCCCTCTGGTCCAGCATTCGCGAGGCCCTCGACCAATCATCCTTCTTCATTCTCCTGGCTTCGCCGGAAGCGGCCGCCTCGCCCTGGGTTGCAAGGGAGACGGAATACTGGCTCGGCAAAAATGGGCCTTCGCACATATTGATCGTCCTGACCGGCGGCACTATGAAGTGGGATCATCCCGCCGGCTGTTTCACGCCCGACCAAACCAAATCCCTTCCGGCGAATCTTCTTCGCGCATTTCCGGAGGAGCCTCTATTCCTGGATCTTCGTTGGACCCGAGACAGGGCCGCTCGCCTCCGCATGCGCGATCCGCGGTTTCACGAAGCCGTTCTCCAACTCGCCTCTACGCTGCATAACCGGCCCAAAGACGAGCTCGACGGCGCCGATATTCGCATGCAACGGCAAGCCCGCCTGCTTGTTGCCTCCGCCCTGATCGTTATTCTTCTGGCGTCGCTCTTCGCGTTGCGCCAGACCCGCGTGAGCCACCAGCGATCGATTCAAAATTTCGCCGCCGGCCTGGCCGCCACGTCTGTCAAAGTGCTCGCCGACAATCCGGATCGCGCTCGCGAGGCCGCGCTCCTCGCCATCGAATCAAACCGCCTCCACCCATCTTTTGAAGGAAATCAGGCACTGCGGGCAGCGGTTTCCCTCTTGCCGTCAGGCGCTCAATATTACCGGCCTGATAATGCGAATCCAATGGAGCGGGTTCGGGACCTGGCGTTTTCGCCCAACGGCGCCCTCCTCGGCATCGCCCGCGATGACGGCTCCACTCAGCTTATTGATCTCGCGAATCAAAAACTCTTGGGCTATCTCACGCCGGACGAACACCCCGCGGCCCAAATCGATCTTTCCAATAAATCGCAAGACGCTGCGTCCGACAACGACGCAACCGTCTCCGTCGCGTTCAATTCTACAGGCTCGCTGCTTGCTGCCGGTTCCCGCGATGGCGTTGTCCACGTATGGGCCGTCCCCGCAGGCCGGGAATTGTTGCGTATCTCCCTCGGCGCGCCTGTTTCCCAGATCGCCTTCCACCCAGCGGTTGACCGACTTGTTACCGCTAGCGACGATGGCCATGTGCGCCTTTTCGATGCCGGTCGCGCGGCGCTCATAGCCGATTTCAAGTGTTCCGGCAAAGTGGTTTCGGCTCTCTTTAATCCCGATGGCAACCTGATCGCTGCGCTATCTTCCGATGGCGTAGTTTCGCTTTTTGATGCCGGGCAACAGAAGCTCGTTCGCACGCTGGCCGGCGGTGAAGCCGCTTTCGACCTGGCATTCAGCAAGGACGGCAAGCGCCTGGCGGCGGCCGACGGAGACTTCGCTTTTGTCTGGGACGTATCCACCGGGCGGCAGCGATTGAAGGCGACTCATGCGGATTCCTCCGAAACACTCACGCCGCAGCAATGGATCGTCGATGCAGCCATCAGTCCCGATGGCAAATTCCTCGCCTACGCGGCGCGCGGCGACAAACTGGCCCGTGTGTGGAACGTGGAGACCGGCCAGCAGGTTCTTGAGCTCAAGCACAACTCAGCCGTCGCGGGCGTCGCCTTCAATGCGGATGGAACGAAACTCGGTACGGGCTCATATGACGGGACCGCACGGGTTTGGGAACTTCCTTCCGGTAGCGAACTGGAGCGCGCCTCACATGCCGGAGGAGCCGAAATCGTGGCCTTCAACCCAAACGGCAGCCGCTTCGCCGCAGGCGGCATCGACGGCTCTGTTTCCATTTCCCAGACGAGCCGTGCTGACCGCCCCGCGTCCTTTCACTTGCCCGGTGATGTTCGCAGCGTTGCCTTCAGTCCGGATGGCCGTCGATTGGCAATCGGCTCGATTTCGGCTCACTCGTCACCTCTGGTGAGGATTGCCGAAATCAGTGGCAATGTTCTACGCGATATTGAATTTCACGGCGCTCCGGTTATCGACAAGCTCTTTTTTCTCGATTCGAACCATGTGATCGCCCAGTGGAGCAGCAAGCTGTTTCTCATTGCTGCTGACCCGCCCTCGGTAACTCCTTTGCCGGATCTTCCAGGCGACAAGCGGATCGATCCATCGGGCAAAGCACTTGCTATCCAGGAGGGCGGCACTATCCATCTCTACAACTTGCCAGGCCTTCAACAGACCACGTCGATGAACGGCCCCTCGTCCGGACTCCTGCGCACCGTCGCCGAAGGGAAGCTGTTCGCTTTCGAGACAAACAAACCTCCGAACGAATTCTTTCTCGATATCTGGAGTACCGCCAGTAAAGCCCGTATCAGCCGCATTCGCCTGCCTGCTGAATTGACTTCTGTCGCGTTCAACTCCTCCGGCACGGTTGTATTCACCGCGCAAGATGAAAATCTGCAAGCCTGGGACATACCATCCGGCAAGCGGCGTTTCGCGCTGACTGCCAGCGGCGATATTGATCTGATTGTTCCTGGTCCTTCCGCTTCCTTCGCTACGATTACTCACGGACATCTCACCGTGTGGAATGCCATCACTGGAGCGCCGTTGGCGCAGCTTCCCGATTCCTGCTATGTCCGTGCCGCCGCTTTCAGTCCTGACGGCCGCTACCTGCTCACCGGATGCGCTGAAGGCTCCGCTGCGCTTTGGTTCTGGCGTTCAGACGATCTGCGCGACCAGGCCTGCGCTCGCATCGCCACCAACCTGTCTCACGAGGAATGGGCGCGTTGGTTTCCCAAACAACCCTATCGCCTAATCTGCCCTAATCTGCCGCCCGCCAAATGAAGGAACTTTGAGCTTTGCGATCTCGTCTCAACCGGTCATGACGAGTCTCGGCCAGGACATCCGCTACTGCCTTCGCGGCTTCCGGAAGCAGCCCGGTTTTGTGGCTATGGCGATCATTGCCCTTGGTCTCGGTATCGGTTCGGCAACAGCGATCTTCAGCGTGGTTGAGAACGTGCTTTTCGAGCCATTTCCTTACCGCGATGCCGGGCGTATCGTTTCCGTGCAGGTCCATGATATGCAGCGCAGCGGGCGCGGCGGCCGCGGCGCGTACAGCACTCCTGAGTTCCTGGAGTTACGCCGCCAGACGCACACGCTCGAAGAGATCGTGGGCGTCAACAATCTCGACGTTCTCTACACAACTCGCGAAGGAATGGAGCGCCTCCAGGGCGCCCGTGTCACCTCCAACACGTTCGACTTCCTCGGCATTCGGCCATTGCTCGGGCGTGGGTTGCATCCGGAGGATGGGAAGTCCGGCGCGCCCCCGGTCTTCGCCATGAGCTACAAGATGTGGCTCAAGTACTGTAACCGCGACCCGCAAGCTCTCGGCAAGACATTCTTGTTTAACAACGAATCGCGCACCCTGGTCGGCATTATGCCGCCACGATTCACGTATTTCGGCGCCGACATCTGGTACCCGCACGACCCCAACCTCTCCGAACCGGACGCCGACCGGTCTTACTTCTTTCTTCAGGGGCGGCTCAAACCGGGCATGACCCTGCCAGACGTGGAGCACGATTTTGAAATCGTGACTCGCCGCTTGGCCAAGATTTACCCCGATCGCTATCCCGAGAAATTCAATATCCATGCCGAAAACCTGACCGACATGGTTGTGGGGCGCTTTCGCAACACGCTCTTGACGTTGCTCGCGGCAGTGGGCTTGCTGTTGTTCATCGGATGCACCAACGTGGCGAACATGCTGCTGGCTCGCGCCACATCTCGTGAGAAAGAAATCGCCATTCGTTCCGCCTTGGGAGCCAGCCGCTGGCGTATTGCGCGGCAGATGCTTGTCGAGAGCGCGCTGTTAACCGGCGGCGGCCTTCTGCTCGGTTGCCTTCTCGCTTATGGAGGCGTGAAGGCGCTGGTCTTAATGATCCCTGACGACACCATACCGTCTGAGGCGGTCATTACCCTGAACTGGCGCGTCCTGCTATTCAGCCTCGCCGTGGCTGCGCTCACTACATTTCTCGCAGGCTTGGCTCCCGCCCTACATGCCTCTCGAAAGCAGCTCGCCGAGCCGTTGAAGGACTCCGGCAAAGGAATCAGCGGTGGCTTTCGTCACGGCGGCTTGCGCAAGCTGCTGGTCATCAGCGAAATTGCGCTGTCTCTGATTTTGCTGGCCGGCGCCGGTCTTTTGATGCGCACCATGGTGGCGCTCCAAACCGTCGACCTCGGACTCAACCCCGACAACGTTCTCGTCATTCGGCTCCCGCTCCCGAAAGATCGCTACAAAACCGCGGCCCAGGTGCAGCATTTCTATCAACAGTTATTGCGGCGTCTCAAGACACTGCCGGGTGTTATCGCGGCGACCGAAACAAGCACGCTTCCTCCCTATGGAGGAATCGGAAGCGAAGCGGATGTGCCTGGCAAATCTCATGCCGAGAAGTGGCGGGCGATCTATCAGCTTTGCAGCGAAGGCTACTTCCCCACGGTTGGCCTCAAATTGCTTCGCGGACGAGTGCTGACGGAGCAGGAGGTATCCGATCATCGCCACGTTGCCGTTGTGAACCAGACCCTGGTGCGAAAATTCTTCGGGAAGGAGGACCCAATCGGCCGCCAGATCACCCTGAAGGATCTCACTAAAATTCCCGATCCGGTCAAAGATCCGTCTTTTACGATCGTCGGCATCATCAGCGACGCGAAGAACCAAGGCATTCAGGAGCCGGTCCTTCCGGAAGTCTTCATTCCCTACACGCTTACCGGCTTCTACGAACGCGGGATTCTCGTCCGAACGGCCGCCGATCCGCTCGCGCTGCAAAATTCCGTCCGCCGTGAAATTTGGGCTGTCGATCGTGGCGTCGCCCTGACTCTCACCGGAACTCTAAAGGGCTATCTGAAATCGTTCTCTTATTCCGGTCCGCAGTTTACCTTGACTATTCTCTCCATCTTTGCGGCGATCGGCTTGATACTCGTCGCCATCGGCGCATACAGCGTGTTGGCTTACACGGTGTCTCAACAAACTCACGAGATTGGAATTCGCATGGCTCTGGGCGCAACGGAGCAAAACGTCTTTCTGATCGTCCTTCGCATGGGCGCCATACTCGTGTCCATCGGGCTGGCCGTTGGTTTAGTAGCAAGCCTTTTCTTGAACCGCCTTATCGCGAATCAGTTATGGGGCGTGAAGCCGCACGACCCGCTCACGATGATCTCTGTCATCCTGGTGATCGCTATTATCGGGACAATTGCGTGCCTGATCCCCGCCAGGCGTGCCACTCGCGTTGATCCGGTGGTGTCGTTGCGGTATGAGTGAGAGAAAGTGGAGGGCGGGTTTTAACCCGCGCGAGGCTTCAGTCTCGCCCTCAACACACAGAGAAGAGCGATGGAACAACACGATAACCAGTTGGAACAGGCATTCCTGAAATTCTCCCGGGAAAAGTTGCACGAATACTGGCCCAGAATCTGCCGTTCGATGGATTCGCTCACACCGGAACAGATCTGGTGGCGCCCGAACGACGCGAGCAACAGCATCGGCAATCTTCTGTTGCATTTGAACGGGAATATCCGGCAATGGATTCTGGCGCCGCTTGGCGGGTTTGCGAACACGCGCGACAGGGATGCCGAGTTCGCCGAACGGCGCGAACTCGATGCCGCGACGCTGCGGAGCAAGCTGGACGAAACGTTGCAGGAGTTCGACCGCATCGTGTCGCGTTTGAGGACGGCAGACCTGCTCAAGACTTACACCGTCCAGCGCTATGGAGGCGTTACGGCTCTTGCTGCGATCTATCATGTCGTAGAGCATTTCAGCATGCATTGCGGTCAGATTCTCTACATCACCAAGCTGCTGACCGGATCGGATTTGGGATTCTACCGCCAGCTTAGCGGCTGGGGCGCGGTTCCGTGAGATTGGAGCAACTCGCGATAAAATGGTAGTCTTCTGAAGATCAGCTTCCCGACGCGAATTGGTTTTGTTTCGTTGTTTTGCTGCGCGCTTCTCGCTACAGCGAAAGGGCGATGGACGGAGCTAAACATTGGACCTTTCTTTGTCTTTACCGACAGCGACACCGGCGCCGCGCGAAACGCAATCACGCAACTGGAGCAGGTTCGGTGGGTGTTGGGCGGCTTACTGGAATCACAGGATTTGCCCAATCTCTGGCCCATTCGCGTAGTCCTCACCAATTCCTCCAGCACGGAACCGGAAGCATCAGTAAGCATTTCCTACGAAACAAAACCAGATTCCAAACAGTTCGAGTTGAAAGGCGGCCAATACCTGTTGATCGCCGATCCAAAGGCTCATATCCCGGTCGGCGAAGTTGCCGGCATCCTGCTCGACGCGAATACGCCGCGCCTTCCACCGGAAGTCGAATCGGGCCTTCGGGCGCTCTTCAGCACTCTCGAAGCACATGGCAGCCGCGTGACTTGGGGCGGAGCGCCGGCGCATCCGGCTCTCGCCTGGGCGCGAATGCTATTGCTGGCAACCAAATTCGAATA
>Ga0134126_10012466_pt1 | contig 10742 bp, 6 predicted proteins | sample KB31752_FD_96881 | JGI IMG/M metagenome (GOLD analysis project Ga0134126, IMG submission 96881) | Terrestrial soil microbial communities with excess Nitrogen fertilizer from Kellogg Biological Station, Michigan, USA - KB3-175-2 | ecosystem: Environmental > Terrestrial > Soil > Unclassified ...
CGCGAAACACTGGCACTATGGCGCGATCATAATTCTGCTCTTGCTGAATTTGACTCTCGCAGTTCGCCTGATTTTTGCATGGAATCGCGCCAAGCAGGGGGATGCGTCGAACATCGCGGCAAGTCAATCGCAATACCGCGCGATGAAGCTGAAAACGACTCCGCTGAAAGGCCTGGAGAAGAAGATCGACCAGGCGAAACTGGACCAGCAGGCCTTCTATGACAAGCGGTTTCCGGCAAACGATTCCCAAGTCCTAACTGAGCTGGGTGCGTTGGCAGTGAAGAATAATGTATTGTTGTCGCGTGCTCAATATGGACATCGAAAACCGCAGCAGGGTCTGGTGGGAATGCAGATAGAAGCGAACTTGAGCGGCGATTACGCTCCAATTGTCCGGTTCGTCAATGGCCTGGAGAGAGACAAGCTCTTTTTTCTGGTCGAGGGCATCGCTTTGAATGGCCAGCAAAGCGGTGTGGTTAGTCTACGCATGCACTTGACGACTTTCTTACGTGCGGATACCGCGAACGCCGGTGGAGCGTTACTGCCCACTTCCGCGAATACCACCTCCACGGAGCAGTAGAGAAATGGCGATTCGACTCGGCATCGAGAACAAAAGGAATCGGCTGATTGCCATGGTGGTGGTGCCGCTGGCGCTGACGTGGTTTGCGCACACGTTGTGGCAGTTGGAGACCGGGCCGTCATCCGCGCCGCCGCCGCCCGTCGCGACGGAATCCACGGCCGCAACTGCCGCTCCATCATCGAATAGCGGGAGCGGGGGAATCGGCAAAGCGGCGCAGCATGTCGAAAGCGCGACCAGTCTTGATCCCACGCTGCACCCGGAGTGGATGGCGAAGGCGGAGAATACTGTGTACTCGGGTACGAGTCGGAATATTTTCGACAAAAATTCGCTGCCGCCCGTGCAGCAGGCTGCCATTGAGAAGCCCGTCGCTTCGGCGCGTACCGGTCCTGTGACCCCCTCGGGACCTCCGCCGCCACCTCCGATCGATTTGAAGTTTTACGGATTTGCGAAACAGCAGAACGGCCGCAAATTGGTATTCCTGATGCATGGGGAGGATATTTTTATCGCCGGCGTCGGAGACATAGTGAACGGTCGCTATAAAGTTGTCCAGGTGAACAGCAACTCGGTCGTCATTGAGGACCTGGCCTACACCAACCAGCAGACGCTTCCGCTGCTTGTCAGCTAGCGCGAAAAGTAATTGCTCTGGCAACCATGATCGAGAAGCTAGTTGCCAAGGCAACTACATTGCTTTCGACAAGCGATTGCCGTGGCCCCATCGTTCAGATGGTTCGGCGTCTTTCTTCGAAAGCTGAATGCGCACGGCGCGACCCGCCCCTTCCTTTTCATCCTCGCAACGGCTCTGGTACACTAACGCTGCAACGCAGATCGCCACCGTAACCACTGCGGGACGCGCATCTGGGGACGTAGCTCAGTTGGTTAGAGCGCTGCCCTGTCACGGCAGAGGTCGCGGGTTCGAGCCCCGTCGTCCCCGCCATAAAACTTAAGAAAACAAAAGTTTTATGGCAAGTGGCAAGAACCTCCTTTGAGGGTACCGGCGCGAATGCACTAAGCCTTTCTGAGTCCCCGCGCATCCCGTCGATATCAAAATATTGCAATCAATGTGACATTAGCTGTTGGCAGATTCGCCACGCGAAAGACCATTGAAAAATATGAAAAAAGCCCATCAACATCCTCTGCAAAAGATACTCGAAAGCCGGATCGCCATCATTGATGGAGCTATGGGCACGACCATCCGCACCTACGGCATGAAGGAAACGGACATTCGTGGAAGCCGCTTCCAAGGCTCGAGGAAGGACCTTCTGAATAATGGAGACCTTTTCTCGCTGACCCAGCCGGATATGATCTGCGACATTCATCGCCGTTTTTTGGAAGCCGGTGCGGACATCATCGAGACCAACACTTTCGGCGCCACCAGCATCACCCAAAGCGAGTTCTTCGTCGACGATCCGCGCGAACACGGTGGGCGTAAGGACCCTGCGTTCTATCAAAAGGTTATTGAAGATCCATTTCTCAACAGCCTGGCTTGGGAAATCAATGAGAAATCCGCGCAGCAGTGCCGTGAATGGGCCGATCGGTCTAGCAATGAAACAGGACGGCAACGTTTTGTGGCGGGAGCAATCGGCCCGCTGACCGTGTCTCTGTCGAATTCACCGGACGCCGATGATGCTGGGTTCCGGGTCGTGACCTTCGATCAGGTGAAATCCGCATACGTCCAACAGGTGCGAGCCTTGATTGCAGGAGGCACAGACCTGCTTTTGGTGGAGACGATCTTCGACTCACTGAATGCAAAGGCGGCACTCGTCGCCATACGTGAAGTGTTCGATCAAGATGACAAAGAGTTGCCGGTGATGATTTCGGCGGCCGTCGGGCGTGGCGGCGAAACGTTGATTTCTGCGCAGACCACTGAGGCGTTTTGGAACGCGGTGCAGCACGTGAAGCCGCTGTCCGTGGGACTCAACTGCTCGCTCGGTCCCGACCTGATGTACCCGTTCCTGGAGGAGCTTTCGCAGAAGGCGGATGTGGCGATCTCCTGTTATCCGAATGCCGGTTTGCCGAATCCGCTCTCTGAAACCGGATTTGATCTTGGACCGGAGGACATGGCCCGTTATCTAGGAAACTTTGCGCGAGGAGGCCTGATCAATATCGCCGGCGGTTGCTGCGGCAATACGCCTGAGCACATCGCGGCCATTGCCAAAGCGCTCGATGGCCAACCTCCGCGAAGATGGGGAATCACTCCCGCTGAAGAGTTGATTGCGATGCCCTACGAAGCTGAGATCGAGAGCAGAGCATGAGTGTGTCTGCGGAGACGAAGCCGCTTCGCCTGTCAGGATCGCAACCTTTCACACAGCAACCAGGCGTTTACATCATGATTGGTGAGCGGACCAATGTGGCCGGTTCACCAAAGTTCGCCAAGCTGATTAAGGAAGGCAAATACGAGGAAGCAGTAAGCGTGGCTCGACAGCAAGTCGAGAACGGAGCGAATGTTCTCGACATTTGCATGGACGAGGGCATGATCGACGGCGTCACAGCCATGACGCGCTACCTGCAATTGCTGGGAAGTGAGCCCGAGGTCGCCAAGGTGCCGTTCATGGTGGACTCCTCGAAGTGGGAGGTGATCGAGGCCGGCCTCAAATGTCTGCAAGGCAAGGGCATTGTGAACTCCATTTCGCTGAAAGAAGGTGAAGAGAAGTTCCGCAAGAACGCGGCGACAGTGTTGAAATATGGCGCAGCAGTTGTGGTGATGGCCTTCGATGAACAGGGACAGGCCGCGACGTACGAGGAAAAGATCCGCATCAGCGAACGCGCGTATCGAATACTTGTCGACGAGGTTGGGTTTCCGCCCGAAGATATCATTTTCGATCCGAACATCCTTACCGTTGCCACCGGCATGGAGGAGCATAACAACTATGCCGTGGACTATATCAACGCCACGCGGTGGATTAAAGCCAACCTGCCTCACGCAAAAGTCAGTGGTGGAGTGTCGAATATCTCGTTCAGTTTTCGAGGCAACAATAAAGTACGCGAGGCCATGCACTCTGCGTTTCTTTATCACGCTATTGCGGCGGGCATGGACATGGGCATCGTCAATGCCGGAATGCTCGAAGTATATGAGGAGATCGAGCCGGAGCTGAAAGAGCTGGTTGAGGATGTGCTGCTCAACCGCCGCCCCGACGCGACTGAACGATTGGTCGAGCACGGCGAATCGCTGAAGAACGTCGGCGCGGTCGTGAATGAAAAGAAGGCCGAAGAATGGCGTAACGGCACAGTGGAGGAGCGCCTTTCACATGCTCTGGTCAAGGGAATCGATTCCTACATTGAGGCCGATGCTGAAGAAGCCCGCATCAAGCTGGGCCGTCCTCTATTGGTGATTGAGGGCCCGCTGATGGCAGGCATGAGCGTGGTGGGCGATCTGTTCGGAGCCGGCAAAATGTTTTTGCCGCAGGTGGTGAAGTCTGCGCGGGTGATGAAGAAGGCAGTGGCTCACTTAACCCCGTTCATGGAGGCCGAGAAGGCCGCGATGGCAGCTTCCGGCGAGGTGGTCAAGGCGCAAGGAAAAATTGTGCTTGCGACGGTCAAGGGAGACGTTCACGATATCGGCAAAAACATCGTCGGCGTCGTTCTCGCCTGCAATAACTACGAAGTCATCGATATGGGGGTGATGGTCCCTTGCGAAAAGATCCTTGAACGCGCCAAAGCGGAGAAGGCAGACCTGATCGGCCTGAGCGGCCTGATTACACCGTCTCTTGACGAGATGGTGCATGTGGCGCGCGAGATGGAGCGTCAGGGCTTCAAGTTGCCACTGCTGATCGGTGGAGCAACTACGACTCGCAGGCACACGGCGGTGAAGATTGCACCCCACTATAGTGAGCCGGTAGTCCACGTTCTGGATGCCAGTCGAGCGGTGCCAGTGACGACTAGCCTGTTGAGTGATGAAGGCAAGCCTGCTTTCGTCGCACAGCATCGAGCAGATTACGAAGCACTCCGCAAAGCCCACGCCGCGCCGCGTCAGACGGTCGTTTCCCTTGATGTCGCTCGCACAAGACGGACGCCAATCGAATGGCGTATCGAAGACTTGCCGGTGCCGGAGTTTACCGGGGTGCGCGCGCTGGATAACTTTCCGCTTGCGACGCTGCGTGAATTTATTGACTGGTCGCCGCTTTTCCACGCATGGGGACTGAAAGGTGTTTATCCTCGCATATTTGAACATGAAAAGCAGGGCGAGCAGGCGCGCCAGATTTTTGCCGACGCCAATGTTCTGCTGGATCGCATGATCGAAAAGAACCTGATCACGGCGCGTGGCGTCTACGGCTTTTTTCCTGCCAGCGCAGTGGGCGACGACGTTGAGCTATACACGGACGATAAACGCGAGATCGTGCTCGAACGATTTCATTTTCTTCGCCAGCAAGCTAATAGGGAAGGCAGCGAACCGTGCCGATCACTCGCGGACTTCATCGCTCCTAAGGAGACGGGGTTGCCGGATCATATCGGCGCGTTCGCAGTGACCAGCGGGATCGGACTGAAAGACTTGTGCGATCGATTCAGGGCCGATAACGACGATTACAACGCGATCATGGCGGAGGCGGTTGCGGACCGCCTGGCTGAGGCTTTTGCAGAGTGCCTGCATAAGCTGGTGCGAGATGAGTGGGGTTACGGTCGCGACGAATGTCTGAGTCCTGCCGATCTAATCCAGGAGAAGTACTGTGGAATCAGGCCAGCCGCGGGCTATCCGGCATGCCCGGACCACACGGAGAAGGGAACGCTCTGGCGTCTGCTCGATGTGCAAAACAACACAGGGATGGTGATCACAGAATCGTTCGCGATGTGGCCGGGTTCGAGCGTCAGTGGCCTCTACTTCGCTCATCCGCAATCACGATATTTCACTCTCGGGAAAATCGATCGCGACCAGGTCGCTGACTATCAGGAGCGCAAGAACATGAGCGCCGCAGAAGTCGAAAGATGGCTCGGTCCAAACCTGAACTACGATCCCGCGGAATAGGTCGCGGAGCTCGTCGTTACGATGCTCGATCTCGCATGTAATCCATTTAATTTGGCAAGGACCATATCTGGTTCGCCTGATTGTGTCCGCACGGCTGCATAACCAAACGTTGCGGACTGCTGTTCGGGCCGACCGTGCCGAGACATGCACCGCCTGCGCTGACCAGGTTGCCGACGAGGGTATATTTCCAGCGCTGTGCGTTGCCAGGTGCACATGGCTGCATCGTCGGCTTTCCATCGGCAATACCAAGGCAGCGCCCGGCGGATTCTAAAGCACCGCTGGCTTGAACTGTCCAGGTTTCCGCCGATGCGCCCATACATTCTTCAACGCGTCCCGAAGAGGCCAGACAGCGGGTGTATCCCTGCATCTTGTCATTATCTTCGGGAACAATCATCGTGATAGCGCCAGTACGGCTCGCTGTTCCGCAGGAGAGTCCTGGATGAATGCGCCAAATCGCCGTATCGTCAGCAGCAATCGATGCATGCAACGCAGATGTAGCGGATTGGTACTTTCCGCTCCAGAGGTTTCGCGCATTAAGGCTGCATTTCGTATCAGACGCAAAGCCAAAATCGGCAGGATGCAGTTCTACCGAAGCCGGTGAGTTTCCGTGATTCAGGACCGCGACCGCGTAATCTCCTCCGCTTAATGGTTTGAATAGAACATCCGTGTTTTTATTACGCCGCACGAGCGTAGCCATTTTCCCCAGCGCATCCTGATCCACTGCAAGTACCGCCTTGTTGCTGAGAATCGCCACCGCCTGCGAGCTAAGCTTGTCGAGGTCGGAACTTAGTATCAGCGGCGCCGACATCATCGACCACAGTGCCAGTTGGCTGCGGGTTTGCGGCAGAGTCATGCCACGATCGCCGCCAATGATGAAATCGGCGTCGTTCCAGTTGCCGGGTTTTTGAAAACGTCCAAGAGGAAGGTTATAGGAGTAATTCCAGAGCACGCTTTGGAAACGAGGATCGTCCGGCTTCTTTTGCCGAAAAATAGCCACGTCGGTCCCTTCACGCCAGAGCTGACCATAATCGCGAACCCAGTCCAACACGCCGTACCATTCGGGTGTGCCTTGAAAATATGCTGGGGCCGACTCGGAGAAGACCACGGGCCGACCCACAATCTTCAAAGCCGCGCTCTCCGCTGAGTAGGCTCTGCGGTATACGGCATCCTGGCTGTCACCCTTGGGGACGTAAAGATTGCAGCCGTCCAGCTTGAGGTAATCGACGCCCCAGGACGCGAACAACCTGGCATCCTGTAGGAAATGATCCTTGCCGCCGCCGTTCGGCACACCGCTACCGGCAAACCCACCGCAAGTCAAATAGCCGGCGTCTTCATAAATGCCGAACTTCAGTCCCATTCCATGAACGGCCTCGACGATCGGCTTCATTCCGTGAGGAAAGTGCCCTGAATCGACCTGTAGGTTGCCTTGCGCATCGCGAGTTTTCTGCATCCAGCAATCGTCGATGGTTACCGTGTTGTAGCCGTCAGCGGCCAGACCAGTCTTCACCAATGCTTTCGCATTAGACAGAATCGTCTGAGCCGTAAAACCACATTGGTAATGCGCCCAGTCATTCCAGCCCATTGGCGGAGTGGCTGCCAGCATTCGCGGGCTATTCGCTGCGAAAAGGGAATTGGGTGCGATTATCCCCGAAACCAAGATCAATGCCAGGATCGCTGGAGTCATTGATGGCAGGCGGCGCAGAGGTAATGTCCGAGCGTTACGGCAAAACTGAACTATTTTGGCGGTCAAGTTCAGATTTATTGTGGAACGGTCATTTGATCGACTTTTGGTGTTTGGTTCCACAATCTGTAAACAGGCGCGCTCGTCTGCTAAATCACACATGGCAATCTCCTCAAAATCAAAATCATTTATCTTTCGAATCGGTGAACCTGGGTTTCCGTTCCTCTCAGATATAGTAACGGACCTATCGGATATATATTTCCCCTAGTGTCGAGCTAACCGATGCCGACTTTGTAACGTCGCAGAATGGAACATTTCCCAAGTATCTATCATGGAGTTGCTTACACGCTCGACTTCGATTGGACAATGACGAAGCCGGTGCCTCAACGTAAAAGCGTTTCGGCTCAAACGAAAGGAATTCATGCCGCGTCATTTGCTGCCGTTACTGCTCTGAGAGAAAGCTCGGTGCCGAAGAACGAATACAGCGCAACCCCGGCATAGGCAAGCAACGGGACCAAATACGCGAGAGAAATGCTGTGCGACCACTCGGAAACAAGACCCATGACAGGCGTTAAGACCGCGCCGCCAACAATACCCATTACGATGAGTGACCCACCGATCTTGGTGTTGCGTCCCAGGCCCCGAATGCCGAGAGCGAAGATCGTTGGATACATGACGGACATGAAGAAGCTGGTCGCGAATATAGCCCACAGTCCGATCCATCCCGGAAACCAAATGCCGATCGCAAGCAGCGCAATGTTGATCAGGCCGTAGGCCCCCATTAACAGATGCGGCCGTACATACTGCATGAGTGCGGAGGAGGCGAACCGTCCGACGCCAAACGCAACCAGGGTTCCTGTCAACAAATATCCGGCAACCTTTTCCGGCTGATGGGTTGAACTTTCAACGTACTGGATAAAGTAACTCCACGTGCCGACCTGCGCGCCGACGTAGAGAAATTGGGCGACGATTGCCAACAAAAAATGGGGATAGTGCAGCAGCTCTCTAAATCTGCCATGATCTTCATTCGCGCTCTCATGTTCTCCTGCGATGGCCGGAAACTTTGTACGTGCGATCAGAAAGGCCCAGAAAAATGCGATCGCTCCGAGGACAATATAGGGCGTGACCACGCGCATGGTTTCCTGATGAAGATAGGCCTGGTACGTATGGGCTGCCTGCATGGCGGCGATCTGCTGCGGGTTCAGCTCAATGCCGGAGAAAATAAACACGGTGCCGATAAGAACGCCGCAGATCGAGCCCAGCGGGTTAAAGGCCTGCGCAAAATTCAATCGTCGAGCCGCACTTTCCGGATCTCCCATCTGCGCGGCGAATGGGTTTGATGCCGTTTCGAGAAACGAAAGCCCGCCGGCAATAACAAACAGAGCCGCCAGAAAAAATGAATATCTTCCGACCAGGGCGGCGGGCCAAAACAGAAAGGATCCTGCGCCGAAGAGAAGCAAGCCCGTGATGAACCCCATTTTGTAGCCGAACTTTCGCATCAGCAGCGCGGCTGGAGTAGCCAACAAAAAATATCCCAAATAAAACGCGGACTGCACCAGGCCCGCTTGAAATCGAGAAATGGCGAACGATGTCATGAACTGGCGTATCAAGACATCGTTCAGGTTGTTGGGGACACCCCATAAAAAAAACAGGCCCGCGACTAGAAAGAACTGCAGTCCCATTCCTTGCGGAATCAGCGGGTGTGGTTGGTGCGAAGTGTGCGTCGTAGTCTCAGTCTCTACAGGGGGCACCAGCATAACGGGCGAATTCCTCTCGACACCAATGTATGCGCTCTTGCGATCATCGACACTCTCAGCATTCGATCGCTACGAACCTGTTCGTTGGATTGGGCTACGAAGACGCCTTGCTCTTAAAGTCGTAATTCATATAAACGACGTGCGTCTGCAAATATTCCTCAAGTCCGTGTTTTCCATCCGCGCCACCAATGCCGGACTTGCGCCAGCCTGCATGAAAGCCCTGCATCGCCTCAAAGTTTTCGCGATTGACATAGGTTTCGCCAAATTTGATTTCGTTGCAGGCACGCATGGCCACGTCCAGACTGCGAGTGTAAATCGAAGACGTCAGTCCGTATTGACAATCGTTCGCGTTTTCAATGGCTTCATCCAGATCCTTGAATGTGGCGATTGGCAGCACCGGCCCGAAAACTTCCTGCTGCATCACCTGCGAATCCTGGCGACAGTGGGTCAGCAAGGTAGGTGAATAATAATATCCTTTTCGGTCGGTATACTTCGTGCCGCCGCACAGCAGTTCCGCACCCTCGGCGATTGCTGTCTGCACGGCCTTATCGACAGACTCCATCTGCGCCCGGCTGACCATCGGCCCCATCTCTGTATCCTTCCCGAACGGATCACCGACCACAGTTTGCTCCATGGCTTTTTTCATCGCTTGGATAAATCGATCCGCAATCGGTTCCTGCACATATACACGTTCGGCACAGTTGCAGACCTGACCGGTATTAATGATGCGCGATGCACGAATGGATTTCACTGCGAGGTCGAGGTCAGCATCCTGCATTACGATTGCTGGGGCTTTGCCGCCTAGCTCGAGCGATACTTTAGTCACGTTATCCGCCGCCGCGTGCATCACGGCAATGCCGCCTTCCACACTTCCGGTCAGGCTGACCATGCCCACCTTGGGATGGCGTGCCAGGCCATCGCCCACTACGCTTCCTTTGCCAGACACAAGATTGAATATGCCTTTCGGCAATCGCGACTTAGCGACAATCTTTGCGAATTCAAATGCGTTGTTGGGTGTTTCACTGCTCGGCTTAATCACGATCGTATTTCCGGTAACCAAGGCAGGCGCCATCTTGCGAACGATCAGGAAAAACGGAAAGTTCCACGGAAGTATGCCTGCAATCACACCGATCGGGTGCTTGAAGAGAAAAATATTTTCTCCGCGCCGATCGCTTTGGATGATTTCGCCTTCGTAGCGACGCGCAAACTCGGCCATATAGTCCAGGTAATCGGCCGAGAAATCCACTTCCACTTGCGCCAGGGATAAAATCTTTCCTTGCTCTTCGGTAATTACGCGCGCCAAATGCTCGCGGTCGGCTCGGATGGCCTGTGCAATCTCGCGTAGATGCTGAGCGCGCTCGATCGCCGGCAACTGGCTCCAGGTCTTCTGTGCTTTTTCCGCAGCCAGGACGGCGGCATCCACGTCCTCCAGCGTCCCGCTCGGAACCTCAGAAATTACTTCTTCTGTCGTAGGATTTACGACTGCGATTGTCTTTTGCGATGCGACAAGTTCGCCATCAATCAACATCTGGTGTCGAGGTAGCGTCGTGACTGTACTGTGCATAAAGTATCCCTCACTTTTCCCGGTTCATGCGTGCGTGTGCGTTTGTTCCATCCGCGCGTAGGCCTCATCCCAAACATCGGTCCTTTGCGGAATGTAAGTCATGCGTTGGATAGATGCCGCGATTGCGGCGCGACCCGCTCCAATGTTTGCAAGATGTCCAGTGGCGATGGCCTGCAGCATGACGTTGCCGAACGCCGAGGCTTCCG
>Ga0134126_10012467_pt1 | contig 10741 bp, 7 predicted proteins | sample KB31752_FD_96881 | JGI IMG/M metagenome (GOLD analysis project Ga0134126, IMG submission 96881) | Terrestrial soil microbial communities with excess Nitrogen fertilizer from Kellogg Biological Station, Michigan, USA - KB3-175-2 | ecosystem: Environmental > Terrestrial > Soil > Unclassified ...
GTGCTCGAAGACATGGTCCGCAGCGGCGAAGGCCGGCCTTACGTCGCCACGGCGCAGTCGGAAACCGAGCGCGAGATTGGTGCCTTTGCGGCCTTCGAGGTGTTTCAGGTCGGGGAACGTGCCCGCCGGCTTAAGGACGTCGTGGACGATGACCTTCGACGTCATCGCTTCGACTTCGTCGGTCACGGCCGGCAGCTCGTCGTACTCCGCCACGATCAGCCGCGCCGCCTCCTCGGCAACATGCGGATCCTCGGCCAGCACGACGGCGACCGGTTCGCCGATATGCCGCACCTTGTCGATCGCCAGGATCGGCTGATCGTGGAAGGCCGGCCCATAATAGGGATTGGCGATCACTTGCCGGATTTCGTCGCTGACAAACACCGCATGGACGCCCGAAACCCCGCGTGCGGCTTCGACGTCGACGCGGCGGATGCGGCCGTGCGCCACGACGCTGCGGAAAATCTTGCCGTGCAGCATGCCGGGCAGCTGCAGATTATGGATGTAATCGGCGCGGCCGGTCACCTTGGCGCGGCCTTCGAGCCGCGGCAGCGAGCGCCCGACCTGGCCAGTCTTTGCCGTTGCGCTCATGCCGCACCGCCGCCTTGCGCCTGGGCCGCGCGCAACGCGCGTCCGACGAAGACTTTCACCAGCTGTTTCTTGTAGGCGACAGAACCGCGTGCATCGCCGACGACATCTGCCTCCTCGGCGGCCGCCGCGCCGGCGCGCGCGAACAGCGCATCATCGAGTGTGCGTCCGGCGATCGCTGCCTCAGCCGCCTTGAGGCGTACCGGCCGTTCGGTCGCGGCGCCGAGCACGACCCGCGGCGACTTGATGGTGCCACGGGAATCTCCCCAGGCAACGGCGACACCAAGCGCCGGCCAATCGTCGGCGGAGCGCGTGGTGCACTTGAGGTAAGCCGCGCGCTTGTCGCCAACCGGCGGAATTATCGCCTCGACGATCAGTTCGTCGCCCTTGCACTGGGTCTCATAGAGGCCGGTTGCGAAGCCGTCGACCGGCACGGTGCGTTCGCCGTGCGGACCGGTGAGTACAAGCTCAGCGTCGAGTGCAATCAACACCGGCGGCAAGTCGCTGTGCGGATCGGCATGGGCGAGATGGCCGCCGAGCGTCGCCACATTGCGCACGCGAACGTTCGACAATGTCCGCAACGTGTGACCAATCACTGGACAATTGCGCCGCAGCTCGATCGAGCGTTCGAGCGAAGCGAGCCGTGCCATCGCACCAATGCGCAAGCCGCCGGCCGGTTCGACGTGGATGCGTTCCAAGCGGTCGCCGGCAGCGCGCAGGCTGACCAGCCGCTTCGGTCGGAAGAAGCCAGACTTCATCAGCAGCATCAGAGCGGTGCCACCCGCCAACGGCCGCACCGCCGGGTCGTCCGGATCGAGCAGACTGAGCGCTTCGCTGAGCGACGACGGTTCGACAAGATCAAACGGCATCACGCGAACACCACCAAACCAGCCGGCTTCAGGCGATGGCGCGTGCCTTGGCCTCGCCCTCGCCGGCTTCCAAATCCTCGAGACGACGCTTTGCCGGCTCGATGCCCCACGCCCAAACGACGACGATCTGGATCACCAGCAGGCCGATCATCATCGCCAGCACGCCGGTGACGCCCCAGGTTTGGAACAGTGCAACCACCAGCAGCGGCGTGACGATCGTTGCGCCGCGGCCGAACATGTTGCAGATGCCATTCGCTCGCAGGCGAACCTCGGTTGGGAATAGTTCTGACGTATAGACGCCGTAGAGGATCGAAGTCAGCACATAGATGCCGACGATCAGCACGAAGCCGACGCCGAGAACCGCTTCGGGCTTCGTCATGAAGGGATAGATCGCGCCCAGGACGATGCACCAGACCGAACCGCCGATGATTGTGAGCTTGCGGCCGAGCCGGTCGGCAGCGAAGGCGCCGAGCGCACAGCCGATCAGCGAGCCGGAAACGATCACCAGCGTGTAAGTGAGCGATTGCGTCACGCTCATGCCCTGTTTGACGAAGAATGTCGGCAGCCAATTGACGAAGCCGAAGATCAACGCGTTGATGGTGATGAGCACGACGCTACCGACGATCATCAGCGGCAGCAGTTTCGGACCCGCGAGCGATGCCAGCGTGAAGGCTTCGAGCGGTTTGGCCGGTGCCGGTGGCGGCAGCGGCTTTCCGCCTGATACCTCGCTTTCTATGCGCTGCAACAGCTCGTCGGCCTCTTTGATACGGCCTTGCGTCTCGAGCCAACGCGGCGATTCCGGCAGGTTCTTGCGCAGATACCAGACGATCAGCGCACCGATGCCGGCGACCACAAACAGCGGCCGCCAGCCGAAAGTAGGAATGACGAGCCGTGCCAGCACTGCCGTCACCGGCAAGCCGGAGACGACCACGAAAGCCATGAACGCCATCCACTTACCACGCGTCTGCGGCGGCACGAACTCGGTCATGGTGCCATAGCCGACAACGATCTCAGCGCCGAGGCCGAAACCCATGACGAAGCGCAGCCCGTTGAGCCAGTTAATATCAGGCGCGACGGCCGCCGCCAGCGACGCCAGGCCGAAGATCATCAGGTTGAACTGATAGGTGAAGCGCCGCCCGTAGCGATCGCCAAGGAATCCCGCCGCCAGCGATCCCAGCGTCATGCCGATGAAGGTGAGCGACAGGAACCAGCCGTTTTGCGCCAGTGTGGAAAAGCCGGTCTTCACCGTCGTGCCCAGCACCGGACCGGCGATGTAGAGATCGTAACCATCGAAAAACATGCCGGCGCCGATCAGCCAGAAGATGCGATAGTGCCAGGCGGAAATCGGCAGGCGATCGAGACGAGCGCCGGAATTGGCCAGTGCTGACATCGGTGACCCCCTCCCTAAGATTTATTGTGTGCGGCTTTGCTGCCGTATTGCCTATAACGCTAGCGGAAACCTCAGCCGATTGCCATGGCACGGGTAAGGAACGCGATGGATACGGCCGCACAGACCAAGCTCGACGTCATCGAAACCGGCACTGGCCGGGCCCTCGTTTTGCTGCATTCGCTGTTGTCGGATCGTGGCGCGTTTGATCGAGTGACTCCGCGCCTGGCGCGCGAACGCCGCGTAGTGCTGGTCGACCTGCCGGGATTCGGCGGATCGGCGCCGGCCGGTCCGCGGCTCGAGGATTTCGCCGACCGGATCGCGGAGAATTTACCACGTCTCGGCCTGACGTCGGCCGAAACCGACGTGCTCGGCAACGGCTTCGGCGGCTTTGTCGCCGTGACGCTGGCAGTGCGTCACGGCAGTAAGTTCGATCGCTTGGTTCTGGTCGACACCGGCGCGGCGATTCCCGAAGCCGGCAAACCGGCCTTTGAAAAGATGGCCACGGCGGTCGAAAGCAGCGGCATGGTGGCCGTGCTCGACGCCGCACTCGCGCGTATGTTCCCGACGGATTTTCTCGCGACGCATCCCGAAATCGCCGCTCAACGCCGCGCTGCGTTGTTGGCAATGAATCCGCAGCGTTTTGCCGCCGCGTGCCGTGCGCTCGCGGCGCTCGATCTGCGCGGCGCGATCAAATCGATCCGCAATCCGACGTTGGTCATCGTCGGCCTCAAGGACACTGCGACGCCGCCGGCGCTGTCGCACGAACTCGCCGCGACCATTCCCGGCGCGCAACTGGTCGAGATGCCGCATTGCGGGCATTCGCCGCACATCCAGGATCCGGAGGGGTTCTGGAATGCGTTGAAGCCGTTTCTCGGCCTCACTGGCTAACGCACCCAAGAAACCAAGCTAGAATCAATTATTTAGCCGTGACTTGACGGGACGGCGACAAGCGGGAATCAATAGGAACAATTCGTGAACATATGGATCTGGCCGGGAGGCTTCCCTATGGTGCAACGGCTGGAGCTTGCCGCGTTGAAGGCCCGTCTCGCGCTCGCCGCGGGAACGTCGCAAGCGGGCACACTGCCGCTGGGCGCCCTGCCCGCGCTGCCGCGGGCCGGCCTGCACGAGATTGCAGGCGATACGGCGGCGAGCGGCTTTGCCGCCACGCTTGCCGGAGCGCTCGCCGGCGGATACGGCCGCGTCCTGTGGTGCGCGCCCCTTGCGGCGCTGCGCGAAGCCGGCACGCTTTATGCGCCCGGCCTCACCGCCTGCGGACTCAATCCGGCGCGGCTCATCGTTGCCAGCCCGCGCCAAGCGCGCGATGCGTTATGGACGATAGAGGAAGCGCTGCGCGGCGGCATTTTTGCCGCGGTGATCGGCGAGGCCGAGATGCTGCCGCCGATCGCCGCGCGCCGTCTGCAGCTGGCAGCGGAAGCACGCGCGACCACTGCACTGTTGCTGCTGCCATCGCGGGCATCCGGCGCCAGCATCGGCATGACGCGCTGGCGCGCAACGTCGGCGCCTGGCAGCGCCTGGCATATCGAACTCGCGCGCTGTCGTAGCGGCGCATCCGGAACCTGGCTGGTGGAGTGGAACAATGCGACGCATCGCTTCGATCTGGTTGCCGTATCTGGCGAGCGACCTGGCGCGCCGGCATCGTCCAGACTGGACCAGCCGACCCCTGGCGCTGATTGCCGAGCAGGCGAAGCGCCTGTTCGTCGCCGCGCCTGACGCGCTGGCCCAAGCCAACGGCATCGCGCCCGGACAGACGCTCGCCGATGCGCGGACGCTGGCCGGCAATCTCGTCGTCGCATCATTCGATCCGGCAGCGGTCGCGCGCGCACTCGACGACATCGCGCAATGGTGCATGCGCTACACGCCGGCGGCGGCGCCCGCCGCTGACGATGGTGTCTTTCTCGATCTCACCGGCGGCGCACCGTTGTTCGGTGGCGAGATGGCATTGCTTACGGAACTCGTCGCGCGGCTTGCGCGCCAGGGCTTCACGGCACATGTCGCTGTTGCCGGCACGCCCGGCGCGGCCTGGGCGCTGGCGCATTTCGCGCCCGGCACCATCGCCGCATTGGCAACCGAACGCGCGGCGCTTGTCGGCCTGCCGGTCGAAGCGCTGCGGCTGGCATCTGAGACTATCGCAACGCTGCACCGGCTGGGCCTGGACACGATCGGTACACTTTACGACTTGTCGCGCGCCGCGCTGACGCGCCGTTTCGGTGACGAGCTTTGCCGCCGGCTCGACCAGGCGCTTGGCCGTGTCGGCGAGCCGATCTCGCCGCTGCGCGAGGTGCCGCCCTGGCGCGAGCGCCGCGACTTCGCCGAGCCGCTGCTACAGCCCGAAGATATCGCCGCCACTTTGCGGCGCTTGATCGAATCCTTGTGTACGCGGCTCGCCGCCGAAGGACTGGGCGTGCGCGGCCTCGAGTGTCTGGGATTCCGCACCGACGGCAGCACGGCGCGCGTCGGCATCGGCACCGGCCGACCGTCGCGCGATCCTGCTCATCTGGCGCGGCTCTTCGCCGAGAAACTGTCGCTGCTCGATCCCGGCGAAGGCATGGATGGCATGGTGCTGAGCCCGACCGTGCTCGAACCGCTGGCACCCGAGCAGACGGCGCTGACGCGCGACGACGCGCAGCCCGGCGACTTGGCCATGCTGCTCGACCGTCTCGCCAACCGCTTAGGCACGACTAACGTCTTCGCCCTAGCACCGGTCGAAAGCCATCGGCCCGAACGCGCCCAGCGCCGTGTCGCGCCGAACACGGCTACGCGCAATCTGCGCTGGCCCGACGGCACGCGCCGGCCACTGCGCCTGCTTGCCGATCCCGAGGCGATCGAGGCCGAAGCGGCGACATCCGAAGAAGCACCGCTGCACTTCACCTGGCGGCACGTGCGCCATTGCGTTCACCGCGCCGAAGGACCCGAGCGCATCGCCGCCGAATGGTGGCGTAATGCCGCGCTTGCAACGCGCGAGATGCGCGATTATTACCGCGTCGAGGATGAGGACGGCAGCCGCTTCTGGCTCTATCGCCAAGGCGCCGGCGAGGCCTCGCGCTGGTACTTGCACGGCCTGTTCGCGTGACCGCTTACGCCGAGCTCCAGGTCACCAGCAATTTCAGCTTCCTGCGCGGCGCCTCGCATCCGCACGAGCTGGTGGCGACCGCCGCCGCGCTCGGCCATCGGGCGATCGCGATCACCGACCGCAACAGCCTCGCCGGCGTGGTGCGCGCGCACGAAGCAGCGCGGCAAGCCGGCATCCGTTTCATCGTCGGATCGCGGCTCGATCTCGACGACGCGCCGAGCTTTCTCTGTTTTCCCACCGATCGCGCCGCCTATGGCCGGCTGAGCCGGCTGATCACCGTCGGGCGGCGGCGCGCGCCCAATGCCCAATGCCGCCTCACTCTCGACGATTTGCTTGCCCATCACGCGGGCCAGGTGCTGGTGGTGCTGCCGCCGGAAAAGCCCGATGCGGCCTTTGCTCGAGCCCTGAAGGATATCCGCGCGCGGCTTGGCAGCCCGCTCTATCTCGCGGCACAGCATCTCTATCGCGGCGACGATGCCATGCGGATTGCGTTGCTCGCTACGATGGCAAACGATTGCGGCCTCGCGCTCGTCGCCACCAATGACGTGCATTATCACGTGCCGTCCCGCCGGGCTCTGCAGGATGTGCTGACCTGCATCCGCGAACATTGCACCATCGATCAGGCCGGCTTCCGTCTGATGGCCAATGCCGAGCGCCATCTCAAATCGCCCGATGAGATGACTCGGCTGTTCGCACGCTGGCCCGAAGCGCTGACGCACAGCATCGAAATCGCCGCGCTCTGCCGCTTCGATCTGGACGAGTTGCGCTACGAATATCCGGTCGATCCCTGCCCGCCCGGCCTGGCGCCACAGGAATATCTGGTGCGGGAGAGCCAGGCGGGCGCCCGGCGACGTTATCCCCAAGGCGTGCCCGACAAGGTCGCCAAACAGCTTGCACACGAGCTCGATCTTGTCGGCCGGCTCGGCTACGCGCCTTATTTCCTCACCGTCTACGACATCGTGCGCTTCGCCCGCTCGCGGGACATTCTCTGCCAGGGCCGCGGCTCGGCCGCCAATTCAGTCATCTGCTATTGCCTTGGCATCACCGCCGTCGATCCGGCGCAGAGCGACCTTCTATTCGAACGTTTTGTCAGCGCCGATCGCGACGAGCCGCCCGACATCGACGTCGATTTCGAGCACGAGCGGCGCGAGGAGGTGATCCAGTACGTCTACGGCAAGTACGGCCGCGAGCATGCCGGCATCGCCGCCACGGTCATCACCTATCGTCGGCGTTCGGCCATCCGCGATGTCGGCAAGGCATTGGGCCTGTCGCTCGACATGGTCGGCGCGCTGGCCGAGACGGTGTGGGGCATGAGCCTCGATGCCGTCACCGACGCCCAGGTGTGCGCGCTCGGCCTCGACCCCGATGCGCCGCGGCTGCGGCTTGCGCTTGCGCTGACCAGCAGGCTGCTCGGTTTCCCCCGCCATTTGTCGCAGCATGTCGGCGGTTTCGTCATCACCAAGAGCCCGCTTTGTGACGTGGTGCCGATCGCCAACGCGGCGATGGCCGAGCGCACCTTCGTCGAATGGGACAAGGACGATCTCGATACGCTCGGCATCTTGAAGATCGATGTGCTGTCGCTCGGCATGTTGACCGCGATCCGCAAGAGCTTCGAGCTGGTTGAACGCCATCACGGCCGGCGGCTTGAAATTGCTTCGGTGCCGCAGGACGACCAAGCGACCTACGACATGCTGTGCCGTGCCGACAGCATCGGCGTGTTCCAGGTCGAAAGCCGCGCGCAGATGAGCTTCCTGCCGCGCCTCAAGCCGCGCTGTTTCTATGATCTGGTGATCGAGGTCGCCATCGTGCGGCCGGGCCCGATCCAAGGCGACATGGTTCATCCCTATCTTCGTCGTCGCAACAACGAGGAGAAAGTCGAGTTCCCCTCGCCCGAGCTCGCGGAAGTCCTGGGTAAGACGCTGGGCGTGCCGCTGTTCCAGGAACAGGCGATGCGCATCGCCATCGTCGCTGCCGGCTTCACGCCCGGCGAGGCCGACCAGTTGCGCCGTGCCATGGCGACTTTCCGCAAGGCCGGCACCATCCACAAGTTTCGCGCCAAGATGATCGAAGGCATGGTCGAACGCAGTTACGACCGCAAATTTGCCGAACGCTGCTTCAGCCAGATCGAGGGCTTCGGCGAATACGGCTTTCCCGAAAGCCATGCCGCCAGCTTCGCGCTCCTCGCCTATGTTTCAGCCTGGATCAAATGCCACTATCCCGCTGCCTTCGCCTGCGCGCTGCTGAACAGCCAGCCGATGGGCTTCTACGCGCCGGCCCAGATCGTGCGCGACGCCAGGGAGCACGGCGTCGAGATCCAGCCGGTCGACATCAATCACAGCCTGTGGGATTGCACGCTCGAGCCCGCCGCCGGCTCGACCGGCGGCGTTGCGTTACGACTGGGCTTCCGCCAGATCAAAGGTCTCGCCGAGAACGAGGCGCAACATCTCGTCGCCGGCCGCGGCAACGCCTATGCCGATCCGCACGCGCTGTGGCGCCGCGCCGGCATCAGCGCCGCCGCGCTCGAGCGCGTGGCCGCAGCCGACGCCTTGACCTCGATGGGCTTGCACCGGCGCGAGGCGCTCTGGGCCTTGAAAGGATTGGGTGAAACGCCGCCGCCGCTTTTCACCCAAGACGATCCGCTGGCGCGCGAACCGGCCGTCGCGCTGCCGCCGATGAGCCTGGGTGAAGCGGTGAGCACCGATTACGGCACGTTACGGCTGTCGCTCAAGTCGCATCCGCTCGCCCTGCTGCGCGATAGCATGGCGGCGCGCGGCGTGACGCCGGCGGCGGGGCTCGCCAGATTGGCCAACGGCGCACAAGTCCGCGTTGCCGGTCTCGTGCTGGTACGGCAGCGGCCGGGCAGCGCCAACGGCGTGGTCTTCGCCACGCTCGAGGATGAGACTGGCATTGCCAATGTCATCATCTGGCCACAGGTATTCGAGCGCTTCCGCCGCGAGACGATGAACGCTGCCCTGCTGATGGTGAGCGGCAGGCTGCAGCGCGAGGATATTGTCATCCACGTCGTCGCCGACCGGCTCGAGGATTGCTCGGACGACCTGCGCACCCTCGCGACGTCACGCGAGACCACAATCACCCATCAATTCGCCGCCGCGGTCGAGCGCCAGCGCGATCCCCGCTTCCCTTCGCGCGATTTCCGCTAGGCGGCGGCGCCCCGCGCGCCGTCCGCATGCCGTCGATGAGCAGAATCGCGAACCGATCGGCAATGCGCCCGACCGGCGCGTCCGGCTCCCGGCCGTACCATTCCATCGCCGCATTGCACATGCCGATCAGCGCCAAGGTCGTCAACCGCGGATCGAGATCGCGCCGCAGCTCGCCCGCTTCGATGCCGGCCTCGATCACACCCTGCAGAACGCCCTCGTAACGCCGCGCGACGCGGCCGATGCGCCGCGCACTGTCGCGCGGCAGAAACCGGCGCTCGCGCAGGAAACAGCGTACGTAATCGCCACGGGTCTCAACCGGCGCCAAGTGGCTCTGGATCAGCGCGGCCAGCTTGTCGGCGGCGCCACCATGGCCGCCGGCAATCGCCTGCGCGCGCTCAACAAAGTCGCCAACGCTGCGCAGGCAGACCTGCTCCAACGCGGCTTCTTTCGACGGAAAGTAATAATAGAGGCTTGCCTGGCGCATGCCGAGGCGATCGGCGACGTCCTGGGTCGAGGCGCCGTGATAGCCGCGCTCGGCAAAGACCGCGGCGGCGGCATCGATGATCTCCTCGGCGCGCCGACGCGGACCAACGGTCCGCGCGCCGCGGGCAGACGGCATGGTTCGGCTCCTCGTTCGGCAACCGGCGGACGATAGAAGAAACGTCTATCGGGTGATAGAAAAATTGCCAGCCGGGAAGGATGCCATGGCCAAGACCACCCAACCGCCGTTCCGTGCCGACCAGGTCGGATCGCTGCTGCGCCCGCCGGAACTGCATGCCGCACGCGAGCAGGCTGCCAAAGGTGAAATTACAAGGGCGCAGCTGCGCACAATCGAGGATCGCGCGATCAAAGAAGCCGTACAGTTGCAGGAATCGGTGGGCCTGCGCGGCATCACCGACGGAGAATTCCGCCGTGCATTCTGGCATGTCGATTTTCTCACCGGCTTTAGCGGTATCGTCGCAACGCAGGCGCAATATGCGCTCGGCTTTCGCGGCGAGCACGGCGAGACAGCCGAGACGCGCTCGATGCTGGTGGTGCGCGACAAGGTCCGCCGCAGCCGACCGGTGCTGCTCGACGATTTCAAATTTCTCAAAGGCGCCACCAGCCGCACGCCGAAAGTGTGCATTCCGGCGCCGACTTATCTCCACATGCGCGGCGGTCGCAAAGTAGTAAGTGCGGCGGCCTATCCCGATATCAAAGAATTCTGGTCCGACATCACTGCCGCCTATCGCGCCGAGATCACGGACCTTGTCGCGGCCGGCCTGACCTATCTGCAGATCGACGACGTCTCATTCGCCACGCTGTGCGACGAACAGATTCGCGCCCAGGTCCGGCGCGACGGTGAGGACCCGGACGCGTTGCCGGCGCGTTACGCGCTGATCATCAGCGGGTTGATCGCCGAGCGGCCGCCCGGCCTGCGCGTCACCATGCACACCTGCCGCGGCAATTTCCAAAGCATGTGGATGGCCGAAGGCGCCTATGACGCTGTCGCCGAAGGATTGTTCAGCGCGGCGGTCGACGGCTTCTTCCTCGAATATGACGACGAGCGTTCGGGCGGCTTCGAGCCGCTTCGCTTCGTACCCAAGGGCAAGTATGTCGTACTAGGCCTGGTCAGCACCAAACGGCCAAAACTTGAATCGAAGGA
>Ga0134126_10012469_pt1 | contig 10740 bp, 9 predicted proteins | sample KB31752_FD_96881 | JGI IMG/M metagenome (GOLD analysis project Ga0134126, IMG submission 96881) | Terrestrial soil microbial communities with excess Nitrogen fertilizer from Kellogg Biological Station, Michigan, USA - KB3-175-2 | ecosystem: Environmental > Terrestrial > Soil > Unclassified ...
ACGCCGCTCCGACGCTCGGGCTGATCCTGGGTCTGTCGGCAACCGGGCGCGTCCCCGCGCTTCTCAACTACACCGCCGGCCCCGCGGGTGTGCGGGCGGCTTGCGCCATCGCCCGGATCAGCAACATCGTCACCTCGCGCACGTTTCTGGAGAAGGCGCGCCTCACTTCGCTGCTGGAGCAACTTCCCGGGGTACACGTGCACTACCTCGAGGACATGCGTGCCCGCGTCGGACTGCTCGACAAGCTGTGGATCCTCTGGCACCGGATCTTTCCCCGCCTGGCCGAGGCCGCCCAGCGGCCCGACGATGCGGCCATCGTACTGTTCACTTCCGGATCCGAGGGCCAGCCCAAGGGCGTGGTGCATTCGCATGCCTCGTTGCTCTCCAACGTCGCCCAGATCCGCGCGGTGGCGGATTTCTCACCGCTCGACAAATTCATGATCGCGCTGCCCGTGTTTCACTCCTTCGGGCTCACCTGCGGCGTCATCATGCCCCTCGTTTCGGGGTGCAAGGCGTTCCTCTACCCGAGCCCGCTGCACTACCGGATCATTCCGGAGCTCGTGTACGACCGCAATTGCACCGTGCTGTTCGGGACATCCACCTTTCTCGCCAACTACGGCAAGTTCGCGCATCCCTACGACTTCGGCCGCCTGCGCTACGTCGTGGCGGGTGCCGAGAAGCTCTCCGAGGATGTACGTCGGCTGTGGATCGAGAAGTTCGGCATCCGGGTCCTCGAGGGGTATGGCGTCACCGAGTGCGCCCCGGTGATCGCTGTGAACGTGCCGATGGCGTGCCGCATCGGCAGCGTCGGGCAAATCGTGCCAGCCATGGAGTATGAGCTGGAGCCGGTGCCCGGAATCGATGCGGGCGGTGTGCTGCACGTGAGGGGACCCAATCTGATGAAGGGTTATCTCCTGGCGGAGAGCCCCGGGGTCATTCAGCCTCCGAAATCCATCCGCGATGGTTGGTATTGCACCGGCGACATCGTTCACGTGGACCAGGAGCAGTTCGTCCATATTCGCGGACGCGTGAAGCGATTCGCGAAGATCGCTGGCGAGATGATCTCGCTGGAAGTGGTCGAGCGGGTCGCCTCCGCGGCCGCGCCCGGTTTCGCGCACGCCGCCTCGACGCGAGTCGATCCAGCCAAGGGCGAGGCGCTCGTGTTGTTTACGACGGCGCCCACGCTGGCGCGTGAGCAGCTCAGCGCCGCGGCCCGTGCCACCGGGGCTCCGGAGCTGGCAGTTCCCCGCACCATACGGCTTGTCGACGCCATTCCGCTGCTCGGCTCCGGCAAGACCGACTACGTGCGCCTGAAACAGATGGCGGAGGCCAGCGTGCCCCCCGTGACGAGCGCAGCCTGAAGGACAGACCTCATGAGAACCGAGTCTGCCGCCAAGGACATCTCACAGGGCACCCCGAGGTCGGAGGCCGCCGTGAACGCACCGCTGTGGACTCGCGGAATGGTCGCAGTCCTGTGCGCCCAGTTTCTCTCTGCGATGGCCGACAACGCGCTCCTTTTCGGCGCGCTGGCTTTGCTCAAATTGCAGCACTTTCCAGACTGGTCGGAGCCGCTGCTGCAGGAGTTCTTCGTCGGCGCCTACATCATCCTGGCGCCGTTTGCCGGCCCGTTCGCCGATGCCGTGCCCAAGGGCCGCGTCATGCTCATCTCCAATGGGCTGAAGCTGGCCGGCGCGCTCGGCATGTGCGGGGGACTGAACCCTTTCCTGGCATACGGCCTCGTCGGAATCGGCGCCGCGGCGTACTCACCGGCCAAGTACGGCATCCTGTCCGAGCTCACGAGTCCGGAGCATCTCGTGCAGGCAAACGGCCTGATCGAGTCATCGACGATTGCCGCGATCCTGGTAGGTGCCATCGCAGGAGGCACGCTGGCTGACTGGAACGTCTCGGGGGCGCTCGCCATCGTCACGGCGTGCTACGGAGCGGCGGCCATGGCCAACCTTCTCATTCCCCGCCTTGCGCCAGCCCATCCGCTGGGTGAGGGCTCGCTCTCGGGGATCCTGCGCGATTTCGTCCATGCCATCGGGGTCCTCAGCAGAACCCGCGATACCCGCTTTTCGATGATCGGGACGAGTCTGTTCTGGGGCGCGGGCGCCACGCTGCGCTTCCTGCTGGTTGCCTGGGTTCCGGTCGCGCTGGCGATCACCAGCAACAGGATGCCGGCCTACCTCAACGCCGCGGTGGCCGTCGGCATCGTGATTGGAGCCGGATGCGCGGCGAAGTTCGTGACTCTGGAGCGGGCCGACCGGGCTCTGCCGGCCGGAGTGCTGATCGGGATCTGCGTCTGCGTCCTCTCAGGCACCACCAGCGTTGCTGCGGCATTTGCGGTCATGGCGCTCGTGGGCGCTTGCGGCGGGTTCTTCGTGGTGCCCCTCAACGCTCTGCTGCAGGAGCGCGGCCGCGAGAGCGTCGGCGCAGGGCATGCGATCGCGGTGCAGAACCTGGCGGAGAACGCCGCGATGCTGTTGATGATCGGCCTGTATGCGGCGGCCGTGCGCGGCGGCGCCTCGATCACAGGCATTGCGGCCGCCTTCGGTGGGGCGCTGGCTATCGCCATCGGCGTATTGTGGGTGCACCGCTGGCGATCTGTGCGCCCGGGGGCGTCGCCTACGGGTTCGGGGGAGTGAGCTTGCGCACGCATACGGTGGAGTATGAGTTCGCGGTAGTGGGTGCCGGAGCCATCGGCTCGATCCTCGGCGCGCATCTGGCTCGCGCCGGACATTCCGTGCTCGTGCTCGCGCGCGGCCGCAGGGCGGAGCAGGTCCAGTCCCAGGGCCTGCACATGACCGGACTCAGCAACTTCAGCATTCCAGTGCCGGTGGCGCGTGACCCGGCGGAGCTGCGCGCCGCGAAGGCGCTGATCGTGGCGATGAAGACTCCAGGCACCGAGGAAGCCCTCGCCCGGCTGCGGCACGTGCAAACGGACATGGCCTTTTCGATCCAGAACGGGCCGCAGAAGAACGAGTTGCTCGCCGCAGCCTTCGGTGCGCCGCGCGTACTCGGTTGCCTGGCGGACACCAGCGGCGAGCTGCAAGCCGACGGCGAGGTCACGTTCACACGCAACGTCAACGTACTGCTCGGCGAATTGTCGGGGGAAACGAGCGAGCGGACTCAGCGCATCGCAAAGATGCTCGACGACTCGGGAGTCCGTGCATCGGCGGTCACCAACATCCGCAGCCTGGAATGGTCCAAGTTTGCCGCCTGGGTAGGCCTCTTTGCCCTGTCGATCACGACGCGCACGGTGACCTGGCGCTTTTTAAGCGATCCGGGCGCCGCGCTCGTGCTGGTGCGCCTGGTTCGGGAGACGGGCGCCCTGGCCAACCGCCTGGGCATCGCGCTCTCCGATCAGGCCATCCTGCCCGTGGCCACGTTGTGTGAGGGATCAGAGCAGAGCGCGGTGACCGCTGTCATCGAGGCCGGCAAGAGATTCGCCGTCCATGCGCCGGATCACAGGATGTCGTCCTTGCAGGATCTGGAGGCGGGCCGTCCACTCGAGCTGCACGAGACGTTGGGCTACGCCCTCAAGACAGCCGCAGCCCAAGGGCTCGCGTTGCCACTGATCGAGGCCTTCTACAACGTGATCTCGGCGGCCGACAGGATCCGGCTGAGCTGATCAGGGCCGCGGCGTGCGATCCGCGCCGAAGCGCGTGATCAGGGCCGAGGCGCGTGATCAGGGCCGAGGCGCGTGCGCGCTGTGATAGGGCGCATGCCGGTCGAGCTACGCCGCGACGGGCGGCACGGCCAATGTGATACGTCGCATCGCGCTCGCGATAAGCCCGTCGGCACTGTGACACGCCGGGCGCCTGATTCGTTCGGCGGGTGGCCACGACGATATCCGCGCGACCACTCTGATACGCCGCGTGCCTGCGATGGCGCGTAGCCGTCGTGAAACATCGCGTCCCCTTTGCGACAACGGCAATGGCCATGGCGAGGGCATGACCTGCGCCCCGCTTTGTGTTTGCGTGGGGGCGTCCAGGACCTCGCCGCCCCTTGCACATGTCGGGCGGCCCCGTTTGCGCCACGCCTTTGGATGCCCGGCACGCCGCCGCGCACTCGCCGCGCCATGCTTGCCGGGCGGCGTCCGCGTCGCGCCGCGTCTCATGTACGCGGCTGGCTGCCGACTCGCGCCGCGCTCTAGTGCGCGGGCTTGCGGAATTTCAGGACGAAGTTGTCGGCCTCACCGATCGCCGTGTACTTCTCGCGGTCCTTGTCACCGAGTGCCAGCGTGGGCGGCAGCGTCCAGACGCCTTCGGGCCAGTTCTTCGTGTCCTTGGGATTGGCGAGCATTTCCGAGGACTCGACGAGCTCGAAGCCAGCCTTGCGGGCATGCTCGATCACGTAGTCCTGCCGCACGTAGCCGGACTTGGCTTGCGGGTCCTGCGGCTGATCGTTGCGCCCGCGATGATCCTCGATTCCGAGAATGCCGCCCGGCTTGAGCGCGGTGTAGAAGCCCTGCAGCGCCTCATCGGCATAACCGCCCTCCAGCCAGTTGTGGAAGTTGCGGAAGGTAACGATGAGATCGGCCGAGCCCGCGGGTGCGACGTCGTAATGGCCCTTACCAAGCCGCGTGAGGCTGACGTTTCCGAAATGCGCCTTGTCACCGTTCACGCGCTTTTCCCAGGCGGCCGTCGTGCGATCCTCTTCCTGGCTCTCCTTGGGCACCGTCACCGCCGCGTAGTAGTGGCCCGAGGTCTTCAGGTAAGGCCCCAGGATCTCCGTCCAGTACCCGCTGCCCGGCCAGACCTCGACGACGGTCATGTTCGGCTTCAACCCGAAGAACGTCAGCTCCTCGGCGGGATGCCGGTACTTGTCACGGCTGACGAACTTCTCGCTGCGGGCGGAATCCGCCACCGCATGAGCAAGGGCCGGATCCGGCGTGGGCGCCGCACTCAGGCCGCTTGAGAGGAGACAGCAAAAGGTGAGCAGGGAAAGTGTTGCGCGCATTGGAAGCTCCGTAGGCATGATTCCGCCCGGCGGCGCGGATCTTAACATGCGGCTGCGACCGTAGTGGGACACGGCCCCTGCGGCACCGAGTACCGCTGTGCGTTCGTCCTCATGGGGTCGATCGTTGTCCTCTTGTCCCGCACGCGGGCAATCGCGGCGCTGTCCCGCCTATGTGGCATTCGGTGCACCTCGTCCCCTATATGGGCAATCCCAGCCCTTCGCTGGCACAATGCGCGGCACCGATTTGCCGCTCACCTGCCTGCGAGGCTGTCATGAAGAACCTGGCTGCAACCACTTTGGCGCTCGCGATCCTGGGCTCACCCTGCATCGTTCGGGCGGACCAGCCGCCCATCATCGACCGCAATCTCTTCTTCGGCGAGATCACGATCGGGGGCGCACAGATTTCCCCCGACGGGAAGACCCTGTCGTTCCTGAAGCCGTACAAGGGAACGCGCAATATCTGGGTCAAGAAGGCGGATGAGCCGTTCAGCGCCGCGCGGCCGGTCAGCGCCGAGACGGCCCGCCCGGTACGGGTCTACTTCTGGAGCCGCGACTCGAAGTACCTCGTATACGCGCAGGACGTCGGCGGCTATGAGAACTTCAATGTCTATGCCATCGACCCGACACAGCCTGCCGATCCGAAGACCGGCGTACCGCCGACACGCGCCCTGACCAACCTGAAGGGAGTGCGGACCGAGCTCTACGCGGCGCCGAAGTCGAAACCGGACATCCTGTACATCGGCTTGAACGACCGCGATGCGCACTGGCACGACCTGTACGAGCTGCACATCTCGACTGGCCAGCGAACGCTGCTGCGCAAGAACACCGAGCAGATCGCGGGATGGGATTTCGACAACGACGGCAATTTGCGCCTCGCCGAGCGTACCAACAGCGCGGGCGACACCGAGATCCTGCGCGTGGACCCAGACGGCTTCAAACAGATCTACAGCTGCACGGTGCTGGAGTCCTGCGGCGTGGAGAGCTTCGATGCCTCGAACAGGAACGTCCGGCTGATCACCAACAAGGGGGCACTTGACCTGTCCGAGTTGGACAGCATGGACCCCCAGACCGGCGCCACGACCAAAGTCGAAAGCGACCCCGAGAACCGGGTGGATTTGAGCGGCGTGGTGACCTCCGAGGTCGATCATCGCCTCCTCTTTACACTGTATGAGGACAGCGTTCCGCGCCGATATTTCAAGGACAAGGGCTTCGAGAAGGAGTACCACTGGCTTGCCTCCCAGCTCGGCGGCCGGCAGATCACGCTTGGTTCGCACTCGCGCGATGAAAACCTGTGGGTGCTCACCGCCTATAGCGACACGGATCCAGGCTCGACCTACCTGTGGAACCGCAAGGCGAAGACTGTCAGCTTGCAGTACCGCATACGCGAGGACCTGCCGCGCCAGTCACTCTCAGAGCGCAGGCCTTACGAGTTCAAGTCCTCCGACGGACTCGTGATCCAGGCATACCTGACACTTCCCCGGGGCTTGCCCCCCAAGGACCTTCCCCTGGTCGTGTGGCCGCACGGCGGTCCCTGGTATCGCGATACTTATGGCTACGACACGTTCGCGCAGTTTCTGGCCAATCGCGGCTATGCGGTGCTGCAGCCCAACTTCCGCGGCTCGACAGGGTACGGCAAGAAATTCCTCAACGCAGGCAACGGCGAGTGGGGGCGCAAGATGCAGGATGACCTGACGTGGGGAGCCAAGGCGCTGGTCAGCGCAGGCATCGTCGACGCCAAGCGTGTAGGCATCGGCGGTGGTTCCTACGGCGGGTACGCCACGCTGGCGGGGGTGGCATTCACTCCCGATGTCTATGCAGCTGCGGTTGCCATCGTTGCGCCTTCCAACCTGATTACCCTCCTGGATGCCATCCCGCCGTACTGGGAGGCTGGTCGCAAGCAGATGTACACCCGCATGGCCGATCCCACCACCCCGCAGGGCAAAGCTCTCCTGGTCGCCGAGTCGCCCCTGACCCGCGCCAAGTCGATCGTCACGCCCCTGATGGTCGTACAGGGCAAGAACGACCCGCGCGTCAACATCCGCGAGAGCAATCAGATCGTGGCAGCCGTGCGCGACAACGGAAAACCTGTTGAGTATCTGGTCGCCCCGGACGAGGGTCACGGCTTTGCGCGTCCCATCAACAACCTTGCGATGGTCACCGCGATGGAGAAGTTCTATTCCCGCTACCTCGGGGGCCGGACACAGAATGAGGTCCCAGCGGAGGTCGCGGCGAGGCTCACGGAGATCACCGTCGATCCCAAGAGCGTGAGCGGTGCCGTGACCCTGAAAGGAGCGCTGGCCGCGCCCGCGAATTCGGGCAAGTAAGCCCACGCATTGCGCAGAGAGGCTGCCTGCAGGCAGCCACCTCGCGGGCAGATGCCTCCGCGGACGGCCACCTCCCGCAACACAGCCGACTCCGTGGGCAGACGCCCGCCGCAGCCGCCCAGTCGCCCGCGCGGAAATCCGCCTTCGCGTGCAGACCGCCTGCCGTGCCACCATCCTCGGCCGCGGCGGGTTGGGCTACCCCCCGCGGCCAAAGTCTGGGGCATGGCGTCCGCCCGTTCTGTATGTTACCACGGTACTGTGGTACCATGGCCACCATGAAGGAAATCACGCGTACTCAGACTGGAGTCCGTCTCGAGACTCGCCTGCTGAAGGTGCTCAAGGCGCTCGCGACGGACCTGAACATGTCGCTCGGCGACCTGATCGAAGGCATCGTGCTGCACGCTTTCGAGGGCAAGGCGCCCTTCTCCGCCGCCACGCAGAAGAAGATCCGGGCACTGAAGGATGTCTATGGGCTGGACCTGACCGCGCAGCACTCGCACCAGCTGCGCGAGGCGTCACGATGATCGAGGAATGTCCGGACCTGCAGCGATTCGTGCACGGCGAGCTCGATCCGAGCCGGTTTCCCCATCGGGAGCACCTGCGCATGGCATTCGAGATGCTGCGACGACACGACTTCGCGGAAGCCGCCTTTCGCTACTCGTGCGCCTTGCGCTCGATGCTGGGACGCGCCGCCAAGCCGCATGCTTTTCATCAGACGATCACGATCGCCTTCCTGTCGCTCATCGCCGAGCGCATGGAGCGGGCGCCGAGCAGCGATTTCGAGGCATTCGCGCGCGCCAACGACGACCTCGTCGACAAATCGGCGCTTGCACGCCTGTACCGTCCGGAGAGGTTGGCGAGTGCCGCGGCGCGGCGGACGTTTCTTCTTCCGGATGGCATGTAAGGTTCGTGCGCCCACCGGCCCAAGGCCGATCCAATACCGGTCGGAAACGAAACGCTTACGCTATCTCACCTGCCAGCTGACCTGATAAGCGACAGCGGCGTCGCCGAGTCGACCTCCGTCTGAGTCGCTCGAGGCTGCGTCGATGGATTGAACGGAAACTGAGTCCCATCGAAGCGCATGAGAACCGAACCAGGAGTGATTCCGCCTCCTTTGACCGAAACGAGAAGCGAGTGCCAACCGTGACGTACATCCGCTGACACTCTGATCGGCGCATTGGAAATAGCGGTTCGCGAAACCAACACAAAGCCGCCGCTGCTTCCCTTGAAAATCAACATGGTGCATCCGCCCGAGCCGCACCAAGAGCGATCGGTCAGCAGCACAACAGCGTCGAGCAGGCCGTCCTCGTTGAGGTCAACCAGAGCATATTGAAATCTGGGAAGCGCGGACTCCCTGGTGTACGAGCGTATTGCCTCCGAAAGGCCAGCCGGCTCGTCAGCGGAAGCCCGCAAGGCGATAAGAGTCGCAAGACACAGGGCTGATCTACCCAGCCGAGACATGGACGGGAGGAGGAATTCGGTGCGAACCCGACAACGGCGTTTTGCGGACTGGGCCGCGTCGGCCCGAGTCCACACAAGTCGGCGTCGCAGAAATTCTTCGATCGAGGACGGAATGCCAGCGAAGATGTGCATGTGGACCATTGCTGCTAAGACTGCGGGGGAGGCTGAGCCCTCCGCGACCGCATGATGCCAACCGGTAGCGTCTCGATCCTCTTCATTTCACTGTCCGCGAATCGTCCTGGATCAGCCAGATAATCGAGCACCATGTCAAAAGCGTCGTGACCCCAGAAGATTTCCTGATCAATCACAAAGGTCGGCACACCAAACACACCCCGTGCCACCGCCCAGTCGGTGTTCTGGCGCAGCTGCTGCTTGACCGCAGAGTCGTTCAGGGCCGCCTCGCCATCCGCAATACCTAACTTTCGAGCAAGATCAGCAAGAACGCTGGCGTTTGCAACATCACGTCCATGCATGAAGACGGCATCGCAGACCATCTCCACGGCGCGGCGATCGCTGCCGGCCGCGATGATCAACCGCAGCGCCGCCAGAGGATTGAAGGGGTGTGCTGGCGGCAGTTGCATCGGAATGCCCATCTTGCGACTCCTCCAGAGCGCGAAACGGTATGTAAACCGGCGCTTCGAGGCAATCTCGGCATTGCCGATTTGTCCGTGGTGGTCCAGGAGTCCGGCAAAGAGGACCGGGACGAACTCGACGCTGACGCCTTCTGGCAGCAAGGGAAGCTGCTTCAGACTCAGGTAGGAGAACGGAGAAATAACATCGAATACCCAGGATACTTTCACGTTTCACTCCCATTAAGGGTGACTCGCCTTCGCGGTAACGGTGCCTGGTCGCTCCATGACAAGATGCGCAGAGTGAGCCGACAGGCTCCGGTGGTTGCCCGATTGTCGTTACGCCGAGGCGGCGAAGCCTTGAACCGATCCGACGCATCGTGCGCGCCGAAAAGGCCCAGGGTCGGTCGCCCATGCAGCGTTGACCCAATCTAGAACGCCATCGGCGCGACCTGAGCTGGAAGACGGGCGGTCCACGCCTACCTGACGTGCCTCCTGCCCACTTGTCATGTACGAGGGTTTTCCACTAGCGTGGCAATCTGCACAAACTCGATAAGAGGGCGAACACCGTACAGAGTCGTGACGCGCTCCAGAAGCGCTTCCGTGAAAAAAGCCCTGGCCGCTTCCTCCGAGTCCCAGACGTAGAAATTCGTGGCCTCCCGCTTTCCGGGGTTCAAGGTGAAGGCCTTGGACCGCAGTCCAGGCATTCCTTCAAACCTCGCGCGGGCCGTCTCCGCGATCTTTCGCACGCCCTGCTCATCGAATTTGTCTCCGTAGCGAAAAATGACAAACACACCGATCATGACCGTACCTTCCAACCGTAAGTACTGGTGCTTTTGGACTGCCTGTGATGGCAGACGCTCAGGTTGCGCGCCGCACAAGAGCGGCCCCGCTGGAGCCGCGAGCGCATGGTGCCTGCGAGGCTCGCGCCGATACTACCGACTCTCGCGATTCCATCCAACAGTTGCCAGGAAGCGCATCGAATCAGGCCGCGACTGGGCCTCTCCACCGATTGTCAGGAGCCCGTGCTGGCGAAGAGACTACCCTTTTCGTACAAACCCGTTTGACGGCTTCTGCCACGCACCGACAACAAGAACGAAGCCAATACTCGGATCCAAAAGAAGTGGCAGCCAAAAGAGTCGAGGCACAGCCGCGCGTGGGTGCAAAAGTATCGCGCCGCTGGCGCCGAGGCCCCAAATAAACGGGAGCCCGAATGAGAAGCGCGGTTTCGACCGGTGTCGTACGCTTGCGTAGAACCAGGAAACAAGGCCGGCCCAATTGAGGAGAATCAGAAGTGCGCAAAAGCCGATAACCGCGTCCAAGGCCCACTCGTAGGCGCTACTCATAGAGGCCTGCGCTGTCTCCTGGCGGTGAGTTTACGCCCGGACGTCCCCCTCGAGCGCCGAGGGCATGTTGCCTTGGCG
>Ga0134126_10012472_pt1 | contig 10739 bp, 12 predicted proteins | sample KB31752_FD_96881 | JGI IMG/M metagenome (GOLD analysis project Ga0134126, IMG submission 96881) | Terrestrial soil microbial communities with excess Nitrogen fertilizer from Kellogg Biological Station, Michigan, USA - KB3-175-2 | ecosystem: Environmental > Terrestrial > Soil > Unclassified ...
GGTGCCATGGCGGTACCGAACAATTTTACCGATGTTGCGTGGTACAAGTATGGCTCTTTGCCGGGACAGCCGGGTACGGCGGTGATGGACGGGCATGTCGACAACGGGCTTTCATTGGCCGGCGTGTTTAAACATCTCGACTCGATACAAAAAGGCGATGATATTTATGTCACGACCGCAAGCGGCGTACAGGTGCACTACGTGGTGTCGGATATAGAATTGTATCCATACCAAGATGTGCCGATGAATCAAATTCTTACCACGAGCGGGCAGTCGCGCCTGGCATTAATAACCTGCGACGGCGCGTGGGTGCAGGGCCAGCGTACGTACGACCATCGCTTGGTGGTATATGCAAATTTGGTTTCTTAAAGCATGGCTTCAATATTTACCAAAGAAACAGGCTTGGTTAAATGGGCGTCAAAACCCGCTTCGGTGCTTTTCGCAATATCATCGTCCTGACCATATCCGGTTAGGGCGATGAGTCGTAACGGGCCGGTAGTGCCGGCGCGCAGTTTTTTGGCCACCTCATAGCCGCTCATGTCAGGGAGGCCAATATCAAGCAATATAACCTGGGGCTTAATCTCTGCCGCTTTTGTAAGCGCTTCGGCGCCGCTCAGTGCCGTATGCATAGTGTGTCCCTGACGGCGCAGCAATTCTGCAAGGCCTTTTGCCGCCGGCTCGTTGTCGTCAACCACCAAAATTATTTTTGATTCTGCGGCAATGGCACGGTTACGCAGCCGGTTTACAAAACTCCTCGCTGCGGTGGCCGGCGTGCCGGCGGGCGCCGTGCTGAGCGGCAATGTTACGGTAAACGTGCTGCCAAGACCCAGACCTTCGCTGTATGCCTCGACGGTGCCGCCGTGCAGTTCCGTAAGCTGGCGCGTCAACGAAAGGCCCACACCTAAGCCCCCCGGTGTGCGTACCACGGCGCCCCTTTGGCCAAACGGCTCAAAGACGCCCTGCAATTTGTCGGGTGCAATGCCAATGCCGCTGTCGGAAACACGGATAACGGCATAGCGGCCCCGGCGTTCGCACGTGAGCGTAATACGACCGCCCGGGTCGGTATATTTGCCCGCATTGTTAAGCAGGTTGACCAGTATTTGCTCGATACGCACGCGGTCGGCGTCTAAAAATAATTCTTCCTTCGGCAGCGACACCTCGAGATTATGTTTGCGCATATGTATGAACGGCTGCACGCTCTCAACTGACTGCCGCACTATCGCAGAAAGCAAAAGATGTTCGCGGCGTAACTTAAATTTATTTTGCGTAATGCGGGATATATCGAGCAAATCGTCCAGCAAAAGAGTAAGCGTGCGCGCGTGCACCTCTATTGTTTCAATAACCGACGGATCCGCTTTTTGTTCGGTGTCTCCTTTGAGCAATTCGACCGAAGTGACAATAGGCGCAAGCGGATTGCGCAATTCGTGCGCCAAAATCGCCAAAAAGTTTGTCTTGGCCTGATCTTCGGAACGGATTTTCTCTATCGCATCTTCAAGCTGTACAACGTTTGCCTCGAGCGACACAATCGCCTCCTTTCTTTCTTCAACGGTTGACGTAAACAGTAAAAAGAGAATATCGAGTGCGCCAAGCAGGACCTGCACGCCAAGCGTTATTTGCGGGTTGTGAGTGGTTGTAATCGGGCCGTGTCCAAACACAATGCCGCCGGTTGCCAATGCGGAAAAGATGGCAAGCCCCAGCGTGGTGCCGCGCGGCCCGGTACGCATCGACGCCCAGATAAGCAATATTAGAAGAACATAAATGAGCGACACCGGTCCGACAGTGCTATAAGCGGTCCAAAAAGTAAAATAAGAAGAGACGCTAATGCCGGCAAAAATAATGATGCCTTCAATCAGCTCGTCTTTTGTTTTGGTAAAAGTAGGACGATACAGCCAGCGTATAAGAAATGGCGTAAAAGAAAGCGCGCTTACGGCATGGCCTATCCATACCGCGACAAAGTTTGATTCAATATCTACAAATGCGATTCGACCCACAACAAACGACGTGCCCGTAATTGTAAAAGCGGCAATTAGCGTTGGCGCGATGCAGCCCACCAAGAGCCCCATGCTGTCCCGCAAACGCGAGATCATAGGACTGAGCACCACGTAGGTGCGTAAAAAATAAGCGCCCGTGACCGCCTCGATTGTGTTGGCCAACGCGACGCCTGTGTCGAGCGGCAAGTTACCGTTGCGCAAAAAGAACGCGCCAAAAATACTAAGGGTAATGGCGGGCCACAAATCGTAGCCGTATAAAAAGAGCACGGCAATGCCAATGGCGCTTGGCGGCCACGCCAGTGTGGCCGGACTACCGGCGGGCAATAACAAAAAGCCCACCTCTGCGGCGGCAACAGACGCTGCCGCAATAAAAATAAAGCGGGCAAAATATTTCCAGGGTCCCTGATCGACGGTAGGCATAGGGTAGGGCGGCCTCTGATTAATTACCTGATAAAAATAAATTATAACACTTTTATTGAGTTGTACAAGAGGCATAATTTCTTTTTAGAAAGCAACGTAATGGTGTAGGATAGAGAACATTGTGACTAAAACAAAAACTAAAAAGAGTAAATTTACGCCGGGTGACTTTGATCTGCGCGTTAAGCGCTCGCTGACGGGTTTGGGATTGTTTACCTTTAGCGATATTAAAAAAGGGCAGTGCATTATTGAGTACAAAGGTCCTACGTTGACCAAGCAGCAGGAAGAGGATTCTAACAGTTTGTATTTATTTGAGGTTACCAAGAAAAAAACCATCGACGGCGCTGTTAGGTGGAACACCGCCCGCTACATCAACCACAGCTGCCGACCCAACAGCGAGATAGATATTATAAAAGAGCGCGTGTACGTAATGGCCAAGCGCAATATTAAAGCTGGCGAGGAGCTTAACTACGACTACGACACCGACTACTACGAGGCATACATCAAGCCCAAAGGCTGCAAGTGCATCAAACACGCGCCGGAATTGTGGACCAAAAAGTAAAGTACTTTACTTTGTAAAGTAGCAGCGGTACAATGAGTTGGTATTTATTTACCTAACTCATCTATTATATGCGTCTATATTACTCACCGGGTGCCTGTTCGCTTTCTTCACACATTATTGTCAGAGAAGCCGGTTTGGATGTTGAGATTGAAAAGGTTGTCTCTAAAGGCGGAGGCAAAACAACCGAGCCAAGCGGCGAAAATTATTTAGAAGTTAACCCGCGCGGCTATGTACCTGCCATCAAGCTAGACTCGGGTGAGGTTATGACCGAAGCGGCAGCAATTGCGCAATACTTGGGTGACCAGGCTCCGGAGAAAAAGCTTGCGCCTGAAAAGGGAACCAAGGAGCACTATCAGCTTTTAGAGTGGCTCACTTTTATTTCGACTGAATTGCACAAAAACTTCGGCCCGGCCTTCCGCAAAGATTTGTCCGAGGAAGAAAAGACAAAAGCGGTTGATAAACTGAAGGTCCGCATTGGTTGGGTAGACAAAGCGCTTGAAGGTAAAGAGTATTTAGTAGGTAATAGTTTCAGCATTGCCGATGCGTACTGCTTTACCATACTGCGTTGGCACCCAAAAGCCGGCATTAACCTGACCGACTTTCCAAACGTGCAGACATATTATGAGCGTATAGCCTTGCGTCCGATGGTCATGAAGGCTATGGAAGAAGAGGGCATTGCCAAATAATGTTAAAAAGAACCGCCTCACATGGAGGCGGTTTTTGCTTGTGCTGGGCTACGCTCTGCTGGAGTATGCAGATGCAGCTCGCTGTCGGGGTCGTCGGTGTTACGCTTGATCTGCGTTTTGCAGGCAGTAAACCGCATCCGAAAGGTCATGCCTTTTTCAACGCTAAACCCTTTGAGCTTTTTTAAGAGCGAAGGGTCTTTGTCGATTGCCTCTTTGAGCCGCGTCTTGCTTACGGTCGGATGATAGTTAATGCAATCGCGCAAGTTGTGCTTTTCAAGCAGCGCGACTGCCATCTCTTCATCCATGTCGTACTCAAGCTTTAATGGCGAAAGCCGCCACTCGACACTGCCGCCGTGAGGCAAGTTTAGGCTCAAGCGGTTGCCGACAAGCTCACTCTTGTGCTCGGTAAGATAAATCTCTTCACCTTTTGCCAAAAGCAAAGCCTCGCTGCTGAGCTCGCTTATGCGTACGTCGCGCTCAATGGTAAGCGCCGCAATACGCTTATTGAACTTGGCTGTGGTAGAGATTATTTTAACCAAGAGCCTGCCGATAGCGCCGTGCTGCCTGCCGGCTTCCTGAATGTCAGCAGGAATAACAACCGAGCCCTTGCCCGGTTCAACTTTTTGTAACACTTGTGCCTCCTATTTTTGTTCGAACAGAAAATGTACGCCAGCGCTGATTATAAATGCATACACATGAAAGCAATCTGTAGCGCGCAGATGCAACTTCAGATTTTCTTAATCCGCACCCTGTTTACTTAAACAGTGATTACCAAATAATTAAAACTTTTATGGAAGAGCTAAAAAAAGCATATGTTACGAAACTATCCAAGATGCTGAGCATCGAAGAGACCATTATTAAAGCCCTGCCGACCATGATTGCAAAGGCCACCAACGAGGACCTAAAGACGGGCCTTATGGATCATCTGGAAGAAACCAAAAATCAGCGCGACCGCCTGGTAGAAATCCTGGGCACCAACGGCGGTACTTCACTAAAAGAATCTGATGACGCTTTTAAGCTGATGGTTGATACGGCTAGCAAAGAAATTGCAACTATGAAAGACGCCGATGTGCGCGACGCGGTTATTATTGCCGCAGCGCAGGGCGTTGAGCATATCGAAATGGCCCGCTACGGCACGTTGGTTGAATGGGCAAAGGAGCTGGGTGACACCGACAGCCAGTCACTGCTTGAAGAAACGCTCGCCGAAGAGCAGGCTGCCGACCGCATCTTGAGCGGTGTTGCCGAGGGCGGTATCTTTACCACCGGTGTTAACCAAAAAGCGGCCGGATTAGACTAGTAGTGGCTGTTGTTTAACTTAAAGGCGAGCCAGATGCCAAAGATAGCGCCCGCGCCGCCAAGTATAATTGAAGAAAAAGAAAGCTCTCCCGCTCCCCAAAGGAGCGGGATTGCGCTGCCTATGGTTGAAAATAAAAATACAAAAAGCCACCGCTGCATTACTTTAGTATATAACCATTTACAGCACCGAGAGATGAGGCATCGCAAAAGCGCCTTTGGCACAGCGCGGGCAGGCACGGCCCAGATTTTCTGCGGTCACTTTATCTGCGCACACAATACAAGCGCCATCAATGTATTCGGTGGTTTTGTTGCAGGTAGTGCAAAAAGTTTCTGAGCGGTAACGCAAAATAGTGGTGCGGCTTTCATTCCAGAGAGGGAAGTCGCGCGCCAGGCGCAGTGTCAAACGGCACTGCTCGTTTGAGCACGTAAAAGTTGCTATTTCTGCCATAATTAAATAATAACATGTAATAACTGTATTGTCAATATATTCTCAACGCGCGGTATACTAAAACAATGGATCAATTGCCGATTTCTATCACGCTGGTTATAGCCCTTTTGACGGTCTTTTTGTGCCTGACGGTCGGCATTACCTATACGCAAATGAGTAATTTTATGCGTACGCGGCTTATCATGACCGCATTTTTCTTTTTTATTATCGCAACGCTCACGATATCTTTTTGGCAGTATCGTATTGAGTCTTTGCCGTACACCGTGCCGGCTGCAGTGATCGGTATGTTACTTGGTTACCTGCTTGGCGTGCGTACCGAACAGGAAAAGCTTGCCGTGCAGGGCATCGAACAGTACATGGAACACTTTTCGCATGTGCATATATACGATTTTACGCGGCTCAAATGGTGGAGCGTCATAAACTTTTACACGGTTGGCGGCGGGCTACTATTAATTAACCTGGTGGGACTTTCGACGGTTATTTTTGGCGGTGACGCGCAATCTGCCATACGCACCTCTATGGTCGGTGCATTTTTGCTCGGCACTGTTGCGCCGTACCTTATTCACCTGTGGAGCATCAGAGCGCCGCACCACAAAAGCAAAACGACAAGCGAAGTATAAAATACTATCCTGCCGATTTTTTTACCTTTGGCGTTTGGGCGCGATAACAAAAGTGGAATATCTGCAGATGCATATTCGTCGTAACGGTAAGCGGCAATGCCAAGGAAGTGCGGTACCTGCCAAATAAATAGAAATATAAATAACCAGAGGGCAGTAGTATCTAAAGTATTCGTCACCGCAGCATAGCCAACAACCGGCGGCGTCGCGCCTGCAATTGCGCCGACCCACAATGCGTGGGGTGTTTTGTGTTTAAGCGGGGTGTAGGCAAGGACGTACACAACCCAACCAGCAAGTGCGACAAAAAATGCCGGCAGTGTAGTAAAAAAATAAAGCAGCAGAGCACCAATAAGTCCTAATATAGTTGCGTACCAAAGTGCGTTCTTGTTGGATATATCGCCTGAGGCCAATGCTCTTGTAGCAGTTCGGAGCATTTTTTTGTCGATATCGCGGTCGTAGTAATTATTAAACACACATGCACTTGCTATTACCAGCGAGAGTCCAAGCATGGCGTATATAAACAGCATCCAGTTAACGTGGCCGCTTGCAGCATATAAAAACCCGGCAATGCCAACCAACAGGTTGCCGTACACAATGCCCGGTTTGGCAAGCCTGTAGTAGGCGCCAAACCTGCTAGTCATTTTCGTTTACGACGTTTACTTGGCCATTTATAAAGGTTCCACCTTGTAATACATTAGTCATATTATTTTGGAGATTACTCATAATCCACAGCGTACCGCCAACCACAACTGCAATAACAAAAAGGGCAAAGCCAAGTATTGCGGCGCTCCAGTGTTTGTTTTGACCGCGTCCAAGATGTAAAAAGAAAAACAGCTGCACTAAAAGCTGTGCAATAGCCAGTACAATAAAGCCGGCCATAAGTTCGGTATGCGCCGGGAAGGTATGTATGGTGTGTATGTGCTCGAGCAGCATACCAACTGCCGCGAGCGTAAGCAGTATAGAAAGGACGTAGCCGGTTATGTAAGAAGTTAGAGTGCTCATAATTACATTAGGCCAAACAGGTATACAAAGGTAAAGATAAATATCCAGATGATGTCGAGGAAGTGCCAGAAGATGCTAAAGGCCAGGAGCTTTCGCTTGTTGCCGGTTGAGATGCCGCGCATATAAATGTGCACCATAAGCACCAGCATCCACAAGCTGCCGAGCGTAACGTGCAGGCCGTGCGTGCCAACCAGGGTAAAGAATGCCGAGAGGAAGCCGCTCTGCTGCCAGCTGTTGCCGTTAAGTAAAAGCGTATGGAACTCGCGCAACTCTAAACCAACGAATGCAAGGCCAAGCAAAAGGGTCAACCCCAACATCGCCACTACTTTATTTGTGCTATTCGCTTTTCCTTCCGAAAAAGCGAATAGCACGGCAAGCCCGCAGGTAAAGCTGGAGGTGAGCAAAAGCAGCGTTTCGATAACGACATTTTGCAGATCAAATATCTGGCTGGGTGCCGGGCCGCCAAAAAGCTGCCCATGTTGCACCGCATAGGTGGCAAACAGCCCTGCAAACAGTACGCAGTCACTAAGGATGTAGAGCCACAATCCAAAAACCACTTTGTCGTCGGTCAAATCTTTGGTTTCAGTAAGTTTGTGGCTCATACAGTTTTGTAGCTGCGTTCAGTTGCGGCAACTTCGGCAGCGGTGATAGTGTACTCCGTATTCTCGTTAAATGATCTGATGATAATGGTAAGTACCACGCCAACCAATCCTACGATAGCGAGCCACCAGATGTGCCAGACAAAAGCAAAGCCAAACGCAAATGCAAAGCCTGCAATGAATAATCCGGCGTAGGTATTTTTGGGCATTTCGATATCTTCGTACTTTGGTTCGGTAGGCACATGACCTTTGGCGACAGCCTCTTTCTGCATCCAAAAAGCATCGCGTCCGTGCACGTACGGAATGACTGCAAAGTTGTATACCGGCGGCGGCGAGTGCGTAGCCCACTCGAGCGTGCGGCCGTTCCACGGGTCATTGCCGACACAGTGGTGGTTGCGCTGTTTAATGCTCACGATAAGTTGCAGTGCCTGACAGAGCAGTGCGGCGGCAACAACGCATGCGCCTACTGCCGCAACGACAAACAAAATATGCCAGCCCGAAGAGGCATCGACATAATCAAGCCTGCGCGTTGCACCCATGATGCCGAGTACATATAAAGGAATAAACGCCAGGCTGTAGCCAATGATCCAAAGCCAAAATGCCCATTTGCCTAAACGCTCGTTGAGTGTAAAACCAAATACTTTGGGGAACCAATAGGTAAGCGCTGCAAAAAAGTTAAACAACACGCCGCCAATAATCATGGTGTGGAAGTGCGCCACCAAAAAGAGGCTGTTGTGCAGCTCAAAGTCCGCGCCCGGTATTGCCATGAGTACGCCCGCCATGCCGCCAATGGTAAACGTGACAAGAAAGCCCATAAACCACAGCATCGGTGTGGTAAAAATGATGCGGCCGCGGAACATCGTAAAGAGCCAGTTAAATATTTTGACGCCGGTCGGAATTGCAATCACCATAGTCATGATGCCAAAAAAGGCGTTAACGTCGGCGCCGGCGCCCATCGTAAAGAAGTGATGCACCCATACCATAAATGAAAAGAACGCAATCGCTATGGTGGCGACAACCATCGAGGTGTAGCCAAACAGGCGCTTTTGCGCAAAGACCGGCACAATTTCTGAAAAGATGCCAAACGCGGGCAGCGCCAAAATGTATACCTCGGGGTGGCCCCATGCCCAGATTAAGTTGACGTACAGCATAGCGTTGCCGCCAAGATTGGTTGTAAAAAAGTGCATACCCATATAGCGGTCGAGGCTCAGCATTGCGAGCGTTGCGGTAAGAATGGGGAAGGCAAACACCACGAGCGCCATAGAGTTGAGCGCAGTCCATATAAAAATCGGCATGCGCATCAAGGTCATGCCCGGCGCGCGCATTTTTATAATCGTTACTAAAAAGTTAATACCCGAAAGGAGCGTGCCAATGCCGGCAATTTGAATGGCCCAAATATAATAATCGACGCCAACACCAGGGCTGTATTGCAATTCTGACAGCGGCGGGTATGCCAACCAACCGGTTGCCGCAAACTGGCCTATGACGAGCGAAAGGTTAATGAGCATGCCGCCTGCGGCGGTAAGCCAAAAGCTCATGTTGTTTAAAAACGGATAAGCCACATCGCGCGCGCCAATTTGGAGCGGCACCAGCAAGTTTAAAATGCCAAACATAAACGGCATCGCCACAAACAAAATCATAATCACACCGTGCGCGGTAAAGATTTGCGCAAAATGGTCGGGCGCAAGATAGCCGGTGCCCGGGCCAACCGCAATGGCCTGCTGGCCGCGCAAAAGCAGCGCGTCGCTAAAGCCGCGCGCGAGCATCAGTATCGAGAGGATGATATACATGATGCCTATTTTTTTATGGTCGAGGCTAGTCAGCCATTCTGTAAAAAGCCACCTCCATCGTTTGAAGTAGGTGATACTGCCGACAACCGCAAGCGCGCCAAAGACAACCATAAGCTGACCGAATGTTTCTATCGGTCCATGTATAAAAGCGTTTACCGTAAGTAAGCCAAACATAATTAGTGATCCATGTCGTCAACGCTTTCCTGCCGCATAAACTTGTTGACAATACTATTGTATAGGGTATCGGGTACGTTTGCATACACTTGCGGCGACGATGTTGCCGGATGTGCGAGCTGCATGTAGGTGCTGGTGCTTAATGTTTGACCCGATTGTTTCACCTGCGCCACCCAAGCATTAAAATCAGTTTCTGAAAGAGCGTTGGCGTTAAATTGCATGTCTGCAAAACCGACACCACTGTAGTTGGCCGAAGATCCCTGGTAGGTGCCGGTTTCGTTGGCCGCCAAATGCAGCTCTGTCACCATGCCGGTCATCGCATATATCTGGCCGCCAAGCTGCGGTATCCAAAAAGAGTTCATTGGTGCGTCGGCGGTTATTTCAAATGTCACGGGCTGATTGACAGGGAAGTCAACTTGGTTGACCGATGCAATCCCTAAACTCGGATATATAAAAAGCCATTTCCAATCGAGCGCGACCACCTCTACCACCAACGGCGTGCCCGGTATGTTTAACGGTTTGTACGGATCAAGCTGATGCGTGCTGCTCCAGGTGAGCGCGCCTAGGACCAAAATAATTTCCAGCGGCACTGCCCACCACACCAGCTCTTCCATGGGCGAGTTTTCCCAATCGGGTGTGTACACCGCTTTGGTGTTGCCTTCGCGGTATCGCCACGCAATAGTAAACGCCAAAATAAAAACCGGAATGACGATGATGAGCATCAAAAGCACCGCGTGGATAATGAGTCCGCGCTCTTCTGTTGCGACCAGCCCTTTTGGGTCAAAGACCTGGAACGTATAGTTTTGCAGCAAAGCAAAAAGTCCCGCGATAAGAATCGTGATAAGTAAAAAAGCTACGGCAATATAATTGCGATTCATACGTTTGCCCGAAAGTATCTTAAGTATAGCAGTTAAAAGGGCAAAATGTCCGCTTCATAGAGTCTTAATCTGGCAGGTTCATGATGTAGAAGAAGCTCAACCGTACGGCTTCTCTTAGTAGTCATTAGCAATTAGCACAATCATCATGAATTTACCAGAAGTCAGATCAGTATTCTTGGTTCTACAAAAACCGCTGGCGGCAGCGGCAGTGGTAGGCCTTTTGGCAATAGGTGCGCCGTTTACTGCATTGGCCGACCAAACGGTTACGGTCACGCTCAC
>Ga0134126_10012473_pt1 | contig 10739 bp, 8 predicted proteins | sample KB31752_FD_96881 | JGI IMG/M metagenome (GOLD analysis project Ga0134126, IMG submission 96881) | Terrestrial soil microbial communities with excess Nitrogen fertilizer from Kellogg Biological Station, Michigan, USA - KB3-175-2 | ecosystem: Environmental > Terrestrial > Soil > Unclassified ...
GGCATGGCAGCAGAAACGAAACGCGGCGGTGGTGAAGGTCGATTGGCAATTCACCACCGCCGACGCCCGCGTGAAATTGAAGCGACTCTATCCGACAATCCAGCTGCAATGAACCACTAGCCGTAGAGCCACTGATACCGAGGGGAGACCGTCCGTGGCGGTTTGAGAAGTGCCTCCCAGGCTCGGGCTCAAGTGTTCCTGAGGCTTCTTAAGCGGACATACTTGTTGAGCTTGAGCTAAAAAGGACTTTCCAAACAGCCATGGGGGATAGCGCGTGATAGGCGTTGTGCAAGAGGCGGTAGTTACCGAACGAGTGAGCCGAAACGCTCCATAGTCCGATCGAACTATCGGGCCGACGCCGACCATGTCACCTGTTTCTCGACCGTTCCTTGGTTGAAATCAGCGTTGGAGAAAGCCGGCTTCGCCTCGTCCTACACACGAGATGCCTACCTGCGGGATAGGCGACGCCTCCTGCCTCGCCACCTGACTTTTTACCTGACCCAGCTTGAGGCCGACCACCCATACCTCTAGCGAGGAAGCACGGCCGCCCCTAACAGGACGGGGCCATCGCACCGCGGCAAGGCCATTTTGGGATCAACACGCGGCGACGGCTCATCAACGAGAGTTTACACTGTCAACTCCACTGTAACCCGCCACCGAGTCCGAACAGGTGTTCTTCCCTTCGCATTCGCAATTCTTCTGTAGAAGTATAATTCGTAACTCTTTTCAAGTCAATGCGTTTCGCATCAAACGCTTCTCTCAAGCGCAACAAAAGAGATCATTGGTATAGGGTTTGCAAATTGTTGAGGACGACGACGAGAAGAACGTGTTTGGGGAACTTAAAAAAAGCCTGTACTGGGCTGATGCGGGCCAAACCAGCCCACTTACGCCAGCTATCCGCCCATAAAATTACCGGCTCAAAAACTTTTTGCACGTCGGGAGATTGCAAACTCCATGCCTGTCGATAGTGTCGCTAAACCTGTGTCTCCTCCCGCCGTTGCAGAATCAGTTGCCCCCCTTCTGGCTAACATCAAAGACCGCAGCGCGCGGGTGGGCATCATCGGACTGGGATACGTCGGCCTCCCTCTGGCGCGAGCCTTCGCGGAGCAAGGTTTCGCCGTCCTGGGATTCGACGTTGACGTGCGGAAAGTGGCCCTACTTCAGCGCGGAGAGAGCTACATTGGGCACATCCCCTCCGAAGTTATCCAGTCGATGAGCCAACGCGGGTTCGAGGCGACCAGTCAGTTTGAGCGTCTGCGTGAGGCCGACGCCATTCTCATCTGCGTTCCCACCCCGCTGACCGATGCTCGCGAGCCGGATCTCACCTACATCATCAACTCGGCCAAAGCCATCGCCGCCTCTCTCCGACCCGGACAGCTGGTGATCCTGGAGAGTACCACCTACCCAGGAACCACACGGCGGGTAGTTCAGCCCCTCCTTGAGGCAGGTGGGTTGAAGGCTGGCCGAGACTTTTTTCTGGCCTTTAGTCCTGAGCGCGAGGATCCCGGCAACCCGACCCACTCGGCCCCACTCATTCCCAAGGTGGTGGGCGGGCTGGAGCCGGGTAGCCTGGAACTAGCCGCTGCCCTGTACGGACAGGTTGTCGTTTGCGTGGTGCCCGTCTCTACTCTGGAAGTGGCGGAAGCCTGCAAGATTTTGGAGAACACTTACCGGGCAGTCAACATCGCCCTGGTCAACGAACTAAAGATCCTCTACGACCGCATGGGCATAAACGTCTGGGAGGTCATTGAGGCGGCGAAGACCAAACCATTCGGATTCCAGGCCTTCTACCCTGGCCCCGGCCTCGGCGGCCACTGCATCCCCATCGACCCCTTCTACCTCACCTGGGTCGCACGACAATTCGGTCTCACCACCCGCTTCATCGAATTGGCGGGCGAAGTCAACACCTCCATGCCCCGCTTCGTGGTGAGCAAGATCGCCGATGCCCTCAATGATCGCGGCAAGTCCATCAAAAAGAGCAAGATTGCCCTCCTGGGGATGGCCTACAAAAAGGACGTCGATGACCCGCGCGAGTCGCCCGGCTTCGAGATCCTCGAACTGCTCCTCGCAAAGGGTGCCGTCATCACCTACAACGACCCACACATTCCCCGATTGCCATCGATGCGTCACTACCCGGATTTCAATTTGACCAGTCAGCCCCTGACGCCAGCGTGGCTGCGAGGACAAGATTGCGCGGTCATCCTCACCGACCATTCCGCCTACGACTGGAACTTTGTTGTCGAACACACTCCCCTCGTCGTCGATACGCGGAACGCTACCGCGAAGGTCGCGGCCAACCGCGAGCGCATCGTGCCTGCGTGATGGGGTTGGCCGGAGATGCTGCCAAGGTCTTGGAGGAAATCAAGCGTGTCGCGCTGCTTAGTTACCGGAGGTACCGGGTTCATCGGCTCCCATTTGGTTGAGACGCTGGTCGCGGCCGGTCATTCGGTGACCGTCCTCGATGATTGCAGCACCGGAAGGGAGGCCAACCTCCTCGCGGTTCGGGATCGCATCACGCTCCTACGGGGAAGTGTCACGGACGAAACGGTAGTCGAAAATGCCATGCGGGGAGCGCGGTGGGTCTTCCACTTGGCTGCATTGCCTTCGGTCCAGCGGAGTGTCGAGAACCCCAAACGCACGCACGAGGTCTGTGCGACGGGCACCCTCAACGTATTGGAGGCGTCTCGCCGCCACGGTATCAATCGGCTGGTGTACGCGACGAGTAGCAGCGCCTATGGTGATACGCCGGGAACCGTCCACGACGAGGACGATGCGGTCGCCCCTCTTTCACCCTATGCGGCCGCCAAGCTAGCCGGCGAACACTACTGCCGCTCGTTCACGCGCGTCTATGGTCTGGAGACGGTTCGGCTGCGTTTCTTCAATATCTTTGGGCCGCGCCAGAGGGCCGACAGCCCCTACTCGGGCGTCATCGCCCTGTTCCTCGCCGCTCTCCTCGCGGGCCGACGACCGATAGTCCACGGTGACGGACTCCAGTCGCGCGATTTTACTTACGTCGCCAATGCCGTGCAGGCGCTGGTCAAGGCGGCAGAGGCTCCGGCTGCCTCCGGCAATGTCTACAACATCGGCAACGGCGGCACAACCAACGTCCTTGAGCTCCTCGACCAACTCAACGGTTTGCTAGGCAGCCGGCTCGCCCCAGAATTCGTCCCCGCTCGTCCTGGGGACGTTCGCCACTCCAGGCAAATATTACGCGGGCGCAGCGCGATCTCGGCTACAGCCCTGATGTTCCCTTTGAGGAGGGTCTGCGGTTGACTGCGGAGGCGTATCGGTCTCGGCAACTCTGATATCTCTCCCTCGGATCTTCCTAGCCGGAAACTCAGCTTGTGGCAGCATGAAATGCACAACGGCATGCGAACAATAGGAACCTGTAGTCGATGAACTCGTTTCGGAACCCTCTGAAGATGATGAGCCGCCTGCCCCTGCTGGCCTACCGCTCTCTCCGCTGGCGCACCGGCCATTGGTTGCCCCATCACCTTCTGCATCACCGCCCTTTTGACGCGCGGAGGATCCCGCCGGGAACCTCGGTGGACGTTCTGGTGCTTATCGTTGATCACTTCGAGCCGATCCGGACCATTGAACACCCCGGGGACCAGGAGGCGGGAGTGGCGGCGAGGGCCGTGCAAAATTGGTGCGCGGAGTACGAGCGAATCGCCGGCCGGTTCCGCGACCACGATGGCCGTCCCCCCCAATACAGCTGGTTTTATGCCGCCGATTTTGAAGATTTCGCCGCCCTCCAGCACCTCAGCGCCTCGTCCTTCCGCGGTTTCGGCGAGGTCGAGTTCCATCTGCACCACGGTTTCGATACCGAGGAAACCTTTACCGCGAAACTGCTCGCGGGACTCGATTGGTTTAATCGGGCCGGTGCCATGCGGACGGCCGAGGCGCAGCCGCGGCAGCGGTTCGCCTACATCGCGGGCAACTGGGCACTGGACAACGGAGGGTTCGACGACTCCACGAGTGGCTGCAATACCGAGATCGGTGCCCTCCGGCGAGCCGGCTGTTATGCGGACTTCACGTTTCCGGCCCTCGGTGCCCGAGGGCAGCCGCGCAAGACGAACGCCATTTACTACGCGACCGATTGTCCCAAACCCAAATCCTACGACTGGGGAATAGACGTCACGGTCGGCCATCGCCCTTCGGGAGATCTGATGCTCTTCCAAGGCCCTCTGACAATCGATTGGCGGCAGGGGAAATTTGATTCCGGCGCTCTGGAGAAAGATTCGCCACCGTCGCCGGATCGCCTGAGTCCCTGGCTCCAGGCCAATGTTCACGTTCAGGGCCGGCCGGAGTGGATATTCCTCAAGCTATTCACCCACGGCATTCAGAATCAGAATACGGTACTCGGCCCAGCAATGGCAGCGATGCTCAGCGCGATGGCCGAGCAGTGGAACCGTCCGCCCTTCCGGCTCCATTTTGTCACCGCCCGGGAAGCCTACAATATCGCCAAGGCCGCCGAGGCCGGCGCTCACGGCAACCCCAACGATTACCGCGATTATGAAATCCCGCGACCGGCGAACCGGCGACTGCTCTCCTCCGCCCCGTACCGGCTGTTGCAATACACCCCCGACCACATCCGTCTTGAGCTCGAGGGCGAAGACCCCGTCAAGGTCGAGTTCGCCGAGGGACCTGTGCGCTCGGTTCAGGGCAAGGTCCGTTCCTTGGACATCCGCTTCGAGGACGGCGATCTCGCAACTCTCGATTATGAGGGAGATGGAGAGCTTGCCGTCACTCTCTCAAGCAACACGGCCGAGACGCGGGACACCGGGCCGAAAACCGTCCGTCGATTCCTCAAGAAGCCTGGTGGACCGCTGGTGGAATGCAACGACCTCAAGCAAGCCGAGTATCAAGCAACTTAGGAGCCTCCCATGCCGACGCTTGTGAAACTACATGGAACGGACGCCCCCCGTTCGCCTTCTCCGCTTGAGATTCGCCGATATGACGCCGGCAACTTGGCGGAACACTTGCCCCGACTCGGAGCGTATGTAGCGGGCAAGGATCGGACGCCCCTCAGCCGTCATCCGGAATGGTTAATGGTTTTGCACAAAGCGTTCGGACACGTTCCGCATTGTCTGGAGGCCGTGGAGGATGGCCGCACGCGCGGAATTCTTCCGCTGGCCTACGTGGGCAGCTTGTTGTTCGGCCGCTTCCTCGTAAGCCTCCCCTACCTGAATTATGGCGGTGTGTTGGCGGACGACGACCGGGTCGCTCACAAGCTGGTTGACAGCGCCGTCGCCTTGGCGGATGATCTCCGCGTCCGCTACCTAGAAGTGCGCCACGAGCAGCCCTTGGACTGTCCCAAACTCGGTAGCCGCCGCAGTGACAAGGTCAACATGCGTTTGCCTCTGCCCTCCACGACCGAAGCGCTGTGGAAGGGGCTTTCCTCGAAGGTTCGCAATCAGGTTCGCAACGGCATGAAGCACAACCTGGCAGTGGCCTGGGGTGGTGTGGAACTCGTCGAGGAGTTCTACCGCGTCTTCCGCCACAACATGCGCGACCTGGGAACGCCGGTGTACGGGGAGAGGTTATTCCGCGCGATTGTCGAGCAGTTCCCCGATCAGGCGGAGTTCTGCGTGGTGCGGTCGGAGGGCCGGCCGCTGGCGGCGGCGTTGTTGCTGCACGGTCGGGGTGTAACCGAGGTTCCCAGCGCCAGTTCCTTGCGCCGCTACAATCCCCTGTGCGCCAATATGCTACTCTATTGGCACTTGCTGGAGCGTTCGGTCCAGCGTGGGCAATCCGTGTTCGACTTCGGCCGCGCCAGCTTGGACGGCCCCACCTACCGCTTCAAGAAACAGTGGGGTGCGCAGCCGACGACCGCTAGCTGGCAGTATTACCTGCGGTCGGGAACCGCTGCGGACATGCGGGCGGACAACCCAAGGTACCAGGGATTTGTTCGCCTGTGGCGCTGGCTGCCTGTGAGCCTGGCGAGTTGCGTCGGGCCGCTGATCGTCCGCGGCATCCCGTGAGACGGCAAGCGGAAGCATGGGAATTAGCGCGTTGACCGCGAAGGTCGCTGAAGGGATGAGGTAAAGAGGACGGGGAGGTGGCGGGCGTGTTTCGAGTCATTATCCGCAACGCGGTGAGCAACTGGGTGGGGTTCCTGGTGCAGGCCGTCTCGGCCTTCCTGCTCACCCCGTTCGTACTGGCCACGCTCGGCGCTTCGGAGTATGGCGTTTGGACGCTCGTCGTGGGACTGACGGGTTACTACGGTTTGCTGGATCTGGGCTTCCGGGCCGGGCTGACACAGTATATGACCCGGCACTTGGCACGCGGAGACATCCGGCAGGTCAACAGCACGGCCAGTACTGGTGTTCTCGTCCTCGCAGCCTGCGGCGGCCTCATCCTCTTGGCCAGTTTGGTCCTGGCGACGGCGGCACCGCTGCTGTTCCACTTACCCGAGGGAACGGAGCGAGACGTCTGGTGGGCCATCATCATCAACGGCGGTGCCATCGCCCTCCAGTTTCCGCTCTTCCCCTACTCGGCTCTCTTCGCCGCCACGCAGCGCTATGACCTCTCCAACCTAATCGGTGTGCTGACGCGTCTGGTCACTGCTCTGGCGACCTTCCTTTCTCTAAGGGCCGGCCACGGGCTGATCGGCCTGAGCCTCGTTGTCGCGGGGGGCAACCTCCTCGATTACGGCCTGCGCTGGCGGGTGGCTTACTGGATTCTGCCTGAGCTGCGCGTCGCCGTCCGGCTGGCGAACCTGAAGTCGTGCTGGGAGTTCGTGCATTTCGGTCTGTGGAACGTGGTGATCTCTGGCAGTAGCCGGTTGCTGCTCTACTCGGGCGAGATTTTAATCGGCCTGTTCTTGCCGGCTGAGGCGATTGCTCCTTATGCCATCGCCGCCTCCCTGATCAATTACTTCACCAACCTGTTCGTGCCCATCGGGACCGTCTTCTTTCCGGTGGCGACGGAACTCGACGCGCAGAACAAGACCGAAGGCCTACGGAGCGTTTATCTGTTCGGCTCGAAGATGCTGCTCATGCTGGCGCTGCCTTTGGGGCTTCTGTCGGGCTTCTGGGCGGAAGATTTCTTTCGACTCTGGCTCGGCGAGGGGACAAACGGGGCTGTGCCCACGACGGCGGCCAACCTGTTCCGCCTCCTATTAGTTGCGGCGGCGTTGAGTGCGTCGCAGCGTGTGAGTTACCAAGTTCTCCTCGGCATGCGGCGAGTGCGAGCTCTGGCCGTGTTGTTCGGCTGTGAGGCGTTGGCCAGCACGGTTCTAACGATCTGCTTCCTTCCCTGGCTGGGAGTCTACGGAGTGGCCGTGGGATCGCTTCTTCCTGCGGTCGTTTTCCAGGGATATTTATACCCCCATGTAGCCGGCCGTATGCTGACTCTCCCCCACTGGTCCTATGTTCGCGCAGTATGGCTGAAACCTCTCGCGGTAGGAATCTTGCTCGCCTCCATCCTAACGGCTATCCGTTTTTCGCAGCCGGTTTCCTCATGGCTTCACTTGGTGCTTCAAGGTTCCCTCGGCGGTGGAGCGGCTGTACTGCTGATTGCGATATTGGGGCTAAACGCTGACCAGAGAGAGCAATTCCTGGCGCGGCCTCTGACGCGGATGCTGGGCTGGGCGAAATTGTCCTGGGGCCGAGGACTACTTCTTAGCATTAATTCTGAGAGCGGCGAGAAAATAGAACTTCCGCTCGAAGTGACCGGGGGTGCGGAAACCAGTTGCAACGGTTCGGTATCTCAAGGCGGCCGGAAGCCAGTCCATTTTTAACAATCGCGCACTCATGCAAACTTTTGTTATTCCTCCTCCCTTATCGTATCGGGATATTATTCTATGAAATTACCCGTTTTGTTAAAAAAGACAATCCATCGGATTGGGCGAGCTTACGTCCAGCGAATCGTCCGGGGAGAGGCAGAGGAGCAGCCCAAACGATTCAATGAACGCGCTATCGAATATCGCTTCGTCTTTCAGAGCGCGAGCCGCCTATGTCCTCAAAAAGTTCTCGACGTTGGAACAGGCCAGTCCGCTCTTCCGGCCCTGCTCCGTATTTGTGGCATAGTTGTAACTGCCAGCGATAATGTGACTGATTACTGGCCCGAGGGAATGTATAATCGTCACTGGCATGTGGTAGATGATGATATTACGAAAAGTAATTTGCCTGGTGGCTACGACATGGTTACTTGTATTTCGGTTTTGGAACACATTCGAGACCACCGAGCCGCCGTTCAGGAGATGTTCCGCCTCCTAAGTCCCGGCGGGCATTTGCTGCTCACCTGTCCTTACACGGAGAACGAATACGTTGACAATGTCTATGACCTTCTAGATGTCCGCCTTGAGTATCGTAACCTACCCTATGGTTGCCGATCCTACTCACGGCGCGAGTTGGAGGAATGGTTGTCCCTTACAGGAGGGAGCATCGCGGAACAAGAATTCTGGAGGATCGAAACAAGCCGCGTGCATGGGCTGGGCGAGTGGCTCTATCCAGCTGTACAAGTCTCACGAGAAGAGTCCCACCAGCTCACCTGTTTGCTCCTGCATAAGCCGAAAAAATAGGTCTCTCTCGACCCGTCTCCGAAGCGACAGTTGAGACTCTGGGGTGAGATCCTTGACAATCGTAAATTGTATCGGTAAAGAGCTTGGCGAATGGTGGCGTGCATTTCTTCAGGCTATTCCTGGAGAAATTGGCTGTGCCCTTCGCCGACGATTATACGGATTTCGTGCCAATGTAGGGACGCGGGTTCTCAGGAATGTCATAATCTATCACCCCAATAAAGTACGGATGGGGCGCAATGTCCAGATCACGGTCGGCTGCCAACTCAACGGCGGGGGCGGCATTACCATCCAGGATGATGTGATGATTGGTCCAGGGAGCCTCGTCTGGTCCCAGAATCACTGCTATCACAATTCTGATGTTCTCATAACCGAGCAAGGTTATAATCAGAAATCCGTTTTGATAGAGGAAGATGTGTGGATAGCGGCAGGCTGCATTATTCTGCCCGGTGTGCGGCTGGGACGGGGAACTGTAGTTGCCGCAGGTGCCGTGGTCACAAAATCAACCGACCCATATACGGTGGTAGGAGGCATCCCGGCAAGAATTATCGGTCGGCGGCAGAGTGGTCCAATTGTGCCCAGCCGGCCAACGCCTTGACCAAGCCCACGATTGACGCCTCGGCTATCAGCAACCCGATGTCCGCGGCTATCTAAGAGCGTGTTTAAGAAGCCGGTTCTTTCAGTAGATAGCGTGACATCCGATGAATCATAGCAATATAGATCAGCGTCTCACTGGTATCGGGGAGCCGTTCGTAATCTTTGCTGAGTCGGCGATAACGCCCCAACCAGCCGAAGGTCCGCTCCACCACCCAGCGACGAGGCAGAATCACGAATCCCTTCACGCCTACAGGACGCAGCACCGTCTGGAGAAGCCAACCGCAACGCTTCTGCACCCACTGCACCAACGAACCGGCATATCCTCCGTCGGCCCAAATGAGTTGCAGCCGGGGCAGTTGCCGGCGTACCTTCTCCAGAACCAGCTTGGCACCGTCACGATCCTGAATGTTGGCGGGATGAACGACGATGGCCAGAAGCAGTCCCAGGGCGTCCACCAGGATGTGTCGCTTCCGGCCGTTGACTTTTTTTTCCGCATCGTAGCCATGTGGCCCTCCTTGCTCGGTCGTCTTGACCGATTGGCTGTCCAAGATGGCCGCGCTGGGTTGGGCCTCGCGGCCGTCGAGCTGGCGGATGGTAACGACAAGGGAGTCATGGATTTCTTTCCACAGGCCAGCCCGTCGCCAGCGTCGGAAGTACCCGTAGACCGATTGCCAGGGTGGGAAACCATGCGGCAGCATGCGCCACGAACAACCGCTGCGCGTCACGTAGAGGATGCCGTTAACGAGGTCGCGATTATCATATTCTCTGGGCCTGCCGCCGGTTTTGGCGGGTGGGAACAGGTGTTCGATGTTGTCCCATTGCAGTTCGGTCAAATCGCTCGGGTAAGGTTTTCTGTTCATGCCCTTGAGCTAGAAAACTCAGCCAACCGTGTACAGCTGGCTTTTTAAACAGGCTCTAAGCTCGACTGATGCAGTTTACGCGGCGGGTGCGAGGGCTGCAAAGATGATTTCGCGTAGCGACTCCGGGAGTTTTTCCATAGCCATGCCGTCTTGGGCCTGTGAAAAAACTCCTTCCGCCCACAGCCACCGTCGCACCCCCGTCAACGCATCGGAGAACGTCACCCCTTGCTTACCCGGCCAGGAGATCGAACCGGAACGCTTCGATTCGGGCAACGCCGTGTACAGCACGGCCACCACCGTATACAGGCCGAACAAACAGGGGGCCAATCGCAGCACCGTGGCACGACACCAACCCCGCGTCGTCTCCAAACCCAGATAGTCCCGCAACTCCTGGAAGGTCGTCTCGATGTTCCAACGCGACGTGTAGCAGCCGATGATCGCCGCCGCCGTCAACGTAACGTCCGTCGTGAAGAAGTATTCATCGCGGTGCGTGCCGCTCTCATCGTGGACGAACACCCAGCGGAGGGGCACCAAGCCGGCCCCGGCCTTGTACCAGTTCCCGATGCCGCTGGCGTGGGCCACCTGACGGCTGCCGCCACCGTACCAGCCGACCTCCACCGGCAGCAGGGTAGCCGCCGCCGCTGCTTGCCGAGGCTTGGGCAACTTGGCCCCCTTCTGGCGGGGCCGGCCTTTGCCGTGGTAAGGCGGCGGGGGTTCGTGGAGGTTGGCATCGGGATGCAACTTGCTGACCAGCGTCA
>Ga0134126_10012474_pt1 | contig 10738 bp, 6 predicted proteins | sample KB31752_FD_96881 | JGI IMG/M metagenome (GOLD analysis project Ga0134126, IMG submission 96881) | Terrestrial soil microbial communities with excess Nitrogen fertilizer from Kellogg Biological Station, Michigan, USA - KB3-175-2 | ecosystem: Environmental > Terrestrial > Soil > Unclassified ...
CGCGGTGGCGGCGATGCTGCGCGATGCCGGGCTCACGCTGCAGGATTTCGATTATTACGAGATCCACGAGGCGTTCGCGGCGCAGGTGCTCTGCACGCTCGCGGCGTGGCAATCGCCGGAGTTCTGCCGCGACGCATTGGGCCTCGCCGCGCCGCTCGGCGCCATCGACCGCGCCCGCCTCAACGTTAAAGGAGGCAGCGTCGCAATCGGTCATCCATTCGCCGCAACGGGTACGCGGATCGTCGCCACCCTGGCGAAGCTTCTGGCCGGCGATGCCGGCGCCAAGCGAGGCTTGATCTCGGTATGCACCGCGGGTGGGATGGGCGTCACGGCTATCGTCGAGCGCTGAGGCCCGCCGCGCCGCGGGGCTATACTGGAGCGCAGAGAGAGCGCCGGCCGCGGGAGCGGCCGCGAACGAAGAATCAAAGACGTGCGCAAGCACGCATCGAGGGAGGTCGGTCCATGGTGAGAGTGGCGATTAGCGCCGGCTTCGTTCTGGTGGCGCTGCTGGGGTCTCCTGCGCAAGCGGTGGCGCCGCAGGTTCCCGCGGCCGCGTTTGCCGCGCTGCCTGAGGTAAGCGATGTCGAGATGAGCCCCGACGGGCGCTTGCTGGCCTGTCGCGATCAGAGCGGTCCTGACAGCAAAGTCCAGATTTATGATATCGACGCGAAGAGCTATCGGCGGACGCTGGCCATCGATCCGGCGATGACGCTCCGGTCGCTTCTTTGGGCTGACGACACCACGCTCCTCATGAACGTGAGCAAGGTGCAGGTGCTTCCGGCGGAGGAGCGAAAGCGCCGCTATACGTTCTTCCGCACGATGTCAGTCGATGTCGTCACAGGCAACTCCTGCATGCTGTTGAAATCGGGCAGTGGCATGGAATGGGTGACAGGTGACGAGCTGGTCGCCTGGCATACGACGGAGCCCCATTCTGTGATAATGGCCACGATGGTCTACTCGCCGACCGCAGAGCGCGAGGATATGGGGACGCACATCGCCAACTCCCGCGCCGACTCCGGCTGGATCGGCGAGCTCTTCCGGGTCGACACGCGCACCGGTCAGGGCGCGGTGATCGGGGAGGGCGATCAGTACACGGAACAGTGGATAGTGAACGCCGATGGCGCGCCCATTGCGCGCAGCGAATGGCGGCCGGCGAGGAAGCACTATGTCATCGAAGCCAGGCGCGGTGCGCAATGGGACCAGATACTCGAGCGCGACGACGACCAGTTGGTGCTCCAGGGCCTCAGCCCGGACGGCAAATCCGTGATTGCAACCGGGCCCGGCAAGGACGGATGGCTCGGACTCTGGACCATCGCGCTCGATGGCTCGGGCGCCAGGCAGATGCATCAGAAAGCAGCCGCCAACACGGAGAACGCGGACGTGGAGGATGTCATCCGGGACCGCTTCTCCGGCCTGCCGGTAAGCGCTGTGCTGGGCGGCCTCGAACCGACGACCTGGTGGTTGGATGCCGCGGCGCAAATGAGGTATGAGTCCGTGGCCAGAGCGTTCCCGGGCCGGGTCCTGACGGTATACAGCCGCTCCGAGGACGGTACCCGCGTGCTGGCGGAGGTCGAGGACCGCTCACACCCGCCGATCTATTACCTCGTCGATTTCAAGACTCACGGCGCGACCATCGTCGGCGATGCCTATCCGGGGTTGGACAACGTGACGCTCGGCTCCGTCCGCACGATCACTTACCCGGCACGTGACGGAGTCGCGATTCCCGCATATCTGACACTCCCGCCGGGTCTGGCGCCCAAGAACCTGCCCATGGTCGTGCTGCCGCACGGTGGGCCCGAAGCTCGCGACACGGTCGGCTTCGACTGGCTCGCGCAGTTCCTCGCCATGCGCGGTTACGCCGTTCTGCAGCCGCAGTTTCGCGGCTCGACCGGCTTCGGCGATGCGTTCCGTCGCGCCGGTGAGGGGCAGTGGGGTGGGCTGATGCAGAATGATGTGACCGATGGCGTGAAGGCCATGGTCGGTCAGGGTATCGCGGATCCCCACCACATCTGCATCGTCGGCGCCAGCTACGGAGGATACGCGGCGCTCGCCGGCGCGGCATTCACCCCTAAGCTCTACGCGTGTGCCGTCAGCATCAACGGCGTATCCGACCTTCCCATGATGCTCGGCTATGAGAAGGGTCAGTTCGGGTCCGACTCCGATTCGGTAGCCTATTGGCAGCAGGATATCGGTTCTCAGTTCGACAGCAAGGTGGCCAACCACTCACCGGTCAATTCCGCCGCCGATGTCGCAGCGCCGGTGCTGCTGTTGCATTCGACCAACGACACCGTGGTCCCTATCCTGCAGTCGCAGGAGATGGCGAGCGCGCTCGAGCGGTCCGGCAAGCCGGTCTCCGTCGTCGAGCTTCGAGGCGACGATCACTGGCTGTCCAATGCAGCGACTCGCCTCGAAGTGCTGAACGATACGGAGCGCTTCCTGCACCAGTATCTGAAATAACCGGCAGCCGCAGGCGCGAGAGAGATCGATCGAGTGGACGGCAATCCTTTCGAAGAAACTGCGACGCTGCGCTCCGACGTCGGGACGCTGCTCGGAGAAATGTCGCTCTTCAATGGGCTCGATCCCGTGTTGCTGCGCGAGATCGCCGCGGTCGTGGAGTGGCTGTCCCTGCCGGGCGGCGCCAAGCTGTTCTCCGCCGGTGATCCGCCCGATGCGCTCTACATGGTGCTGAGCGGCTGCCTCGGCGCCTTCTCCGCCGATCCCGCGCGGCGGCGTTTCCTGGCGCGCATCGCCGCGGGCGACATGGTGGGCGAAATGGGGCTGATCTCGGGCCGGCCGCGCAGCGCGGATGTCGTCGCGTTGCGTGACACGGAGCTGGCCCGGATCTCGGCGAAGGCCTTCAACGAGGTGCTCCGCGGGCAGCCGGAGGCGATGCTGCGCATCGCGCGTCTCACCGTCGATCGCCTGGCGCAGTCCCAGTCTCCCGCAGCCGCGGCGCGCAGCCGCGGCGCGTGCACTTTCACCGTGCTGCCGCAGAGCGTGGACGTCGATTTCGGCGGCTTCGCGAGCAGGCTGGTCAAAGCGCTGGCGGAGCTCGGGCGCGCCGAGCTCGTCTGGAGCGTGCGCGCCAAGACACACACCAGCCAGTGGTTCAACAGGATCGAGGCCGCCAACGACTACGTCGTCTACGTGGCCGACCCGACGCCGGACCGCTGGACCAAGCTGTGCGTGCGCCAGGCCGACGCGCTGCTGCTGCTCGCGCGCGCGGAGAGCCCCGCGGGAAGCTGGGCGGCCTTGCGCTGGCCGCACGATCACAGCATGGCGCCGCAGCGCTCCGAGCTGATCCTCCTGCACGACAGCACGCTCGAGACCGGCGCCGCCGCGCGCTGGCTGGCCGATTTGCCGGAGGTGCCGCACCACCACGTGCAACACCCCGAGGATTACTCACGCCTCGCGCGAGTGTTGACGGGGCGGGGCGTTGGGCTGGTGCTTTCGGGCGGCGGCGCGCGGGGGTTCGCGCACATCGGAGTCGTCAGGGCGCTGCGCGAGGCCGGCGTGCCGATCGACCTCGTGGGAGGCACCAGCATGGGAGCCATCCTCGGCGCCGGTGTCGCCCTGCGCTGGAGCATCGACGAGCTGAAGGAGCGTTTCCGGCGCGCGTTCGTCGACTCCAGGCCGCTGCGCGACTACACGTTGCCCTTCGTGTCACTCGTTTCCGGCCGCAAGGTGAGCACCCGCCTCTATGAGGCGTTCGGCGATCTCACCATCGAGGACCTGCCGATCGATTTCTTTTGCGTCTCTTCCAACCTCACCACCGGTCAGACGATGGTGCATCGGCGCGGCACGTTGTGGCGCTGGCTGCGCGCCTCGGTGTCGGTTCCCGGTGTCCTGCCGCCCGTGCTGCATCGGGGCGAAGTGCTGGTCGATGGCGCCGCGATGAACAACCTCCCGGTCGACGTGATGCGCGAGCTCGGACGCGGCCCCGTGATCGGCTGCGATGTGGGCGCCGCCGACAGGGCCTTCACGGCCCGCAGCGACGAGATCGACGTGCCGTTGCCCTGGCAGTTGCTGCGTTGGCTCAACGTGCGGCGCCGATGTCCCAGCATCTTCCAGATCCTCTGGCGCGCTGGCATGGTCAACAGCAATGCGGGCACCCTGCTGCACCGGACGCAGTCGGACCTGATCTTCCAGCCGCCGCTCGCCGAGGTCGACATGCTCAACTGGGATGCCTTCGATGGGGCGATCCAGGCAGGTTACGAATATGCGGTCAAAAGGCTGGAAGAGCTGCCGGCGGACTCGCCGGTATTGAAGTGCGCCGAGGCTCTGCGGGCTTGAATCACTGCCGCGCTTGAATCTGCCGGCGTCCGGCTCGCCCGTTGACTCACTCCACGCGCGCCGGCGCGAGCCGCGGCGAGAGCAGGTGGATGACGACGAGCGCGAGCAGATAGGCGCAGCCCGCGTAGGCGAACAGCGGCTTGAAGGTGCCGAGACGGTCCAGCACGAAACCCGCGTACTTGGCGAGCAGCATGCCGCCGATCGCCCCCGCGGTGCCGCCGATGCCGATGAGCGTGGCGACCGCGCGCCGCGGAAAGACATCGGAGGGCAGGGTGAATAGATTGCAGGAGAAGCCCTGGTGGGCCGCGGCCGCGAGGCCGACGATCGCGACGGCTCCCCACAGGCTGTTGACGTAGGCCACGCCGAAGACCGGCAGCACCAACACCGCGCAGAGCAGCATGGCGGATTTGCGCGCGGCGTTGAGCGAGAAGCCCGCGCGCAACAGCCGCGAGGACATCCAGCCGCCGGCGATGCTGCCGATGTCGGAGATGACGTAGATGGCGACGAGCGGCGGACCGAAAGTCTTCAGATCGAGGTGATGGCGTTTGACCAGGAAATCCGGCAGCCAGAAGAGCCACATCCACCAGACCGGATCGGTGAGGAACTTGCCCAGCGCGTAGGCCCAGGTCTCACGGACTGACAGGAGCTTGCGCCACGGGATCGATACCACCGCTGCGTCGGGCGGATCGCTCTCGATGAGCTCGAGCTCCGCGCTGCCGAGGCGCTTGTGCTGCCGCGGCGGGCGGTACACCGCCAGCCAGACGACCAGCCATATCACGGTGAAGCTGCCGGTGATCAGGAAGGCCGCCTGCCAGCCGAGGCTCAGTGTGATGGCGGGGACGATGAGCGGCGTGACGATGGCGCCGATGTTGGTGCCCGCGTTGAAGATTCCCGTCGCGAACGCCCGCTCGCGCTTCGGGAACCATTCGGCGACGGCTTTCAGGCCCGCCGGGAAGTTGCCCGATTCCCCGAGTCCGATGGCGAACCGCGCCACGATGAAATCGGTCAGCGAGCTCGCCCAGGCATGCGCGACGTGCGCCACCGTCCAGATCGCCACCGCGAGCGCATAGCCGACCCGCGCGCCGATGCGGTCGATCAGCTTGCCGAAGACGATATATCCGATGGCATAGGCGAGCTGGAAGGAGAAGACCACGTTGCTGTAGTCGGTCTCCGTCCAGTGGAACTTGTGCGCCAGCATCGGCTGCAGGATGCCGATGATCTGACGGTCGACATAGTTGAGCGCGGTGGCCGCGAAGAGCAGCGCGCAGATGACCCAGCGGAACCGGCCGGCGCGCTCGGCTGCCGCGTCGATCGGCGTCGCTGCCGTCACGTTGCGAGCCTCCGTCCCCTCCCCCCGCCCTTCGGGCCGGCTCTCGCGGTCCAGGATCGTTCCAGACGATTTCGTCATTCCTGCGCGGTCCTGGCCGCGGAGGCGGCCGCTGTCGTGGCGGCGGCCAGAGCGCCGCGGGCGGTGATCACGTCGTAGGCTTCGCCCAGCGCGCCGGTGAATCGGGGCTCTTTGGCCAGGGCGGGCGCAAATACACCGGGAAGGGCGAGGAACCCTGGCAGATCCTGGCTGGCGCGACCCGTCACCTGCCGGCCCAACGCAGCCAGTTGGTCGGCCAGAGGGTCGACGATCGCGATGCCGTCCCGTGCACGTGCGCGGACGAAGTGCATCCACGCAGCGACCGGCACGGTCAGGCGCGCGATGGAACGTCCGGCACGCAGCGCGTCCGCGATCGTTCCCAGGATCCGGATCGGCAGCTTCTGGGAGCCGTCCCAGGCGATCTGCGCCAGCTGGTGGCGCATGGCGGGATTCTCGAAGCGCCGCAGGATGGATTCGCGATAGGCGGCGAGCGCGCCGGGCTGCGGCACGGCCAGGGTCGGCTCGATGTCATCGATCATCAGCCGCTCGATGAAAGCGCGCAGCACCGGTTGCGCCATGGCCTCGGCGACCGTCTCCAGGCCCGACAACAGGCCGAGATAGGCGAGGCTGGAGTGCGCGCCGTTCAATATGCGCAGCTTCGCGCGCTCGTACGCGGTCACGTCGCGGCTCACGGTCACTCCCACCGACGCCCAATCGGGCTGCCCGGCGAAGTCGACTTCCTCCACGACCCACTGCACGAATCGCTCCCGCTGGACGGGCCATGCGTCCTCCAGGCCCGTTGCCCGTGCGACCCGGTCCCGCAGGGCCTGGTCGGTGGCGGGCGTGATGCTGTCGACCATGGTCCGCGGAAAGCGCACCGTGTCCTCGATCCAGTGGGCCAGGCCCGCATCGTGCCGCGCCGCGAAAGCCAACACGGCGCGTCGCAACGTCGGGCCGTTGTCGGACAGGTTGTCGCAGCAGACGACGAGATAGGGCGCGAGCCCGCGCTCGCGCCGCAGCTCGAGGCCGCGCGCCAGCCAGCCGACGAGGCTGCGCGGCGCATCGGGATGACTCAGATCGTGCGCGATGTCGGGATGGCCGAAATCCAGCCTGCCGGCACCGTCGAGGCAGTAGCCCTTTTCCGTCACCGTCATGGTGACCATGGTGGTGTCAGGGTCGCAGAGGCGGCTGCTCACGGCGCCCGGACTCTCGCCGCCGACCAGCAGCTCGCGGATGGCGCCGATGACGCGCAGCGTGGGAGCCGCATCGAGCTCCACCAGCGTGTAGAGGCCGTCCTGCGGCGCCAGCGCATCGCGGAGCGTGGCCGTCTTGAGTGAGACCGCGCAGATGGCGCGTGTCGCATCCCGCTCGAGCAGCCGGTCGAAGTAGTACGCCTGGTGTGCCCGGTGAAACGCTCCCGGCCCGAAGTGCACGATGCCGACGCGCGTCTGCGCGCGGCGATAACCGGGCCGCAGCAGCTGTCGCGATCCACGATCCAATGTGCGCTCCGTGAGGCGCACGGCGCCCTCTGCATGGGCGTCGGACCCCGTGGGCCCGTTTCGACTCAAAGCGTCACTCCAGTCTTCCAGATCGCGAGCTCACGCTCGCCATTGCGCTCGGCACAAGTCACCTGGCCGGAGGCGGTGGCGACGATCAGGTCGAGCAGCGCCCGGCTCCGCTCGTCCATGCCGTCGCCCGTGAGCAGCGTGCCGGCATCGAAATCGATCCAGCGGGGCTTCGCCTGCGCCAGGGCGCTGTTGCTCGAGATCTTGAGGGTCGGCGCCGGAAACCCGAGCGGCGTTCCGCGGCCCGTCGTGAAGAGTAGCAGCGTTGCTCCGGCCGCGGCCAGAGCCGTGCCCGAGATGGCATCGTTCCCCGGCGCCTCGAGCAGCGCCAGGCCCGAGCGGCGCACCCGCTCGCCGTAGCGCAATACCTGCGTCAGCGGCGCTTCGCCCGCCTTCTGCACCGCGCCGAGCGATTTCTCCTCGAGCGTCGTGATGCCGCCGGCCTGGTTGCCGGGCGAGGGATTCTCCGACACCGGTTGCCCGGCCGCCGTGAAGTAGTGTTTGAAATCGTTGACGAGTGTGCCGACGGCGTCGAACACGTTCCGATCGACCGCCCTCGCCATGAGCAATTGCTCGGCCCCGAAGGTCTCGGGGATCTCCGTCAGGATGGGAGTACCGCCCGCGCGGGCGAGCTCCGTGCTGATGCGGCCGACGAGAGGATTCGCGGTGAGGCCGCTGAAGGCGTCGGAGCCGCCGCACTTGAGGCCCAGCACCAGGTCGGAGAGGGGCCGCGGCTCGCGCACGTCGCGGGCCAGCACCTGCGCGAGCTCCTCCAGAGCGCGCACGCCTTCCTCGACCTCGTCGCTGACCGCTTGCGCGTTGAAGCTGCGGACGCGGTCCGGGTCGAAGTCCGCGGTGCCGAGCAGTGCCGAGAGCTGATTGTTCTCGCAGCCGAGGCCGACCACGAGCACGCCGCCGGCATTGGGATGGGTGACCAGCGAGGCGAGCAGCCGCCGGGTGTGTGCGAGATCGTCGCCGAGTTGCGAGCAGCCGAACGGGTGTGTCAGGGCATACACGCCGTCGACCTTGTCGCGCAGCCGCTCCGCGGCGATGTCGGCGATCCGGCGCGCCGTACGTGCAACACAGCCGACGGTGCAGACGATCCAGAGCTCGTTCCGTGTTCCCACGCGTCCGTTGCGGCGCCGGTAGCCGAGAAAAGTGCGTGGCTCGGCGGCGCCGGCCTGCGCGGCAGCCACAGGCGGGGTGTAGGTGTAGTCGGAGTGACCGGTGAGCGTCGTCGTCAGATTGTGCGTATGGACATGCTCGCCCTGCGGGATGTCGCGCGTGGCGCGGCCTATGGGCCAGCCATATTTGCGTACGAGACTGCCGGCGGCGATGGCGGTGGCGGCGATTTTGTGCCCGCGCGGGACGGGTGCCTGCGCGACGATCACCTCGGCAGCGCAGCGGACCGTCTCGCCGGGTTGGAGGTCGCGTAGGGCGACGAGCACGTCATCTTGCGGATGCACCCGCAACGCATCGGGTAGGAGCGGCCCAGCCATCCCCCTATGGTAACCGGTAGCAGAACTTGTGCAAGGCCGCGGGCGGCGATAGGCTTCCGCAAACGCCTCTGCTACAGTCCGCCGCCAAAAGACGGGCAGCCCCGTGAGATTCCCTGCTTGAAGACCTCCAGCCGTCGCGCCAAGGCGAGACGCGATCACACCGACCGAGGCGAGCCGCCGGCCTCGAAACGACCGCGACCGCGCTCGCGGCTCACGATCACCGACATCGCCCGCCTGGCGGGAGTGTCGAAGAAGACCGTCTCGCGGGTCATCAACCAGGCGCCCTATGTCCAGGCGGACACACGCGCGCGCATCGAGGCCATCATTGCCGAGCACGGCTACCAGCCGGATCCGCAGGCACGCGGCCTGGCGTTTCGGCGCTCCTTCCTGGTCGGCATGATCCACGACAACCCCAATCCGCAGTATGTCGAGAACATTCAGCTCGGCATACTCGATGCGCTGGCCGGGCGCGGCTACGAGCTCGTGATCCGGCCCTGTGACCGCCGCAGCCCGGGATTCCTCGACGACATGCGTGGCTTCGTCGAGCGTCTGCGCCTCTTCGGTGTCGTGTTGACACCGTCGGTGTCGGAGGACGACCGGCTCGCCAGGCTGCTCGAGAGCGCCGACTGCCCCTACGTGCGCATCGCCTGCGCCTCGGTCGACAAGCCTGCGCGCATGGTCCTGACGCACGACGCGCGCGGCGCGGCCGCGGCAGCCCGCCGGCTGGCGGAGCTCGGCCATCGCCGCATCGCCTACCTGTCCGGGCCGCCGCTCTTTCGCTCCGCGCACGAGCGGCGCGCGGGATTCATCGCCGGGCTGGCGGAATACGGCCTGGAGCTCGCCCCGGAGCTCGCCGTGCTCGGTGCCTACACGTATGAATCGGGTCTGGCCCGCGGGCGCGAGCTGCTCGCCCGGCCCGACCGTCCGACCGCAGTCTTCGCGGGCAACGACGAGATGGCGACCGGTGTGTACAGCGCGGCGCACGAGCTCGGCATCCGCGTTCCGGACGATCTTTCCGTGATCGGCTTCGACGATGCGCCGATCGCGACCCGGATCTGGCCGGCCATGACCTCGGTGCGTCTGCCGGTGCGGGAGATGGGCCGGACGGCAGCGGAGGGCCTCTTCGCGGCACCCAAGGCGGCCGCCAAGGCGCCCGTGGCGGAATTCACCCCCAGCCTCATCGAGCGCGACTCGACCGCGCCACCGCCCCGCGCCCGGCCGCAGCGATCCTGACCGGACCCGGTCGCCACGGGGTGACACCGGTGGACAAGATGTCGTTGCAGGCTGTGACACCGGTTACCTATAATGGCTCCATGTCGCGACCACTGGCACTGCATCCCGACCGTCTCTTTCCCGCGGATCCCGGAGTCCGCGGCATCGCGCGCGCGCTCCATGCGCACGTGCGTGATCTGCCCATCGTCAGCCCGCACGGCCACACCGATCCAGCCTGGTTCGCGTATGACCAGCCGTTCGGCGATGCCGTGGACCTGCTGCTCGCGCCGGACCACTATCTCTATCGGATGCTCCACAGTCAGGGTGTCGCCCTCGATCCGCTCGGCGTGCGCTCCCGCCGCGGCGCGCCGGTGTACGAGCCGCGCGAGGCCTGGCGTCAATTCGCCGGCCGCTATTCGCTTTTCCGCGGCACACCGTCAGCCCTCTGGCTCGATCAGGTGTTTGCGCAGGTGTTCGGCCTGACGGTGCGCCTGGAGGCGCAGACGGCGGATCTCTATTTCGACGCCATCGGCGCCGCGCTGGCAAGTCCGCCCTTTCGTCCGCGGGCGCTCTTCGACCAATTCAACATCGAGGTGCTGGCGACGACGGAGAGCCCCACCGATCCGCTGACGGCGCACGAGGTGATCCGCAGCAGCGGTTGGCCGGGACGCGTGATCAGCACCTACCGCCCCGACCCGGTCGTCGATCCGGAGCACGAGCTCTTTCGCGAGTCGCTCGCGGAGCTCGGGCGCATGACGGGTCAGGACGTCCATTCCTGGCGCGGTTATCTCGAGGCTCACCGC
>Ga0134126_10012477_pt1 | contig 10737 bp, 6 predicted proteins | sample KB31752_FD_96881 | JGI IMG/M metagenome (GOLD analysis project Ga0134126, IMG submission 96881) | Terrestrial soil microbial communities with excess Nitrogen fertilizer from Kellogg Biological Station, Michigan, USA - KB3-175-2 | ecosystem: Environmental > Terrestrial > Soil > Unclassified ...
ATTCTGTAAACCAGATGGGGTCCAATCTTACAGCGCAGGTTCGTAACATTGCAGAGGTTACAACTGCAGTTGCAAATGGCGACTTGTCAAAAAAGATTACCGTGGATGTTGCCGGGGAGATCTTCGAACTGAAGACGACCATTAATACCATGGTGGATCAGTTAAACTCGTTTGCATCTGAAGTAACCCGTGTGGCGCTTGAAGTGGGTACGGAAGGCAAATTGGGCGGACAGGCGAAAGTAAAAGGAGTTGGCGGAACATGGAAAGACTTGACGGAGTCAGTGAACCAGATGGGCTCTAACCTAACGGCCCAGGTGAGAAACATTGCCGAGGTAACAACGGCTGTTGCAAAAGGTGACCTGTCAAGGAAAATTACAGTGGATGTAAAGGGAGAAATTCTTGAATTAAAAAATACCATCAATACCATGGTGGACCAGCTGAACTCATTTGGTTCCGAGGTATTCCGTGTGGCAAGGGAAGTGGGGAGTGAAGGAAAACTCGGCGGACAAGCTGATGTGCCGGGTGTGGAAGGTCTTTGGAAGGACTTGACTGATTCAGTAAATAAGATGGCATCAAACCTTACCTCACAGGTTAGAAATATTGCAGAGGTTACAACAGCCGTTGCCAATGGTGACCTTTCCCGTAAAATCGAAGTGGATGTAAAAGGGGAAATTCTTGAATTAAAAAATACCATCAACACAATGGTTGAACAGCTCCGTGCGTTTGCATCAGAGGTAACCCGTGTTGCCAGAGAGGTTGGTACTGAAGGCAAATTAGGAGGTCAGGCAAATGTTCCAGGTGTTGCAGGAACCTGGAAAGATCTTACGGACTCCGTAAATCAGATGGCTGGTAACTTAACTGCACAGGTAAGGAATATTGCAGATGTTGCTATCGCAGTTGCGAACGGGGATATGTCCAGGAAAATTACGGTGGATGTTCGTGGAGAAATCCTGCAGCTGAAAGAAACACTAAATACCATGGTGGACCAGTTGCGGGCATTCGCATCTGAAGTAACGCGTGTGGCAAGAGAAGTAGGGACTGATGGGAAATTGGGAGGGGGGGCATTTGTACCGGGAGTTGCAGGAACATGGAAAGATCTTACGGACTCAGTGAACCAGATGACAGGTAATCTTACATCCCAAGTACGCAACATCGCCGAGGTAACAAAAGCGGTCGCATCCGGTGACCTTTCTAAAAAAGTAACGATTGATGTTAAAGGAGAAATATTTGATCTGAAAAATACCATCAATACGATGGTGGATCAGTTAAACTCATTTGCCTACGAGGTTACCCGCGTGGCAAGGGAAGTGGGCACGGAAGGGAAATTAGGTGGCCAGTCAGAAGTGCAGGGCGTTGCTGGAACATGGAAAGATCTTACGGATTCCGTGAATATGATGGCATCTAATCTTACCAACCAGGTTCGCGGAATTGCAAAAGTGGTTACCGCAGTGGCAACCGGAAATCTGAAACAAAAATTGTCGATCGTTTCCCGTGGCGAGGTGGCGCAACTAACAGACACCATAAACGAAATGATCGATACACTGGCAGTATTTGCCGACCAGGTAACTACGGTTGCCCGTGAGGTGGGTGTGGAAGGACGGCTGGGCGGGCAGGCGAGTGTACCCGGTGCATCCGGTATCTGGAAAAATCTTACAGAAAATGTCAACCAGTTAGCGGAGAATTTAACCACGCAGGTACGTGCCATTTCTGAAGTGGCTTCGTCAGTAACAAAGGGAGATCTTACCCAAATGATCAGGGTGGAGGCAAAAGGAGAGGTAGAAGAATTGAAAGATACAATTAATCAGATGATTGTTAATCTTAAACAAACTACTTTAAGAAACCAGGAACAGGACTGGCTTAAATCGAACCTTGCCAAATTCACACAAATGCTGCAGGGTCAAAAAGACCTCAACACCGTAACCCGCCGAATTCTTTCAGAGCTTGCGCAGGTGGTAAATGCACAAAAAGGAATGTTCTATATTTTAGAACAGGATGAAAATATCCAGGATCAAAAATTAAAACTGTTTGCAGCTTATGCGTTTGGCGATGAAGTAAAAACGAGCAAAGAATTTAAGTTGGGAGAAGGATTGGTTGGGCAGTGCGCTATTGAAAAAGAAAGAATTTTATTAACGAACGTACCAAAGAATTATATTAAAATAAACTCGGGCTTAGGAAAAGCTACACCGGTTAACCTGATAGTTCTCCCGGTTTTATTTGAAACACAGATTAAAGCGGTTATCGAACTAGCTTCCTTTGATACATTTAGTGCAACACACCTTGATTTCTTAAGCCAGTTAACAGAAAGTATCGGCATCGTACTCAATACAATTGAAGCAAACTCAAGAACGGAAGGTCTTTTGGAACAATCTCAGTCACTGGCCGAAGAATTAAGAAGAACGAATGAAGAACTGGAAGACAGGGCTCAGCTGATGATCAAGCAAAAAGAAGAAGTGGAAGCCAAGAACAAGGAAGTGGAAGAAGCAAGAAGATCACTGGAAGATAAGGCGGAGCAACTACAGTTAACTTCCAAGTATAAATCAGAATTCCTGGCAAATATGTCGCACGAGTTGCGTACGCCATTAAATTCATTATTGATCCTGGCCCAGCAATTATATGAAAATCATGAGGGTAACCTGAATGAAAAACAAGTACGTTATGCAAAAACAATTCATAGTTGCGGTGATGATCTGATCCAGCTTATCAACGATATTCTTGATCTTTCTAAAATTGAATCCGGTTACATTTCCACTGACTTTGTAAATTTAAGGTTTAGTGCCATTACTGCATTTGTAGAAACAACCTTCAAGCATGTTTCTGAAAGCAAGAATCTTCGTTTCAATATTGAAATAGATGAAAGATTACCGGGTAGCATGGAAACTGACGCACAACGTCTTAACCAGATTTTGAAAAACCTGCTTTCCAATTCTTTCAAATTCACTGAAAAAGGAGAAGTGAGATTAAGAATATATGAAGCCGATCATAACTGGAAGCAAGGGAACGAAAGCCTCGATCGTGCACGCAAAGTTGTTGCCTTTGAAATCAAAGACACCGGTATCGGGATCTCAAAAGACAAGCAGAACATTATTTTTGAGGCTTTCCAGCAGGCAGAAGGCTCTACCAGTCGCAAATACGGAGGTACAGGACTTGGATTATCTATCAGCCGCGGCCTTGCAGAATTATTAGGCGGCACTATAGAGCTTGAAAGCGAAGCCGGGATGGGAAGCACCTTTACCCTGTTTTTGCCCATTGATAATAATCCAGGGGTAGCAAAAAAAGAAAAGCACACAAGCCTTACCGTTAGTGAGTACCAGCTGGAAGAAGCCATTGGAGATATAACCATTCAATCAGTGCCAACAGTGAAGGTTGCTGAAGCGAAAGACCTGAATGTATTGAATGAAATAATCAATGAGATTGGTGACGATAGAAATAATATTCTGAGCTCAGATAAAGTAGTATTGGTGGTTGAAGATGATATCAGGTTTGCTAAGATCATGATTGAAAAGGCACATGAGCTGGATCTGAAGGTAGTGGTTGCGGCTAACTTTGGCAATGTGTTTGAACTCGCCAATAAATTCCCGCCTATTGCTGTAACGTTGGATGTAAAATTGCCGGAGGCGAGCGGTTGGCGAATACTCGATCTCTTTAAAAATGATATTAATTTCAGGCATATCCCCATTCATCTTATTTCGGGTGAAGAAAACCGCTTACTTGCCATGCAGCGTGGAGCAAGAAGCTTTCATTTAAAGCCATTAAAAACAGAGGCGCTTACCGTTCTCTTTGCAGACATTGTGGAGTTCCACAGCCGCAAGCCGAAAAGGTTATTGTTAATAGAAGACAATGAACTGGACTCGTCGCAAGTAGCCAGGATTTTAGATAATGGCGATCTTCTTGCAATTGAAATTATTAATTCTGGAAGAAAAGCGCTGGAACTGATCAAAAACAATTTATATGATTGTTTGATAGTTGATTTTATGCTTCCTGATATCTCGGGTCTTGAATTAGTTACTGAAATCAGTGCTATTAAAGAACTGGAAATGACACCGGTGATCATCTATTCGGCAAAAGATTTTTCCGCAAAAGAAAGAACAAAGCTGAAACAATATGCTAACCGCATTTTACTGAAAGACGTAAACTCCCTTGATCTTTTACTCGAAGAAACCGTGATTCTTTTACACCTTGATCATAAAGATCTTCTTCCCGAGAAAAGAAAAATGATAGAAGACCTTCGTTCGAAGAAAGATGTATTAACCAATAAAAATGTATTGGTGGTAGATGATGATGTTCGTAATCTTTTTGCTCTTACCACTGCATTTGAAAGATTTAACATCAATACCATTACGGCAGAAAGCGGTAGGGAAGCCATGAATATCCTAAGCGAAAATAATGAGATAGATATTGTACTTATGGATATTATGATGCCTGAAATGGACGGCTACGAAACCACGCAAAAAATCAGAAGGGAGCATAAGAACAACTCGCTGCCCATTATTGCAGTAACCGCAAAGGCAATGAAGGGTGACAGGGAAAAATGCCTGGAAGCAGGGGCCTCTGATTATATAACCAAGCCTTTAAAAATTGATCAGCTAATGTCTCTTATGAGAGTGTGGTTGTATAAAAAATAGAAGGAATGCTAAACACAAAAGACGCCGAAAACAAAGATGATATTAAAATTTTAGTGGTAGACGATAGGGAAGATAACCTTTTTTCTATCGAAACCTTATTGGAGAAAGATAATTATACTGTTGTTAAAGCAAACTCCGGCAGAGCCGCTCTCAAAATTTTATTAAAGGAGCATGATTTTTCTCTTATCCTGATGGACGTTCAGATGCCTGATCTTAATGGCTTTGAAACGGCCACTATCATTTATGAACGGGATAAATTAAAAGAAATTCCTGTCATCTTTATTACTGCCCATAACCAGGAAGAAGAATATATTTTCAAAGGCTACCGCATGGGCGGAGTTGATTATATTTATAAGCCGGACAATTCTGAACTATTAAGAGCCAAGGTGAGTGTGTTTGTGGAATTGTACCGCAAAAACCACCAATTGGTAGTACATGAGAAAAAATTACTAACCGCAAATAAATCCTTACAGAAAGAAATTGCGGAACGCAAAATGTCCGAAGAGAAAATAAAGCTTTTAAACAAACAGCTTATTGCCAACAACGCACATCTGCTGGCTATTAATGAAGAGCTTGACCGATTTGCTTATGTTGCCTCCCATGATCTGCAGGAACCACTGAGAAAGATTATGGTTTTCAGTGATAAAATATTATCGAAACAGGACAACCAGGCCGAAGTGGAAAAGTACCTCAAAAAAATAGTAGGGTCATCCCAAAGAATGCAATCGCTTATCAACGACCTGTTACAGTTTTCAAGACAGACGGTACACTCAGATGATTTTGTAGATACTGATCTTAATAAACTGGTTAAAGAAGCCATATTGGAGCTGGAGATAGAAATAGAAAAAACCAATGCCCTTATCAATATTGATGATTTGCCTGTAATATGTGCGATCCCGGCTTTAATGCGACAACTATTTTATAATTTGATAAACAATGCCATCAAATTCAAGAAAAAAGATGCGACACCTGTCATTAATATTTCCGCAGAAAAAATAAAAAATCTCTATAATTCTAATCATTACAGAATCTCCGTTTCAGATAATGGTATTGGATTTGATCCTGCCTTTGCAGATGATATATTTGTAATTTTTAAAAGACTTCACAGCTATCATGAATATGAGGGTTCAGGCGTTGGATTATCCATTTGTAAAAAAATTGTAGATAAGCACAATGGCATTATCAGGGCTATAGGCAAACCCGGCGGAGGCGCCACATTCATAATAGAATTACCGCAAGATCACCTATCGTCCTGACAGGTCATGTTACCTTAACCAACATGGTAACTGCCCTCAGAGAAGAACACCATTTTACAACCGCCCGAAAAACACCAGGTATTAGAAATTGATAATGGATCGGGTGGTAAGGAATACGATCCCGAGTATTTTCTTTACTACCATCTTGGGCAGGAAACTCTCCTCTTCATTAAATTTCTTAAGATAAAATAGATTGGGAGGTGGTAAAATCAGGAGATTTTAGCAAAAGCAACAATGACAATGACCGCACCCGCCGCTACCAGGCTGAGTTTTTGATTCATGAAAAAGTACCCGTGGATTGTATTAAGGCTATTGTTGTTTATAATGAAAGCTGCGCTACATTTGTAAAAAAGAAACTCGCTTCAACCGGCCTGATCATACAAGTTTACATCAAACGTCCATTTTATTTTAACCGATAGTATGATACAATTTCTGAAAGGTAACTTATTAGACTCTAAAGCGAAAGCCCTGGTAAACACCGTGAACACCGTAGGTGTGATGGGTAAAGGAATTGCTTTGCAGTTTAAGGAGGCCTTCCCGGTTAATAATAAAAAATACATAGAAGCATGTAAGGCGGGCTTATTATTTCCGGGTAAATTATTGGCCGTAAAAGACCATAACGCTTTATTAGGTGAAAAGCTTATTATTAATTTCCCTACAAAAAAACACTGGCGTCATCCATCTAAATATGAGTACATAGAAGAGGGATTAAAGGCGTTGGTGACGTTAATAAAAGAGCAACATATTAGCAGCATCGCAATACCGCCGTTAGGATGTGGCAATGGAGGCCTGGATTGGGCCATGGTAAGGCAATGATTACACAACATATTGAACCGTTAGATGTAGACGCCTATGTATATGAACCCAATGCCGGGGTTAAACAAATTTTACAAAATAGAGAACATTCAAAAGTGGTTAAGTTAACTCCTGCAAGGGCGCAGTTGTTGTATCTTTTATTTTATTACGAAAGCCTGGGTGAATACAGCAGTCTTTTTTCAGCGAACAAGCTGGCTTATTTTCTGCAAAGAATGGGAGAAAAAATGCGGTTAACTTTTGTAGCATACCATTATGGTCCATATGTACAGCAAATCGAGCATGTACTGTATGCATTAAATGGAACTTATTTAAAGGGATTCGAGCAGAGAGATGCCAAAGCATTTGAGCCGCTGTTATTAAACTACGAGAAGTTAAGTGAAGTAAAAAGCTATATAGATAAGGAGTTGAATCCAGAACAAAAAACACGATTGAAAAGATTAATAAATTTAATAGATGGCTTTCAATCGGAACTGTCATTGGAGATATTGGCAAGCGTAGACTTCATCCTTGCTCAACACCAGGGCTATACGCAAAAGGAGGTATTGAATGAAATACAAAGATGGAGTGAACGTAAGAGTAAACTTATTAAATAAGAATATATCGACATTGCCTATGCTCATCTTAAATCTTACAGCAATTCATTTGAAGAATAAGCCGCCTTTGCCGGGTATTGATCAACGAAGAAATTCATGTTGGTATCAGGCACCGCAAAAATCCGCAGGCGAAGTTGATTTGTATTTGAATTAATGGCCATCAGGAAGGTATTATTGGTTTATTCAGCAATTTTGCTGATTTGTTCTTTGGTACCACCCTGAAATTGCTTAACTACCCATCCGTTGTGGTTGAGACTACGAATCCCATGGCATCCATCGCTTTTTTTGCTGCTTTTTTTCCGACTGCTTTTGCTTTCCATGAAATAAATTGTCTGAATTAGCGCCTTCAAATTTGTACGAATACCCTATGAGCAAGTAGCGTTGCGTATTCTGCAACAAATGAATAATCTTTTATAAAACTTCCCCGTTATTGTATCGCTTCACGCATAAGCATTCATCATTGCACACGGCGTATGAAGCATGGCATTTTATTTTTTTCATTTTTAATATTAAATCATGGAAATCTTTAAAATAACAGCAAAAATTAATAAGCCTGTTGAAGAAGTATTTCAATATGTTACGGCACCCCGAAATTTTCCAAAGTGGAAGAAAGATGTTTGGATATCCGGGAAACAATTTGGGCAGATGGCACCCGGTTGCAGAATGGTCCAGACTGTGTATCTTCTGACTCCCCGAAAATTTATGATGCATGTAACGGGTTATGAGAAGAACCGTTATTTCAAATTTGAAGCGCTGAAGGGGTACGTTTTACTGCCTGGTTGGTCGTTTCTTTTTGAATTATACGAAGGCGAAACGCTTCTTACTGTTACCTCAGAAATGAATACCTGTGGCGATGAAGTCAAGGGGTTGCTATACCCTTCCGGGTTGTATTGGCATTGGAAGACCTTTTTTAAGTTGCTTTCCAAAGAGCTTTCCCTGGATTACAAAAAAGATGTGGAGATAATAGCTTTTATGGAACTGGGCTTCACCGACCCAATTAACTCTATCGACTAGTCCTGCTGCTGCTCATAAACTGCGTAGGTATAAGGTGTGGCTTGTTAAGGAAAGTATATGTCGATACCGATTTCTAATTCCTTGCCTACCCGGATCAGGTAAAATCCTTCGCGATTGAATAGTGAAATAGCAGCAGAATAACAGGGGTTTAGACACACAGCGCAGCACTTTGAAACGTTGCCGCATAATTGAGGCCCTTCGGAATAACTTGTGATGAAGGAAAAGCTCATTTCGTGCCTTTAGTCATCAATAAGTCATTGCAATGTCAATGGAATGTAAAAACTATAAATACTGCGAAATGACACAGTCTGAGGGTTTACATATTTAACATAAGTTTATATCCTAATTGAAGAAAACAGCTGCCCCACAGCTGCTTGAACAAACTAAAAATTTACCTAATACTACTGCTATGCAGTAGTGCGTCGTTTCTTTGCTATTCACAGCAAAGAGATTCAGCACTAAACACTGCCAGGTCTTCCGATAGCTCTATTTCAGAGATACAGGATCTTCCATCTAAATACTATTCCAAGGTTGATAAAAAGCTTTCTTTAGTTAATGACCAGCTTACAAAGAAGTCATTAAAATATCTTGCAAAATTTCAAAGGCAGGAGCAAAAGCTGCAAAGAAGACTACAACAACGAAATCCTGATCTTGTCGTTACAGATGCCACTCAGAAGTACCAGGAGCTTTCGCAGAAAATAAAAAGCAAAACGGCCAGCCTCAACAAAATTGACGGTGGCACATATAATTCGTACCTCGATAGCCTCGGAACAACCCTTTCATTTTTAAAACAAGTCAATGATTTTAGTGATAAGGTAAAAAGCCCTCTCAGCAGTTTTGATAATCTGCAAAATAAATTGCAACAATCCGAAAAGATTAAAGAATTTATAGCCGAAAGAAGAGCCCAGATAAAAGAGTTGCTATCAAAACGCACATTAATTTTTAATACACAACGTATGAATGAAAATGGGGGGCATTTAAGAACTTTATATTTCACCAAAAAGATAAAGTTATGCCCAATCCATTTTCATTTGACATGAAGTTACAAAAAGGCTGTGGAATTGATTTGCATAAAGACAGTATCAAGTGCTGTTTAATGGGAGTTGGTACGGAAGTTTTAATAAAGGATTATGGTACGATCAGCAGTCAACTAAGATTGTTATGCAGGGAACTCCAAAGTCATGGTATAAAAGATGTGATCATCGAGAGTACCGGGGTGTATTGGATGCCACTACACAAATTGCTGAGCAGGGAGGGCATTCGTGTAGTTATAGTTAATCCGTTGCGGGTAAAACAAATTCCGGGTAAGAAGACCGATACAACAGATGCGGAATGGTTGTGTAAACTTTTAATAAATGATCTTGTAAGTCCGAGTTTTATTCCTGATATCGGTCTAAGACAATTGCGTCAGTTGAGTCGGCAAAGGCATTTGTATGTACAGCAGTTAACGCAGGTTAAAAGCCGAATATTAAAAGTACTGGAAACAGGCAATTTTAAACTCCGCAGTGTGCTATCTAATATCAATACTAAATCTGCCAGAAAGATTGTAGAGGCACTGGCAGATAATAGAACGGACATGTCATACTTACAATCGTTATGTTTTGGCCGGGCTGCTAAAAAAGCGGCTTTGTTACCTGAGGCCCTGGATGGGGTATTGACAGATAAAGAAAGGCAATTATTAAAACTTCATTTAGGTGACTGGAATTATTTAGAAAACAGGATTGGGTTTTTAGAAGGTCAGATGCTGGAAATGATTGTCGACAATTACAGTATTACCTTCGATTTGATACAAAAAGTCCCGGGCATAGGCAAGCAATCATCTTGTATGTTAATTGCAGAGCTTGGCGATAACCTTGAAAGTTTTCCATCAGCAGATCACTTTACCAGTTGGGTTGGGCTAGCGCCAGGAAACCGCCAAAGTGCCAATAAATGGTTTGCGCAGCATACCACTAAAGGAAATAAATATATACGGTCTGTATTGATACAAATAGCCTGGGCAGCAGTACGTATCAAAAATGGTTATTGGCAGGCTCAGTTTCAACATTTGCGAAAAAGATTGCCTGCCAAAAAAGCTATTGTGGCTATTGCACGAAAAGTTGCTAAACTAATCTATCGTGTTATCACCCAGCACTACCAATATGAAGAAAAGGGGGCTGAATATTTTATCAATCAACGAGGCAAATATCATACAATACAATAAGTGGCCGGGTATATTTTGAAGTATATCTTCGTCTCATAAACTGCCCAAATAAAAGATAAGAACAACGTATTGTCGCTATATGCACGAAGGAGAAATTTTTTCAATTTATTTGAGGCAGCAAAAAATCACCGGCATTAATCCAACCCAAATTAAAGAACAGGTTTTTCTAAAGCCTACGCTACTTCATTGCCTAATGGTAGTTGAATCGACATGATTTACAGGAGAAATATACAAAA
>Ga0134126_10012478_pt1 | contig 10736 bp, 11 predicted proteins | sample KB31752_FD_96881 | JGI IMG/M metagenome (GOLD analysis project Ga0134126, IMG submission 96881) | Terrestrial soil microbial communities with excess Nitrogen fertilizer from Kellogg Biological Station, Michigan, USA - KB3-175-2 | ecosystem: Environmental > Terrestrial > Soil > Unclassified ...
ATAGGATGATGATTCATTTCCTCTGCAATAGCAGCCACGTTTGTCATAAAGGCAAAAGCAGCTTTAAAATCTTTAAACAGAAAGTTGCGCTTTAATTGATTATTTTCTTCTATCCACATACCAGTAAAATTATATATTTTATCTCGTTGTTTTTATACAACTAATGTTAAACTATGTTTTAATAAAGCCTCAATTTCTGGTAACGAATTATATAGCTGTTCAAACGAATCAATAATAAAATATTTTTCCTGTAGTATATCTGTTCTAAAATCATTGTTAAAAACAGTTTGCACGTCAAATGGCTGATGAACAACCTTATTGCTTAAACAACATTCGGTTTCACCTTTTGATGAAATAATGCCTGCACCATAAATTTTTAATTGATTATTTTCTTTTATTAATCCAAACTCAATAGTAAACCAGTAAATTTTACCTAATAATTCAATAGCTCTGGGATTATCAATGTACTTCAAAGCAATATCACTTATGCCTTTAAAGAAATTCACATAAGCATCATTACTTAACAAAGGAACGTGTGCAAACACATCATGAAACATATCGGGCTCTTCTAAATAATCTAACTGTTCCATGCTGCGTAACCAACAAGTGGCCGTAAATTTTCGTTGAGATAAAAACTCAAAAAACTCTTTTTGCGGACTAATATTTGGAACTACCTGCAACCCCCATCCGGTTATAGGACTCAGTAGTTTATTTACTTCAACAAAGTCGGGAATTTTATCAGAATTAAATTTTACAACTTCTAAAGCCTTTAAATATTCAGTAGAAACAATTGGACTTAGAATTTCCATTTGCCGATTAAATAGCGTTTTCCAAACTAAAAAATCTTGTTCGGTGTAGTTACTGTAAACTTGTGTTGTTGGCCTTGTTTTCATTTTATTTGTGTTTTGAGGTTAAAAATTAGCTTATAAAAAAAGCCCGTTCTTTCGGAACGGGCTCTGTATATTTCTTTATTATTTACAATACTTTACCATTCCAATGTTGGGCATTAGATAATAGTAATAATAAGTATTGTTTAAATTTTGCATGAAGCAAATATATAAAAATTTAATTAAAAACTCTTTTTTTGGACTTTCTTGTGAATCATAGGAACCTCTATTAAAGCAGCAGAGCCGTACCAAGGGTGCAATTCCATAATAAGAACACCAGCTTTTACAGCGGGGTCTGTATTGGTTAGTGCCTGAGCTTCTTCAATAGTAGTTACGTTAAAAATAAAAATTCCTTCTAACTCAGTTTCATCCATAAATGGGCCAGCGACCACCAACTTACCTTGGTTTGCTAAATCTTTTATGTTTTTTAAGTGAGCTGCTTGTATTTTTTTTGAAGAATCTGCCGATAAGCTTTTATTAGGACCTGTTTTTAAAAAACAAATCACATATTTTCGCATGCCGTAATCATCAGCTTTTAGTTTTTTTGCTAAAGTTGAATCGTAAATTGAGTGAGGCTTACGTGGTGGATATTTTTTTTGTGCGAAAGAAACAAAACCTATCAGTAATAAAATTGCGGTTAAAATTGTTTTCATAAGTTAAACCCTAGTTTTTATAGCAGAAAATTTATTTTTAAGCTTTAGTATTGGTTTTTCAAAATACTCGTAAGATAGGATTGATAAACCTATAGTTGCTAATAATGTTACTATTGCAATTATAAATTTTAAAAAATCGCCTTTGTTATAATCATATCCCATTTTACCCACAATCATGTAGGCAGAATATAGTATAATTGGGTGATATAAATACATGCCATACGTATATTTACCAAGTAAACTAAATACAGAATGGGATTTACCTGTGCTTTTGTCTACACAATATATAACTAAGTATAGGTAAAACACGGAAAATAGATTTCTTGAAAGAAAATTGTAACCAATAGATAAATTTTGCATACAAAGTAAAAATAACGCTAAAAAACAAATCAGATAAAAGCTGCTTGTGTTTAATAAATAACTTGCAGAAATACGATCTTTATAATTAGTATAGAAAAACGCCCCCCAACACCCTATCATTAAATATTTTAAATTCCCAAAAGTGGATACGTAGGCTTGAGCCCCATGTTCCGTAATATAAATAGATGCCTGTATAAATAAAATTACGCAACAAAACACAAGAAGTTTTTTGTTTTTGCCAAAAAGAATAAATAACAAAGGCCAAAACAAATAAAATTGTTCTTCAATAGCAACGCTCCAGGCTATATTTACGTTGGATGGAGTCCCCGCCTGAGCCATATTATTAAGAAATGTTAGATTCATTAATGCATTGCCGGAAAAACTAAAAAAGCCACCAAAATACGGTAATATAAATATCCCTAAAATCATCACCAAATAATATAGCGGCCATATTCTTAACACACGCCTTAAATAAAAGAAAAATAAATTGATACGCCCATTTACCTTTTCTTCACTTATCATTAAGAAAGTGATAAGGAACCCACTAATAACGAAAAAAATATTTACCCCTATTCCTCCAGTTACAGTTAAAGAGTCAATCATCATTTGAATATCGCCGTTTTCACTAACGCCTCTAAATATGTCTGAAAAGGCATGTTGCCAAATAACAAGAAAAAAAGCGAAAAACCTCAATGCATCGAGTTTTTCAAAATACATTACTGATTTCATAATTACGGAGTTTTTAGTATAATCGTATTACAAACCTAATAAAACTTCTTCCGGGTTTTTACCACCAAATAAAATACGTGTTGGGTTCTCTAACATTTCTTTTACTTTCACTAAAAACCCAACACTTTCGCGTCCGTCAATAATGCGGTGATCGTAACTAAGAGCCACATACATCATAGGGCGAATTTCTACTTTTCCGTTTACAGCCATTGGTCTGTCAACCACATTGTGCATTCCTAAAATAGCGCTTTGCGGAGGGTTGATAATAGGTGTGCTCATCATAGAACCAAAAACACCGCCATTAGTAATGGTAAATGTTCCACCTTCCATATCAGGTATCGTTAATTTACCATCTCTGGCTTTTACAGCTAAATCTTTAATGCCGCTTTCAATTTGTGCAAGGCTCATTAACTCTGCATTACGTAATACAGGCACCATTAAACCTTTCGGCGCACTAACAGCAATTCCAATATCACAGTATTTATTGTACACCAGTTCTTCGCCATCAATCATGCCGTTAACTGCTGGGTAGTGGTATAAAGCTTCACATACCGCTTTAGTAAAGAAACTCATAAAGCCAATATTGGTGCCATATACTTCTTTAAACTTATCTTTATATTTTGCACGAATAGCGTAAATACCGCTCATATCAACCTCGTTAAAAGTTGTAAGCATAGCTGTTTCGTTTTTAACAGCAACTAAACGTTTAGCAACTGTTTTACGAAGTGCCGACATTTTTTGACGGTCTTTATCTCTGCCACCTTTCCAAGAGTTTGATAAAACTTCTTGTACATTTGGTAAGCCATTAGAAAGTGCCGCTAAAACATCCTGCTTGGTAATTCGACCATCTTTACCCGAACCGTTTATTTGAGATGATTTAACGCCGTTTTCCGACATTATTTTTGATGCTGCAACACTTGGTGTGCCGCTTGCATAAGTAGTAGATTTTTCTGCTGCAACAGCAACTTCTTTTTTCTCTTCTTTCTTTGCTTCAACTTTAGCCCCTTCTTTTTTAGGAGCAGCAGCCTTAGCTTCAGGTTTAAAGGAGTTATCAATCTTAACAACTACTTGCCCAATTTTTACCGTATCGCCTTCCGCAGCAAGTATCTCAATCTTTCCGCTATCTTCAGCGTTAAGTGTTAAGGTTGCTTTATCAGAATCGATTTCTGCCAAAGCTTCGTCTTTTTCAACTACATCGCCGGTTTTTTTTAACCAACGTGCAATGGTTACTTCTGTAATTGATTCTCCAGGACTTGGTACTTTTAATTCTACAATTGCCATAAATATTTATTTTGTTACTAAAACTTTAGAAAATACTTTACTCATTATTTCTTCAAACTCCGCAGCATGTCTTTTTGAGAAACCGGTTGCAGGAGCAGCCATTTCATTTCTACCAACATAAACTAGGTTTAATGATTTTAATGTATGCGCTACATGTCTCCATGCACCTGCATTTTCAGACTCTTCCTGAATCCATAAATAATCTTTTGCTTTGCTATATTTTTTTAAAACAGCATCAATTTGTTTATCAGGGAAAGGGTATAACTGCTCGATACGAACAAAAGCAATATCGTTTACTCCTTCTTTTTCACGACGCTCAATTAAATCGTAATAAATTTTTCCGCTGCAAAATGCTACACGCTTTACGTTTTTTGCATCAACTGCGGTATCATCTAACACTTCATGGAAACGGTCGTTTGTAAAATCTTTCAGTGTGCTAACGCAAGTTGGGTAACGCAATAGTTTTTTAGGTGTAAAGCAAATTAATGGTTTTCTGAAATCGCGTTTTAACTGACGACGGATAGCATGGAATTGTTGTGCAGGAGTTGTTGCATTAATAATTTGTAAATTATTTTCGGCACCCATTTGCAAGAAACGTTCCATCCGAGCAGATGAATGTTCTGGTCCTTGTCCTTCATAGCCGTGTGGCAATAAAAGCACCAAGCCATTCATCCGGCGCCATTTATACTCGGCGGCAGCTAAATACTGATCAATAATAATTTGAGCTCCGTTAAAAAAGTCGCCAAACTGAGCTTCCCAAATGGTAAGTATATTTGGTGATGCAAATGCATAACCATATTCAAAACCAAGTACAGCGTATTCGCTTAATAAAGAGTTAAAAATACGAAGCTCGCCCTTGGTGTCAAGTTTATTTAAAGGGATATACTCTTCTTCGCTATCTTCTACTTTTACAACGGCGTGGCGGTGTGAGAATGTACCACGCTCAACATCTTGTCCGCTAAAACGCACATGGTGCCCTTCGCTCATTAAAGATGCGTAAGCTAATAGCTCGCCCATTGCCCAATCATAGTTATCACTGGCAATCATGGCTTTTCTATCATCAAATACTTTCTGAATTTTATTAAAGAATTTTTTATCTTTTGGTAACTCAGTAGTGCGCTTAGCGAGGTCTAAAAATAGTTTTTCGCTAATGGCTGTTTCGGGCGATTGCTCAAAATCTTTGGCTGTCGACATTTTCACCCCTTTCCAATTCCCTTCTAAAAAAGAAGTTACCTTAGCTTTTTCTGTTTTTTTAGCTTCATCTAAATTCGCATCTAGTTCGGCTTTAAATTTTTGTTCTATTTCTTTTGCTTCATCAGCTAATGCATTGCCATCAGCTTGTAATTTTTTTACGTAAATGTCTTTTGGATTAGGATGCGCGGCAATTATTTTATACAGCAAAGGTTGTGTAAAGCGAGGTTCGTCGCCTTCGTTATGACCATATTTTCTATAACATAAAATATCAACAAAAACATCACGATGGAAAGTTTGACGGAAATCCATTGCTAACTGAGCAACAAAACAAACCGCTTCTATATCATCTCCGTTTACGTGAAACACAGGCGATAACACAACTTTTGCCACATCGGTACAATAAGTTGAAGAGCGTCCGTCAATAAAATTAGTAGTAAACCCAACTTGGTTATTTACAATAAAATGAACTGTACCGCCGGTTTTGTAACCTTCCAGCAAACTCATTTGTATTACTTCATACACAATGCCTTGACCGGCCATAGCAGCATCACCATGTAGTAAAATAGGACAAACCTTGCTATTATCACCGTTATAAAGATTATCAATTTTTGCACGTGCAATTCCCTCAACAACCGGGTTTACGGTTTCAAGGTGAGAAGGATTAGGGGTTAAGCTTACGTGTACTTTTTTTCCTGTATCACTTATTTGGTCTGATGAATAACCCATGTGATATTTTACATCGCCATCAAACAAACTATCTTCACTTGGTCTTCCTTCAAACTCGGTAAAAACATCTTTATATGTTTTATTCATGATGTTGGTTAACACATTTAAGCGCCCGCGGTGCGGCATACCAATAACATAATCTTGTATTCCTAACTCAATGCCATGCTCCATTAAACTGTTCATGGCTGGGATTAGAGCCTCACCACCTTCTAACGAAAAACGTTTTTGACCTACAAATTTTGTAGCTAAATAATTTTCGAAAACAACGGCTTGAGTAAGTTTGTTTAAAATGCTTTTCTTTTCGGCTTGACTGAACGAAGGAGTGTTTTTACTTTTTTCCATACGTTGCTGTAACCATTTTACAACATCGGGCTCGCGTACAAAAGTGTATTCTACACCGATACTTTGGCAGTATGTTAATTCAAGATGAACAATAATGTCTTTTAGTTTAGCGGGCCCAATGCCAATTTCGTTTCCAGCCTGAAAAATCGTTTCTAAGTCAGCTGAGGACAAACCGAAATTCTCTAAATCTAGATTTGGTTTATACTGTCTGCGCTCTCTAACAGGATTAGTTTTGGTAAATAAATGCCCACGTTGGCGGTAGCCATTTATTAGGTTAATTACTTTAAATTCTTTGCTAACATTTTCGGGGATGGCTCCACCACTCTTTTCACTGTAAGAGGTTTGAGCAAACTCAAAACCTTTAAAAAAATCTTTCCATGATGCATCAACGCTATTAGGGTCTTTTAAATATTGCTGAAAAAGTCCCTCTATTGCATTAACATCACTAGTACCCACGTATGAAAATTTATCCATAATTAAATTGGCTTTAAAAGAAGGCCAAAGGTACTAAATTTTGAAGGAAAATAAGCTACGGTTTAGGGCTTATTTCTTGTTTAAATCCTCTAAAACCTTGGCATAGATTTCCTTTAGTTTTTTAGGGTTTTGGCTGTAGTAAGTAAAGCTGGAATCGAACCTTTGTAAACTAATATTGTAATTTGCCAAAACGTTTATTTTTTTTACTGTATCGTTTGCAATTCCATTGTTTAAGGCAACTTCGGTAATAGTTAAATTAGTAAGAATAAGCTCCATGCTATCCGCATTAATTAAATCGGCAGGGGGGTTAATTTCTTTTTTAAAATAGCAATTAGTCAATAAAAGGCAGCAAAAAATAGATAAGCAATGGTAAATAATGCCTTTTTTAATTGCCATTAAACGTTGGTTTGCGTTTTTCTAAAAATGCTTTTACACCTTCTTTAAAATCGGCAGTACCAAACATTTTTCCAAACTCCTCTATCTCAACATCATAACCATTGTATTTGTTGTTAAAACCTGCATTAATTACTTTAATGGCTGTTTTAACAGCTACTGGTGAGCGGCTGGTAATTTTGGCTGCAATTTCATGACACTTCTTAAGTAATTCTTCAGGAGTTACTACATAATTTACCAAGCCCCATTTGTAAGCGTCTTGTGCGTTAATCATATCGGCTGTAGTAATCATTTCAAATGCTTTGCCTTTACCAACTAGTTGTGCCAAACGCTGTGTTCCACCGTAACCAGGTATAACCCCTAACGATGTTTCAGGTAAACCCATTTTAGCATTATCGCTGGCAACGCGCATGTGGCAAGCCATAGCAAGTTCTAAACCCCCACCTAATGCAAAACCATTAACGGCTGCAATAATGGGTTTAGAGTAGTTTTCGATAAAATTAAACAGTTTAAAATGGCCAGTTGCACTCAGCATTTTACCTTGTTCGATATTGTAATTGGCAAACTCAGCAATATCAGCACCTGCTACAAATGATTTTGTGCCAGAGCCAGTTAAAATAACAGCGCGAATTTCTTTATTGTTTTCTGCTTCAATTAAGGTTTCGTGAAGCTCCTCAATTGTTTTAGCGTTAAGGGCGTTTAATTTATCGGGGCGGTTAACCGTAATAGTTAAAACTTTGTTTTCTAACTCAGTTAAAACATTTTCAAGGGTTGTCATAGTTAGCATGTGATTGTTTTTATGCAACGAATATACAGCAATTAAGATGCCACGATTTATTAGTTATGCAAAGTTTTTTAACACATTTCTATTTTGTTTATGCGGTCCTGATGACGACCACCTTCAAAACTGGCGTTTAAAAAAGCATCTGCACAAGCAAAAGCAACATCATCAGTTATGTATCTAGCAGGTAACGCCATAATATTAGCATTATTGTGTTGCCTTGCCATGCTGGCAATTTCGGGCATCCAACAAAGTGCTGACCGAATGCCACTGTGTTTGTTGGCTGTAATATTTATACCATTCCCGCTTCCACAAAGCAAAATGCCTAGGGTAGTTTTATTGGCTAAAACACTTTCTGCAACTTTGTGCGCGTAATCAGGATAATCTGCACGTTCTTCACTATAACAACCACAATCAACCACTTCGTATTTTTTTTCTGCCAGATATTTTCTGATTTTTTCTTTTAGAGTAAAACCTGCATGGTCGCTGCCAATAAATATTTTCATAATTTTTTGTTTAACTAATTTCAAAATGATCTGCATCTAACCCAACCGGAAATTTTTTTCTAAGCTCGGTTAAAAATGCATAATCTAACTCAACAATTTCAGTACTTTCTTCGTTTTCTTTAGTATGACTAATTATTTGACCTAATGGATTAATAACTACACTATCACCGGTATGATTAAACCCATTTCCATCAATACCAACGCGGTTAACGCCTATAACGTAACATTGGTTTTCAATAGCACGTGCAATTAGTAGTTGTTTCCAAGGATGGTTACGAACTTCTGGCCAATTAGCAACATATATCAGTACATCATAATCTGCTACCAATTCATTATTTTTTTGCTGCCACTTGTTTCTACTCCATACCGGGAAACGCAAATCATAACATACTAAGGGTAAAATTTTCCACCCTTTTATAACAGGAATAATTTTTTCGGTACCCATAATATAATGCTGGTCCTCGGTACCCATTCTAAACAAATGGCGTTTGTTATATTGTAATTGTTTAGTTGGTTCAACCCAATATAAGCGATTGTAGAATTTTTTGTTTTCTTCAACACAAATACTCCCGGTAATGGTACAATTTTTTTCTACGGCTTTTTGTTTCATCCATTGCAAACCTTTACCATTAATGGGTTCAGCATTTTTTGCAGGCTGCATAGTAAAACCTGTGGTAAACATTTCAGGTAAAATAATAATATCTGTCTTTGGGATGGAATTAACCAGCTTATCAAAATTTGATATGTTAGACTCGGTATTTTCCCAAACTAAGGATGTTTGAATAAGTGCAACGGATAGATTTTCCATGATTTAAATATCAAGCAAAGATAGATTTAATGTAAGCATCACAAAAAGATAAAATAGGGTTTTCTGGGATTTTAAATAGAAAGTTTGTAACTTTATCGAAGAAATATGATGATTAATCTGTTATTATGGGCTTTTCGGCAGGAACAGTAACCAAAATAAACGAACATGTAATAGAGGTGTTTTTTAGCAAAGATGCTGAGATAGATGAAAAAATGTCTATCGAACTTTTGGATAAACTATATACTCTTTCTGAAGGACAGCCCCATGCCTTATTGTATAACTTTAATAAGAGAAATGTAATTATACCTGATATTGCTCGAAAACTTTCTGGAAAACGTAATTATAATAATGCTAACCTTATTTCTCGTGCTATGGTTTCGCAAAATATAGTTAGTGGTATAGAATCTGCACACTATATAAACTATGATAAGCCTGATGCAGAAACAAAACTGTTTAATAGCAAAGACAAAGCTCTTGTGTGGTTAAACGAAAAGGTAGAAGCTTTTTTACACGCTTCTTAACTTGTTAATTACAAACAAGCTGTTCGCCCACCATCAACCGGTAAATTTATTCCATTTATATAGGCTGCTGCCGGGCTAGCCAAAAACGCCACAGCATTAGCAATTTCAGCTGCTTCGGCAAAACGTTTCATTGGGATTTCTTTCAACATATCGTTTTTTACTTCGTCGATTGGCTTCTGATTTTTAGTTGAATTGGTTTCTATAATGCCTTGTAAACGCTGTGTGTGTGTAGCGCCCGGCAACACATTGTTTACCGTAATGCCAAATTGCCCAAGCTCGTTAGCTAAAGTTTTTGACCAATTAGCTACTGCAGCACGTATAGTGTTTGACACACCCAAATTATGTAAAGGCTGTTTTACCGAAGTAGAAATAATATTGATAATGCGCCCGTAACCCGAATGTTTCATGCCATCTAAACATGCTTGTGCTAAAATGTGGTTGCAAATTAAGTGGTTATTAAATGCCGAGGTAAATTCTTCGGTTTTAGCTGAATTAATTGGCCCCGCTGGTGGCCCACCCGTGTTATTTACTAAAATATTTACAGCGCCCTGGCGTTGTATATAGTGGTTTACGTTTTTTCTGACTTCTTCAGGATTGCTGAAATCGGCTACTATATATGAATGCTGCTGACCTTTATCTGTATTAAGCTCAGCTTTTGTTTTTTTTAAAGCCTCTTCGTTACGGGCAAGCAAAGTTACATTAGCACCAAGTAAAGCTAATTCAATGGCAACTGCTTTACCAATGCCTTGTGTGCTACCAGATACCAAGGCGCGTTTATTTTTAAAATCTAAATTCATGTGTAAAATTTCGGTAAATGTAGAAAATATGTCGGTTGGTGACGGTAATTTACTTGCCAAAAACTCGCCGAAAAGCCTTGTTAAAAAACCATTGTAATGTATATCTTTGCCGCTTTAATTTTGAAACATGGACAGAAACTCCCTTTTAGGATTGTTACTTATCGGCGGTATTTTAATAGGATGGCTTTATTTAAATAAACCATCCGAAGCAGATATAAAAAAGCAAAAGCAGAGACAAGATTCAATAGCGCAGGTAGATGCAATTGAGCGATCTAAAGCAGAAG
>Ga0134126_10012479_pt1 | contig 10736 bp, 5 predicted proteins | sample KB31752_FD_96881 | JGI IMG/M metagenome (GOLD analysis project Ga0134126, IMG submission 96881) | Terrestrial soil microbial communities with excess Nitrogen fertilizer from Kellogg Biological Station, Michigan, USA - KB3-175-2 | ecosystem: Environmental > Terrestrial > Soil > Unclassified ...
CTTCGATCAGCCGGCCGTCGCCCGGATCGAACACGCCTTCAGACAGGCCCAGGTCCAACAGTTGGGCCTTCATTTCCTCTTCGGTCTGCACGTAGTACGAACGCTTTTTGTTCTTCACGCGGAACAAGGGGGGCTGGGCCACGAAGATGTAGCCGCCCGCGATCAGCGGATACATCTGGCGATAGAAGAACGTCAGCAGCAGCGTGCGGATATGCGAGCCGTCGACGTCGGCGTCGGTCATGATCACGATCTTGTTGTAGCGCCGCTTTTCGAGGTCGATCTCTTCGCCGATGCCGACGCCGATCGCCGAGATCATGCTGCGGACTTCTTCGTTGGCCAGCACCTTGTCTTCGCGGCTTTTGAAGGCGTTGATGATTTTGCCGCGCAAGGGCAAGATGGCTTGGTATTCGCGCAGCCGGCCGTTTTCGGCCGTGCCGCCGGCCGAATCGCCTTCCACCAGGTACAGTTCGCAGCGTTCGACGTCGCGGCTGGTGCAGTCGCGCAGCTTGCCCGGCAGGCCGCCGCCGGAGAGGGCGCCTTTGCGCTCGCGAACCATCTGCCGGGCCTTTTTGGCGGCCTCGCGGGCCTCGGCGGCCAGCACGCCGCGGTTGACCATCAGCTTGGCCGTTTTGGGATTCTCTTCCAGGTAGCGCGAAAGGAAGTCGCCGACCGCCGAAGTGACGATGCCTTCGACCTCGCCGTTGCCGAGCTTGGTCTTGGTTTGGCCCTCGAACTGCGGCTCGGGCACGCGCAGCGAAAGGACGGCGGTCAGCCCTTCGCGAAAATCGTCGCCCGAGGGGACGAGATCTTTGAACAGCCCTTCCTTCTTGCCGTAGTTGTTCAGGCTGCGCGTGAGCGCGGCGCGGAAGCCCGAGACGTGCGTGCCGCCTTCGATCGTGCTGATGTTGTTGACGAAGCTGCAGACGTTTTCCGTGTACTCGCTCGAATACTGCATGGCGACTTCGACGCCGACGCCCTCGTATTCGCCCGCCGTGTAAATCACGTCGGGGTGGGCCGGCTCGGTGGCCCGGTTCAGGTGCTCGACGAAGGCGATGATGCCGCGCTCGTACTGAAACACGTCGCCTTCCTTGGTGCGCTCGTCGTGGAACGCGATCTTCACGCCGCGGTTGAGGAAGGCCAGCTCCTGCAGCCGCTTGTGGAGCGTGTTGTAGTTGAACTTGGTGATCGGAAAGATTTGCGGATCGGCCTTGAAGGTCGTTTTGGTGCCGCGCTTGTCGGTCGTGCCGATGCGGCGGACATCGGTCGTGGGCACGCCGCGTTCGTATTCCTGCTGGTAGACGTGCCCGCCGCGGCGGACCTCGACCTCGCACCATTCGGAGAGAAAATTCACCACGGTCACGCCGACGCCGTGCAAACCGCCCGAGGTTTGGTAGGCGCCCTTCGAGAACTTGCCGCCGAACTTGAGCACGGTCATCACGCCTTGCAGCGTGGAGAAGCCGAGATCGGCGTGTTGTTCGACGGGGATGCCGCGGCCGTCGTCTTCGACCGTCACCGAGCCGTCGGTGTTGATCGTGACCTTCACGTTCTTGGCGTGGCCGGCCATCGATTCGTCGATGGAGTTGTCGACCACTTCGTACACCAAGTGGTGCAGCCCGCGGATGGTCGTATCGCCGATGTACATGCTCGGCCGCTCGCGGACGTGCTCCAAGTCGCTCAGGTGTTCGAGCTGTTCGGCGCCGTAATCGCCTTCGACCTTGCGATATTCGGGCATGTCGGGCGATTGGCCGGCCGCCGCTTGCGGCAAAGGCGGCGACAAGGGCGACTGCGGCGGATGGGCCAGCTTGTCGGCGGCCTGCTTCTCGGCCTTGTCGGCCTTTTCAGGCGGCAAGGGATTCGGAGTGGTTTCTTCGGACATGATCGCTCTTGGGGAAAAGTTCTGAGTTGATTTCAAGACGCCGCGGCGACTAGCGGGAGTGGTCCATCAGCCGAGCAATTGATACCGGTTGAGGAATCTCCTGGGCCGAATGCGTGGCGCGGTTTTTTGATGTTGATCTGTCTCGCCCGTTCTGTCGCCCCTGACGGGGCTAGGTCGGTTTCCCGTCGACGAGCCTCCAGGGGCTTGCGCCCCTGGCTACAGTCTTTCGCCGCTACGCGGCTAAATGCGAGTATTGGAGATGGCGGTCGATCGCGGCGGCAGTCCCGTAGGGACGACAAACTGTAGCCAGGGGCGCAAGCCCCTGGAATCGCGCACCTCGACCGACCGATCAGCCCCGTCAGGGGCGAAAGACAGGAACAGCGCGACAAAACAAAACGACCGGCCCAGGCGGTTTTTCGTCCCGCCTCGCCTACGTTTTGTTTTGGTATTGATAAACGGCTCATTGGAGCTAACTGCGCTGGACGAATCATTCGATCGGCCCGACTCGGAACTTCAGATTGCCGATGCGTTCTTGCGGCAACAGGCGGCCGAGTTGGGTGAGGATGGATGGTTTTTGAAACGTAAGCTCTTGCAGCAGCACCGAATTGGCGACGATCACCTCCAGCGCCCCGCGGCGGACGCCGCCGACGCGAGTGTGGTTGGCGATCAGTTCTCCGGCGGCCTCGCGCCAGGCCGCGGAGTAATCGGCCGACGCTTGTTGGCGGGCATAGCCGCGCCGCGCCATCAGTTCGGCCAGCACGTCGGCCATCGCCTTGGGGCGGCCCGGTTTTTTGTTCGGATGGGGCGTCATCGCTCGTTGGCCATGGGATCACGGGCGGCCGAGGGCGGCCGCGCAACGTTTGACTGGGTCACGTTTGACTGGGTCACGAATCGTTCAAACATCGCGACGGTCGCGGGCCAACGGCATGATCACGTAGCCGTAGCCGTCGTCCGTCAGACCGACCGCGGCGCTCTCCGAGTCCTTGATTTCCAGGGTGAAGGTCTTTTCGGGATCGAGCACCTTCAGAAAGTCGTTGACGTAACGCGGATCGAGCGTGATCGCGATCGAGGCGCCGTCGTAGGCGATCGGCAATTCGACGCGCGATTGTCCCATCTCGGCCGCGCGGCCCGACAAGACCACCTTGCCGTCGCCGAAGATGAAATCGACGCCGCGGCTCTCCTCGTTGGTGACGATCGCCGCCTGGCGGACGGCCGAGTGCAGCGGGCCGACGACCAGTTCGATCTTGACCGCGTCCGAACGCCGGGGGAAAACGTCTCGCCACTTGGGAAACCGGCCTTCGACCAACCGCGAGTAGATTGTCACGCGCGGGCTTTTGATCAGCACGTCGTTGGAGCGGGTCGCCACTTGCACTTCGGCGTCGCCGTCGGACAAGGCCCGCTCGATGAAGTGCATGGCCTTGGTCGGCACGATGGTCATGGTGTCGCCCGTTTGGTGGCCGCCTACCGCCTTGCCCGGCCCTTCCATCATCGCCAGGCGCCGGCCGTCGGTGCCGACGGCGGTGATCTTGTCGTCGTTCATCTCCAACAGCACGCCGCCGAGCGCGTAGCGGCTGCTTTCGGTGTCGGTGGCGAAGACCGTGCGGCGGATCAACTCTTTGAGCAGCCGCGCGGGGAGCGAATGGTACTTGGCCTCGTTGAATTCCGCGATCGCCGGAAACTCGTCGGGATTCGCGGCCGGCAGCTTGAATTCGCTGCGATCGCCGCGCACCAGCGTGCCTTGGCCGTCGCTCTCGATGCGAAGCTGGGCGTCGGACGATTCGCGCAGGATCGAGCCGAAGCGGTCGATCGGCAGGATCGCGCTGCCCGGGGCTTCCACTTGCACGTCGGCCAGCGTCACGCGGACGCCGACTTCGAGATCGGTGGCCATCAGCGTGCCGTGGCCTTCGGCGCCTTGTCCGCCGACCTCGAACTTGACGTTGCGCAGGATCGGCTTGGGGCTGCGCGCCGGGGCGACGACGCTGGCGATTTGAAACGCGGCGAAGAGTTTTTCGCGGTCACAGAGGACTTTCATCGTGGGTCTTTCATGGCTGGTCGTTCTCGCCGGCATCTTCGTTCTGTTAATAGAATTTCTTTTAGTAGCAGCAGTAATGGGCGGCGCAGAATTGTTCGTTGAGATGCAACGGCGTGGTTCAAGAGGCTATAGTGCAGGCGCTTGCGGAGATGTTCGGGCTGGGGAAAAGGTGTTGCTCCGGCGTTCGTGGCGTGTCGTTCGATTGTCGCCGCCGGCGGGCTTCGAAAGGCCGCTTCGGATCGCTGTCGGTAGGCGGCTTGGCGCCTTCGGCGAATAACAATTTGTCGACACGTTTTCCCCCATCGCCAGAACGGGCAAATGAATTTCGAAGTTCACGGCCGGTCACCCGGCGGCCAATCCGCGGCGCAGCTCGAACACGGCGAGCTGCGTGCCCGGATCGCTCTGGATCAAGCTTTCGGTTTTGCGGCAGCCGTGCAAGACCGTGGTATGGTCGCGTCCGCCGAAGAATTCGCCAATCTGTTTCAGACTCTTGCCGGTCATCTGCCGGGCCAGATACATGGCCACGTCGCGAGCGACCACCACCGCACGGCACCGCGAGGAGCTTTTCAGCTCGACGACTTTCAACGCGAAGTAGCGGGCCGTTTGCGAAGCGATGCCTTGCAGGCTGGGCTGCTTGGGCGTTTCGCGCGAGGCCAAGTATTGCTCGACGACCGCTTCGCCGATGGTCGCGGCCGGCAGCGAGCGGGCGAACAGTTCCAATTGGGCCAGCGCGCCGGCCAATTCGGGCGCCGTCGCCGTCAGGGCTTGGGCCAGCCGTCGCATCGCCCGTTCGTCGAGGGCGAGTCGCCGGGCCGCGGCCAACTGACGCACGATCTCTTGCCGCGCCGCTTCGCCCGGCGCCGCCAGTGGCACGCAGAGGCCGCCCGACAACCGGCTTTGCAAGCCGGGAACAAGCGTCGTCATTTCCGCCGGCGCCACGCGCGAAGTGACGAGGACGGTCGCATGGCGGTCGGCCAGCGCATCGAGCGCGTGCAGCAACTCGCCTTGAACGAGCGGCTTGGCGGCGATTTGGCCCAGGTCTTCCAAGATCAGCAGTTCGGCGCCGCGCAGTCGAACCCGCCAAGCGTCGATCGCGTGCTCCTCGAGCGCTTCGACGTACTGTTCAGCAAGCTCGGCGGCCGAAAGGCAGACGACGCGGGCATGTTTGCGGCGCCGCAGCCATTGCTTGGCCAGATCTTGCGCCAGGTGCGACTTGCCGCTGCCCGGCAGCCCGTACAAAACGAGCGGGCTGTAGGCGGCGCCGGCGCGCTTTCGTCGAGTTGGCTTTCGTCGAGTTGTTTGTCTGGGGGCGCTTCGCGCTTGCGATCGGCCGCGGCGTGCTTGAGACCCTGTTCGAGCAGGAGACCCTGTTCCAGCAGGCGCTCGATGGCCGTCAGAGGGAGGCGGTTTTCCGGTCCGAAGACAAACTGGCGCACGGTCGCGACACGATCTTGGTCTCGACTGAAACCAACCTCGGCCGCAACGCCAGATCCCGAAGAGAGGATGCTCAAGACGCCATTCACCAAATTCGGGTCCGTCCAAACTGTTGCCTGGACCGCCGCACCGCAACAGCAAAAAAAAGAACCTGCGACGATGCGGTGGATTATAGCGAATTATTTCCCCGATTGCGACCCAAGGCGGCCGTTTTTCGACGCGAATTCTTGGATCGCAAATCCTTGTATATTTCCAAGATACGGCGAGCCGCCTGTTGTACCTCGGCGGCCGTCGCGTCGCGTCCCAAGGAGAACCGCAAACAGCTCTCGGCCAGCCCCTTTTCGAGGCCCATGGCGAGCAGCGTTGGCGAGGCCTCGCTGGAGCCGCTGGCGCAGGCCGAACCGGTGGAACAGCACACGCCGGCCAGGTCCAAAGCCATCATCAAGGCCTGCCCGTCGACCTCCGGGAAGGCGACGTTCGAGGTCTGCGGCAGGCGTTCGGCGGCGGCCCCGTTGATCGAAAGCTCGGGGCATTCTTCCAGCAGCAGGCCCTCGAACTGATCTCGCAGCATCGACGCCATTTGGCGCGTCGCTTCAAGATCGCGCGTACATGCGGCCAAGGCCGCGTGCATGCCGACGGCCAAGGCGACGCTTTCGGTGCCCGGCCTCAAGCCTGCCTGTTGAAATCCGCCGAACATCTGCGGCCGCAGTTCGACGCCCTCGCGAAGCACCACGGCCCCAATGCCGACCGGGCCGTGAAACTTGTGCGCGGCGACCGTCATCAGATCGACCCCCAAGCCGCGAAAATCGACGAAGAGCTTGCCGACGACCTGCGACGCGTCGGTGTGCAGAGCGACGCCCGCGGCGGCGCAACGCTCTGCCAAGCGTGCGACGGGCTGCAATACGCCGGTTTCGTTGTTGCCGAGCATCACGGAAACGAACCGCGTTTCCGCGTGCAGCAGGCTTTCCAATGCCTCGGGATCGACCCAGCCGGCGGGCGAAACGCCCAAGCAATCGATGCGCCAGCCGCGCTGCCGGAGCAGTTCCGCCGCGCCGACGACCGAGGGATGCTCGATGGCCGAGATGATGGCATGACCCGGAGCATCGCCCGCCAGACCGAGCAGGGCCAGATGGTTGGCCTCGGTGCCGCCGCTGGTGAAAACGACGCGGTCGGCGTGAAACTGGTCGATTCGGGCGCCCAACAGCCGGCCGATCCCCTCGCGCGCGTCTTCCAGGACTTGCCGGGCGCGGCGGCCGGCGGCATGTTGGCTGGCCGGGTTGCCCCGGATTTCGGCCTGGCAGCGGGCCATGGCCTCGGCGGCTTCGGGCGCCAGCGGGGTCGTGGCGTTGTGGTCGAGATAAATATAGTCCATCGCCCCCGATTATAGCTCGACGGCTACCGGGTGGGTGGAGCAGGGTTCGCCTGAGGCGGTAAGTTCGCGAGATCTTTACTCAACTTGAGAATCGCGAGGACCGTGCCACGGTCGGACGCTTCCGCTACGGGATCTTTACCCCGCTCCATTTGCGCGCTGCGCAGCGTTTGCAGACGAGGCGCGTTCCCTGCCTTCGCCTCGCTGGCCAGATAGAGCACGCACGTAACCGTCTTGTCTGAAAGGGCGGCGTCGAGATCGGCTTGGGAGAAAGTAAGCGGCAACTCTACGTCGGCCAGCAAGCCCGCTTTCGCCGGCTGCGCGGGCGGAAGCGTCAGCAGGGCATAGACCGGATCTTTTTCGGCGGCGGGCAGTCCGCCCAGCTTGAAGCGCATGGCACTGCCGGCAGCCAAGGCGAAATAAGCAGGCATCGGAAGCGGCTGGCCCGCATACCTTCCTGGCGCCAGAGACTCAAGACTTAATGTTAGACCCTTAGGGCCGCGCAGGCAGATTAGGATCAGTCCGTCGCGGGGCAGCGAAGGGAATCGTGGCGGCAGGCGCTTGCTGAGGAACAGCGTGGCGACGACGGCGCCGCGGCGCGAGGCCGCCGCGATGGGGTCGGCTTTCGGATCGGGTTCGGCGCTGGTCAGCACTTCCAATTCCGGCTTCGCGGCCGGTTCGCCCTCGCCGGGGCGCAGCACGAGAATCTTCGTCACGTCCGTGCCCGAGAGGGCTGCGTCGAGATCGGCTTGGGTCAGCGTCATCGACGGGTTCGCGGCGCGAAGGATCGCGATCTGTTGGGGCGATAACCGTTTCGCTTCCAACCGAGCATAGAGCGCCGCGTTCGCGCCGCCTGGAATGCTGGTGAGCTTGAAACGCCCCCGCACTTCATCGAGCATCGGCATGCGAATCGGGAAGGGATCAAATTCAGGCGAGAATTCCTCCGGGGCGGCAGTCTCAAGAGCGAGCTTCAGGCCGTTTGGCCCGCGCAGCTCGATTTGATAAGAGGCGGCGAGTTGCGCCTCCGTCAACCCGACACCAATGGCGTCCTCGCCGATTTCTTGTCCGCCCGTTTGCAGGTCTTCCGCTTTGGACGGATCGTCCTTGGCCTCCAGGGCCTGCCGCCGGATGCGCGCGGCTTCGATTGACTTGGGATCCAACCGCAAGGCGTCGCCGGCGTCCTCGATCGCTTTGTCGAATTGCTTCATCCCATACCAGCAGTTCGCCCGCCTGCACCAATAGTCTGCCTGCTTGGGTCCAAGCCGAATCGCCTCGTTGCAATCTGCGAGGGCCTGCTTCCAATTCTTTCGCAGCAGCCGAAAATAAGACCGCAGATGGTACGCGTCGGCCACACGCTTCCCGTGCTGAATGACTTGGTCGACGTCGGCCAAGGCCAGGTCGAGTTTGCCTTGAATGAACAATTCGTACGCGCGAAGAAAGCGGATCTCCTCATCGTGCGGGGCGATCCGCAGCGCCGCGGCGAAATCTTCCAGCGCCGCATCGCGTTGGCCCGCCGCCGAATGGGCCATCGCCATCTGGTAATACGCCATCAGATTCTTGGGCTCGATCGCCAAGGCGGCCCGGCAATCCTCAAGCGCCTGCTCCAGGTTTCCGCTCCGACTCCACTCAAAAGACCTTCGCAATAGGCACGACGCGTCCTTCGGGTTGATCCGCAAAGCGGCGGTCAGGTCGTCGATGGCCAGTCGATATTCCTGTTGCGAACTGCGGAGATCGGCTCGCTGAGCGTAAGCGTCGGCGTTTTTCGGATCGATTTCGATGGCCGCGTCGAGATCCGTCAGCGCCTTGGCGGGTTCGTCCTTCTTTCGCCAAACATCGGCCCGCTGCACCAGAGCATCGGCGTACCGCGGCTCGATTTCGAGCGCCGCATCGAAATCCGCAAGCGCCGCGTCGAGGTCCGTGTCTTCGCGCAACCAGCCTCGTTGCACGTAGGCGTCGGCGTTTTTCGGATCGATTCCGATGGCCGCGGCGAGATCCGCCAGCGACTTGCCGGGTTCGTTCTTCTTGCGCCAAACCTCGGCCCGCCCCAGCAAGGCGCGGACAAATCGCGGGTTGATTTCGAGCGCGGCGTCGAAATCCGCAAGCGCGGCGTCGAGGTCCGTATCTTTGCGCAACCAGCCTCGTTGAGCATAGGCGTTGGCGTCTTTCGGGCGGAGGCGCAAATACTGGGTGGTGTCGATAATGGCGCTGGCCGCGTCGCCTTTACTCCACCAGACTTCGGCCCGTCGAGCGTAAATGTCGGCGTCATCGGCTTTGAGCGAAATCGCCTGCGTGAAGTCGATGATCGCCGCGTCAGATTGGCCTTTGAGACGATGGACGATCCCGCGATAGGCGAACGCGACGGGGTCCGTCGCATCGAGGCGGATCGAGTCGTCCAGATCGCCTAGCGCGGCGTCCAATTCCTTTTTTTGCATGCGCACGATGCCGCGGATGGCGATGGCCTGCGCCTGTTTCGGGTTCGCCCGCAGCGCCTCCTCGGCGTCAAGTAAGGCTTTGTCGAAATCCTGCCGTTGCAAATGGATCTTCGCCCGCTGTGTGAGCGAGTACGCATCGAGCGGATTGAGTTGTACGGCCTCGGTGAAGTCGGCGAACGCTTTGCCGAAGTCGCCTTTGCGTCCCCAGCAACCGCCGCGCGCCGACCGCAACGAGGAGATCCTGGGAAGCGACTCGATGGCCAGATCAAGGTCGCTGATCGCCTGATCGTATTCGCCGGCCATCGCCCTCAAACGACCGCGGACTTCCAACGCGAATGGATCGCGCGGATCGATTTCGATCGCGCGGTCGCAGGCCGCCAACTCGTCCTCCGTGCGCTGTTGCGCCGCGGCGATTCTCGATTTTGCGAAATAGGCCCTGGCGTTGCGCGGCTCCAGCCGCAGCGCCTCGCTGACGTCGGCCTGGGCTTTGTCGAAGTCTTTCTTTTCCAACCAGGCGCGCGATCGGCCGATGTAGGCGAAGGCGCTTTCGCTTCGCGCAAGCTCGGCAGTATAGTATTCGATCGCCTGGTCGTCGCGCACCACGTCGGCCGCGCGCACCCAGCCCAAGTCGACTTCGAGCCAGTCCCCCTCGGTTCGCTTCACGACGAGCCAAATGCCCTCAGTCGAAACAGTAACAGCCGGGGCCTGCTCTTCGGGCCGCTCGCGCGGGAAAACGTGCGGCGACGCGGCCAGCACTCGCCGGCCGCGCCACTCATTGGCGGGCTTCGGCGAATCTGGGTCGGTGGCCCACGCGGGGCCGTGCAAGAGCGATCCCGCGGCAACCAGCAGACCCACGAGACGGATGCTCATGACATGTGTCTCCCCGCGGTTTCGTGCTGGCGCCAGTTTATGGCTATCGGCCAGGCCGCGGCAAGACCAGTGCGAACTTGCCATTGCTCGCGGGCGCCGGGCGCCTGTATGATCCCCAGCCCTTCGCACCCAAGGGGCAGCCGGCAGGGAAGCCGCGATTTCGAAACCATGCGCGCGGAGCATGACGCAGGAAAACATGCAGGGAAGCGGACCGGAGGCGCAGTCGTCGTCGATGGTGGCGCTGCGCACGTTCGTGATGATCGTGTTTCTAGTCGCGGTGCCGCTGATCGCCGTCTTGGGGACGGGCCTGCCCGGTTCGCTGCGCACGGCGATGCAAGGTGGCGCCGCGGAGTCGGCCGCGGAGCATTCGGGGCCGCGACCAAGCGAGTCTTTGGCGGCGCCGCCCGAGTTGGCGGCGGCCCCGCCGGCGAGCGATGATCGCGCAAGTCATGTGGCCCGCGTGACGGGAGTCGAGAGCCAGGCGTCCCCGAACGAGGTCGAGAATCCGGCAGGTGCGCCGCAGCCGCTTGGCGGCAGCGAGCGGCTTCCGGCATTCCCAACCGCGACGGTTGAACCGTTTCCAGAGCGATCGCCCCGGGCCTCGATCACCGCGGTGCGGACGGAGCCGCCTGCTCCGCGAGCGCGGATCACGGAAGTGCGGACCTTGCCGGACGCTCCCGAGGCGGCTTCGGCGCCGCTCGCGACGGCGCCGTTTTGGGCCCC
>Ga0134126_10012480_pt1 | contig 10736 bp, 8 predicted proteins | sample KB31752_FD_96881 | JGI IMG/M metagenome (GOLD analysis project Ga0134126, IMG submission 96881) | Terrestrial soil microbial communities with excess Nitrogen fertilizer from Kellogg Biological Station, Michigan, USA - KB3-175-2 | ecosystem: Environmental > Terrestrial > Soil > Unclassified ...
CGCGACGGAATGGCGGCGTGTCCCCGATCGCGATACCAGCCGATCGTCGCGAGCTCCGCCGATCGCCCGCACGCGTCGATGCCGATTGGTGCCTCGCCGGGGCGACTGATCAGCCAGAAACCGTCGCCGCCGATGCTGTTCATGTGCGGATAGACGACGGCAATCGTCGCCGCCGCCGCGACCATCGCTTCGACCGCATTGCCGCCGTCGCGCAGCACGGCGGTACCGGCCTGCGCGGCGAGGTGGTGAGGCGCGGTGAGCATCCCGCGCGGCGACGAGAGCATCCTCAGCATGGCTATCCGGCGTTATAACGCTTCGCGAACGCCGTGACGGCCTTGACGAAGCAATCCATCGGCGTTCGTACGATACCCGCTCCGATCTGGCCGACGCCGGCCTTCCGGTGCGCGATACCGGTGGTCACCGCCGGACGGATGCCGTTGTCGACGACCTTGCGGATGTCGATCCCGCAGGGCGCCCCCGCAAAGTCGAGGTTCGGCAGCGAGAGCGCCGGATTGCGTGCGACGGTAATTTCGTACATCTCGCGCGAGTATCCGATCGCCTCGGTGACCGTGCCTCCGACGAGCTGGACCAGCGCAGGGGACGCGGCGAGCGAGAAGCCGCCGAAGCCGGCCGTCTCGCAGATCGCGCTGTCGCCGAGATCGGGATTCGCGTCGGCCTGCGTGTGCCCGGGAAAGAACAGGCCGATCGGCATGTCGGACGGTGCCTCGAACCATTCACCCCCCAGGCCGCTGACGCGGATCGCCGTCGTCACGCCGTTGCGCGCGATCGCCGTGACGATGCCGCAGGTGTCGATCCCCGCCGCCGCATCCATCGTCGCCTTCGACGAGGCCATCGACAGATTGAGGAAGAATTGCGAATTGCCGGCGATGTAGCCGAGCGTCTCGCGCACCGCCTTCCGATCGACCTCGGTCCCGGCGAGCGGCTCGGCAATCGCGGCGAGGAACTGCAGCGTCGCCGCGGCATTGCGGCTGTGCACCTCGTCACCCATCAGCAGGGCCTGCGCCTGGATCGCCTTCAGGTCGATGCCGCCGGTCGCGCGCACCGCGGCCCGCAGCGTCGGTGCGAGGACGGTCTCGATCCAGCGCAGGCGGGCGATCACGTCGGGCCCGTTGGCGCCGAAGCGCAGTACGCGGCCGATGCCCTCGCTCATGTTGCTGTAGGCGACATTGCCCTGCGCGTCGTTGCGCACGACGAACACCGGCATCGACGGCGAGATGATGCCGGCCATCGGCCCGACGGCGTGAAAGTCGTGGCACTGGGCGAAGCGGATCGCGCCGCGCGAAAGCAGCGCCTGCGCCGCTTCCGGCGTGTCGGCCCATCCCTCGTAGAGCACCGCGCCGATCATCGCGCCCTGCATCGGGCCGCACATGCCTTCCCACGCGATCGGCGCGCCGGCGTGCAGCAACGTCTTCCCCATCTCTGGCCACACGTCGCGGGCATGAAGCGCCACGTCGACAAGCATCGGCTGGGCAGCGAGGACCCGCTCGACCGCCGTCGCGTTCGCCCGGTCGATGCGCGACCCAAGACACGCAGGATCATCGTCATCGCCGGCGAGCTGCGCGAGCGTCCAGGCGAGAGCGGCGTCGCCGTCGCCTGGCGGCTGCCACGCGAGCTGGAGCGCTTTCCCCCCGGTCTCGCGGACGCTACGCGTAAAGGTTTCGACGCCGACGTTGATGACCGACAGCGCGGTCTGATCCAGCAGCGCAGCGCTCATGCCGTTCCTCTTCCTTCGTAATGGAGTGATCTCATGCGACGAGCCTCGTTCCCGCGCCCCCCTGCAGCGCATCGCAGACGCGGTCGAGCGAGGTGATGATCACTTCGCTGCCGCCGCCGTCCAGGTATTGCAGCGCCGCGTCGATCTTCGGCCCCATGCTACCCGGGGGAAACTGCCCGTCGGCCATGTGCCTCCGCGCTTCGCTCGCCGTCATCCGGTCGATCGCGCGCTGCGTCGGCTTGCCGAAGTCGAGCGCGACCCGATCAACTCCGGTCAGCATGACCAGCGTCTGGGCGCCGAGGTGTGCTGCGAGCATCGCGCTCGTCAGGTCCTTGTCGATCACCGCCGAGACGCCGTAGAAGTCGCCATTGGCGTCGCGCGCGACCGGGATGCCGCCGCCGCCGACGGCGATCGGAATCACGTTCGCCGCGAGCAGAGCCTCGACTGCCGGCAGTTCCAGGATGCGCAGCGGTCGCGGCGAGGGCACGACGCGCCGGTACCCCCGGCCCGAGTCCTCGACGAAGCGCCAGTCCTGCTCGCGGGCGAGTCGCTCGGCGTCCTCAGCGGTGAAGAATCGTCCGACCGGCTTGGTCGGGTGGGTGAAGCCGGGATCGTCGGCGCTGACTTCGACCTGGGTGATGATCGCGCCGACCGACATCTGCACCCCCTGATCGTGGAGGACGTTGACGAGCGTCTGCTGCAGCATGTACCCCATGCCGCCCTGCGAATGCGCGACGCAGATGTCCATCGGCATCGGAGGAAATTCATTCGCGGTGCGCGCCATCCGGAAGAGTATGTTGCCGACCACCGGGCCGTTGCCATGCGTCAGCACCAGTTGATAGCCCGACTGGATGATCCGTACCAAGTGCCGGCATGCCTCGGCGATCAGCGCGAACTGTTCGGAGGCCAGCCCCTTGATGCCGGGTGGATAGCTTGCGTTGCCGCCGAACGCGATGACGATGCGCTGCGGATTCATGCGCGCAGCGCGATCTCACCCGCCGCACGTGCCGCCGCGGTACTGCTCGGCAGGACGAGCGCACCCGCCTCGCGAAGCTGCGCCTGCTGTGCCGACAGGCGCTGCGGATCCTCTTCGGTGCCGCAGACGAACGACACCACGGGCAGATGGCGACCTTCCTTCGCACACGCCGCCCTGGCGGCGGCGATCGCCGGTGCGAGTGCGCCCGCCGGATCCGGGTGACTGCCGTAGCCGAGCACGACGTCGAGCACGATCGCGGCGGTCGACGAATCGCGCGCCACGGCTGCGATGCGATCGATTCGCGTGCTCGGGTCGATCATCGGGTGCGGGCGGCCGACCGTGAACTCGTCGGCGCCGAGATCGATCGCCGCGTGGGCGCCCTCGGGCGCGACATCGGCCGCACGCTTGTCGAGCGGCGCATTGGAATGGACGCGCAACCCGAGATCGCGCCATATGAGCTGGGCCTCCGCGCAGAACGTGCCGCCCGAGTAGAGTCCGCGCACCAGCCGCTGACCCACGGCGAGGCGCGCCGCCTCGTCGTGCACCGGACACAGCCAGGCACCGGCGTCCTCCTTCGCGGCCGCATCCTTTCCTCCGACGCGTCCGACTGCGGCGACGGCGGCGGCGTACAGCGTCGCGACCGCAGTGACGTTCTGCGGCAACCGTGCCGCCGGCAGATCGTCGCCCAGGAAGAGCGCGACGACCGGCTTGTCGATCTTCGCCGCCCGCTCGAGGACCTGACGCGCCACCTCGGGCGCCGGCGGCTTCGAGACGATGGCGATGACGCGGGTGCCCGGATCGGCGGCCAGCAGGTCGAGCGCCTGCTGCATCGTGATCCCGCCGATCTCCGCCGAAACGTCGTGTCCGCCGGTTCCGATGGCATGGCGGACGCCCTGACCGAGCGCGTGAATCTGGCAGGTCACTTCCTGCAGCCCGGTCCCCGAAGCCCCGACGAGGCTGATCGTTCCCCTGCGTACGACGTTGGCGAAACCGAGCGGCGTGCCGCCGACGATCGCGGTACCGCAGTCGGGCCCCATGACGAGCAGTCCCTTTCCGCGTGCCACGACCTTGATCGCGCGCTCCTGCTCCAGCGGAACGTTGTCGCTGAAGAGGAAGACATGCAGCCCCTGACGCAGCGCCTTCATCGCTTCCGCCGCGGCGTACGGCCCCGGCACCGAGATCTGCGCCAATGCCGCCTCGGCGCCGTCACGCGAGCGAGCCATCGAGATCGAGCGCAGCGGCAACTCAGCGGCGTGCCCCGACGACGCCGAAGGGCGCTCGCCTTCGAGAAGCCGTGCGACTTCGGCAACCGCCGCATCGAGCGCGTCGCCCGTCTCGGCGTCGACGACGATCATGATGTCGCTCGGCCGCGCCTTCTCGAGCGCGGGGTCGAGCAAGCCGGCCTGGGCGAGGATGTCCTTGTTGGCGGGCGTACCCATCACCAGCGTCGCCTGCCGCACGCCGTCGCGCGTGAGGATGGTCTGCGCGATCCTCATCAGCGCAACCGAATCCTTGTACAGATTCGTCTTGATGGTTCGGGATATCGGCACCGGGTCCCTCCCAATGATGATCCATGGGTCCGCATCGGACCTCCCCAATGTAGGGAGCTGCCGGGACGCTGTCCAGATGGGACCGCGATATGTTTAGAATCCACGCCGTGAATAAGCGAATCAGCCTCGCGACGCTCGACCTCAATCTGTTGGTCGTGTTCGATGCGATCCTCGCCGACCACAGCATCACTGCGGCGGCGCAGCGCGTGGGTCTGTCGCAGCCCGCCATGAGCAGTGCGCTCGCCCGCTTGCGCAAGGCGTTCAACGACCCGCTGTTCGTGCGCACCGCACGCGGCATGCAGCCGACGCCGTATGCGCAAGTGCTCGCCGCGCCGATCCAGCAGGCGTGCACGATCATCGCCAACTCGCTCGAGCTCGGCGCGACGTTCGATCCGCTCACCGCGCGACGGACGTTCACCTTCTACATGACCGACATCGGCGAAGGGATTTTCCTGCCGAAGCTGTTGCGTGCACTGGAGCAGCGCGCGCCGCACGCGAACGTAAGGGTGCAGCAGATCCCGGCGCGCGGCGAGCAGGACGCGATGGCTTCGGGCGAGGTCGACATCGCCCTGGGCCTGTTTCCGGATCTCAAGGGCGGGTTCTTCCAGCAGCGGCTGTACCGGGACCAGTTCGTCTGCCTGCTGCGCAGCGACCATCCGCAGGCGAAAGGGTCGATCACCGCGAGGCAGCTCGCGGAGATGCGCAACGTGCTGATCACGTCGGCCGGCACCGGGCACCAGATCGCCCTCAGCCGCGCGTTCGCGCACCAGCATCACCGGCGGCGGATTGCCCTCACCATCCCCCACTTCATGGCGGTCCCGGTCATCGTCAGCCAGACTGATTACATCGTCATGGTGCCGCGCCGTCTCGCCCTCGCCTTCGCGGGCTTCGCCGGCATCAGGATCGTGGAGTCGCCGGTCAGGATCCCCTCGATCGAGATCAAGCAGCATTGGCACGAGCGCTACCACCAGGATCCGGCGAACCGATGGATCCGCAGCCTGGTCGCCGAGCTGTTTCTCGAATGACGACGGCGCTCCAGTCGCCGCGACTGCGCCGAAGCGGCCCGGGTTGGTCGGTCCGTCATTCACATGGTGAATACCGCGCATCGACGCCGCGACGCTGACATCCGCGCGGGCGGCGGCTAGAGTCGCGTCGCCATTTCCTTCCCCCGGCGGGCGCTTGGCGGTGGCGCCGTGGCGGTCGCCCCGGAGGGTCCGAGGGCGAGAATCCGGAGGACAGGGAATCCGAAGAGGTGTCGCGGAACCGCGCGGCAGAGGGTTACACTTGACCGTCGACGGCGCCGAGCCCGACATCGCCAGCGGTCCAATCGAACGCGGAGGAGCGTATGGACCTGTTGATTCGCAACGTGTTGATCGATGACGATGCGAAGCCGACCGACATCGCGATCGACGATGGCCGCATCGCCGGGATCGAGCCCGGAATCAAGGCGGAGGCGCGTCAGACCATCGACGCTGAAGGCCGCGCGGCGATCCCGGGCCTCCTCGAGCCGCACCTTCACCTCGAAAAGGCATTCCTTCATCGAAGGATGCCGGCGCGCTCGGGAACGCTCGAAGAGGCGATTCGCATCACCGGAATCCTGAAAGGCAAACAGGAGCGCGAAGACGTGCTCGCGCGCTCACGCCAGGTGCTCGACATGGCGGTGAAGAACGGCACGATCGCGATCCGCGCGCACCCCGACGTCGATGTCATCCAGGGGCTGATCGGAGTCGAGACCGCGCTGCAGTTGAAGGAGGAATATCGCGGCCTCGTCGACCTGCAGATCGTCGCCTTCCCGCAGGAAGGCATCCTCAAGTCGCCGGGAACGGTCGAGCTTATGGAGGAGGCGCTGAAGCTCGGTGCGGATGTGGTCGGCGGCTGCCCATACAACGAGCTGACGTGGGACGACACCAAGCGCCACATCGACATCGCCTTCGATCTCGCGCAGCGCTACGGCGTCCCGGTCGACATGCACGCTGATTTCGCCGACGACGCCTCCGACCCCCGCTTCGCCTCCGCGACGTACGCGGCGCAGAAGACGATCGCCTCGGGTTACCAGGGCCGCGTGTCGCTTGGTCACGTGACGAGCCTCGCGGCGCTGGCGCCCGAGGAAGCGAAGCCGGTGCTCGAATTGCTGCATCGGGCCGACGTGCATATCGTGACGCTGCCGGCCACCGACACCTACCTCGGCGGCCGTAAGGATGTGGTGAATCAGCGGCGCGGACTCACTCCGGTGCGCGCGCTGCGCGACGCCGGGGTCAATGTGACTTACGCATCCAACAACATCCGCAACGCCTTCACGCCGTTCGGCAAGGCCGATCCGCTGCTGATCGGCAACTTCCTCGCGCATCTCGCGCAATTCGGCACGCCCGACAACCAGGCCTACGTGCTGAAGATGGCGACCCACGACGCTGCACGCGCGATGGGCATCAGCCAAGGCTACGGGATCGCGGTCGGCAACCGCGCGAGCCTGGTGATTCTCGATACCTGGCAGGTCGCCGACGCGCTGCTGGACATTCCGCCGCGTTCCTGGGTGATCAAGGACGGCAACGTCACCGTGACCACCCGCCACCAGTGCGACATTCATCGTCACCCCGCGCACCACTGACCGCAGTCGATCGTCACCGCAATGCACACCACTGACCGAAGGAGCCACTTCCATGCGTAAGCCCCCGGCCGAAATCATTGCCTCCCTGCTCGCAGTGACCACGATCTTCATCTCGATGCCGCCGTTCAACCTGCCCCCGTGGGCAATCTTCATCGGCTGGGCTGGAACCTTCGCGGCGGGCGGACCGAAGCCCGAGGTGCTGAAGAAGATCTGGCCGGTGATGCCGATCGGATCGATCACCGCGTTCCTGATCGTGCTGGGCTTCGACTGGGCGTCGCATCAGTTTTCCGGAGGGGCGCTTCTGTTCGCGCAGTGCGTGATCCTGTTCTGCCTCAACACCGCACAGATGCTGCTCGCGCGAGTTCCGGGACTCGGGCTCACCTTCGTCCCCGGCATGTTCTTCGGCTTCGCGTCGTATTTCGCGACGTTCTATGGCGGCTTCGGGCCGAACCCGCACAGCCCGGTTGCGGCGCTGGTCGCGGTGATCCTGATGAATGGGCTCGGTCCGCTCTATGCCTGGCTGAACGTCAAGCTCGCGGCGCCGCACGGGCATGCCGAGTCCGCACCGAACGCGGTTCCGGCGCGCCGTTAAGGGCGTTCGGACTGGCAGCACCCGCGTCGCGCGCGAAGTATCGGCGGCGCGGCCTCCCCGCCCACACCCGCGCATGACCGAGATCGTGCGCGGGTGCGCCGGCGCGCTTACACGCTGCTGACGAGCAGGCTCGCCGATCGGCCGCCGTGCGGGACGGCGCCTGTAGCCGTTTGACGACAGCGCTGCCCGCAAGTTCGGGCAGCGGGCCGTCGGGATGCGCCGCCGGAGGAGGCTACCGGCGGAAAATATCCGAAGACGATATGAAGTCGAAATGAACTGCGACGGCGGCGAGCCGGCGCTGGCGCCGCGCGGATCAGCCGGTGTACTTCTCGACCGTGTTCGGCGGGCGAACCTGCGCGGTTTCGGGGTCCCTGCCGAACTCGCGCAGTGCGCGACGCTGGCGCAAGAGGTCCCAGCACTGGTCGAGCTCGACGGCGACCTCGGCGAGGCGCGCGCGGTCGGCATCGGCCGGAGCCGGCAATGCTTCGAGGCGGTGCTCCTCGTTCACCAGGCGGTCGATGTGCGTGAGGACAGTCTGTTCGGTCCGGCGTGTGTCCATGTGGCGTCTCCGCGGCAGCGTGATGCGATCGTACACCCGCGCGCGAGCGGCGCCGTGAGGGCAAAAGATTGATGCCGGTCAAGGCGCGGTGCGTCGCCGGGGGTGACGCTTCCAAGCTTTAACCGGCATTCGACCCGCTGCGAGGCGGGTTGTCCATCCCGCATGCGCCTCCTGCTGATCAATCCAAAGTACCCCGAGAGCTTCTGGAGTTTCAAATGGGCGATCGACGGCATCCTGCCGTCGAAGCGCGCGATCAATCCACCGCTCGGCCTCGCGACGCTCGCCGCACTGTGCCCGGATTCGTGGGAGGTCGAGATTGTCGACGAGAACATCGAGTCGATCCCGCTCGCTCCGGCCGCCGACCTCGTCGGCGTATGCGGCATGGGCGTGCAATTCGGTCGCCAGGGCGAACTCCTGCGCTACTACCGCGAGCAGGGTTATCGGACCGTCGCAGGTGGAAGCTTCGCGTCGCTCTGCCCCGAGCGCTACGAGGCGCTCGCCGACAGCGTCGTTGCCGGCGAGGCCGAATACCTGTGGCCGCGCTTCTGTGCAGATTTCGCGGCGGGCGCGCCGGTCGCGCTCTACCGCGAGACCGACGTCGTCACGCTTGCGGACTCGCCGACTCCGCGCTTCGACCTGCTGAAGCTCGACCGCTACTCCACGGCAACGCTGCAGTTCTCGCGCGGGTGCCCGTACCTATGCGAATTCTGCGACATCATCGTGATGTTTGGCCGCAAGCCGCGTACCAAGTCGGTGACGCAGATCGAGCGCGAGCTCGACCGACTGCGCGCCGCGAACGTGCGCAACGTCTTCTTCGTCGACGACAACCTGATCGGCAATCGTGCGGTGGCGAAGCAGCTCCTGCGCGGCCTGATCGACTACCAGGCACGCCACGGCTACCGCTTCCGCTTCGGCACCGAAGCGTCGATCAACCTCGCTCAGGATGCCGAGCTCCTGCAACTGATGCGCGACGCGAACTTCGGCTGGGTTTTCATCGGCATCGAGTCGTCGGATCCCGAGACGTTGAAGGCGACGCGCAAGACGCAGAACATCCATCAGGACGTACTGACGTCGATCCGCACGATCTACTCCTGCGGCATCGACGTGCTGGGTGGCTTCATCGTCGGCTTCGACGACGACACGCTGGAGAGCTTCGAGACGCAATACCGCTTCATCATGGATTCGGGCATCCAGGCGGCGATGGTCGGGTTGCTGACCGCGCTTCCGCGCACGCCACTCTACGCCCGTCTCGAGCGCGAAGGCCGGCTGCGCGGGCAGCTCGACATGGCCGACAACACCAAGCTCGCGACGAACGTCGTCCCGAAGCGGATCGCCTATGCCGAGATGATCGATGCGTACAAGAACCTCTACCGGCGCCTCCTGACCGACCGCGGCATCGCCGATCGCATCCGCAGCAAGCTACGCCACCTCGGAGACCCGGTGTACGAAGGCGAATATGCGCTGCTGCAACGCGTCCGCATCGTGCTGCGCCTCGTCGTCAGGGGCATCATTCCGGGCGGATGGTCGCGCATCCGCGAGTTCGCGCGCTCGCTCCCATGGCTCGCGCCGAAGAAGCTTCCGCTCGCAATCGTCGACTGGATCGCCGGACTCGCGATGCGCGACTACGTGCAGCGCCACTTCGAGCAGCCCGCCGAGCGCCTGCGCGCCCCGATCGAGAACCGGCTCGCGTCGATGCGCGCCTACATTGCCGGACGCTTTCGGCAGGGCGGCGTCTCGCTCGCGTCGCAGGCGGCGCGTGTCGATCTCGCGCTGAGGCTCGACTCGGCCGTCGGGCATCGCGTGTTCCGCGGCCTCGCCCGGCATCTCGACCGGCTGCTGCGGGTCCAGGGCACGTCGCTCACGCTGTACGTCGACTCGCTGCCTGCAAGCGACGCCCCGGCGATCGAACGCCTGCTGCAGCGCCTTGCCCGGCACGGCGACCGCATCTTCGTGCGCCTGAGCGAGCGGCTGCAGCGCCTCGTGCACGTCGATTCGTCGCGCTTCAACCTCGTCGTCGCGCCGATCAGATGATCTTCGAATGGGTGGCGTGTTGCTGCGCCTGCATCCAGTGGCGGTCGAAGCGCATCGCAACCGCGCGCACGACGAGCCTTCCGCGCGGAGTGACGGTGATGGCTTCGTCGGTGATGTCGACAAGCCCGTCGGCCGCCAGTGGCTCGAGCGACGCGAGCTCGTCGCGGAAACAGTCGGCGAAGCGGATCCCCCAGGCGGCGTCGATCACCCCGCGGTCGATCCTGAAATCGCACATCAGCGCTTGGATGACCGCACGACGCAGCCGGTCGTCGGGGGTGAGCGCGATGCCTCGTGCGGTCGGCAGCAGGCTCTCGTCGAGCCTCGCGTAGTACTCGTCGAGCGATTTCACGTTTTGCACGTAGGCGTCGCCGATGCGCCCGATCGCCGAGATCCCGAACGCGACGAGATCACCGCCCGGCGACACCGAGTACCCCTGGAAGTCGCGGTAGAGCCTTCCCTCACGCTGTGCGCGTGCGAGCTCGTCGTCGGGCTTCGCGAAGTGGTCCATGCCGATGTAGTGGTAGCCGGCGGCAGAGAGGCGCTCGATCGCGAGCGTCAGGATGGCGAGCTTGTCTGCGGGTGCCGGAAGCTCGTCGACGGCGATCTTGCGCTGCGGCTTGAACAGATGCGGCACGTGCGCATAGCTGTAGAGTGCGATCCGGTCGGGCGCGAGATCGATGACGCGATC
>Ga0134126_10012482_pt1 | contig 10734 bp, 8 predicted proteins | sample KB31752_FD_96881 | JGI IMG/M metagenome (GOLD analysis project Ga0134126, IMG submission 96881) | Terrestrial soil microbial communities with excess Nitrogen fertilizer from Kellogg Biological Station, Michigan, USA - KB3-175-2 | ecosystem: Environmental > Terrestrial > Soil > Unclassified ...
GTGTGGTCACTGGCTTTCGCGGGAGCGCTCGCGGTGTTGTGCGCGTCGTGCACGACGCCCGAAACGAGACCGGCGCGCGCTCCGGACCAGCCGGCCAATTCCGGATTCCTCGCCGATTACAGCCTGCTGCAGGCTGATCCGAACGACGCCGGTTACCGGCATTACGTCGCGCCCGGCTTCGATCCCGCCAAGTACCGCAAATTCGTCATCGATACGCCCCAGGTCATCGTCAATACCAACGGTGAATATCAGCCGTTGGATCCGGCGCGGCTCGCCGACATCCAGCAGTATTACCAGGCGGTCATGTCGGCCGCCCTCGGCAAGCATTACCAGGTGGTGACCGAGCCGGGACCCGGCGTGGCGCGGCTGCGCGTCGCGGTGGTCGGAGTGGTCGAGGTGAATCCGCCGCTGAAACCGCGGGACCTGATCCCAGTCAGCGCGTTGTTCAAAGTCGCGCGCGCCGCAGCCGGCAAGAATCCGCAGGTGCTGCGCGTGTCCATCGAAAGCGAAGCGCTGGATTCCGAAACCGGCGCGGTGCTGGGCGAAACCGTGGACAGTCGCGAGAGCACCGCCACCGTGACCAAGGGCGATGCACCGGCGTCCGCGCAAGTGCACGAGCTGATCGATTTCTGGGTGAAGCGGTTCGTGGGGAAACTGGACAAGGCAAACGGATTCACCGGGTAGTTCCTGACCAGGCGCCGTACCGGTGGCCGCGCACCGGTACGGCGATGCCTGTCGATCGCCGCGGTTGCTCCATGGGGTGAAAGCATGCGGCGAACGGGGGTTGCGGCAGCGGCGTTGGCGACGGCGGTGATCCTGTCCGGGTGCGGAAACAAGGCTTCCGGTCCCGGCGACGTCCGACCGGTACAGACGATGGTGGTGGGCCAGTCGCCAACGGCGCTGGGCGCCACCTATTCGGGAGCGGTCACCGCGCGCAACCAGAGTGACCAGGGTTTCCGCGTCGCGGGAACGGTGGTGAAGCGGCTGGTCGAAGTCGGCGATCACGTCGTCCTGAACCAGCCGCTGCTGCAACTCGATCCCGCCAACCTCGACCTGAACCAGCAGGCCGCGAAGGCGCAGCTGGATGCCGCGCGCAGCAAGGCCGAGCAGTCGAAGGTCAACCTTGATCGCGACGCGCAATTGCTGAAGCAGGAATTCATCAGCCAGGCCGAGTACGACCGCGACAAGGTCGACCTCGATACCGCGACCTCGCAATTGCAGATGGCGCAAGCGCAATACGACGAGGCGACCAACCAGGCCGGCTACGGCACGCTGCGTGCGGCGGTGGCCGGCATCGTCACGGCGATCAACGTGGACGTGGGCGACGTCGTCAACACCGGCAAGTCCGCGGTGACGATCGCGAAGGACGGCGATCGCGAAGTGGTGATCGACGTGCCGGAATCGCGCGTCGACCAGGTGCGCGGCGCGAACGACCTGTACGTGACCCTGTGGGCGAATCCCCGCAAGAAGTATCGCGCACACCTGCGCCGCATCGATCCCGACACCGACCCGACCACGCGCACCTACAACGCATACGTGACCGTGCTGCAACCCGATCCCGCGGTGCTGCTCGGCATGACCGCTTACGTGCACGTGCCGGAAGCCTCCGCGGGCAGCACCTTCACGCTGCCGTTGACAGCGATCGTCGAGGAGCCCGATGGCCCGCATGTGTGGCTGGTGGACCGCAGCGCATCGACGGTGTCCCTGCACGCGGTGAAGGTGTTGACCATCAGCGGCAACGCCGCGCTGGTGAGCGACGGCTTGAAGAATGGCGACACCGTCGTCACCGCGGGCGCCAACCTGCTGCACGAAGGCCAGGCGGTGCGGCCGGTCGGGACCTACAGCATGCAGGACCCTTGAGCGATGTCGAACACCAACCTGTCCGCGTGGGCGCTCAAGCACCAGCAGTTCATCCTGTTCTCGATCATCATCCTGCTGATCGGCGGCATCTATTCGTACACGCACCTTGGCCAGGAAGAAGACCCCGGCTTCACTGTCCGCAGCATGGTCGTGCAGGCGTACTGGCCGGGCGCGACGCTGGAGCAGATGCAGGAACAGGTCACCGACAAGCTCGAGAAGAAGCTGCAAAGCGTTGCCGAGATCGATTACGTCAAGAGTTTCGTCGAGGCCGGCCAAACGCAACTCACCGTCACGCTGCGCGACGACACGCCACCCGACGAGGTGCCGGAAGTCTGGTACCAGGTGCGCAAGAAAATCGGCGACATCGCGTACACGCTGCCGCAGGGCGTGCGCGGCCCGTTCTTCAACGACGAGTTCGGTACCACCTTCGGCAACATCTATGCGTTGACGGCGGACGGCTTCAACTACGCGCAGATGAAGGCGTTTGCGGAATCGGCGCGCGACGAATTCCTGCGCGTGCCGAACGTCGACCAAGTCAATCTGGTCGGCACGCAGGACCAGCGCATCTACATCGAGTATTCCAACGCCAAGCTGTCGACGCTCGGCATCAATCCCGACAAGATCGTCGCGACGCTCAAGACCGTCAACGGCGTGGAACCCGCCGGCGTGGTCCAGACCCGCGACGAACAGATCCAGTTGAACGTCAGTGGTGATTTCGATTCGGTGCAGAGCATCCGCAACATCGGCATCTACGCCAACGGCCACATGTTCCGGCTGGGCGATGTGGCGACGGTGAAGCGCGGCTACGTCGATCCGCCGCAGCTCAAGATGTTCTTCAATGGCCAGCCGGCGATCGGCCTCGCGATCAGCATGCGCGCCGGCGGCGACGTGTTGCGGCTCGGCAAGGATCTAAGCGCCACAGCCGCACGCCTCGAAAGCAACTTTCCGGTCGGCGTGAAGCTCAACACCGTGTCCGACCAGCCCAAGGTCGTGAAATCCGCGGTCGGCGAATTTTCCGATAGCCTGTACGAAGCCGTGGGCATCGTGTTGCTGGTGTGCTTCCTGTCGCTCGGCGTGCGCACCGGTTTCGTCGTGGCGCTGTGCATTCCGTTCGTACTCGCGGTGGTGTTCCTGGTCATGTACCTCTTGGGCATCGACCTGCAGCGCATCTCGCTGGGCGCGCTGATCATCGCGCTTGGCCTGCTGGTGGACGACGCGATCATTTCCGTGGAAATGATGGTGCTGAAACTGGAGGAAGGCTGGGACCACGTGCGCGCGGCCACCTTCGCCTACACCGCCACGGCGTTCCCGATGCTGACCGGCACGCTGATCACGGTCGCGGGCTTCCTGCCGGTCGCGGTTTCCAAATCCGGTTCGGCGGAATACACGCGCTCGCTGTTCGAAGTGGTCGGCATCGCGCTGGTCGTCTCGTGGTTCGTGGCGGTGCTGGTCACGCCGTACCTGGGGTTCAAGCTGCTGCCGGACTTCAAGCCGAAGCCCGGCGAGAACACCGACGTGTACCAGCGCCCGTTCTACCGCTGGTTCCGCAAGCGCGTGAGCTGGTGCCTCGATCATCGCCTGCCGGTGATCGGCGTGACGGTGATCCTGTTCGTGTTGTCGCTCGGATTGTTCAAGCTGATCCCGCAGCAATTCTTTCCGTCCTCCGATCGTCCGGAACTGATCGTGGATTTGTGGATGCCACAGGCGGCGAGCTTCGATGACATCCAGAAGCAGGCGACCGCGATGCAGAAGGATCTGAGGGACGATCCCGACGTGGTTTCGGTGACGAGTTACGTCGGCGGCGGCAGCCCGCGCTTCTACCTGCCGTTGAATGTGCAGACGCAGAACAACCTCGCCGAACTGGTGGTAATGACGAAAGGCTACGAGCAACGCGAAGGCGTGATGGCGAAAATCCAGCAATTGCTGGACAACGGATTCCCGGCCACACGCGGCCGCGTCACGCGCCTCGAAAACGGGCCGCCGGTCGGCTACCCGGTGCAATTCCGCATCAGCGGCGACGACGAGCTGCAGTTGCGCAATCTTGCCGAGAAGGTCATGGCGACGGCACGCGCCAATCCCGACACCACCGACGTCAACATGGATTGGGGCGAGCGCATCAAGGTGCTGAAGATCGACATCGACCAGGACAAGGCGCGTGTGCTGGGCGTGAGTTCGAAGAGCGTTTCGCAGGCGCTGCAGGCGTCGCTGAGCGGTTACGACATCACGCAATACCTCGAAGGCACCGACAGCATCGGCGTGTACGCACGCCTGCAGTCGCCGGAGCGCACCGATCTCAACAACCTCAAGGACCTCAAGATTTACACGCAGGGCGGCCACTTCGTGCCGTTGTCGCAGATCGCGCGGCTGCGGCTGGCGAGCGACGACAGCATCCGCTGGCGTCGCAATCGCATTCCGACCATTACGGTGCAGGCGGACGTGATCAACGGCGCGCAGGGCAACGACGTCGAGCACGCGCTGTGGTCGCAACTCGAACCGATGGTGAAGAAGCTGCCGGCTGGCTACCGCATCGAAATGGGAGGGTCGCTGGAATCGAGCAGCAAATCGCAGAAGGCCATCAAGACGACGATGCCGCTGGTCATCGTGATCGTGCTGTTCCTGCTGATGATCCAGTTGCAGGACATGCGCCGGATGGCGCTGGTGCTGCTGACGGCGCCGCTCGGCATCATCGGCGTCACAGCGATCATGCTGGTGTTCCGCATACCATTCGGCTTCGTGGCGCTGCTCGGGACCATCGCGCTGTTCGGCATGATCATCCGCAACTCGGTGATCCTGATCGTGCAGATCGACCACGCGCTCGGCGAGGGCGCGACGATGCGCGATGCGATCATCGAATCCACCGTGCACCGTTTCCGGCCGATCCTGCTGACGGCCGCCGCGGCCGTGCTGGCGATGGTGCCGCTGACGCGCTCGGTGTTCTGGGGGCCGATGGCGTGGGCGATCATGGGCGGGCTGACGGTCGCGACGCTGCTGACGCTGTTGTTCCTGCCGACCGCGTTCGCGGTGTGGTTCAAGGCGGCGAAGTCCGGAGAAGCCCATGCGAACTGAGCATCGCGCGAACGGGTGGGCGCTCCGCGGGTGCATCGCCGCTGCGTTGCTGGTGTGCGCATCGGCTGGCAACGCGATGGACTTCAGCACGGCCGTGCAGAAGGCACAGGCTTTCGATCCCACCACGCAGGCGGCGAACTATGCGTACCTCGCGGGCGTCGAGAAGGGCAAGCAGGGGACGGCGCTGTACTTCCCGCAGATCAACGCCACTGCCAACTACAACCACCTGCACCTTGCTTCGGAATCCATGCTCGACCTGCCGCCGTTCTTTCCGACCGACGTGCTGATCGGCAACTCCAGCGGCTACCTGCATGGGTTCGGCGTGACGCTGGTGCAGCCGATCTACAACGCCGCGGTGTTCGCGGGCGCGGCTGAACTCAAGGATCAAGCGAAACTGGCCGGCCTGCAGAAGCAGGGCGCCAATGCCAATCTGGTGCTGCGTGTGGCGCAGGCCTACTTCGGCGTGTTGATGGCCGAGGACAATCTCGAGCTCACGCGCAAGCAGAAGGCGGCGATCGCGCAGCAGCTGGCGAGCGCGCAGGCGCGCTTTAAGGCCGGCAAGACCAACATCACCGACGTGCGCGACGCGGAAGCGCGTTACCAGGGCGTGCTCGCGCAGGAGATCGCGGCTGTCAACAACCTGGCCGTGCAACAGGATCAGTTCGCCAGCATCGTCGGCGCGCCGCCGCAGAACCTCGCCAAGGTGCCCGACGATTTCAAGCCGGCCGCGCCACAACCGGATGATTTGAACGCCTGGATCGCATGGGGGCGGCAGGACAATCTCAACGTGCAGGGCGCGCGCGTGCAGCTCGACGTCGACAACCACGAGGTCGACAAGTACCGGCTGCGCAGCCGTCCGCAATTGAACCTGGTGGTGAGTTACCAGGACATGCGCCAGAGCGGCACGCTGCCGATCCTCGTTTCGCCCGACCACAGCAAGCAGACCCTCGTCGGCCTGCAGCTTTCGGTGCCGCTGTTCGCCGGCGGAAGCTATCAATCCAAGTATCGCGAAGCCGTCGCGAACGTCGGCCAGGCCAATGCGCAGCTGCAGGCGACAGTCGCGAACACCGATGTTCAGGTCAAGCAGCAATTCCTCAACGTGGAGATTGGCGCGCAGCAGGTCAGCGCGTTGCAGCAGGCCGTCGTCGCGTCGAAGTCGTCGCTGGATGCCACCGCGCTGGGCCTGAAGGTCGGCAAAAAAACCACGCTGGATGTGTTGAACGCCCAGCAGCAGTATTTCTCGGCGCAGCAGAACCTCGATGGTGCCCGCTATCAATACCTGGTCGCGCGGCTCAACCTTGCCGCGTTGGTCAACCGACTCGGTGAAGACGACATTCGCGCGGTCAATGGCTATTTGACCGTGTCGCCATGATGGATGACGAATGCGGATGAAGCGCCAGGCAACAACGATTCGCGCGTTGTTCGCATTCGCGGTTTTGTTCCTTGCGATGGGGACGCCGGCGCATGCCGCGCAGCCGGACCCGTGGGACGGCCACTGGCACTACACCGTCAGTCCGTACGCCTGGCTGCCCGGCATCGATGCGACGCTGCGTTTCCAGGTCGCGAATTCGACCGTGCTGAGCCAGTCGACCGGCAACATCTGGGACAATCTCGGTGGCGCGTTCGAACTGATGGGTTCGGCGCGCAAAGGCCGCCTTGGCGTGTACGCTGATCTCGACTGGGTCGACTTCAGCGACATGGAGGGACGCGCGACCACCCTCGGCCGGGCCGGCCTGCCGATCCGGTTCGGCGATCGCTGGGACATGCAAGGCGCGATGGCCAGTGTGGACGGCCTCTACAACCTTACGCATGGAAGCTCCGGCTACGCCGACCTGCTGTTCGGCGTGCGCTACGTGTGGCTCGAAGGTTCGCTCGACTGGAACTTCGCAGCAGGCGGAAACGGCGGAGCCATCGACTTCGCGCGCAGCGGCAGTCGCAGCCGAAATGCACACTTCTTCAATCCCGTTATCGGCCTGCGCGGGCGCTGGATTCCCTTCCACGGGAAGTTCTTCATTCCGTACCAGATTGATTACGGCGCCGCCGGTTCGACCTCATCGGCGCAGGCGAGCGTCGGCGCCGGACTCGCCTTCGGCTGGGGCGACATGGCGCTGTCGTGGCGCGAGATCTGGCTGGATCAACACGCCGACGCATCAATCCTGAAAAAAGTCACGCTGAGCGGCCCGAGCCTGCGGCTGGCGTTGCATTTCTGAATCCGGGTTCCGTCTGGATCACCCGTTGTCGGCCTCACCCCTGCAACGCGCGCCCGATCAGTGCAAACGCGGGCGCCAGGTTGGCGGACAGGTGCTCCGGCAAGCCATGGCGCTGGATGATGTAGTCCGGCGTGTTGAAGCAGACGGACACTTCGCCGGCGGATTCGAGAACCAGAACTTTGAGCGGAAGGTCGAGCGCCGATTCGGGCTGCGCCCGCATCAACGGCGTGCCGGCCTTCGGGTTGCCGAACACGATCAGGGTGGCGGGCGGCATGTCGAGGCCGACTGCGCGGGCTTCGGCTTGTTGGTCCCACGTGGCGAAAACCTTGATGCCGTGTCCGGACAGTGCATCGAGGATGCGCTGCACGGTTTCCCGGAATGCAAACGGGCTGGTGAAGCATGCAACGCCATTCGACCGCGACGCCGCTTCGCTCGATGCGGGCATTTTGCCCATCCTTGTACGCCAGTGCGGAGGCGCGCCGCGGATCGCTCCGCGGCGGCCGCACGTTTCAACGAATGCGCGTAATGTTGCCGTTGGGGTCCACTTCCACGATGTCGCCTTGGCGCAGGCTGCTGGCATCCGGTACCTGCACGTTCATGTAGCTGCCGCTGCCCATCTTCACGCGCACCAGCCAACTGTGTTGGCTGCCCTTGCTGCCGATGGCGTGTCCGGCGAGGCCGCCGCCGACTGCACCCCCCGCCGTGGCCAGCGCCCTGCCTTTGCCCTTGCCCACCTGGTTGCCCAGCACGCCTCCGGCGATCGCACCGATGACGGCGCCGGCGGTGCCGTGGCCGCCGCCCTTGCTGATGTTCTGTTCAATGCCTTCGACGGTACCGCAGCGGTCGCAGCGCACGTAAATGCCGTCGGAACGGACCAGTACGCCATTGCCGTTTTGCGCATGCGCGATGCCGGCGCCGGTGAGGCCGAGGGCGATCACGAGGGCCGACGAGAAAAGCGGATTGGATTTCATGGCAGTCTCCTGGATGGGTGGAGGCGGTCCATGCCCGACGAGCAAGCCCGGCCAGATTACGCCGAATGGGTGCCGGCCGCGCGGTGGTGCGGTGGATCAGGCCTGCCGCGCGGGCGGCTTCGTGTTTTCCGCGTCGTCGTCGAAGCGGTCGAGGCTCGCCAGTTTTTCGAAGCGCGCGAACACGCTGTCGACGAAGCGGTTGCGGTGGCGATACCACAGCGCGTTGGCGTGCAGCGTACTGCCGAGCCGGCGCTTTTCGGCATGCAGGCCCTGGCCGCTTTCGTACACGCCGATGCCATGCTCGATGCAATGGCGGATGTTTTCCAGCCAGCTCACGTGGTAAAGGTTGTAGCGGTCCATCGCCGCGTATTCCATGCCGAGGAACTTGTCGAGCAGGCGTTCGGAATCGCGCAGCACAAGATTGAATGCCAGCAGCCTGCCGTCTTCCGAATACGTCACGCAGAACGCACGTCCCGGCATGTCGTGCAGCACGTTCCGGAAGTACGCGGGCGTCAATTCCTCGAACGACAGCTCGGCTTGCGACAGGGTTTCGCGGTACAGCCGCTGCACGTCGTCGGCAATGCCGTCGAGGTCGGTGCGCCAATCGATCTTCAACGCCGCGCCGGCGCGCCACTTGCGACGGAGATCCTTGCGCGTGGACGCGCCAAGCGATTCGAAATAGCCGTCCAGGTCAGGCCATGGAATGTCGAGCGTCGCACCGGGCAAGCCGGGGAGGGCACGCAGGCCGCGGCGCGGGCACACCTGTTGCCACGCGGGTTCATTCAGCGGCGCATCCTTCACGGCGAGCATGCCGAACTTTTCTTTGGCGGCGACGGCTTCCATGTGCACGAGGATCGCGTCCAGCCACGCCGCGTGTCGTTCCGGCGTCGACTCGGGCGCGAAACCCGCGCGGCAGCGTTCGCTGACCGGCGAGCCCAGCGACAGCATCGGGATGCGCAGCAGGCGCGGGAAAATGTTCGCGAGCGATTCGGTGGCGCGGCGCAAGCCGCCCTGCACGGTGGTGTCGAGCCGGTAGTCGGTGATGAAGGCCGGCACCGCGGCCAGCAATCGATCGCCATCGCGCACCACAAAGTACAAATAACGAAATCCCGCCAGGCCCGCGCGTTCGATCGCGCGCAGATAGGCGTGGTCTTCCAGTTCGTGCGGAAACAGGCGGTTCCAGTCGGTGGCCGCGATGGCATCGATGGAAGAATGGACGGCGACTTCGATCATGCGGTGGCGCAGGCCTCGAACAAGGTCTGCGCCAGCGCGCAGTCGGTGCGGAGATTGCCCTCGATCCTTTCGCGATCGGCGGCATCGCGCGCCGGCTGGTCCATTTTCGATTCGATGCGCTTCAGCCAGTTGGCATGCCGCGGTGGCGAGTACTCGCCGCAGGTGTCGGCGCCCAGCACACGCTTGCGTTGTCCCGCGGCGCGCAGCATCGCGAGCAACGCCGTCAGCGGCATTTGGCCCTGGTCCCAGTTGGTCAGCGCCTCGCTTTCCGGCAGCACATCCTTGTCGAGGGTGATCCAGACGGCTTCGGTGGGAATCGCCTTGAACACCATGTCGATGGCTTGTTGCAGCGGCATGTCCGCGAGATTTTCCCAGTGGATGCGGCCGTCACGCCACGCATGGCCCGGCCCATTCGCTATGCGGCGGCGCGCGCGCGAAGCTTCGTGCTGCCAAGGGAACAACACGAGCCGCCCCGAATCGAGCGCCGGCAGGTTGCCGCCCTTGCGGCCGGGGTCGACAAGATCATCGCTGCAGGGCCCGACCGTCACCACGCGTCGCACGTTCGGCAATGCGAGCACGCGATTGATCCACGAACCGCAATGCCAGCGCGGCGCCAACCGCACCCAGTCGGGGTGGTTGTCGAAGTGCAGCAGCGTGAAGGACTCTTCGACGCGTTCGGCCAGCAACGTGGCAAGGTGGTGGAAATCGCCCGAACCCATGAACGTGATCGACGGGCGCGCGTCTGCCGCGGCCGCGATCCTTGTGCGTGCCGCGTCGATGTTCTTTCTGCGGCTCCACAGTCGCAGGGATGGTCCGAGGTCGCGCAGATCCACACGCGTGACCGAAGCCCACGGCGCGGCCGCGGACAGGGCGGTGGCATCGAGGCTGCCGTCGGTGTCGAGGATGCGAAGGTGAACGGGCATGGCACAAGTATCGCGTTTCTCGGCGCTGGAATGTTCGCCGCACCCGCGGGCGGGAAACCGGTGCCGCATCCTGCCTGAATTACCTTTCAGGACGCTTTACGTGGCGCGCCGCGCAACGTCGTAAAATAGCCATCGCGCCAGCCGCCATGCTGCGCCCGTCTCCCGCACCGCACCTGCTGCAATGAATACCGCAACGGCCAAACCACGTCGTCTTTTCTTCGCCTGGACCGGTTGGGATGTGATCCCGGTGCTGATGGTGCTGGGCCACGCCGCGTTCCTCGCGTGGCTGTTCTTCGGCTTCCATGCAACGCCGTGGTGGCTGTGGATTCCGTGCGCGTGCATCTATTCGATCAGCATCTCATGGTCGATCAATTCCACCAGCCACAACTTCATCCACAACCCGTTCTTCAAATGGGAGTGGTTGAACCGCGTCTACAGTTTCCTGTTTTCGCTGACCGACGGTTTCAGCCA
>Ga0134126_10012483_pt1 | contig 10734 bp, 11 predicted proteins | sample KB31752_FD_96881 | JGI IMG/M metagenome (GOLD analysis project Ga0134126, IMG submission 96881) | Terrestrial soil microbial communities with excess Nitrogen fertilizer from Kellogg Biological Station, Michigan, USA - KB3-175-2 | ecosystem: Environmental > Terrestrial > Soil > Unclassified ...
TCGGCGACCATGTGAAGCCGGTCGACCGCCAGCATCATTGGGGTCTCGATCTCGGCTCGCGCGACGAGGTCGACCGCGCACTGCGGCTTGCGCATGAGCTCAAGGATAAATACGGCATCCATCAGATTTCGCGGATTACCGACCATCATGGCGGCTATTCCTTCTATTTCCGCGATCTCGACGACAATTACTGGGAATTCCAGTATGTCGGCGGCGGCCAAGAGTCGGGACAAGGCCGCTACGACGAGTTCTTTGCGCGTGGCAACGTCACCGAAAAGAACAAACCCAATTGGGATCGCGGCGACTAAATTTCATCGATCCGATTGAGGCGAGATTGTGGCGAGACCATCGCGTCTCTCCACGGTGACGCTCGCGCCACACCGTTTCATTGTAAATACTAGATTTAGTGGCAATTACTATGACCTATTGTGCGCTGCACTGTAGATAAAATTTCTATGAAAATTAGTTTTTCGACCTATACGTGCATCCAAAACCGGGAAAGCGGATGGGTTTATCATCGGATATATCTAGTTCAAATGAATTAAACTAGATCTGATTGAAGTATTGATGAACGGGTTTTTAAGCAATTCTTAGTGCGAATTCTTTTGGGGTCCGTAATAGTACTAACAGCGTTAACCCTAAGTTTATTCCGCAGGTGCGAAAGGATATTTGTCTGCACGACAAATACTTTTTTCGAACCTGAGGGGATCAAACTATGCGTATCTCGGCAATCGTTGCATTCAGTTCGGTGTTGTTGGCTGCGGGGCTGAGCCAAGCGGCGGGCACCGGCACCAGCAACAATTCGGCTTCGGCGACGGCGAATGTGACCGCCAACGTCGTGGCCCCGATCACCCTGACCAAGACTTCGGATCTTTCCTTCGGCGACTTCACGTCGGACAAGGCAGGCTGCACGGTGGCCGTGAGCGCGGCCGACGTTCAGACCATCACGGGCAATTGCGCCTCGCTCGGCAGCGGGACGGTCTCGGCCGCGTCCTTTACCGTCGGCGGCTCGGGCAATCGCAGCTTCACGACGAATGTCGCCGCGACTTCGGCCAATTTGAGCGACGGCGCCGGCCACACCATGGCGCTCACCCTGCAGAACAACGCTCCGACCCATCTGACCAATGGCGCCGCGACGATCGCTGTCTATGGCAGCCTCGCGGTCGCGGCCAATCAGGCGGCCGGTGCCTACGCGGATACGGTCACCGTGACGGTTGCGTACTGATCAATGCCATCGACATGGCGCCGCGGCGGGGTGAACGCAGCGCCATGTAACGCCTGGAGACTTAACAACAAGGAGCAGGCGTCTGAACGCCTGAAAGCACATGAAGCACCTCGTGGGAAAAGGCCTGGTTCTTTCGACACTCGCTTTGGCCGCGGCGGTTATCGGTCTCCCATCGCCGGCGCGCGCCGATCTTCTGCTGGTGCCGCAGCGTATTGTTTTCGAGGAGCAGGATCGCGCCGCGACGCTGACCCTCGTCAATAGCGGCGATGCGACCGAGACCTATCGCATCTCCTGGAAGCAGCTTCATCAGCTTCCCAATGGCCAGTACAGCGAAATCCAGACGCCTGGCCCGGGCGAGCATTTCGCCGACGACATGATCCGCTATTCGCCGCGCCAGATCACCTTGGAGCCCGGCGAGCAGCAGACCGTGCGGCTGATGCTGCGCAAGCCCGACAATTTGCCGGCCGGCGAATATCGCTCGCATCTCGCCTTTACCGCCGAGCCGCGTCAAATCCCGGCGCCGACGGCCAAGGGCGGCGGCGAGGTCAAGAATGTCGGCGTGCAGCTCGCTTTCGTCTATGGCGTGTCGATCCCGGTGATCGTGCGCCAGGGCCAGCTCAGCGCGAGCGGGACGCTGGCGATGGCAATGAAGCCCTCAGGCAGCGGCTACGACATCACGGCCACGATCGGCCGGAGCGGCACGGAAAGCCTCTATGGCGACCTTGCCGTCGAATACCAGCCGCCGAGCGGTAAGGCCGTGCAATTGCAGGAAGTCGATGGCGTCTCGGTGCTGCTGCCGAACAATCAGCGCAGCACGACGATCGGCGTGACCCTGACGCCTGAGCAGCGCCGCGCCGGCGGCCAGCTCCATCTGATCTATCGCGCCCCGCCCGAGGCCGGCGGCGGAACGCTCGCGGAAACCAAGCAGCCCATCAGCTAACCCATCGGCAGAGCAGGGTGAGGGCAGGCGATGCCGCGCCTGGCCGCGTATCTTCTTGCCGCAGCGATCCTTGTGGTCGCCGCCTTTGCCGCGCTCGCGGCCGATAAGCCGAGCGCGAGCCCGGCCGCGGCCGCGCCGAAGACCGAGGATTTGATCGTCGAGATCCGCCTCGGCAAATACATTGTCGCCGACAGTTTCGTCGCCCAGTTCGGCGACAGCATCACGTATCTGCCGGTCGCGCAATTTGCCGAGGCGCTGGAGCTCGGCGCCGAGCTCCATCTCGATCGCAAGCAAGTTTCGGGCAAAGTCGGCGCCAAGCAGATCGAGTGGTCGGTCGATGTCGCCAAGGGCGTCCTGCGCCATGGCAGCGACGAGGAAGCGCTGCCCGCGGGCAGCTTTTTCATTATGGGCGACGACATCTATCTCGACAGCCGGCTGTTCGAGAAGATCTGGCCGGTGACGATCGGGGTAAAGCTCAATCTTTTGCGCGTCACCGTCGAATCAACAGAACCATTGCCGATTGCGGAGCGCCTCGCGCGCGAGGAAGCGCATAAGCGGCTGCATGCTCAATTCGTCTATCCCGACTTCCCGCAGCGGCCGAGCCCGTATCGGCTCTGGAGCATTCCGCAAGGCGATCTGCAGCTTTCCTCGCAAGTCGATCGCTCGCAGCCCTCGCAGCAATATTATTCGGCGCTGGCGAGCGGCGATCTTCTCTATATGACCGGACGGCTGTTCGTCAGCGGCGCCGAGGTCAATTCGCCGCCGGATGTCCGCTTCAACCTGTCGCGCGCCGACAGCGCCGGCGGCGTCTTTGGCCTGCCGTCGATGAAGCAATTCGCGGTCGGCGACATCACGACGCCGGCTTTTCAGAACATCACCAACGGCCGGTTGGAGCGCGGCGCCATCGCCTCGAGTTTTCCACTCGATCTGCCGAGCGGCTCCGACACCACCGTCATCCAGGGCGATGCGTTGCCGGGCTGGGAAGCCGAGCTTTACCGCAACGACACGCTGCTCGATTACCAGGTGATCCCGGCACAGGGTCAGTATCGCTTCATCAACGTGCCGCTACTGATCGGCACCAATATCCTGCGCGTCGAGCTTTACGGACCGCAGGGCCAGCGGCGCGAAGATGTGAAGCGGCTCTATGTCGGTCCGGGCGTTGCCGGGCCAGGCGAATCCTATTGGCGCTTCTCGCTCAGCGACGCCAACCAGACGCTCTTCAACATCAATCAAAACAATTCGCAGCTCTTCGGCTTCACCAACGAGCCGCGCTCCGGCCCGGTCGGCAGCGCCGAATATCTCTATGGCATCAACCAGGATTGGTCGATCGGCGGCAGTTTCGTGCGCGCGCCGCCGAACAATGCGACGGTTCCCGTCCCGCCGGATGCGCATAATTACGGTTCGGCGATCTTGCGCACCAATCAGTTCGGCATCTTCTTCACCGAGCAGGCGACGCTGGAGGATTCGGGCGGCACCGCCTTCGATAGCGTCGCGCAGACGACGATCGGCGATTACGGGCTCACGGGCGAATATCTTCGTCTCAACAAATTCGAGAGCGAGGCGATCGATTTCGGCCCCGACGCGCTGGTCGAGCGCGCGCGCATCCATCTCGACGGCGATTTCGGGCCGCTGCCCTTCATGGCCGATCCAGTGAATTTCGCGGTCGAGGGCGTACGCGACCGTTTCCAGAGCGGGCGCGTCGAGACCTCGGTACTGCATTCGCTCTTCCTGCGCTTCGGCCGCACCTATCTCAGCAACAGCGTCAACTTCGCCCAGAATCAGAACACGGGCGTGACGTCGAACACGCTGCAAGGCCTCGCGACCGGCAATCTGCTGCTTGGCAAGGTGACGATGCGCGGCCAGCTCCAATACGCGCCGCAGGAGTCCTTCCAGCTCCAAAGCTTCAACGGCACGGCCGAATATCGTACCTCGCCCGAGATGCTCTTTCGCGCGACCCTTGATCAGACGCTGGTCGGCCAGAGCATCACCGGCTTCGGCGTGTCCGCCTCGCGTGATTTCGGCAGCTTCCTGCTCGGCGCCGGTGGCCGCATCGCCACCGATGGCAGCCTGACCTTCGGTCTGACGCTCTCGGTTTCCTTCGCCGGCACGCCGAATGGTCATCTGCTGACCAGCTCGAAACCGATCGCCGATCGCGGCTCGCTCGCCGCGCGCGTCTTCCTCGATCGCAACCTCAACGGTGTCTACGATACCGGCGACGAGCTTTTGCCCAAGGCATCGCTGGATATCGGGCATCGCCGCGATTTCCTCGCAGAGAATGTCGACGGCGATATCGTGCGCACCGGTATCGATCCGTATCGCCGCACCAATATCTCGGTGAACGAGGCGAGCCTGACCGATCCTTACATGAAGCCGGTCGGCGGCACGTCCTTCGTGCCGCGTCCCGGCCATATGGAGAACATCGATCTGGCGGTGGTCGAAACGGCAGAAGCCGAAGGCGCGCTACAGCTTGGCGATCAGAGCGAGCCGCATCCGCTTCCTGGCATCAAGATCCAATTGCTCGATGCGAACGGCAAGGTCGTGCAGGAAACGACCTCGGCCTATGACGGCTATTTCTATTTCTCGAAGCTGGTGCCCGGCCACTATTCGGTGGCGATCGATCGGAGCGCGGGCCGCGCAGCGTCCTATGATTTCGTTCTGCCGCAAGCCTTCGATGTCGCGCCCGGCGCGATCAAGACCGGGCTCGGCATCACGGCGCATCGCCGCGAGCAGTAGCGCAGCAGGTGGGCTATTCGAAGTCTATGAAGATCGTGCGCAGTCCGGACGCCGTTTCGCCTTCGTCGTGGATGAGGCGCAGCGAATACGCGCGCGGCGTCGAAGCGCGCACCGTCGGACGGTCGAGACCGCCCGCGCCATGGATCGTGACCGGCGCATGGACCGTCGCCGTAACGGTGGCGACGGCGTAGGCGTGCTGATCAGCCACGGCGGGGATGAAAGCCATCACCGCGCCGATGACGCCGCCAAGCGCAACGTGCCGCGGCGCGTTGCGCAAAACATTCCCAAGGCTTGACATATCTACCGCTCGAAACGGGCGCTCGTACCGCGCGCCCTCTCGGTTCTTGTCCCGGAGGCTAACGCGGCTCAGCCAATCTCGGCCAGCAGTATCGATTCGGCTTTAGGCTAAACTAGGGCGAAATTTAAGCTTTTCCTAACCGTGCTCTCGGGGTTTTTGCGGAGGCGGCTTTCGTTGCCTCGGCGCCGGCCAGGAAATAGAGCAGCGTTGCTTTCGCATCGCTCGGCGCATCGTCGATCGAATTGCGTTTTGCCGCCAAGTAGCGCTGCGCCTCGACGGCGAGACCGGCCGCTTCGGCGGCGCGGGCGAGATCGGCGAAGCGGTATTTACGGTAATGCGAATGCACGCCGACATGCGAGGCATAGGTGGTGACGATCAGCGCGCCGCGTTTCTTCAAGACGCGCCTGGCCTCGGCGAAGACTTCGGGCAGCGGCACATGGCCGATCGACTCAGGAAAGATGACGATGTCGAAGCTCGCCTCGGCAAAGGGTAAAGCACGCGCATCGCCGCCGACACCGCGCTTGAGACCGTTGCGCGCCGCGCGCTTCAGCATGGGATGCGCGGGATCGAGGCCGGTCAAGCGATGGCCCTCGTCGATTAGGTAGCTCTCCAGCTCGCCATTGCCGCAGCCGACCGACAGGATCTCGCGCGGCCGGTCGCCAAGCTCGGCAAGCAGCCAGCGGCGAAAGGCCGGCGAGCTCGACGAGTAGGTGAAGTAGTCGCTGTTGTTCCAGCCCTTGTCGCCGATGCTGCGGTAGAAGCGCGCCGGAGAGGCGCGCTTGGCCGGCGAGGCCCGCTTCGCCGGCGAGGCGCGCTTTGCCCGGGAGGCGGCGCTCTTTTTCTTTTTCTGCTTTTGCTTTTTGCGCGCCATGACCTTGAACTTCTCTAGATAACCGGCCAGCCAAAGCACGAAGTGCGTCGGCTTGGGGACGGGTCACTTAGCAGTCGCGCGCTGAAGAGGGAAGGGGCATGCAGCCACCGCTGCCCGCAGCCGGTAGGCTCTGGCGCTTGGAATGCGAAACGGTAATTTTATTTGTCTAACTATCCCGATGCTGTGGGGCTTGCTTAGGGGCGAGCGAAAGCCGCGAGCGCGTCATCCAATGTAGCCCGCACGGGAATTGCCGTGTGTATTCCCGCGGTCTCGAGGACCCCAGCAACAATCGGCGACGGCGCCATGAGGGCCATCTTTCCGCCGTGCGCGGCGATGTTTTTCCCGATCAGCAAGAACAGACGCATCCCCATGGACGCGATGTAGTTGACGCCGGAAAGATCGACGATCAGAGGTTTTTGGGAACGCGCCAAGTCGTTGAATTTTGGTTCGATCGCGGTAGCAGCTTCGCGGTCGAGCCTTCCGCGTAATACAACAAGCGTTGCATCGGAACCGACCTCTTGGACACCCATGTCCATTTTCGTCCTCCCATCTCCGCTTGCGTCGTTCATTTTGCTGACCGGCAGGAGAGGCTGGTTCCAGACCGGAGCGCGGCTCGCCGCTAGCGGGATCAGGTCTAGGGGTACGATACGTCAAAGATCGGTGTGAGTATCCCAGAAAAGGCCCCGGCGTCGCCGTCCCTATCCTTTAGTGCTAGAGCGCTAGCCAAAAGAGATGATCACCGCCCTTCTCTGTGAAGGGGCTCGGTGCGTACCTAATCGGTCGACCACCAGATGCCGTTGTCGGGTCCATCGGTCGACATCTCGATAAACGGGAGCTTGCCGAGCTGTTCGTCGTGGATGATCTCGTCTGAAATGCGTAGCGCGCTCAGAAAGAGGGTCGTGGCGGCGAGGACAACGGCCACAGCGGCGAGGCCGCTATTCATGCGCGCGCAGCCGCGTTCGATGCGGGCGCAGAAATGCGTGAATTCGAGCTTCCGGCCTGACATCGGCTTCACGCTCCATGATGGGTTTTCATTGAAGCGCGCTCCTTGATTCCGCTCCCTGAATATGCACCGCGAGGTATTTCTGATACAGCGACGGCTTCGATCGGCCGGACCGTAAATGTCCCGAACACGCGGTTGAACACGACCGCAGTCGAACTGCGCATCGCATAAAGCGCAATGGCGACGAGGATAAGGAGGCCGATCAGATCGAACAGCCGGCTCGCGCCTGTCACCAAACACGTTGCATCGCAATCCATGATGCCCTCCGTTGCAGAGATCGACACTGATCCTGCGGCGGAAAGCGAGAGCAGAGGTGTGAAGCGCTTCACAGCCCGCAAAAAAAAGCGTCAAGGAAAAGCGCGCTACGGCGGTGTCGTACTCATACCCGCCGGCGACATTCTCCGGCGCTATGTGAATCGATAACCGGACTCGGCTCGCGATATTCGGCGATGGTTCTAGGTTAGAGGTGACCCGACGTTTGTCGGGAACCGGGCTTAGCCAGGATCGTTGATTACTGCACCCAACAGCAGGGTGGCGAGGTTGGCTGCGACCGATCCTCGCAGGGGGCGGTTCCTCATTGGAACGAGCGGGAGCCGCCTCTTTATTATTCGTGGTTCGTCGAACCGCTCTTTATTGTCGTCGAGTTCCGGGCCGGCTTCGACAAAGCGTTGTGTGGTGCTTGCCTTCGCAGCACGAAGTTCAAGAGGTGGCGGAATTAACCCTCCATCCTGTGGCGTATCCTTCTTACCTTCGGATTACGCCAAATGAACGGCTTTCCCTTGCCCGGTCTCATATGTTGTTTCCTCACAACCGCGGAATTGATCCCAAGCAATTCCGGTTGGCACCTGAACCTAGGGCTATACATGTCCGATCTCAACGATACCGCTTACTGGTTGGAACGCGCGTCGCAAGCGCGGCAGACAGCTGAATCCTTCGCTTACGAAGGCGCGCGTAAGCAGATGATGGCGATAGCCGAAGGCTACGACCAGCTGGCCAAGATGGCCGAGCAATTGAAGCTCGTCACAGGGGCGACCGCTTCGTCATCTCAGGCACCAGGCTGTAATCAGCGCAATGCGCTCTTGGCCAATTGTCGGCTTTGACCTGTGGGGCCAACGGCCGAGCGTCGGCGGCGATGAAAGACCTCCCGCGGCCCGTCGAGTTTGAACGGCGCTTCGGCTCGGCTGCCCGGATTTGCCGACGCTGACCAGATACGTTTGCGAGTTCACGACGCAAACGCCGCAGCTTCCGATTGCGATCATCTCGTCGATACAAGACACAAGGGGCCTACTTCATTGGGCTGAAAGGCAAGCCTTAAAAACGAAATCGTAAACCGGCAGTCTGATCCCACTAGGTAGCACGCAAACGCTGACCTAACGGGTCAGCCTGTCCTAAGCTTTCAGGCGTGGTAATTGGGGTTATGATTATTGGTAACGACCAGAGGCCTCCAGAGCATTGGAGAGGGGTGGAAGAACGGTTCCCCTCTCTCGCCATCGCTTTCCGCACAGTCCGTGTATTTGAGGACACCGTAGGGCCTCAATATTGTGCTTTCCGGCGGCTGGTGCCAGGATCAACCGCCGTTGTTGGGGAGTTCTGGTTTCCCTAAGCCTGCGACAGCAGTTCGAGGCGCGCCCTTAAAGCGGTCGTGGCAGAGAAAACCAAAAGGCAAAGACTATGGCTCTCTAGCCTCCGCCTTCTCCAAATGATCGGCTTGCTCCTCTAAGTCTCGCGCTATCTTCGTTAACTGTGGCGCGAGAAAATTCTGCAGGCTCGCGATCCTACGCAACTGCTCTACGCTCTCGCGCATAACGCGCGCTGCTTCTCCGCGATCCGACATAGCGAAGCCTTTCCCTGTCACCCACCCAGTCTTTCAGATCATCCGTTTCGTTCTGAATCCGGGACGGAACAAAATGTTCGTCTAGATCTCGTACATCTCTCTCGCCCGATACATCGATTCAGAGAAACGCGGCAGACGTCCTCGCGCTGCATCGATTTGTCGAAGAGAATGCGGTTTGGCCCGTAAAGTATCGGGCGCACAAAAGCGTCACCGAATTGACATTGCGTCTCCCGAAAAAGCTGTGCAGCCGAGGGGAACGCATGGCGGATGGGGTGAGATTCGAACTCACGGTGGGCTTGCACCCACGCCGGTTTTCAAGACCGGTGCCTTAAACCGCTCGGCCACCCATCCGTCTTAATCTATCAATGACTTAGCAGAGAGAGCTGCAAGCGAAAAGAGGAGTTCGCACCCATTCCCCACAGGAATGTCTCAGATTCGTTCGCGGGTGATCCTTATGCGGCGCTCAGCCAAGCCGATAAGATCGACGAAAAGATCAGCAGCACCGCCGATACGCCGCACCAATACCGGTTTAGATCACGCTTCCATTTTAGCCAGTCCTCAATATCGGTCCTGTCCACGCGGGTACTGCCAAGGTAGAGCACCGGATTGTGTCTGGTTATCGCGTCACTCAGTGACTGCTCGATGAGGAACCGGCCCGTCCGGTGTATCGCTTTCACGACGTGGGGCGGAAAGGCCGGTTCCTTTGGCGGTAGTAGATATCTCATAAGCCTTTGCATCTATTCCGGGTCAGGCAGCGCGAACGCCGCTTCCATGATCTCTGCCGCCGCGCATCCGTCTTAGCCTCCTCGAACTGCTTGGCATAGACCGTAGCGTGATCGAGGGTGAGCGGTGGCCGAGGCGCCACTGACCGCCCCAAGTCCATGCCCTGCCGGATGAGTTGGCCTGCGAGCGTATGACGTAGCGCGTGAAGGCTGACGCGAGGGAGGTGCAGAACCTCTACGTTTGCGCCTCTACTCGTTTGTAACCGCGTTGGGCCGACGCGGGGAGCCGCGCCCGATCGCCAGGGGGCGATCGAAGCCATATCGAAGAACTGATGGCAAGCTTGTCGGGCGATCTCGATGTCGCCCGAGAGCGAGTGCGAACCGCGAAAGCTGCTCGTCTCGCGGATCGTCGATAACGGCGTCGGCATCGCGCCCGAGAATATCCCGCTGGCCCTAACGCCTTTCGGTCAAATCGATAGCGGGCTCTCGCGCGAATTCGAAGAGACAGGGATGGGCTTGCCGCTGAGCAAGATCTTCGTCGAGCTTCATCATGGCTAACTGACGATCGACAGCGCGCTCGGCACGGGGACGACGCTTACCGTGTCGCTGCCGAAACGAATGAGCCAACGTCGCGGAGCATCGGCGACGGCTGCCGCTTGATCGTTGAACGGCACATGCTGTGCCCTTTTGCCGCTTATAGCAAGGTGGCGCAGCGAACGCGCCGAGACAACCGCGCCGGTTGCCAAAAGATCACGGGAATTTGCCAACCGCGCGGTGTCGTGCTTAAGCATTAGCCTGCGCGCAGGAGGAGGCGCTATGCCCGAGACCGGACCCGATCAGACGTTGCTGGCGAAGCTCGATGGGCTCGAGCCGCGCGACGAGCTGGTGATGCGTCTGGCGCTGCGCGAGGTGCATGACAACTTCCGCGGCGATCGCAGCTTCGGCGATCGGATCAAGAAGCTGCTGGATCGGCTCGATCCGCGGCCGCAAGATATGGCGGCGATCCTCGCCGAGGCGCGTGAGACCGAGAAGACATTGCGCCCGCCCAGCGAGGCCTGAGCCGCGCGGCTTTCGTCCGAAACCCGACATAGTGCAAGCAATGTGAAGA
>Ga0134126_10012484_pt1 | contig 10734 bp, 10 predicted proteins | sample KB31752_FD_96881 | JGI IMG/M metagenome (GOLD analysis project Ga0134126, IMG submission 96881) | Terrestrial soil microbial communities with excess Nitrogen fertilizer from Kellogg Biological Station, Michigan, USA - KB3-175-2 | ecosystem: Environmental > Terrestrial > Soil > Unclassified ...
GCCAGCAACATAATTAGTGATATGAAGTAATTACTTCTTCACATCAATTAAGTACTCGGCAATGCATTCTCCGTTTAGGTAAACTGTAAAATCTGATTTTACAGCTTCTTTAAAGACATATTTAAAATAATATTGCTTTAGTTTTTCGTCGTATTTTAAATCAGCGGGACTTACAAATTTATCTTCGTTTACAAGTACAGCAGCACTTTTTAAAACGGTATTTGCTGTTATGTAAACACTTAGTGTATCATTTTTATGCCATTTAAAAGAACCTTTTTTTAAGGAAATATAATCTATGCCAAAATGAAAATAATCGGTGTAATAAATGGGCCATTTAATAAAAGTAGATTTTTTAATAGGTTTATCTAAAAATTGAAATTTTTTGTCTTCCGGAAAGTGATCAAGTATAAATTTTTGCGGCGAGGTTAAAAAATAATGCTCATCAAACTCTTTCATATACTTATGGCTAACAACGTTATATTTGCTGGTAGCCCAGGTAACATCAACTAAATACCAAACACCATAAAGTTGCACACTGTTCCAGGCATGGTCGGTTTTTTTTAGCGATTTATTTATATCCTTAATTTCGGTTTTTGTGTAACCGGCAATTACATCACAAGGAATGTTTACAGTGTTGCACATTTCTTTTAAAAGATTAGAAAAACCCTGACAAACAGCCTTATTTTTACGTACAATTTTACTGGCATCAGTTACGTTTGATGCACTTTTATTGTACTCTATATTATCAGTTATCCACCTAAAAATGGCTCTGAATTTTTCATGTTCGGTTTTTAAATCTTCGGTAAGTACAGTGGCAATTTCGTTTACGGTTTTAAATTTCTTTTTAGGAAAATGTAGGGCAATGCTATCTGCCCGATGATAATCAAAGGCTTTTAACTCAGCCAAAGTCTGAGAAAAAATGCTGATGGGAAATAAGAGAAATAAGATGAACCGAATCATTAGTTCTAAAGTAAAAATAAAAAAGCAAAACAATAGCGCATCTTAAAATATATTATCAACTTTGAGAAAAAATAACAAATGTTAGCAGAGATAATTACTATTGGCGATGAAATTTTAATTGGGCAAATTGTTGATACAAATTCGGCATGGTTAGGTACTGAGTTAAGTAACATTGGTGTTTCGGTTAAGCAAATTACATCGGTTAGCGATGATAAACAACATATTTTAGAGGCTATTGCTTTGGCAGAAAAGCGTGCTGATATTATTATAATGACGGGTGGGCTTGGGCCTACCAAAGATGATATAACCAAACACACTTTGTGCGAGTATTTTAAAACAAGTTTGGTGATGGATGAAAAGGTGCTGAAACATCTAACCGATTTTTTTACGAAACGTAAGCGTCCTATGTTAGAGGTAAATATAAAACAAGGCGAAGTGCTTGCTAATTGTGAAGTTTTATTTAACAACCACGGGACAGCACCCGGTATGTGGATAAAGCAAAATAACAAAGTGTTTATTAGTATGCCGGGTGTGCCTTTTGAAATGAAAGGCATTATGATGGACTTTGGTTTAGCTAAACTAAAAGAAACCTTTACGCTACCGTTCATTTACCACCGTACTATTTTAACGCAAGGACTAGGCGAAAGTTTTTTAGCAGATAAAATTAAAGATTGGGAAGATGGCTTAACAGCCAAAGAAATTAAACTGGCTTACTTACCCTCACCTGGTATGGTTAAGCTGCGCCTAACAGCTAAAGGAAGTGATAAACAAAAATTAAAAACAATAGTTGATACTGAGGTTGATAAACTTTATAAATTAATTAACGAATATATTTATGGGGAAGAAGAGTTAGGTAAAGCTGCGCCAACTTTTCAAAGTATTGTTGGCGAGGCTTTAACCAAAAAGAATAAAACTATATCGGTGGCAGAGAGTTGCACGGGTGGTTATATATCTCATTTAATAACATCTATTGCGGGTAGCTCGGTTTACTATAAAGGTAGCGTAGTTGCTTATGAAAATGAAATTAAGGTCGCAGAACTAAACGTAAAACAAACAACGCTTGACGCTTACGGTGCTGTATCGATAGAATGTGCTAAAGAAATGGCAAGCGGTATTTTGAAAAAGTTTGATACCGATTATGCCATTGCTACTACAGGCATTGCAGGGCCAACTGGTGAAACACCCGATAAACCAATTGGCACGGTGTGTATTGCCATTGCAACTAAAACAGATGTAACAGCGCATAAATTTATTTTTGGAAACGATAGGGTGCGAAATATACACATGGCGGCCGATATGGCTTTAAATATGCTAAACAAAGCAATTAAATAATATGCAAAAGCACTTGCTTATTATATGTGGCCCTACGGCTGTTGGTAAAACAGCTTTGAGTGTGCAATTGGCTAAACATTATAGCACCGAAATTATTTCGGCTGATAGTAGGCAGCTTTATAAAGAAATGAGCATTGGTACAGCAAAACCTACTTTGCAGGAGATGGAAGGTGTGCCCCATCATTTTGTGGATTGTATATCTATACAACAAAACTATACCGCAGGCGATTATGAACGAGAAGTTATAAAAAAGCTGGATGAATTATTTGCGCAGCATGATAAAGTAGTTATGTGTGGCGGCACAGGTTTATATATTGATGCCGTTTGTAAAGGTTTTGATGAGGGCATAGAAAGTAACGCAGAAATTAAAAAGCAAATTACCGAACAGTATAATTTATTGGGTTTAGATTGGTTGCAAAACCAGGTAAAAGAAAAGGATATAGATTTTTATAATAAGGCTGATATAAACAATCCACAACGCCTAATGCGTGCATTAGAGGTTTGTTTAGTTACAGGTAAACCTTATTCATCACTCAGGAAAAATAATGGGGCAGAGCGAAACTTTAATGCTATTAAAATTTTTATTAACGAGGATAGGGAAGTGCTATACGAAAAAATAAACAAGCGTGTTGATGCAATGATGCAACATGGTTTATTGAAAGAAGCAGAGGGTTTATATCCGCGTAAAAACCTGAATGCTTTAAACACGGTAGGGTATAAGGAGTTATTTGATTATTTTGATAACAAAACAAGTTTAGATAAAGCGGTTGATTTAATTAAGCAACACACCCGCAATTATGCCAAACGACAAGTTACCTGGTTTAAAAACGATGAAGATTGCACCACCTTTGCACCTAATGAAATTGAGAAGATAAAAGCCTTTGTAGAAATTGTGTTACAACACAGCTAAGCTATAAAAACTAAAGCCTTCTTTTTTTTCTTGTAATACAAAACCTAATTTTTTGTACAAGCTAATAGTTGTTGCATTTGAATTATCAACCGATAATCTGATTGTAGGAATATGATTTTCTTTAGCAAAGTCTATTAGTTTTTTCATCATCATAGCCCCTAAGCCTAAGCCTAAATAAGCTTCTATAACGGCAACTCCTAGCCAAATGACTTTTTCGGTAGCGGGTTTTTGCTCGCAATCACCACAATGTGTTGCAATGGTTGCTTCATCACTTACATCTAAATGTCCGTAAGCAACAGGCTCTCCCTGATCTACCAATAAAAAAGTGCAGGCATGGTTTTTAATAACCTCTAAAGGGCGTTTTTGAAAGTAACGAAACGATTTAAGCGAAGCACCTGCCTCATCAATAAATTGTTGCAACAGCTTTACATCCGGATATTTTACTTGTACAAACTCCACAATTATAAATCAACACTGGTTAAGGTAAAAGGCTCGTCTTGCTGCAAGTCTATTTTTATTTTTTTACCCAACACACGCTCTAAATAATTAGGTGATAAGCCATTCATTGGGCGTTTAAAGGCAATATGTTCTTGTGTTATAACTGTACCTGCTTTTATATTGGTTTTTGCCACCAAGCTTCTGCGCATGCCATAGGTGTTTTTTTGTTCAGATTCGCTTGGTGTTTTAACACCCGTACCTAAACATTTTTCTGTGTTTCTAATTCCATCAATAAGGTCTTTAAACTCATGCGGCTCTAATGAGCAAGAGTGATCAGGACCCGGAAGGTTTTTATCTAAGGTAAAATGTTTTTCAATCATCTCTGCACCCAAAGCAACGGCTGCAAAGCAAGCATAGTTATTTGGTACGTGGCAGCTATAACCCACATGCACATGCAATTTATCGCGCATGGTTACCATAGCCAATAAATTGGTGTCTTCAATTTTAGATGGGTAATCTGTATTGCATTGTAGTATAACAATGTTGTTGTTGCCTGCTTCGCGCATAGCGTGTACGGCAGCTTCCACCTCCTGCATATCTGCCATGCCCGTACTTACAATCATTCTCTTTTTAAAAGCAGCCACGTATTTTAAAAAAGGCAACTCGGCAATTTGCCCCGATGCAATTTTAAAAGTATCAACTCCAATATCATTCAGCAAATCAGCATCTTCAAAATTATAGGGTGTCGACATAAAGTCTATTTGCTTGGTTTGGCAATAGTCTTTTAGTTTTTTAAAATCTTCTTTTTGCAGCTCAAGCTTTTTAAGCATATCAAACTGACTCTCCTTAGCATCGGTTACTTTTAACTGATACGATGCCTTAGGCGATGAAGCCGTAACAATTTGCGCTGCCTTAAAGGTTTGAAACTTTACACAATCTGCTCCAATTTCTTTGGCTTTATCAATTAACTGAAAAGCCATTTGTAAACTACCGTTATGGTTAACGCCTGCCTCGGCTATTATATATACTTTTTTTGCTTGCATAATTAGTAAGCAAAAATACTAAAAAGCAGGCATTTATTGGTTTTTACTATAAACCTAAAACCGATTTTAATTTGGTATAACCTGTTTTGCTCAATGGCACTTTAACACCTGTTTTTAGCAGGGCAATGTGGCTGTCTTTCTCTAAGGCCTCAATTTTGGTTATTTGCTGCACTTGCACAATGTATGAACGGTGTACACGCACAAACTGGTCGGCATTAAGCGATTGTTCAAAATAATTCATGGTTTTCTTTTTAAGCGAGTAACCATCTTTGGTAAATATTTTTACGTAATCGTCGTAAGCCTCTAAGTAATGTATATCGTGTACTGGTATAATTTTAATGTTGTTGCCGTTTTTTACCACTACACGGTTTTGCTCTTCGGGTTGTTTGTGCGTATTTTCAAGTAGGGCTGTAGTGTTTTGTTTTGGCTCGGCATTATTATGCTGTTCTTTCCATTTTTTAAGGGCTTTGTTAAAGCGGTCTTTACTAAATGGTTTCAATAAATAATCAATGGCATGTGCCTCAAAAGCTTTGATAGCATACTCATCAAATGCGGTGGTAAAAATTACCGATACCGGAAAATCAATAAGCTCCAGCATTTCAAAGCCCGTAATTTTTGGCATTTGTATATCTAAAAATACAATATCAGGCTTATGCTGCATAATGGCTTTAACGCCCTCAAAGCCATCGCCGCATTCCTGCATTACTTCAATGTCTTTATCGTCTTGTAAATATTCTTTTACGATGGAACGAGCCAAAGGCTCATCGTCTATGATAACACTTTTAATCATATAGTTTGAGGGATTATGACAGTTGTTGTATATAGATTTTGTTTGATTTCTGTTTTTAATAAATCGTTTCTGAAAAATAAAAGGTGCAAACGACGCTGTACCGATTTTAAACCAAAGCCCGTGCCTTTGCTAGGCTGAGCTGTCTCCACATCAAATGGGTTGGTAATTGTTATGCGTAAATTTTTATTTTCTACACTTGAGTTTATTTGTATGGTAACCTCGCCAATGGTATCGTATAAGCCAAATTTAATGGCGTTTTCTACTAAGGGTTGTAATAATAGGGGGGGAATTAATAAAGCTAAACTTTGTTCATCGGCATTAATTACAGTATTTAAACGATGGCCAAATCTAACTTTCTCAATATCGAGATATAGTTGCAGATGCTTTAATTCTTCTTGCAGGCTAGACATTTGCTTATCATCTTTCTTTAAGGTGCCACGTAAAAAATCAGATAATTGCTGAATCATTTTACGGGCTTCCTCGGGCTTAGAGCCTGCTAACGCGCTTATTGAATTAAGACTATTAAATAAAAAATGAGGTTGTAATTGTTGGCGTAAACCTTCAAGCTCGGCTTCGCGTAACATTTTTTCTACATCAGATTTACGGGCATCGGTTTCCTGACGGGCTCTCATTCTGTTTAAAATCCAGCTGAATAAAACTACCCACTCAATAATTAAGAACGAAACACAGAAACGAATTAAAAAAGCTTTATGAAGCAGGGCTAAGTAATCAATATCGTTTATAAAAATTTGAAGAAGTATGAAGTTAGAAAGCCAGGCAGATGCTATGGCCAAAGTAATGCTCCAACCAATAAGCATTAATACATTACGTTTACTAGGGCTGAAATACCGCAGCGACATTGCCATAGTAAAACTTAGTACAAGCAACAGGCCATTATTTATAGCACTATCTACTAAGGCAATTTGCCAGCCAAAACCTAACCGGTGAAAAACAAAAACATGCAACATCGCCCACAATAATATGTAGGCGATGTAAGCAAAGCTTAATTTTTTATAAGAGAGGTCTTTCACAAATAATTAAAATATATACACAAAGTTACTAAGCGTTTCAATTGTACGTTCTTTTTGTTTTACAATATTAATGTAACTGGTTGCATCTTCAGCCTCCTCAGTGTTTGAATATATTTGCGCACCATCAGCCATATCTTTTAACTCAAGCAATTCAAGCACGCCAATGTATTTCCAGCTAACATTCTCTTTGCTTTCGTTTAAAAACGATGTCTCTTCAGCCTTGCCTTTTGCGCGGGCTTTTGCTAATGCTTCATTTTCTGACTTAGCTTCAAAAATCCTGAACTGTTCGTCAAATTGTGGGGTGTGTTTGCCATCGCCACTAACTATTTGAAAGGCTAATTTTGCTATATATTTATTCATAGAATTTGTTTTTACAGGTTTGTCATCACATACTTTAAATAAGTTTTTTCTTTTTTCTGCTAACTGAGTCATATGCTTTTACTTTGTACTAATTAATAATTCTGAATTTCTATCCCACCAAATACGGTGCTACCTTTTATAACTAACACTTTTTCGGGGTTTGTAATTATAGTTTGATGCGGACGTTTATCTTCTATGCCACCAAACATAGTATCTATATCCGTTTGAATTTCCCAGTTTGAAGGCACAATAATTTTAATGCCACTAAACACTTGTTTCAATTCTAACACAACAGTTCCGTTTATATCGGCCTGACTAAGATTTAAGCTACCACCGCTAAACACATTAGATACAACACCACCTTTAAAATCTTTTGAGATTATGTTTTTTTTAAAACCACTAAACACCCCATCCATATTAATTGTATCATCTGATGAGCTTGATTCGTCGTTACCACAAGCCGAAAAACGGTTGCCTCTGTAATTGCCACCTCTGCGGTTACATTTTCTTTCCCATTTTTGACGATAATATTCGTGGTGATAACTACGACGTGGTTTAAAAATCATTCCTAAGCCAACTAGCATAATAATTATGGGCCAGAAATAAACTTTAAAATGCATGCCCGGTACATAATCACCAAGTAAATAAGCGCCACCTACAGCCATCAATATAAACCAGCTAAAGTTGCGGAAAGAACTTTTTACACCTATAAATAAGCCAATTACTATTAAAAGCATTTGCCAGGTAAATAACCATTCAGGAAAAAATACACCCATCTCTCTGGCTAAAAAAGCAGCACCTATGATGAAAAGAATTATGCCGCCAAAAATTTTCCCTCGACGATGACGTATTTGATGTTCTTTAAATTTTTCGTCCCAATTTATATTTGAAGATTGGTTTCCGGTATTTTGATTTTGTGTTTCCATTTTTGTTTTTAATTATAGAGCAAATGTACGCGCAAGGCCATCGCATATACAACAGCTATTAGGTTAGCCAAGGTAGGGGGTAGGTAAACGAAGGAGTTTTATCGGTGAAAAAAAGATTATATTTGGAAAACTATCCCTTATTTATGAAGAAATTATTACTGATTGCCTTACTACTTTGCATAAAACAACTTAATGCACAATGTTCTTTAACTATTTCGGGCAACACGGTTATTTGCTCAGGTACATCAACTACTTTAATTGCAAGTGGCGCCACAAATTATACCTGGATGCCGGCTAATATATATACATCTACAATTTCTATTGCGCCAAGCACTGCAACAGTTTATACGGTTACAGGTACAACAGGTACTTGTACGGCAACTAATATATTTACAGTTACGGTAAACCCTATTCCTACAATGACAGTAACTTCGCCAGCACCTTATTGTCCTGGTGATTTTGTATCTTCAAGTGATTATAATATTACTACTAATCCTCCGTCTGGCGTTACCTACAATTGGACAGCAAATAACCACACAGGTACAGGTATGCCGGCAAATGGTACCGGGGCTGCACCTGCGGCATCTTACGTTGCGTCTGCAAACTCTAGTTTGGTTAACCAAATTAGTGTTATAACTTATACTCCATCTGCATTGGGTTGTATAGGACTAGCGGTTACAGAAACTGTTACTATTAAACCAACACCAATTGTGCAACCTATGGCAGACCAAGGTTGGTGCCCTGGTGCAATGACTACACAAGTGCCTTTAAGTTCATTTCCTACAACACCATCTACAACTTATGTTTATAGTTATAACGCTGGTGGTGGTGTGCCATCTGTAGGAAACACTAATCCTTTTCCAAGTTTAATGACATTTAATTCGGGTTTAACTACAATATCAACAGTTGTATCAGTAACTCCAACATTAAATGGTTGTGTGGGGCCACCAAGTGGTTTTACTATTTATGTTTACCCTAGCCCTATAGCAAAGTTTAGTGCTAGCATGCATGTATGTGATGGTGGTCAAATGCAGTTTAGCGATTTATCTGTACCAAATACAGGTTCCGTAACGGTAAATCAATGGGCTTGGGACTTTAATAATGATGGTAGCATAGATGCCAGTTTTGAAAACCCAAGTTATATATATCCTGCAGGCTCTGTAGGAACAAATACTGTAACTTTATACATTGGCACAAGCTCTGCACCTTCATGTACAGCACAAGTTACAGCACCAGTTTATATAAACCCAGTTCCTGTAGCAGATTTTGTGGGCGACAGTTTACAAGGGTGCTCGGTAATGCATACAGATTTTACCAATTTAACTACGATTACACCTTTTACACAGTTACAATGTTATTGGTCTTTTGGAAATGGAAATACTTCATTCGCTATGTCTCCACCTCAACAAGCATATAGTAACTCATCAACTACACAAAATGCTTATTATACAGTTTCGTTAACAGCAACAACAGATAGCGGTTGTGTAGCCACAAAAACAAAAACTAATTATATTGATGTATTAGCTTGTGCGGGTAATGGAATTGAAAAATATAGCGGCAGTAATGAAGCAAACATTTACCCTAACCCAAGCAATGGCAATTTTGTGATAGAAACTTCAAGTACAGATAAACAAAGCTTACAAATAATTGATATAACAGGTAAATTAGTTTTGCAACAAACTGTAATTGGTAAAACAACTATTGATGCAAGTAGTTTAGATAACGGAATTTATTTTATGCAACTAAATACGGGGGAGGGTTTTTACTCCAAAAAAATTATTGTGCAACATTAAAAACATAAATTATTTATTTTTGAAACACAAACCCATTTTATGAAAAAACTATTATTTATTGCCTTCTTATTTTGCCTAAAACAGCTTACTGCACAATGCCCTGTAAGCATAAACGGAATTGTAGCTGTTTGTGCGGGCAGCACAACTACTTTAACCGCCAGTGGTGCAACAAATTATACATGGCAGCCATCGGGTGCACAAACTGCTACTATTGCTATAACACCAACGGCTACTGTAATATATACTGTAACGGGTACAACAGGCACTTGTACGGCTACTAATACAGTAGCGGTATCTGTAAATAATAACCCGGTTTTAAGTTTTAGTACAATTCCAGCCTGCGATCAAGCACCTGTTTGTTATAATAATTCGACTGCTGCTCAAGGCAACTTTACCACCTGGGCTTGGGCTTTTGGAGATGGTACAACAGATGCCACTGCGGCTCCAACGTGTCACACTTATTCTGCTGCAGGCATTTATACGGTGGTTTTAACAGCTACTACAACAACAGGTTGTAGCGGCACAGTAACAGCCACAGCTATCGTGCATCCTAATCCTACAATAAATGGCAGCTTTTTTCAGACATGTTTAGGAGATACAACTTTGTTTTATGATGGTTCTTCGGTTGTAAATCCTACAGGAATAAATGATGTTATAACAAATTGGAAATGGGATTTTGGCGACGGACAGCAAAGTAGTTTACCAAGTCCTAAGCACATATACCAAGCTTGTGGAGTTTATTCTAATTCATTTACTGCTACAACTAATTTTAGTTGTACAAGCACTATATCAGGAAACGATACAGTATATTGTTTACCCTATGTTATAGCCCCTGCAAGTTTTAGCGTATGCCCCGGAACACCAATAACATCAGCGCAAACAACTTTTACAACCGCTTGTAATTTTCCTACATGGGGTGCCCCGATGTCGATTTTATTTGTAAATTATCCTACTAACGGCACAACCATAACCCATGGGGGCATTCCATTAGTTGATACAATGAGTTTTAATTCTATTCCAAATTATAATGCGATTAATCCAAACCCAACTTGCGGTTTGTTGGTTGATACTATTTATGGTTATGCTGTAACTGTTTCTAATGGACAATTAAGTTGTATAGGTAATTCGGCTACTTTTACCATTAGCGTTTA
>Ga0134126_10012485_pt1 | contig 10733 bp, 12 predicted proteins | sample KB31752_FD_96881 | JGI IMG/M metagenome (GOLD analysis project Ga0134126, IMG submission 96881) | Terrestrial soil microbial communities with excess Nitrogen fertilizer from Kellogg Biological Station, Michigan, USA - KB3-175-2 | ecosystem: Environmental > Terrestrial > Soil > Unclassified ...
GGGATCGGTCTCGTCTGAGAAGCTGCGTCTACTGAAAAATCGACATTTTTGAGGGCGTATTGTTCCTGGCTCCGTGCTTTGCCCGGCGCTGGCTTTTCCAACAAGGTAGGATTGGCGGCGGAGGACCCGCGGAACTGGTTGTAGTGTGGCGAGGTCCCGCCCACATCCTGAGGCGTCACTTGTGATCCGGAAACATTGTCCGCATCTCGTACGTCAGCACTCAGCATCGGTGTTAGTGCTTTGGCAGCGTCATTCTGCTCCTGGCCAGGAGTGACCTTCCGGCCCAAACTTGGCGCGCCATGCGTGGTCTCGCCCGGCAACGGGGCGTGTGCCTTCGGACTAGACAGCACTCCGAAAAAAATCAGCAGAAGAGCAATGCTCACTCCGAGTAGGAGGAATAGTGACTTGCTCTTGTCGCGGCTGAGTTCACGACGGGTGGCCAGCGGTTGCTGTGTACGCCTTACCTGATCGAGAAGGGTTCGAAATCTTTGAAATGAACTAGGCGTGCCCTTCTCCTCTGCGTTCTCGATTACTTGCCTCAAATTCTCTTCGTCTGGAGTTTGGGCAGTGTTTTCGTGACTAATTTGCTGTGGCTCGCGCTGCATGAACTGCCTCCTGCCGAACTGAACTGACCCCAAACCCGATCGGCGCCAGAGCCGGGCGATCAACCGCGCCTGACTCCGCCATTTGCAAGAACAGCTGTTCGCTAGATTGTTTGTACGGCGGCCGTTCAAAAACGACGACCCCATCCGCCCGCTCACCAGTTCCCAAACGACGGCCGCTGAGCCGAAAATCTGCCACGAGCAGTTGTTCCGCGGTTGCCCAGCGTTCGTGCTTAACCAATCTTCCCGTGCGGTTCTTCCCGCCAAGCTGGATCTGAGGCGGCATCAGCAGGATTGCGTGCCTGCTGGTATTAACGACTGAGAAGAGCACGCTGACCTGATCGCCCCCATCAAGCACTTCGCTGATTCCAACTCGCAGACGATCTCCCTTAACGTTCTCTCCTTCAATTCGCTCTCCATACAGCTTTGGCAGAGGCGCATTTCGCTGTCGCTCGAGCAGGTTGTCAAGCGATGCCATGCGTGGTTGCTCCTTAAAAGTCTTTGGCTGAAAACTCGTTGACCTTGGGGCAAGCAATGCAGGCGGCATGAAAGCTGGCTCGTTCTGCCCGACTAGGGCTTTGTAGCTGGGCATCGATTCGGGATTGATGATTGGAGCCGTCTGGCCAATTAGGGGAAACGGGACGACATCCGGTTCAACCAGGAAACTCCTAGCTGGCTTGTATTGCAGAACGAAATCCACGACGGGCGTAGTGCCGATATCGCCTCTATTGACAAGCAGCAGGCTGAATTGCCGGCCGTGAACGGTGGAAATTATCAGGTTCGTTTCCGCGTTTCTCTCGGTAAGGGCTTTCACCAACACCAAGTCAGGCTCCCGTTCGGAGTGTTCAACTTGAAACAGGGCTGCGTCCCCGACGGCTATCGAATTAACAGCTTCCGGAAGACGTATGGCAGAGACGAAGTGAGCGGCAACATCCACAACCGTGACCTTGCTGTCAGAAATTCTTGAGCGTACTTGCGGCGTCACCACCGTTTGGGCTGCGCACGCGGTTATCAGCTTCAGCCAGAAGTAAAAAAGCAAAATGATCTTGACGATTTTCATTGTCCGATTCCCTGCCCCTCCGTCCGGGACTTCCAAGCTCGCTGCCGCAGGGCCCGATACCTTTGAGCCACGCGCCTTACGTATCCCTGCACGTCGGGCGACGAGTACCCAAGCCCTCGCTGCAGAATTGGCGATTCCCCAACGTAATAGGCAGCGATGACCAGACGCAGGTCGCCGCCAAACTCATGATTTAGCCATGCCAGGTAAGCCACTCCGCCGCGGATGTTCTCGTCTGTTTGAAAACGATTCTTCACGCCAAAGCGCGCGGCCGTTTCCGGCATAAGCTGCATTAATCCGACGGCGCCCTTGTTAGAAATGGCGTACGGATCCCAGCCGGATTCCTCGTCGATGATCGCCGTTACTAGGTCCACTGGTACTCGATACACAGTGGCGTAATATTCGGCCCATCGTGCTGAAAGTTCGCGGATGTTGTGTGATGTTCCTGCTATCTGGGCAACGGCTTGGTGGGCTGGCAAAAGCAGCAAAAAGCACAGTTCCGCGATTCTCATGCCACCATCTCCATTCTTTTAGCCGACGCTTTTGTAGGTCCGTTCTTACTAGAACTCGCCTCGGCTGCGAGTTCGTCCCGATATCGCTTCGAATCGGCAACCAGGCCTTCAAAACCCGCACGCAACATCAGCCGTTTTCGATCCGATTCTGTTTTGGCCAGCAGAGGCAAAAGCAGATCACGCTGTTCGTGGGAGATTTCTTCGGCACCCAAGAGCTCCAGTGCTTGCGCCAGGTCCAGCATCTCCGCGATGGAAGGCGGTTTTTCCATGTTCCACCCTCGAAGCGCGTGCGCCAGTCCGGCCAACTGACCGCGCAGACGCGGGTTATCAGTGCGACTTCGCACGCTCAGGATTTCAGTCTCGCGCTCGACCGTGGGGTACTCGAAGCGCAAATAGAAACACCGCCGACGGAGAGGATCACCGAGCCGGCGTTCTTCGTTAGAACTCAGCACAACAAACGGAATGTTGGCGGCAGTTATCGTTCCGAGCTTCGGTACGGTAAGCTGCCAGGCGCTCAGTAGCTCCAGGAGCATTGCTTCAAAACCTTGGTCCACTTTGTCGATTTCATCGATTAGAAGAACGCACGGCCGCCCATCGTGACGCACGGCCCGAACCAGAGGTCCTTCGCTGAAGAAGTCGAGTGTATGCAGTCGCCGGCGCAGCTCTGGCCAGTTCTTTTCGAGGTTTTCGCCTTGAGTCTCAAGGAAAAGTTTCTGGAGTGCCTCATCAAATTTCCCAATCGCCTTCTCTTCCGAAATCCCGACGTAACACTGAAGGCGTTCGACGACAGTGCCGGCAGCTTCCGCCACAGCGTAAGCGAGTTCGGTTTTCCCACACCCTGGTGGACCTTCGATCAGAAGTGGCCTTTGAATGCGGCTGGCGAGATACACGACCGAAAGAGTTACCGGATCGGCGATGTATCGCACCCTCCGAAGTTTTTCCGAAAGATCTTTTGCGCAAGAAAACACGGCTGACTGCCCTCGGGAGCGAAGACTACACCCGAGCATCACGAATCGTTTTTGCGCTTAACTGCGGCCGATGCGCGGAAACAGCATCGCTGCGGGACGATTCGCCCGTAATTTAGTCAAACTAATTGAAAACATTAATTACGAATTCGCCGGAATTGTGCCCCAACGTTTTCTGCTCGTTCGCAATTTGGGTGGTCGCTCGCCTTGATCTTATCGACGATGATTTTTCAATAAAAAGTGCCGGCTGTATGCGAATTGAGTGGGGACCTTATCGAGAACCGTCGTTGTGAATTCGAAGTAGAAGGTGAATTAAACTTTTCGTTCGTAAGCACTCCAGGTGATGACCCAAAATAAATTGTCTCCGTTGGCATCTTGGCTGGCGCCCGCGCCTATTTGGCGCTGTTTCCGCAAGACCAATGAAACCGGCCACTTTCAGGAGGTACTTATCAGCTTCCACAATCATTCAACACCAAATTTTGACAGAACTCGTGGTGAGCAATAGAAATCGTTCTGATGAAGGACGATATTGCGGCGCAAGAACTTTGTGAGCTCTTGGCGCGAAGGCAGTTGCCGACAGGTGGATGGTCAGCGCTGTCATGCTCATCGCAGGCTTCCGTTGAGTCGAGCGCGTTGGCCTATATAGTTCTTCCCTCAGACTTCGCTTCCGCGCGCCAGCGGGCAACGCAGTTTCTCCTCGCAATGCAGAGCGCTAACGGAAGTTGGCCGTCATTTGCCGGAGACGACAAGGATGGATCGTGGACAACCTCGCTTGTGCTCATCGCTTTGCAAGACAACATCGAGACCATTGTTCACCGATTTAGCGGGTTCCGGTGGCTGTTGCAATCGGCAGGAAAGGAGTCGCATTGGCTATGGAAGTGGAAATTTCTTACCACAGATCGGCATGTGCGCTTTGACCCAAATAAATTCGGGTGGCCCTGGATACCACAAACGAATAGCTGGGTAGTTCCAACCGCGTTTTCGATTCTCGCCCTCAACATGCTCCCTGGTGGTTGCGGCTTTCCAAATCGAGAGCACCGTCTCGAACTTGGCATCCAGATGCTTCTCGATCGGGCGTGCCCGGGTGGCGGATGGAACGCCGGCAATGGCGTGGTTTATGGAAGGCGAATGACTCCTCATCCAGATGACACGGCGGTTGCTCTTCTCGCTCTCCTGGGCCGGACCAAAGATCCAATCGTATCGGCGAGTGTTGATCAGCTTGACAGAATTGCTCCGGATCTGAATGCGCCCTGGAGTTTGGCGTGGAGCATTCTTGGTTTGACAGCACACGGGCGCCCAGTCAAATCCCTTGTCGAACGGCTCTCCTGTTGGCCGAATCTGGATCAGGTGGAAGACACAAGCACTATCGCCATCTGCTGCTTGGCTTTGGACTATCCGCGAGCACTCGCACGCTTTGGGCTGGTCGTATGACTTTAAACCGAAGAGAAATTCTGCTGGGAGCTGCGGCGCTTACAGCCGGCATGTCGGTTTCGGCGCCCTTCTTTATCCCCAGATATCGCGAGGTCCGACGGCCTTCGCGCTCGCGGGTAGCAATACTTAACGCCGAGCAGTACTCGCAGAACATAGAAGCTGTCCTCATGCAGGGGCTGCGACTATTTAAAATTGACCTTCGCCGCAAATCTGTCGTGCTCAAACCCAATCTGGTTGATTACATCCCCGGTAATGCCATCAACACGCATCCCCTTCTGGTCGCAGCCGCTTCCGAGTGCTTCCGGAAACTAGGGGCCAAGCAAGTGGTCGTTGCGGAAGGGCCAGGTCATCAGAGAGACACGGAGCTCGTGATATCTGAGAGCGGTTACACTCCCATGCTGCGTGAGGGTGGAATCCGGTTCGTTGATCTCAATCGGGACGAATTGATAAAGGTAAGACTTCGCGCGGACTACAGCGGACTGAAGCAGCTCTGGTTGCCGAGGACCGTGGTATTCGCCGATTTCTTCGTCTCGATGCCGAAAATCAAGACGCATCACTGGTCGGGAGTCACCTTGAGCATGAAGAACATGTTTGGCGTCGTTCCGGGAACAAGGTATGGCTGGCCGAAGAACATTCTCCACTGGCACGGAATACAGGAATGCATTCTCGACATTTGCGCGACCGTCCCTATTCATTTCGTCATAGCGGATGGAATCGTGACAATGGAAGGAAACGGTCCGCTGGACGGAAGCCCACGTCCGCTCGGCGTAGTTGTTCTCTCTACTGATCCCGTCGCCATCGACGCGACCTGTGCCAGATTGATGGGACTGGCGCCTGATCGAGTGGCCCACCTCAAAGAAGCAGCAAAATTTCTCGGAAACTCCTCTCTGGATCTGATAGACCAAGCGGCTGAAGATCTGCGTTTTCCGACGGTACCGTTCAAAGTCATGCCAGAATTCGAATTTCTTCGCCAAACCGCCTCACTCGATTCCTAGCACCCGGATCGGATGCAAGCAGGTTAGGTAGTAGCATACCGATGCATTACAAAGGACCTGGTGAGCGCGGAAGGAATCGAACCCTCAACCTACTGACTTTCGATTAGTCGGCTTCGGCCCTGGAGTTTCATTCAAATCATGTGACGTCAACGACTTGCCACAAACCAGGCCCGCACGGAGGCATCGCCCAATATATCGCGGCATTCGTGTTCGCGGAGAGCAAGACGTTTCACCGAAGGGACACGTTCATGCCACCGTCACGCTGGAGAACGTAATATAGCGGGGTTCGTCGGATTCTGAGCGCTGGCGATTTATCAACAGTTTCGACGCGGCGACTACTTTCGGTCACTGCAACCTTCATAGAAACTGCCGTTGTTAACAGTAATCAACTTGAAAAGCGAGTTAGGGTTCGCACCGGCTTCCCACCATGCCGCTCCACTGGCAACCGTGTATCCCTGCCAGTTGCCCCACACATCTGTTCTCTTTGCTTTTGTAATAGCGCAACGAACCGGCGCGTCGAAAACTTTGTCGTATTCGCGCAGCAGCTGAGACTTGCTCTTGATTAGGGCTTTCTGGCCGCCCAGCTGGACACGTAGCGGAAACCGAACCATAGAGACAACAACACCACGGTTGTCAACTTTCAGGGCCTTCTGGAACTTGTCAAAGAAAGCGACGGCGTCTCGGCAATCAGGTCGCGATGTCGTTGTGCATATAGGCTGGGGAGATTGACCGAAGGCAAAGGGGCAGTGAGTTGCAACAGAGAGAACGAAAAAGCAGACAATGTAAAGAACTAATTTCATCAAGGAATTCTACACACGGATTCTGCGCAATTGCGTTTTCCTTTCGGCTTTTCTAGGCATTTTGAGTGCAATCGGGATTTGTCGCCAGTTGTGGAGGTCAGCCTTTTTTTGAAAGGCGTTGGACCATGATTCGGAACGCCAAGCCGATCAATATCCACTCAACTACACTGGTGAAAACGAGCCAGACATTGAAACCCCAGACGAATGCTGAAGACGGTGCAATGCCTCTGTATTGAATGCATCTCGTGGCGTATATGCCCGGATAATCGGTAAGCCAGGCGAGTCTGAAAGAGTCGGTACGAAGCAATAGGATCATCCATACGGTCCCAGCAATTCCAAATACCGCAATGGTTTTCTTCACACCCGGTACCCCTTGTTTTTAGACACCAAGGTGGCTTTAGACGTCCAAGTAGGCAATGAGTGATAGGGGGGAAAGCGAAGAGTGAAGTTCTCTAGTCGCCTGACAATGACCAAAAGCTAGTAAGTATTCGCCTTTTCTAATTCGTCGAGAGAATACGGCGAAGCATTCTCTTGAAGCCATATTAGGAGTGATTTTTCGTCGAGAGCCTGCTTTTTCAGCAGATGCGCAGCGAGTTTTTCGATGAGGAGTTTATCTTTTCTGATAAGCCGCGAAGCCAATTTGTAGCCAATATGTGCAAATGGATTGATGTCTCGAACAGACTCGACGAGATTCCACGCGACGGCAGTCTCGCGAGAATCCTCCGACGCAACCATATCTGCCTTGATCTCCTCGCGGAGTTCGTCTGATAGATTCTCTACGTTGTCCTGATCTACGATCTCGCCGATATAAGCAAGAGCAAAACTACGATTAATCAATTTAGCGTCGTCCCTGTAGCATCCTCTTGCTTCCTTCCAATTGCAAGTGATCCCGCTCTGGTTGGAAGTCGCTTTCAAGGAAACTCGTTCAACACGAAAACCGGCCCGGAACGCAAGAACTGCGTGAGCAGCCAAATGTTTCACATTACGCGTGCCGTGTTCTAACTCCTCAGTGTCACTGTTGTGAATATTCATTTTCAAACTTCCTCAATCTTGCCGAAAAACAGATTCCTGGTCAGTGCGGGTTCCGACCTTTTGTTCCATCTTAAGCAAATGGGTTTTTGTATCTAGTCCTCCCGCAAAGCCGGTGAGTTGTCCGTCCGACCCAATCACTCGATGACAAGGCACGATAATAGACAGGGGATTTCTTCCATTTGCCGCTCCCACTGCTCGTGTGGCCCGCGGATTTCGCAATTGCTTCGCAAGCTGGCTATAGCTTCTCGTTTCCCCAAATGGGATAGCACGCAATGCCTCCCATACGTCCTTTTGAAAGCGAGTGCCTCGCATGTCAAGAGGCACGGAGAAAGTATTTCGCTTGCCCGCAAAATACTCGCCCAATTGCCGTTCCGTCTCAACAAGAATTGGATGGCACTCATTCTCAAGAGACTCACTCAAACGCACGCGACGGGGATCGTCATTTTCCCACAGTACCGCTACTAGGCCTGCGTCGCTTGCCACCAGTTTCAGTTTTCCCACTGGCGAATCAATCGTTTTGCAAACCAGGCTCATGATTTCTCCTTTTTGGTTCGTCATTGTGTCGAAGCTAGCCAACATTTGAGGCTGCGTGTGTAGTGGGCTTACAGATTGCGCTTCCGTCCGCGGCCCAAAGATGTTGCGCCGCATAGGCGCGCCACGGCCGCCACGATTCGGCGCGACTCAATAGATTTGCAGCAGATGTTGCATTACCGTTTATCGATGCCACACCGCGAAGCAGTCCGATATCGGTCGATGGGAATGCATCCATCTCACGGACGGCACGAAGGGCGATGTATTGGGCCGTCCATTCGCCAATTCCATGAATCGTTCGCAAACGCGCAACTGTTTGCTCGATGCTGCCGAATGGACGGAAGAGATTCGGATCAGCCAGTGCGGCCTCGGCTACTGCTTTCAAAGCACGCAAACGAGTTATCGGTATCCGCAGTCCCATGGAGGAAACCGAGGCCAGTCGGTTCGCCGTCGGGAATACGCGGGACAAATCCGGATGCATGCGAAATGATTTCGGGACAGAATGACCGTGCAGGGCGATGAGTTGACCAGCTAATCCTCGTGCCGCCGCCACACTGATTTGCTGGCCCAGCACTGCCCGCACTGCGATCTCAAATCCATCCCAACCTCCCGGAGCACGCAAACCTGGACGCCGTGCCACCAAAGGAGCCAGCACTGGATCAGCGGACAAATGGCGGTCAATTGTCTCGATGTCAGCTCCAAGATCAAACAGGCGCCGCACGCGAGCAACGATGGCCGGTAAAAGTCGAACGTCGGGGAAGCGGATCTTCACGCCAAGGCTCTGTTGATCGATTAGATGACTCACCTCGATGCTTCCCATCGTTCCACCTATCTCAACGGTGCGGATGTAGCGACCACCGTTCACCATCTCGACGCCCGGTACTGCGCGCGCTTGAAGAAATGCAAGCATGCAATCCCAGTCATACGGCGGACGATAACGAAGCCGAAGCTGAACGTCGTGCTCTTTCAACTTCCTCGAATTTTTCCTGCGCAAAGCGCTCGGAGGACGCTGAAACAAATTGAGAAACGTTTCGTTAAATCGCCGCAAGCTGCCGAATCCAGCCGCCATCGCAACTTCAGTCATGGGCATCTGGGTCTCATGTATGAGTTGCTTGGCGAAAAGCACTCGTCGTGTTTGCGCAACTGAGATGGGCGCCGCCCCGAGATGTTGAAGAAATAAGCGCCGCAGTTGACGTTCGCCCACGCCCAGTCGTGCAGCCAGTTTTTCAACACTATTCCCGTCGCCATCAAGGGCTCCTTCGGCGATGAGAGCCAAGGCGCGAGAAACTGTATTCGAAGTTCCGTGCCATGAAGCCAAGTCAGGAGCCGTTTCCGGACGGCAACGTAGACAGGGGCGGAAGCCGGCATCCTGGGCCGCTGCGGCTGAGGCAAAAAACTTGCAATGTTCAAACTTGGGTGTGCGCGCCGGACAAATGGGACGACAGTAGATGCCTGTCGATGCGACTCCGACGAACATCAAGCCATCAAGGCGGGAGTCTCGGCTTTCCAAAGCGCGATAACAAATCTCAGGGCTGGGCAGTTCCATATCTGAATTTTCGCACTCATTGTGGGCCAGAACTAGCGGTTTTCGGACATGATCAATCGCGAGTTCCTCGAGCGACTGAACCGTATTCTCCCTTCCTGTTTTGTTTTCGAGCCGAAAAACCGCTGAGGGAGCGGAGGCTTTCCGATCACAGGAAAGATTGGGATTCAGGAATTTCAAGTGTTCGCGCATCTGAGGTGGAGGATGCTGAACCTTCAACTGAAGAATCACTGCGAGCAGGCGCTTCCTGTAGTGTTGATTTCGTGTGAGTCGAACCTGAAAATTTGTTCCCTAATTTGTTCCCCAAGCGGAATTGCGGACGCGGAAACCCGCATCAATACTGGCTGTGATGAGCGCGCCGGGAGTCGAACCCGGAACCTACTGATTCCGAATCAATAACCCAAAAATGATGGTTTCAGCGATTTCCCAACCATTTTCGTGAGCCCAAACAGGCAGATTTAGGCACGGTTGTTACGAAATTTTTTACGAAGTTTTTGAGCCTTCAATTTCGTTCAAAATCCGGCAGGGTTTCGTAAATACCTCCTGCTTTCAAAGGGCGGGTCTGCTCGCAGCGGACGGGAGAATTCTTTGGCGCGCCTTATCGTCCCTCCCTTGAACGCTGAGGCGCTATTTCTGACATCCTCTCCTTCAACGTAGGCGCGATTCGATAAACCGGGCCATCATCAAAAGCGGGCGCAGCCTCTCCCCATTTGACACTCGGCGGATAAACGGCAGCCATATCCCAAAGGTGCCCTCCGTTGGTGCAACAGCTCGGCTCATTTCCATTAAATTGCTGCAACTGGTGCTTCACTTCAGCCGCGATCAGGTGGCTCTTGTCCCAGAATTGCGCTGCCGATGGATCAGAGACACGTTTCAGCGTTGGTCGAGCGGGACGATACCAGTCGGTCGGAAGCATCGGCTCCCAAACCACAAAGACTCGCACGGATTCAGGCGGAGTTTGCTTCAGTATGCGTTCGACTGCAGAGGCCCCCTGCAGACACTTTGGTCAAGTTGGGGACAAAAGCAGCACAATCCGCGTGTTCGAAACTGCAGCGTTGAAGCTTTGCTGAAACAGAGAAACATTTGTCTGGTTCAACGACACGAGTGGAGGCTGGCCGGAGGGAGTTGAACTCGATCCCCAGAGGTAAATCCCAACCACAAGAATCGCAATTGCAACAGCCGACCAGAGCGCTCGCCTTCTTCTCATGAGTTTCTATCCTGCAAGCCAGTTCGCAATGCGTTGAGGAAATACCGTAACCAGAACC
>Ga0134126_10012486_pt1 | contig 10732 bp, 7 predicted proteins | sample KB31752_FD_96881 | JGI IMG/M metagenome (GOLD analysis project Ga0134126, IMG submission 96881) | Terrestrial soil microbial communities with excess Nitrogen fertilizer from Kellogg Biological Station, Michigan, USA - KB3-175-2 | ecosystem: Environmental > Terrestrial > Soil > Unclassified ...
CCTTTCCTCCTGAACCTGCTTTTCAAGGCTCGCAATGTCTCGCCTAGCGATCGCGACGTCAGGATAAGCCTCCGTATAGTGAGCGAGCAACTCCGCAAGGTGTCGCCGCGCGTCATCGAGACGAGTTTGCGTTGACGAAATTCGCGCTCCCCCAATCACAATCGATCCAGGTTGATCGACATTAAGGAACTGTGGCACCCCGGCTAGTTCTCTTTTAATTACGTCTTGCCGAGCGGTCGCATCGGCAAGCTGACTCCGCGTCTTGACTTCGTCGTTTCTAATGCTTTCGAGTTTCGCCCCGATCGAGCCCATGTCCGGAAGGACATCGGAATGGGCCTCCCGAAAGGCAGCGCGACGGGCTTCGGCCGCTCGCAGTTGCTTCTCATAGCTGAGGATCTGCTCGTTCAGAAACCGCTTCGCATTTGACATGTCCGCTTGACTGTTACCAGCAGTGCCTTCCGAAAACACTGTCAGGACGCTCTGAACCACATTGCGCGCTAGAACCGGGTCAGAACTCTCATAGGATATGCTAAACAAATGCTGTCCCTGAACTGCCACATGAATGTCTTGGGCAAGCCGTTTGACGAGTTCTTCCTTTTGATCTGACGACGTTGCCTTCCGATCGAGATCGGACAAGTGCGCAATCTGCTCGAGATTGGGCCGGCTGAGCAGAGTGCGATGCATATAGTCAAGCTGTTGCGCTGGCTCCGTGTCGACCGCTAGCCCCCGAAGCAACGGCGTCAGAAGGCCCTCAATATTGATGTATACGCGCGCGTCTGATTCGTATCGTCCCGGAACGGTGTAGGCAACGACCCACCCGACCAAGCAGACCACACAACAAGCAGCGGTCGCGATCCAGCGTCGGCGCCAAACTCCTCGCAAATAAAACCTCAATAGAGCGCCTATGTTTTCCAACTACGACCTCCGTGGGAAACGCCGAATCAGCAGATCGATGAAGCTAAAAATAACTCTGCGGAATGATCAGAATGTCACCCGGTTGCAGCTTCACGTTATAACTGACATCGCCGTCTTTAATGAGGCTGTCTAGCTTGACCGAATACGAAATTTGCTTCCCATTTACGCGTCGTACGACGACAGCTCGGTCTCCAGCAGCAAATTTGGTTAGCCCGCCCACCTCGATCATGGCGTCAAGCAAAGTCATGTTTGCGCGATATGGTATGGCGCGCGGTTGCGCAGCTTCACCGATGACGCGGACTTGCTCGGAAAAGGGCCCAACAAAGCTTTCGGTAATTACAGTGACTCGTGGATCTTGAACGTATTTGGATAAATCGCGCTCAATTTCACGGGCCAGTTGGGTGGGTGTTTTTCCAACTGCGACGACGTCTTCAACCAAGGGAACCGATATTTTTCCGTCAGGTCTGACAGGAACCGTGACGGTGAGTTCCGGGCTTCGCCAAACGAATATGTTAAGTTTATCTCCCGGACCGATGATGTAATTATCCTCTCGGTGCGCGCTGGCCGAATCGCCGGTTGGCAGGGGGCCGCTTGTTTCGGCAGTGCAAGCACTTACGCACAAAATGAGCAACGACAGCCATGCCAGCCGCATGTGAATCCCCCAGCTTTTCGTCATGTTAAGGTTCCGCCCGTCCGTCTCGCAGCCTATCAAGCGATATGAAAAGGATAGACCATCGTCAGCGAGGGTTCAAATCGGAAACAATTAATAAGTTGCCCGGACGCACCAGTAACACAACTACAATTTACCATAAAAGGATCGAGGATTGAATCGATGCCAACCGAACACGACCTCGCCTATTCCATTTTACTATCTCCAATCGCGTTGGTGCCTGCGGCGATTGTCGGAATCGCGCTAGCGGCGCGATGGCGGCGAATTGGGTTGACGTTTGCTCTTATTTCGCTCGCGGTGCTTTACCTCGCCTCGACCCCATTGGTTTCCAATTACCTAATCGAAGAACTACAACCGGAGACGCCTAAGCGTACCGAGGCGGAAGTCCGCGCGATTGTGATCTTGAGCGGCGACATCGAACACAAAGGTCGCGGGCAAATCGCTTTAGGAACTCTCAGCTTACAAAGAGTATTTTGGGCCGCTGAGCAGTATCGGTCAAATCCCCTTCCGATTTTGGTATCCGGCGGCGCTATTGAAGGCACGAATATTTCCATTGCTGACCTGCTCGCGACCGCATTAGAAAAAACATTCGATATCCCAGTGAAGTGGAAAGAAACGAAATCCCAGACGACTTACGAAAACGCGAAGCTGTCTTCCGAGATTCTTCACAACGCAGGAATTAGCAGTGTTATTGTCGTAACGCAGCGGTGGCATATGCCGCGCGCGATTTGGGCTTTCGCACAGTTTGGGATTCGAGCGGTTCCGGCCAAGTTCGTACCAGTCATCGAGCATAACAATTTCAAGCTTGGGGATCTTATTGCCAATGCCCGTGCTCTGGTGACGACTACATACGCAATCCACGAAATTATTGGGATCCGGTATTATAAATATTTCAAAAGATAGGCGTATTCGGTCTTAAGATCTACACGACTTTAGGCTTGCGTCTCGGATACACGATGACTTTGGACGACACGCTCAAACAATCTGAGCTGACCATCACTAGTATCTTGCCAGCTATATCTTTTCGCGTATTGCCGTGTTGCTGACCGCTTCGGCAGAGCGGCGAAGAGCCTTCTGACGGAGTTCGCGATACCCTCGGGCGTTCGATTGTCCGTCAAACAACCGGCTTCCGGGGTCGTAACAACTTCAGGGTTACCCCAGATATCCGACGCGACGACGGGCGTGCCGCAGGCCATCGCTTCTAGAAGAACATTTGGCCAGCCTTCTCGACTTGACGCCAAGACGAGCGCGTCAGCGGCAGAGTAAATCGGCGCCAACTTTTCATGCGAAATCACCCCCAAAAATCTGACCCTATCCTCCACACCATTTTTTTGTGCCAATGATTGAAGACGAGCTTTCTCAGGACCATCGCCAACAAGAACAAAGGTGAACTCGGGCAAAAGGCGCAGTGCTTCGATGGTCAAATGATTCGCCTTGCGTTCTATAAGCTGTCCAACCGACAGCAAGGTCGGGCCGCTCAGATTTAGCCGTGCGCGCGCCAGCTCATGATCCACAGGGCAAAACATTTCTAGGTCAACTCCATTGCGGAGAACCTCAATTCGGCCAGGTTCGACACCCAGAGTGACGAGCGCGTCCTTTAACGCCCGACTGACTGCGACCAACCCGTTGGCATTTTTGGTCGCCCATTTAATTTGTTCGCGCGGCAACCGATATCTTGGAATTAAATTTATGTCCGTGCCACGCGCCGTAATGACGACCGGTTTGCGGAGGGCTCGGCCCAACATTACTGCGGCGACACCGTCCGGGTAAAAATAGTGAGCGTCAATGAGTTCAAAATCCCGTTCCCGCTGCATTTGGCGCAAGACCGGTAGGCAAGCGGCAAACAGCAGGGTCGGCGCGATTGACATGCCAAATTTGGGCAGGACTGGAAACCTTGGATGACGAACACTTAGTCCACGGTAGTTTTCCGCGTAAGGTACACGAGCCATTAAGCCGTAATTTCCGAAGATACTCGAACGAAAAGGAAACCATGGGACCGGCGCCACAACGCGCGCAGAGACATTCTCATTGCTTAACAGGTGCCTGAGACGATTCGCTACGAATACACCGTGATTTGGCGCGCCTACGTTTGGGAAAAGAGTGCTGAATGTGACGATTTCCAGGCTTCCACTCTTCGCTGGCCCTTCATGCGTGACTTCCAGATTTGCCACGGAATGGTTTCCATTTCCTGTTAAGGTCGCCAAATTCTAGTCGACTGTTCCAGTTATCGGTTCTCAACCATTAAAACTCGAAATGAGCAATCCTTTGTTGCCGTTAATCACCCATCTGTTGCCCATCCGAACGGACGAATGCACTTTTGTTCGAATGCAAAAGACCAGACCTTCTATCATGCCATATTCTCGGCGAGGCTGAGCCTGTGATCGAGTCGACAATAACAATTCGCGAGTTAGAATCCCACGAGGAGGATTTGTGGGATTCCTTTGCGGCGCGTGAGCCAGAGGCGAGCTTCTTTCATCAAGCACGTTGGCGACAGGTTTTGACAAGGCGACTGAAGAAAAGAACGTTCTACCGGTCCGCATGGCGCAACGGATCGCTTGTCGGCATCCTTCCCCTCACCGAGATCCGGTCGCGCATCTTCGGTCACTCTCTCATCTCTCCAGGATTTGGCATTTGCGGTGGAATTGTCGCCGCGGACCATGAGGTCAGACAGGCCTTGGCGGCCGATGCGGCGCATCTTGGTCAATCATTGAACGTGGACTATGTCGAATTGCGCCATGAGCAATCCCAAAATATCGGGTGGCTAACGCCGGCGCCGCGATTTTTTGTGTTTCGACGTGATCTTGCGGCCGCCACCGACGAAAATATGAAGGCAATCCCTCGAAAGAAAAGGGCAGATTTACGGAAAGCAATCGGGAACAGCACTCTCCGCGTTGAGCATGGCCAAAACTTTGACGCCTTTTTTCAATTGTACTCTGTAAGCCTGAGAAATCTAGGTACACCAATTTTGCCACGATCCTATTATTCGGCGCTCATGAGCAATTTCGGTTCTCAGGTGGAGATTTCAATCGTTCATGGGCGGGAGTACCCGGTCGCTGCTGTCATGAGTTTTCGTTGGAAGGATTGCGTCTACCCTTATTATGGCGGAGCGGTGCCAGAAGCGCGCGCACTTCATGCGTACGATCTTCTCTATTGGTCCGTCATGTGTAGAGCCGTCGAACGGGGCATAAAGAGGTTTGACTTTGGTCGCAGTCGTGCAGGTTCTACCGCTTTCGACTACAAGAGCTTTTGGGGATTTTCTCCGACACCGTTGTATTACCAATATCATTTAGGAGCCAACGGATCGCTTCCGCACAATAGTCCTGACAATCCCAAGTTTCGTCTGTTTATCGAGAGCTGGAAACGGCTGCCGATGCCACTCGCCAATGCAATAGGCCCACTCCTGGCGCGACAACTCGGATAATTGCGTTTGCGTTTGTCCGCTCTCCGGCGAATGACGATTATCCGAATGCACCTTCAACAACGCGAAGATTTACTTTCGGACCGCAAGCTCCGATCAACCATCGCTTGAGCGAACGTTGCTGCGAGGCCTGTCTCGATATTCGTTGTGGTATTGCAATGAAGAGCTCGTGTCGCTGCGAGCGGCGAGCCAATTGACCGACGAATATCTCCAGACCTCGCGACTTTGAATTGAATGTCGGGCGTAACGCCATACAAGGACGATAAAATCTTGGCCAGATCGACGATGGTCGTTCCACGTCCCGTACATACATTAAAGCTTTTGCCCCGACCCTCCTCTGATGTCATAGCCGCAATAAAAAATTTGACTGCGTCGCTAACAAACACGAAATCACGCGTCTGGTTGCCATCTCCAAAAACATCAATTGGGAGATTTTGCCTAAGGCGATCTGCGAAAATTGCGATTACGCCTGCATAGGGTGATGTCGGATCTTGACGCGGCCCATAGATATTAAAAAGGCGCAAACCGACGGTCGGAACGCTATGCAGAAGAGTCGCAACCCGCGCGTGCAGTTCGCACCCCAATTTATCAGCGCCATAAGCGCTAATGGGACGTGGAATAGTGGTTTCACTTAAAATGTCCCCTGAAGTATCGCCGTAAACTGCCGCTGACGAGGCGTAAACCACCGACGTTCGTCCATTTCCGATGCGCGATACCGCATCGAAGACGTTAATTGTCCCTGTCAGATTGATCTCGTGACACTCGAGCCACTCGGTCGTCGTTAGCGCTACGGATGAAATCGCCGCAAGGTGAAATACTCCGTCGACGTCGGAAACGCAGTCGAGCACCGTGCTCCGGTCCGAAATATCACCCTCAACGAAATCTATAGCGTAGGCCAAATTAGACACTTTGCCAGTCGACAAATTGTCGAGAACGCGAACTTGGTGACCGCGCTCGACCAACTCATTTACCAAATGCGAGCCGATAAATCCGCATCCGCCCGTAACAAGAAAGCGCGCCATCATAAACCTCAAATCTACCCGGAATCTTGCGAAGACATGGATAATAGGATGAAGAGGTTCTGTAGATAGTGCGAAACTGTTAATTCGTGAAACCACTTCACAACCGAATCTGTTAACGACACAACCCTATGTTCGGAGCGGCGGTAGCGCAGATCTCTTGGAATCTTGTGAACCGGAGCTACGGGCGGCCGATATTTACGTTAACGCCACGGACCGGCAGCTTGATCGATGTTCTCTAATGTGCTCTGCCTTGGGGCAACCTTCAAAACTGTCGTGAAGGATTATCGTTGATGGATTCCGGAAGCCCTATGACCGCGAACACCGGCAAGCTGGCCGAAGATGATTTGCGGCAAACGCATGCTCGCGGCATTTCTGATCAAGTAAGAGTTGCGGTGGCATGTTCTGGCCTTGGCCATATCCAGCGTGGTGTCGAAGCCTGGGCGCAAGATCTCGGCCGCGCCCTAAAAGATGCCGGGGCAAACATCACCATTTATGGAAATGGAAATGACGAGAATGTCATTCCGATACCCTGCCTGCGGCGCACAAGCACAGGAGCAATTTGGCTGGCGCGAGCCCTCCGATCGTTCGGGGGCTGGCATTACGGCCTAGGCTCTGCTTACGAGGTTGAGCAGGCGACTTTCGCACTCGCGCTCTGGCCTCAAATGTGTCGGAGTATCGACATTGTTCATGTTCAAGATCCAGTTCTAGCGGCGTACTTTGAGTGGGCGCATAGGCGCGGCCTTTGCCGAGCTAAAGTGATTTACGCAAATGGCACTAATGAGGGTGCTAAGACGATGCGTGAGTTTGCGTATCTTCAATGCTTGACGGCCGCGAGTTTCGAAGCTTGGAAGTTACAGAAACCCCCAAAACAAAAGATTTTCATGATCCCCAACTTTATCGACACGGCCGTTTTTTCGCCGGGAGATCGTCGGCAGGCGCGTGAGGCGTTGGGACTCCCGCTAGATCGGCACATATTACTTTGCTGCGCGGCGATCCGTCGTCATCACAAACGCATCGATTATCTGATTTCCGAATTCGCCGCTGCACTCGCAGAGGCACACTGTGATGCCATGTTGGTTATCGCTGGCGCCCGAGAATCCGACACGGATGAGCTTATCGAGTACGGCAAAGCGCTGCTTGGCGACAAAATTCACTTTCTGCAGAATGTGCCGCGGGATCAGATGCCCTATCTATATCGGGCCGCCGATATCTTTACCCTGGCTTCGCTGCACGAGATGTTCGGCATCGTTCTGCTCGAAGCTATGGCGACGGGACTCCCTATCATCTGTAATGACAGTCAGGAATTTCACGCAATCGTAGGCCCAGCAGGCTACTATTGCGACCTGTCGAGCAAAGGCTCGTTAGCGAAGGCCGTCATCCATCTCTTGGAAGATGGTACGCGGGCGTTGCTGGAAGGAGAAGCACGTCGCCACGTCGAAGCGTACTTCTCGGTGAAGGCGGTTTTGCCGCAGATATTGCAAATGTACTTATCGGTTCTCAGTGAGTAAATGAATGTCGGCCGAGATTGACGATACTTCGATTAGCGCCGTCATTCCGGCGTACAACGCCGGACAATATATTGACCGCGCTATAGAAAGCTGTTTACGGCAAACCCGCCGGCCACTGGAAATTTTTGTAGTAGACGACGGCTCGACTGACAACACAGTCGAAGTGGCTAGTCGGTTTGCATCCTCCGTCAAGGTTATCCGCAAGACTAACGGTGGACCTGCTAGTGCGCGAAATATCGGTGTGGCGGCGGCTAACGGCTGTTGGATAGCCCTACTCGACGCCGACGACTGGTGGTTTCCCACAAAGCTAGAAAGACAAATTGCGTTCGGCGCGCCTAATGTCGGCTTGATTCATTGCCTCCCGGACCATCAAACACCTGCTCCGCCGCCAGTCTTATCTTTTGACGATGTGTGGCATCGCAACTGGGTGATCAACTCTTCCGCGTTGATTCGACGCTCTGCCTTAGTAGCGCTGGGAGGTTTCGACGAGGATAAGCGCCTGATATCTGTGGAAGATTATAATTTTTGGCTTCGTTTGGCGGCATCCGACTGGGCAATCGTCACATGTCCAGAAATATTAGTCCACTATACTCGCAATATTGGTCTTTCGTCGGACGCGGATCGCTTTTTGGCAGCGTCGCTCCACAATGTCGATGTTCTACAAGCACGATTGGGGCTGGACACCGATCTTGTGAAAAAGAAACGTGCTGAATTACTCGGCCAATTTGGGCGAAAAGCCATCCACGAAAGAAAAATGAAACGCGCGCGATACCTTTTGTGGCGCTCCCTTCTTCTTCAGCCTTCGTTGCAGCGCCTTATGTTTCTTTCTGCAGCATCAATGCCTGCCTCAGCTCTTGATATCAAGCGCATATCTTATCGCCATCAAAACAAAACGGCTGCCGTTAAAGAGAAGAAGTCCCGTTTATTGCGATCTACTTCGTCGATTGCGATGACACCTTCTGCCATGTCCTCGAAACAGATTTCCGTTTGCGGTCAAAATGCCGATGATTTGGCGGTCGCTGGGCGTCTGGATCGTCCAGTACTTATTACTACCGTCGACGCTGAAGAGTCTTTCGATTGGAAGCGCCCGTTTGAGCGCTCCTCACTTGACGTATCCGCCATGCAGCAGCAACAACCTGCGCAAGAGATTTTTGCGCGCCATGGGGTGACGCCGCTTTACCTCGTGGATTTCCCGGTGGCTAGTCAGGATCGCGGGGGGGGACCACTGCGTGAACTGTTGGCTGACGGTAGATGTGAGATCGGCGCACAACTTCATCCATGGGTGACACCTCCATTTATCGAGCACGTCTCGGTTTACAACAGCTTCCCTGGGAACTTGCCACCAGAGATCGAACGCCAAAAGTTGCACACGCTCACGGGGGCTTTAGAGGACGCGTTCGGAACAAAACCCCGCGTCTATCGCGCGGGACGCTACGGTCTTGGCGTCCACACGTGTTCGTTTCTCATGGAGCTTGGTTTCCAAGCGGATACAAGCGTCATGCCTCGATGGAGCTTCACCGCGCAAGGCGGCCCCGATTACCGGAAGTTCTCGGCGGAGCCGTTCTGGCTCGATGCCGGTCACACGCTTCTCGAGATTCCAATTTCCGCCGAATTCGTAGGGAGTGCCACCGGGTTGCGCCATATTCTACCGCAACAATTCTTCGATGGCACGATGCTGTGGCATTTACCTCGTGCAGTTATGGCGCGAACGAGATTTCTGGAGCGCATTAAGCTTAGCCCCGAGGGTACTATCATCGACGAGGCAAAGCGCCTCACCCGCTTAATGGTTGCACGCGGTCACAGAATCTTCGTGCTGACGTACCATAGCCCATCACTTGTACCAGGCAACACGCCATACGTGCGTAACGCCGAGGATCTAGGACGGTTTCTCTCTTGGCTAAACGAGTTCTTTGATTTTTTTGCGAATGAGATTCGCGGCGATTTCGTTAGTTGGAGCCAAGTTTACCGAATGATTCGTTCGCCCCTTAAGCCAAAGCCAGTGAGCAAAATAAGCGACTTGGAATCGTTTGAAAAGCAGTAATTTCAACGGGCGCGTGAACGCTTCAGTTTACTTACCTGCCTACGGCCCACTAATCGGGAATACGATCCTGCAACTCATGGCCCCTCTCGGTGATAGCGAAAGTGGTAAACAGATTTCTTCGCCTTCCCGCGTCCGAGTTCTTTCTCGCAATAATGAATTGTGTTTGATTGGCACACCGGATTGGTTGCAATGATTCCCGCCTTCGAAAAGTCGGCCGTAGTTGACGCGCCACTGCCCTCTGTTCGCCGTCGAGTAGCGACTGGCGCCACGTTGATGGTCTTGTTACGACTCGCTTTCCGGGCTATTGGGCTGGTCAGTACATTAATCTTAGTACGCCTTCTATTACCAAGCGATTTCGGGCTCGTTGGGCTCGCAACTATTGCGTACGCAGTGTTTGACGCGTTAAGTCAACTTTCTTTCCAACTTGCCATTGTGAGAATGGCTACGCCGAGCCGAATTCATTACGACACGGCTTGGACGATGGGCGCGATACGCGGGTTCGTGATCGGAGCCATAGTGATCACCTCGTCCCCGCTTGTTGCGGAGTTTATCGGTGAGCCGAAAGTAATACCGCTTTCCTTTGTTCTTGCCGCCTTGGGCGCTGTGAGTGGATTAGAAAACGTTGCGTTGATCGATTTTCAGCGGAATCTCCAATTCGATCGAATCTTTTGGTATCAAATCGCCGGAAAACTTGGAGGCGCCGCCGTCGCAATATCGACAGCCTTTCTATTGCGGAACTATTGGGCGTTGATTTGCGGAATAGTTGCTGGCCGGCTCACGACGCTATTGTGCGGGTATGTCATGAGGCCGTATCGGCCCCGTTTCACGTTGGCCGGATGGCACGACCTATTCAATTTTTCGAAGTGGTTGATGGTCTCGAATTTTTTGAGTGTGATCGACAATTATTGTATGCTCTTAACGGTTGGACGGGTTGCCGGTACCGCGGCCATTGGGACTTACCAAATTGCTGCCGAAATAGGGGCCTTACCCGCGAGCGAAATTGCGGCGCCGGCACGTGATCCCGTATATGCCGGCTATTCGCAAGTCGCGGACAATTTGGCACTGTTACGAAGGCATTTTCTTAGCAATCTATCATTGGTTATAGCCATCATCACTCCGATGTCGCTCGGGATTTGCGTGATGGCCGAGCCAATATCG
>Ga0134126_10012487_pt1 | contig 10732 bp, 7 predicted proteins | sample KB31752_FD_96881 | JGI IMG/M metagenome (GOLD analysis project Ga0134126, IMG submission 96881) | Terrestrial soil microbial communities with excess Nitrogen fertilizer from Kellogg Biological Station, Michigan, USA - KB3-175-2 | ecosystem: Environmental > Terrestrial > Soil > Unclassified ...
GAATCCGGGCTCGCAGCCTCCCGGCCGCTCGCCTCATCCCTGGAGGCTCCCTTCCGCCATCCCTGGCTCCAGAGGCCCCCGCGAAGTCCTATTGCGCACCTCGCTCCCACTCGCCTTCAGACGAGACCCCGCCGCCGCTAGTGGCAAAATGGATCTGTCAGCAGTCCTTTCTTGGTTGACCCGTCTTCAGCTAAGCCTCGATGATCCTGACCGAGCTCACCGTTAGGGACCTCCGCTGCATCGAGCAAGCCGAGCTCTCCCTGCACCCCGGCCGCAATCTCATCTGGGGTGGTAACGGCTCAGGCAAAACCTCCCTGCTCGAGGCCATGTTCCTGCTCGGCCGGGGACGATCTTTCCGTACTCGAAACTCTGAGCGCCTGGTCCGGCACGGGCAGGAGCGCCTGGTGGTCTTCGGGCGGACCGAGAGCCCGGGGGTGAGTGGCGGTCCTGGGTCGGGCGCTGGGTGGGTCCACGCCGCCGGGGTGGAGGTGCACCGTAAGGAAGGAACGAGGGCTCGCATCGATGGCGGACCCGTTGCCTCCTTGGCTGATCTGTCGCGTGTCTTCCCTGTTCAGGTGATCGACCCGGAAATCCACAAGCTCATTGAGGAGGGCGGGAGGCGAAGGAGGCGCTGGCTCGACTGGGCGGTGTTCCACGTGGAACCTCAGTTCGCGGACTGGTGGATGAGATTCGCGCGAGCCATCCGGCAGAGGAATGCCGCGCTGCGGGAAAGCGGAAGTGTCACGCGCCCGTGGGACGTCGAAGTGGCAGCGCTGGGGGAAAAGATCTCGGAAGCCAGGCGGACCGTGCTGGAGCAGATGGGGCCGTTCTGGAAGGCCGCGACCGACGGGCTCGCTTGTCCGCCGGCCGAGCTGCAGTACTTTCGGGGCTGGGGCGCCCAGCACTCGCTGGCGGAGGCGCTGGAGACCTCACGCGAGAGAGACCAGGCACGGGGGCTCACCCATGCGGGGCCACATCGGGCCGATGTTCTGATTCGCGTCGGTGGAAGGCCCGCGCGGGAGGTGCTCTCGCGAGGTCAGCAGAAGCTGACGGCGGTAGCCCTCACGCTGGCGCAGTTGCGGCTGTTGAAGGAGGTTTCAGGGACCACGCCGACGCTGCTTCTCGACGATCCGGCGGCTGAGCTCGATTCCGAGCACTTGGGCCATTTTGTCTGCCAGATCGCGCCACTTGGATGTCAGTTGGTGATTACGTCCCTGCAGCCGGAAACAGCAGCCTTTGGGGCTCCGGACAGGGTGTTTCACGTGGAACAGGGGAGGGTGGGCCGGTATAATGTCGCATCCTGAGACCGGACCTGTTCATGGCTGCCGAAGACGTCTACGATTCCAGCAAAATCAAAGTTTTAAAGGGCCTCGACGCGGTGCGCAAGCGCCCGGGGATGTACATCGGTGACACGGATGACGGCACCGGTCTGCATCACATGGTTTTCGAGGTCGTCGACAACTCCATCGATGAGGCGCTGGCCGGCTACTGCGACAAAGTCGTAGTCACCATTCATGCCGACGAATCGGTAACGGTCTCCGACAACGGCCGCGGGATGCCGGTGGACATGCACCAGGAGGAGGGGCGATCCGCGGCGGAGGTCATCATGACCGTCCTGCACGCTGGCGGAAAGTTCGACGACAGCTCCTACAAGGTCTCGGGCGGACTGCACGGGGTCGGCGTGTCCGTCGTGAACGCCCTGTCGGACTACCTGCTGCTGACCGTGTACCGCGACGGGAAAGTGCACCGGCAGGAATACCACCTGGGCGATCCCGCCGCCCCGCTTGCCGTCGTCGGCGACACGTCCGAGCGCGGGACGGTCGTCCGCTTCAAGCCCAGCTCGCAGATCTTCACCAACATCCAGTTCGACTACGACATCCTGGCCAAGCGGCTGCGCGAGCTCTCGTTCCTGAACTCGGGTGTGCGCATCGAGCTGGTGGACGAGCGCGAGAACAAATCCGACGTCTTCCAGCATGAAGGTGGGCTCAAGGCCTTCGTGAAGTATCTCAACCGTACGCGCGAGCCGATTCACGACTCGGTGTTCTGGTTCAAGACTCAGGACGGGCCCGTCTCGGTCGAGGTCGCCATGCAGTGGAACGACTCCTACCAGGAGAGCATGTTCTGCTACACCAACAACATTCCGCAGAAGGACGGCGGCACGCATCTCGCGGGCTTCCGCAGCGCGCTCACGCGCACGCTCAACGACTACATCGAGAAGGAGTTGTCCGCAAAGAAGGACAAGTTGCCGACCACCGGCGATGACTCCCGCGAAGGCCTGACCGCGATTCTCTCGGTGAAACTCCCCGATCCGAAATTCTCCTCGCAGACGAAGGACAAGCTGGTCTCCTCCGAGCTCAAGGGAATCGTGGAGGCGGCGGTGGCCGGAAAGCTGCAGGAGTTCCTGCTCGAGCACCCGCAGGAAGCCAAGGGCATCCTCGCCAAGATCATCGAGGCCGCTCGCGCGCGTGAGGCCGCGCGCCGCGCGCGTGAGATGACACGGCGCAAGGGGGCGTTGGATGTCGCGGGCTTGCCCGGGAAGTTGGCCGACTGCCAGGAGAAGGATCCGGCTCTATCCGAGATCTTCATCGTCGAGGGCGACTCCGCCGGCGGCTCCGCAAAACAGGGCCGCGACCGGCGAACACAGGCGATTCTGCCGCTGAAGGGCAAAATCCTCAACGTCGAGAAGGCTCGCTTCGACAAGATGCTGGCGTCGGTGGAAGTTGGTACGCTGATCACGGCGTTGGGGTGCGGCATCGGCAAAGACGATTTCGATATCGCGAAGCTGCGATATCACCGTGTAGTCCTCCTGACCGACGCGGACGTCGATGGGAGTCATATTCGGACGCTGCTCCTAACGTTCTTCTACCGGCAACTTCCGGACCTCATTGCGCATGGGCACATCTACATCGCGCAACCGCCTCTTTTCAAAGTAAAGCGCGGCAAGCAGGAGTTGTACGTCAGGGACGAGCCGGAGCTCGATGCCGCTCTTCTCAACACCGCCCTGGAGAGCGCCGCTCTCCACGTGAATGCCTCGGCACCACCGTTGCAGGGTCCGGGCCTGGAGGCGCTCTCGCGCAAGTACATGGAGGTCCAGGCCATCATCAAGCGCTGGTCGCGCCGCTATGACGATCGGCTGCTCGAGCAGTTGATCTACATGCAGGAGGTCAAGCCCGCCGACTTCGACCGCCTCGACTGGCTGCGCAGTTGGACACAGGATCTCAACCAGCGGCTCAACTCCCTCGACGACGCCACGCGCGCCTATCGGGTTGGACTACAGGACGCGTCGGGCGAGCATGCGGCGCGCATCATGATCCACAAGGTCGAGCATGGCACCGCCAGTCACAAGTTCCTGCCGCGCGAGTTCTTCGAATCCGCCGAGTACCAGCGGATCGCCGACCTCGCCCGCACTCTGGCGGGCCTCATCGGGGAAGGCGCTTTCGTCAGCCGCAGCGACGACCGCCAGGACATAGGCTCCTTCAAGGAAGCCATGAAGTGGCTCTTCGACCAAGCCCGAAAGGGACAGACGATCCAGCGCTACAAAGGCTTGGGAGAAATGAATCCCGAGCAGCTCTGGGAGACGACCATCAATCCGCAGACGCGCCGATTGCTGCAGGTGAAGATCGAGGACGCGGTCGCGGCCGACGACATCTTCACCACCCTGATGGGGGATCAGGTCGAGCCGCGCCGGGAGTTCATCGAGAAGAACGCATTGTCGGTGACCAACCTGGACGTTTGATGCGTTCTTGCGACAATCGCGCGCCATTCAAGCAATAATGTCGCATTCCTGCATCAATCTCTACCGCCAGGGAGGACTGAACGGGATGGATGGTCGGCCGGCCATCAGGCCCGCGGTCACGTCAGCAGCTTGTCCGGAGTAATCGGCAGCGCGCGTATGCGCTTGCCCGTGGCGTGATAGACCGCGTTGGCGATCGCAGCCGCGGCGCCGACGATCCCGATCTCCCCGATGCCGCGGGAGCCCATCGGGGTGGAGCGGTCGTCGATTTCCTCCAGCCAGACGGCGTCGAGATTGACCACGTCGGCGTTCGTGGCGATGTGGTAGCCCGCGAAATCGTGATTCACGATGTGCCCGAGGCGCTCGTCCATCACGCTTTCCTCGTGCAGCGCCATGGAGAGTCCCATGGTCATTCCGCCAATTAACTGTGAGCGCGCCAGGCGCGGATTGATGATCCGCCCGGCGGAGAACACGCCGAGCATGCGCGCCAGCCTGACCTCTCCCGTCGCCGCATTCACCCGCACCTCGGCGAATTGCGCCCCGAAGGAGTGCTGGGCGAAGGTCTCGTCATCGGCCCCTTCGGGGGTGTCCGCAGAGGCTTCTGCGCCAGCAGGCGGGCGCGACCCATGGCGGCGCCGAAACTCCTGCGCCGCCGCCACGATGGCCCACCCCCAGGAAGAGATCCCCGACGATCCGCCGGCCACCGTGGCGTTCGGCAGATCGGTATCGCCGATTTCCAGATGGATGGCTTCGGGGGAGCACTCGAGCGCATCGGCAGCGATTTGGGTGAGTGCCGTCCAAGTGCCGGTGCCGAGATCCGCGGCCCCGATCCGGACCTCGTAGCGGCCCTCATCGAAGCGGATGCTCGCGCGCGATCCCATCAGCACATAGCGTGGATAGGTGGCGCTGGCCACACCGATGCCCGTGAGCCAACCATCTTCGCTCCGCCGACCCGGTCTGGGATCGCGCCTGCTCCAGCCGAAGCGGCGCGCGCCCTCCCGCAGGCACTCGACCAGATGGCGGCTGCCCCAGGGACTGCCCGACTCAGGGTCGTGCTCCGGCTCGTTCCGCACCCGCAGCTCGATCGGATCGAGCCCACAGGCGACGGCGAGCTCGTCCATGGCGACCTCCCCCGCGAACATGCCCGGGGTCTCACCCGGTGCCCGCATCCAGGACGGTTTGGGCACATCGAGCGCCGCGAGCCGGTGCCGCGTTCGTCGGTTTGGAGCGGCGTACATCAGACGCGTAGGGACCGCCGTCTGCTCGGCGAACTCCTGGAAGCGTGAGGTCTGCTCGACCACCTCGTGAATGATCGCATTCAAATGCCCATCCCGTGTGGCGCCCAGCCTGAACCGCTGGATCGTCGGCGTGCGATGCCCCGCCAGGGTGAACATCTGCTGCCGTGTCAGGGCCAGCTTCACCGCCCGTCCCGGAGCGCGCAACGCGGCGAGCGCAGCCAGGATGTTGTGGGCGTGCGTCTCGCCCTTCGATCCGAAGCCGCCACCGACGTAGGGGGAGACGACGTGAACCTGTTCGGGTCGCAGGCCGAGCGTCTTGGCCACTACGGTGCGGACCGAGTGAACGCTCTGGGTCGAATCGTACAGAGTCAGCTTGTCCGATTCCCACAGCGCAATCGTAGTGTGCGGCTCCATCGGCTGGTTGTGTTCCATGGGAGTCGAGTAGGTTGCATCCAACCTGACCTCGGCGCCATTGAAAGCGGCTTCGGCGTCGCCCTGATCCGTGTCGGTGGGATACCCCGCGTTGACGGCTTCAGGCGCGTAGAGATCGTCTCGCCCCGCACTGAATCCAACGTCGTGCGCGGCTGTCTCATACTCGGCCCGCACGAGCTCCGCTGCACAGCGCGCGACTTCCAACGTCTCCGCAACGACTGCCGCGATGAATTGTCCCCTGAAATGAACTTCATTCGACTGCAGTACCCACAACTCCCTGTTCCCATCGGAGGCCAGCCTCGGGGCATTCCAGTGGGTGATGACCGCGATGACACCCTCGAGGCGCCCGGCGGCGCTCGTATCGATGGAGTGAATCCGCCCACGCGCAATCGTCGACTGCACGGGATGGAGGTACGCAGGACGGTCAACGCTCTGCTCGAAGGCGTAGGGTGCGGTCCCCATGACCTTGAGCTTGCCGTCCATCCGCTCCCTGTCGACTCCGATCGCGCGCGCCTCGAGCATGTCCATCACCGCACTCCCGCCGTCAGATGGCGCAGCAGCATCTGCAGTGTGTTGCGGGCCATCGGAACCTTGAATGCGTTGTGTTTCAGCGGCCTGGCGTCGGCCAGCTCCGCTGCCGCCGCGCGGCGATAGCTTTCCTCGGTGGCCGGGGCACCGCGCAGACTCGCCTCGGCGCGAACGGCCCGCCACGGTTTGTGGGCGAGGCCACCGAACGCAATGCGTACGTCCGCGACGCGCCCATCGCTTATCTGCAATGCCGCTGCCACCGAAACCAACGCAAAGGCGTAGGACGCGCGGTCCCTCACTTTGTAGTAGGCGGAATGCTGTGCGACGGGCAACGCGGGCAGCTCGACCGCGGTGATGAGCTCACCGTGCTCGAGCACCGTCTCTCTCTGCGGCGAGCTGCCCGGCAGACGATGAAATTCGACTACGGGAATCCGCCGCTCGCCTTGCCGCCCGAGCACGACGACGGTCGCATCGAGCGCGGCCAGCGCTACCGCCATGTCGGAAGGATGAACGGCAACGCACTGCTGCGACGCGCCGAGAATCGCATGGTCGCGATTGTGGCCCTCGATGGCGGAGCAGCCGCTGCCGGGCTCGCGCTTGTTGCAGGGGACCGTGACGTCCTGGAAATAGGCACAGCGGGTGCGCTGCAGCAGATTGCCGGCGGTCGTCGCCAGGTTGCGCAGCTGCCCGGAAGCGCCGGCCAGCAGCGCCTGCGAAAGAACCGGGTACTGGCTGCGGATCGTTCCGTCAGCGGCCAGATCGCTGTTGCGCACGCCGGCTCCGATGCGGACTGCGCCACCCGGCAGCCGCTCGATCGCGCGCAACGGCAGCCGGCTCACGTCCACCACCAATTCGGGACGCGCGATACCCAGCCGCATGTGATCGACCAGATTCGTGCCGCCCCCGAGAAAGACGGCATTCGGGCGAGCGGATACCCGCGCCACCGCGGCGCTCGCGTCGGTGGCGCGCTCGTACTCGAAGGGACTCACGGCATGGCCCCCTTTCCGATGGCGTCGCGTATCGCGGCGACAATGTTCACGTAAGCGCCGCAGCGGCATAGGTTGCCGCTCATGCGCTCGCGGATTTCGCTGTCGTTCAGGTTGGCTTGCGGGCTCAGCCCTTGCGTGACGAAGCTGGGATGGCCGGCTTTGGCCTCTTCCAGCATCCCGACTGTCGAGCAGATCTGGCCGGGTGTGCAGTAGCCGCACTGCAATGCATCGTGATCGAGAAAGGCCTGCTGGACCGGATGCAGCCTGCCGCCGGGCGCGAGTCCCTCCGCCGTCGTGACGATTGCCCCGTCACAGGCAACGGCCAGGGACAGGCACGTCGTCACCCGCCGCCCATCCATCAGAACGGTACACGCGCCGCATTGGCCGTGATCGCAGCCCTTCTTGGGCGCTTTGACCCCCAGATGCTCACGGAGCGCGTCGAGCAGCGTGGTGCGTGTATCGAGACTCAGCGAGCGCTGCCGGCCGTCGACTTGCAGGGTGATGCTGGCCTTCACGGAAGCGTCCTCCCCGGCTGACCGCAATGCACCGAAACGCCCCGGTCCATCGGGGGGTTCCCCGACCCGGGGCTATTTTCCGGGATCGAAGAAGAGGAGCTTGAACGAGCCGGGTGCGAACGGCGATGGACCGTGCTTCCCGGCCATGCGGGCGGCGCGGGCCGCGGCCATCGCCTGCGCAGTCGTATCGGCGGCCGCGACGAATATCCGACCGCTGGCCGGGTCGACGCTCATCGTGCGCGCCGACAGAGCCGTCACGACCGTCCCCGCCGGGACGAAAGTGTTGGCATCGACTTCGCGGATCACCGACAAGGTGCCATCCATGCCGTTGGAGCTGAAGATCAGCTTGTGCGTCGGATCGAACGCCGCCGCGTCGGTACCGCGCCCGATGGGCAGGGTCGCCACCGTCGCGCCGGTATCGAAATTGACGACGACCAGGCGTTGGTTCTCGCAGCTGGAGAAGAGCCGGTGAGTCGCGGTGTCGACGGCCAGTCCGTGCGGCGCCTCGCATTGCGGAATCGGCCAGGTGGCATCCACCCGGTTCGTCGCCGTGTCGATACGGTAGATCTCCCGCTTCTCCACGCCGTTCACGTAGACCTTGCCGTTGTCACCGGCGACCGCGTATTCCATCTTGCTGCCCACGTGCACGGTGGCCACGACCCGATCCACTTTGGGGTCGATCACCGTGAGCAGGCCCGGGTCGCCGTCGACCACGAAGACATGCCCGCTCGTAGGATCGATGGTCACGGCATCCGAGTCGGGCGCCGCCGCGAGGTGCTTCACCACCTTCAATGTCTTCAGACTGAACGCCACGCCCTCTCCCGCGCGGCCATCATCCGTGTAGCCCAGCCCCGCCGCATGAGAGATCGCAATGCCGTGGGTGCCTCCCGGCATCCCCGCGACTTGCCCGATCACCCTGCCATTGCGGCCATCGACGACCGTCAGATGATCGCCATGGGCGACGTATACGCGGTGTGAGGGAGCGTCATAGACGATGTAGTCCCAGCGCTCCGGGGCGCCGAGCGCGACGGCGCGCTCCAGGTGGTAGTGCGCCCGCGGCGCCGGTGCTGCGCCCTCCGCGCGCCGGGCAAATGCGCCCGGCACCAGCCCAACCATAACAGCCATGGCAGCCACGGGAAGGAGATATTGGCGCGACATACGCTCTCCAGTCGGTCAGGGTGAGCCGGAAAGACGCCACCATAGCACCCGGGCTCCTTTGCCGTCATGAGCGTCAGCCGCTAGACTGGATCGTCCCGCCGCAGACGGCCAACATCGCCATGCCAGAATCCACCGGTCCGTCCTCCGGCAGGGATGCAATCGACCTCGACCGCTATCTCGCCCGTATCGGCTATGCCGGCACGCCGCGCTCGGACCTCGACACGCTACGGGCCCTGACGGAGCTGCATCCGGCCACGATTACTTTCGAGGCCATCGACGTCCTGCTCGGCCGGCCCGTCGATCTCAGCCCCGGCGCCATTCAGGCGAAGCTGGTCGATGGCGGTCGCGGCGGCTACTGCTTCGAGCAGAACGGCCTTCTCAAGCGGGTGCTCGAAGCACTGGGCTTCGCCGTGGAGGGGCTGATTGCGCGCGTTTTCTGGATGTTGCCGCCGGACGCTCCGCTCATGCCGCTCACCCACATGGCGCTGCGCGTCACGATCGGCGGTGAGCAGTGGCTGGCGGACGTGGGCTTCGGCGCCTGCGTCGCCGGTACGCCGCTCAGGCTCGATGCCATCGGCACCGAGCAACCAACACGACACGAGACATTCCGCCTGAGGCGCCAAGGCACCTGGACCCTTCTCGAGGCACTGCTGCCTGACGGTTGGCATCCGCTCTACATGCTGTCACCGGAGCCCGCGGTCGATGCCGACTACGTCGCGGCCAATTGGTATACCTCCACTCATCCCTCCTCGGGCTTCCGCCGTGAGCTGCGTGTCGCGCTGACTGCGCCCGACCGGCGCACGACGCTCATGAACGACAGGCTGACCGTGCGCCACGCGGCAGGCGGCATGGAGCGGCGCTTCCTCGAGGAGCGCGAGATCGCGGATGCCCTGGTCTCGACCTTCGGGCTGCGGCTCGACGCCGACTCCGCGGCACGGGCGGCCGCCATCGTCTCGAAGCTCAGGGAACAGACGCTCGCCTGATGCACGAGAGCGCCCGCCACGTTCCCCGCCTTCGCTGGCGCATGGCCGGACTGCTCTGCGCCGGCGTGCTGATCAACTACTTCGACCGCATCAGCATTTCGGTCGCCGCCCCGCAGCTCGAGCGCTCTTTTCACCTGACACCAGCCGATCTCGGGGTGCTGCTCAGCGCATTCTTCTGGAGCTACGCCCTGCTGCAGATTCCCGCAGGCCTCGTGGTCGACCGTTTCGGCGTGACCCGCGTCGGCCGTTGGAGCGCGTTCCTGTGGAGCGCGGCATCGACCCTGACCGCCTTTGCGGGCGGCTATGCAGGGCTCTTTCTCGCGCGGCTTCTCCTGGGCATCGCCGAAGCCCCGAGTTTCCCGCAGAGCTCCAAGGCCACCGGCTACTGGTTCCCGCGCACGGAGAGAGCCCTTTCGACGGCCATCTATGACGTCGGCGCCAAATTCTCGAACGTGATCGGCGTGCCTCTCGTCGCGCTGGCCGTGGTGGGCCTGGGCTGGCGTTGGGGCTTCGGGGTCGTGGCCGCGTTGAGCTTCGCTTATTTCGCGGTGTTCTGCTGGATGTATCGGGACCCGAGTCAGCACCCCCGACTGACTCGCGCGGAACGGCAGTACCTCGTGGACCACGGCGCCGAGCCCGAGGGCCGGGCGTCGGGCACCCCTGCGGGCATGCTCGCCTATCTGCTGCGCACGCGGAAGGTCTGGGGCCTGGTGATCGGCTTCGGGGCGTACGGCTACAGCTTCAATCTGTTTCTGACGTGGTTGCCCGACTACATCGTGCGCACGACGCACCGCAGCATCCTCGCCTCCGCCGGACTCGCCGCCATTCCCTGGGCCTGTGCCTCGCTCTCCGACCTGCTCGTGGGCGGTTGGCTGATCGACTTCCTGGTGCGCAAGGGTCATGACCAGACCCGTGTCCGCAAGACCGTGTTGATCACGGGGTTGTGCACCGCCCTCGCCGTGTTGGGTGCGACCACCACCAACCGACCTGCTATCGCGCTGGCGTGGATATCGCTGGCCTTGACGGGACTTGCCGCGGCCGCGCCGGTGGCCTGGTCCCTGCCCTCGCTGGTCGCCCCCAGGGCGGGCGTGGGCGCGGTGGGCGGCATCATGAATTTCTCCAACAACATGATGGGTGTCGTCGCGCCCATCGTCAC
>Ga0134126_10012490_pt1 | contig 10729 bp, 15 predicted proteins | sample KB31752_FD_96881 | JGI IMG/M metagenome (GOLD analysis project Ga0134126, IMG submission 96881) | Terrestrial soil microbial communities with excess Nitrogen fertilizer from Kellogg Biological Station, Michigan, USA - KB3-175-2 | ecosystem: Environmental > Terrestrial > Soil > Unclassified ...
TGCGGCGCGACGATCAGGATGAGAGCGGGGCGTCAATCTGGATGAGAAGCGGTCGCTGGCGTCGTAACGGAGGGAGGGCGTAGCCCGACTGGAGTTACGATGCCAGCGACGGCGCGATCCCGAGGGGGACCGCGCCGTCTGGCGGTCGCGGTGAGCCGAGTATGGTCGGATTTTCTCACGCCAATGAGGAATCCGCACATTGCCCGGCCGACACGTCACCGACTGCCAGATGAGGTTGTACATGAAGTTCCGTCAGAACGAAGCGCCGATCGTCGCAGCGGCCAAAGCCGGGTTCAGCGCATCCACCGCCTATCGTTTCGAGCAAGACCCTCGACTTCCCTCGCAGAAGAAGGCACTGCGGGGCCGCCGGCGCTCGGATCCGCTCGCCGAGGTTTGGGAGAGCGAGATCGTGCCGATGCTCAAGAGCGCGCCGGGCTTGCGCCCGATCGCGATCTTCGAAGAGATCCGCCGCCGCCATCCCCAGATCGGGCCGAGCGTCCGCCGCACGCTGGAGCGGCGCATCCGCGGATGGCGGGCGCTGAACGGCCCCGACCGGGACGTCATCTTCCGCCAGGAGCACGCGCCGGGTCGGCTCGGCTTGTCCGACTTCACCGACATGAGGGATCTCGGCGTGACCATCGCCGGCGCAGGGTTGGATCACCGGCTTTATCACTTCCGTTTGGCCTTCTCGGGGTGGGAGCACGCCCATATCGTCCTCGGCGGCGAGAGCTTCGTGGCGCTGGCCGAGGGGCTGCAGAATGCGCTCTGGGCGCTCGGCCGGGCGCCCTTGGAGCACCGCAGCGACAGCTTGTCGGCCGCCTTCCGCAACCTCGATCGCGACGCTCAGGAGGACCTCACCCGTCGGTACGAGGCACTGTGCGGCCATTACGGCATGACGCCAACGCGCAACAATCCGGGCCTCGCGCACGAGAACGGCTCGATCGAGAGCCCGCACGGCCATCTGAAGAAGGCGGTCGCGGACGCTCTCCTGCTCCGCGGCTCGCGCGACTTCGACAATCTCGACGCCTATCGCCGCTTCATCGACGAGCTCGTCGGCCGCCGGAACGTGCGCAACGGAAAGCGCATCGATCTCGAGCGCCCGGCGCTGCAACCGCTGCCAACGCGCCGGACGACCGATTACGAGGAAACCATCGTCACCGTCACGTCGAGCAGTGGCTTCACCCTGCGCAAGGTGTTCTACTCGGTTCCCTCGCGGCTCATCGGCCACCGTCTGCGCGTGCGCCTCTACGATGATCGGCTCGAATGCCTCCTCGGCTCGACGCCGCTCATGACCCTGCGGCGCGGGCGGCCGCATCCTCACGGCAAGCACGGTCACGTCGTCGATTACCGCCACGTCATCCATGCCTTGCGACGCAAGCCGATGGCGCTCATGAACCTCGTCTATCGCGAGCAGCTCTTCCCGCGCCGGGCCTATCGACGCGCCTTCGAGGCGCTGCTCGCTCGAGAGACCGAGAAGCGAGCCTGTCGCACCATGGTCGGCCTCTTGGCGCTCGCACATGAGCGTGCCTGCGAGGCCGAGCTCGCCCAGGCGATCGACGCGGAACTCGACGCGGGCAGGCTGCCCGATCTCGACGCCCTGCGCCGATGCTTCGGACCCAACCCGGCTTCCGTTCCAGAGGTCACTGTCGAGTTGGCGTCCCTGCACCTCTACGACGAGCTCGGCACCGTCCACCAGGGAGGTGCGGCATGAAGACCGCCGATCCCATCAACGCCGCTCGGGTCGAGCTGCTCCTCGCCGAGCTGCGGCTTCCCGCCGTCAAGCTCGTCTGGGCCGATCTCGCCGCCCAGGCGGACAAGGAGGGTTGGCCCGCCGCCCGCTTTCTCGCCGCGCTCGCCGAGTACGAGATGGCCGAGCGCGGTCGCCGCCGCATTGAACGTCACCTCGCCGAGGCCAGGCTGCCCGTCGGGAAGACCCTCGATACCTTCGACTTTGACGTCGTTCCCATGGTCAGCAAGGCGCAGCTCATGGCGCTTACCGCCGGCGACAGCTGGCTCGAGAAGGGCGCCAATCTCATCGTCTTCGGCCCGCCGGGCGGCGGAAAGAGTCACTTGGCGGCAGCCCTTGGCCTCGCTCTGGTCGAGAACGGTTGGCGCGTGCTCTTCACGCGCACCACCGACCTCGTGCAAAAGCTTCAAATCGCCCGGCGCGAGCTTGCTCTCGAGGCGGCCATCGCCAAGCTCGACAAGTACCACCTCCTGGTCCTCGACGACCTTGCGTATGTCAGCAAGGATCAGGCGGAAACCAGCGTCCTCTTCGAACTCATCAGCGCCCGATACGAGCGGCGATCCCTGCTCATCACCGCCAACCAGCCCTTCGGCGACTGGGGAAAGATCTTTCCAGACCAGGCCATGACGCTTGCCGCCATAGACCGCCTCGTCCACCACGCCACCATCCTTGAGATGAACGTCGAAAGCTATCGGCGCCGCGCCGCCCTCGAACGCAAGCGAGGGCCAGGCCGACCGCCAACACGCGCGACAATCAACACCGCCGGCTGATTGACGCGGCGCGACAATCAAAACTGCGGCAATAAGATAATCCTTGCGCTCCCATCAGCCAGCGACAATCATGCCGATGCCGCGACGCCAGATCCCCATCCTGATTGTCGCCGGCTCCCCACCCAGATCGTCGCGCCATAGCCATGTTTCCACTGATGCGCGGCGCGGTGAATGTCGAGATGGGAGACGGGCACTTCCTGCGGCTCGGTACTGGTCACGCCAGCCGATGCTGTCGCATCTCGCCGTTAGCGGTGCCGCGTCGCGTGGCGCGTTGCTCGAGTGCATTCAGCATCTAGGCACACGTGCCACTTTGTCGAAGCAAATCGACGCTGAACGTCTGCTGAACATGAACCTCGTTCATGATGTAAAGAGCGGAAGCTGGGAGGAGCAGCTGTCACTCCCAGAGGCTTGCTGGATACAGCTCGATCTCGTGGATTCTCTGGTCTGAACAGCTCATCGCCACAATCAAACTCGCAGAAACAAGCGGCTTTCGCTCCAACACATGTGATGGATCTGAACACCTTTTGAGAAACCTCTCACTAAGCAACGGTTTGTTCGAGATTTTATCACTCTGAAAAAAAGTGCGGTGTATCTTTAGCAAGCGGTCTATGTGGTCGTCGCGCTACGCCTTTTTCGCAAATGCCTTTCTGTTCGGCCTCGCTCGCACGAGCCCAATCGGCCCGAATGAGATTTATTTGTATCAACCCGGCGAAAATTGCGCTTTTCGCTGCGAGATAATGGAGCGAGACTCAGCACCTCCGAACTGAGGCATGTGATGCCCATCTCAAGGCACGCTAGCTTGCTTCCTGACCTGCTTACAGCGCGTAAAGCCAAGACGGCGAGCAGGCTTGACGCGACATCGGTCACCGAGGCCGAAACTGCGGCGCTGCCCAAAGCCCGGTTGCGGGCAAAGCTAGTAGCCGATCTCGTCCAGAGCCGCACCGGCACGTCGGCTCACGAAGTGCCTGTGGAAGCAAATGAACCGGCTCAGATCGATCCTAATGTGCTGTATCGCAAGGGAGATGCCTCTGCGACAGGATTCCGGCCGGCATCATGGTCCTATGAGCCACCTTCGGTGGATCACGATGAACCGGTCTTTTGTCTGGCGACGGCAAACACTCGCGACCCAGAAGAGTCGTCTTCAGGAAAGCCAAGCTCGCCACCCGTCCAACGCAACTTGTCCGATTTGCTCGATCCATTGCGAGAGGGGCATCGCTCTCAAGCCGGCACTCCCGATGAGCTGGATGAAATCGCCATTGCGCGGTTGCTCGAACCAACCTCAAACACTGTCCCACCAATAGCAACTTCGGAGCGAGTTACGGATCCGCCGAAAGGCGAGATTGCCCCATCTTCGGCGGGCTCTCATCTTACACCGGATCACACCGCGGTCACCGCAGTGCCACAGACGAGCGCGGAGAACGCCGAACAAGTATCGCGATCGGAAGCGATCATCACCTCAGAGGGGGCTGGTCTTACTCAGTCGCAGACCGTCGCTCCAGTGCTGGATGACGCTGCGATTGCCCGCCTGCTCGAGCCCATAGGCGGAGACCCAGATGTTCCATTTCGCGCAGCGCAGCCCTTGGGCAGTGAATTACGGACATTGGTGACACCGCCTCCCAGGCCAAGGGCGCTGGTCCATGAGGCGACGGACAGCTCCAATGCAACCACTCAAACAGCGACCCCCGAATGGGCGATGCGCGAGGACCGCATCGAATTAAGACCCAGTTTGCCCGAGCCCGCTCGGATCAGCGTGAGTTCACCTCCGACAAATCCCGAAGATGTCGCCGCTAGTGCCGATGTATCGGGAGAAACTGCGGAGGCACTTGTCGTATCGGTGAACGCAAACGCTTACGCGGAACTTGGTGCCCTGATCGAGAATGTGCTTACAGAACGGCATTACGGGTCGACCCGAGAGCTACGGAGCGAGCGAACCTACAGCGGCTCACTCATGACGATTTCGTCAGACTCGCTATTGGATGAACTCCAAGCCGCCAAACACCCAGAGACGGCCCTTCCTAAGAGCGGCGAGCCTTTTCCTTTTCTGGGCGCGGGAGCTATAGCTGCCATTGCTGCGGTGATCGGATGTGCCGTTTGGGCGCTGTTCAGCGCGAGCAATCTGCCAGAACGTTTGATGGAGCTTCTGTCGTGAAAGGCCGGTCGACGGATGATCTCCCGTCCCGCCGCTGCTAATAATTGTGCCGGCGGTTTTAGGCAATGTTTAGGTATTTCTGCGATTGTCGCGCTGCTGTATCAGACTTTCTTAGGGTCGCAGCATGCCAGCGCCGTCGCCGGAAGTTGTCGTCGAAAATCTGCGGAGGTCGCTACATGAGGCGATCCCTTTCTATGCGCAACTGCGCCCCCAGGCGGTTGGCGACGGGGTGGAAGACGATCTCGTTGAACTGGCGTTTTTGCTCGGGATGGAATGGGCATCCGCTCAAGGCCCCGAGAACGAAACCGGCTGTGAAGACCACCTAAGCCGTCTGCTGGAGACACTGTGCGAAGCCGCCCGCGAGGATCAGCAGGCCACCTACGAAATGCGTAACGCGGCCAAGGTTGAGGGCCAAGATGCGGAGACCGTGCCGATGGTCACCATGGCGGTCGATCGGTGGCTTGATCGTTGCCTGACGGGCAAAGAGGCGGGGCGGCTGCCGTAGGCCCGCGGAGCGAGTGATCGGCGTTCATGCGAACTGCGCCGTTCTCCCACCGCGCCGCGAAGGGCCTGCAAGCTATCCGGCCGGGCCGGCTGATGCGCGGGCCAAGGCGAGCGGCTCGATAGGCAGGCGCTCGCGTACCGACCCGAAATCCAGCAGCTATCGACGCCGGCCGCATGCAAGCGTATGGTCCGATGGGCCGACTTTGGACGTGGGCTCCTGGGCACGGGCTAGCGAGAGACGGTCCAGCCGCACCCTTTACCACGGCATCTTCCGCTCCAGAGGCGCCAATTATGCCGACCTACTACATCTATTTACTTGATCTGAAGGATCGCGTTGTTTCTCGCAGCGAAATCGAATGCGCTGACGATGCCGCGGCGGTGATGGCCACACGGGCTATCCTCTCGCTTCAGCCGCATTACCCATGCGCGGAGGTCTGGGAGCGAGATAGACGACTGCAGAAGATCAGGCGCACAACCATGCCGACCGAAGGCGACGCTACGTGACGGCGTGGAAGGACCGGAACGGTATGTTTTTTAAATAAGCGCATGCGGGCCACTAAGGGTTGCCCGTGGCAGAAAACGAAGATGCAAATATCGATGAAGTTTGCCGCAGCGCGTCGAACTGTTCATCGCGCCCGCTCCCAGTCGTAGATCAGTGCACACAGTAGCATACTTGCGCTCTGGCCATCTTCGGAGAAGGGCAACCAAAGCGCCTCATAGCTGCGCAGGCGACCATCGAGCGTTCGATTGTGTCGCACGACTAAGGGTTCGCCATCTCGTGCTAGCTTCTCGCAGCGCTCGCGTACGTATCCACGGTACTCAGTGATCGGCAGATTCTCCAGATACTTCCCGGTTAGATCGTAGCCGACCCGCATGACCATTTGCGTGCCATGCACTCGCACCCGAAACCGCAATGGGTCGCGCATGACATCGAGAAGCAGCACGTGCCCGAGCACATATCCGAAATCGAGCGGGTCGATGTCGGCGCGCATTGGAAAACGACGACTTCCCTTTTTTGCGGCCCAATATTCATAAAGGGCGCGAAGACGGGGCTCCTCAATCCCGTCTCCACTGATTAAATGCTTTTCGAATGGCGCTTCACCGTTGACCATGGAAGCAATTCTAAGGAGCCGTTCTTAAGGATCGGCAAACCCGTCGCTGGCGTATTCGCCGCTGCCGGAGGAGTGGGTTCGGCGGCGGCCGTCGTAGAGGAGCTATTGAGTTGCTTGGGCGGCTCGCGCGCTGGTGCTCCAGCCGCGACGACGTCGCGGCGACGCGGGGCTTGGATGGCGGTTCAGACTCAGCCGCTCGGTCCAATTTCGCGGCACCTTCGAGCGGCTGGGTAGTCACTGCGCGGCGGCTGAGGCGGGTAGATGGGGAAAGAGGCGCACCCTGGGCGGCCCCCGTGATGCGCCTCGCTTCCCAAACCCAGCCTTAGATGGTGAGTACCGGCTAACTGCCGGCGCCGGGTGTGACGTAGATCACACACGCGCTAGAACGGGTGGCCTGGGCCAGCGGCGTCATCGTCGCCGCTGGCCGGACGTATGCGAGGCGTGCTATTGGCTTAGCTAGGTCGCGGCGGCGCGATCGTCGCGGGCGCCCGCCGTGATCCGGGTGGCCAACCGCCGCGACCCACTTTTGGGGCATAGCCTCCAGCCAATCTCCTCGATGCGGACAACGGGGAAGGGCTTGTTATCGGCTGCATTTTTTCTTCGTCCTCAAACTTGGTAGCCGCTGTGGTAGCCGTTTCTCACGAGCATACCTGGGACATCAGGAAAACGACCCAGTGCCCTCGATTGCTCGTCCTGACGAGCATAGGTCAGTTCCGCGCGACAGCTGGCGGCGTACCGAGAGTACCCAGCGCCACGACGACGCGGAGCCAGAAGTCACCCTTCCCCTGGTCGCGGTTCCGGCGCGCCTCCACGACGCTGCGTCGCGCCCGTGCCACGGCGGCGGCATCGCCGTGCCGCGCGATTAGCAAACGGGCAATCCTCTCGATGTCGTCGTCGGTTGCTGCCATTTGGCCCCTACTCGACTGTACCGGGGGCCGATCCCGCGGCCAAGAAAAAGGCGCCCCGTACAGCCGGGGCGCCAGCCTCTCCTCACCACGCGCGCGTTGCGGCGAGCGCTACGTGGCCATCTCGCGCTTCGCCGCCTTATCTTCGACCAACTCCGGGAAAAGCTCGTCTTCATCGATGAGGGGCTGAGCCCGACGCGCTTCCGGGATTTCTAGCGCTGAAATCGTCGCCGGCGTAGCGCCCGGCGCGATCCTCGCCTCGCCCGCCCTGCCGCAGCCCGGCGCCGCTCGCGCGCCAGCGGGCGTCCTACGCGGCGCCGCGGCATCGCCGCGCATCGGCTCGAGCGGGTCGAGCGGCGCGTCGACGAAAATCGACATCGAGATCAGATTTCGCGTGACCGATTTTCTTGGTCTCAGAGCCGTCGTGACGGCTTTCTGAGTTTGTCCGCGATTGGACGAGATTTCGAGAGCGAGCGCTACGACATGGACGCACCAAGTCTTGCCGACACCCTCCCGCTATTGCCGCCGCGGCGGCGGCCACAGCGACCGACGCGCCGCTTATCGGATCGCTGTAGTGGATCACCCCGGCGCGTCGGCAGCGGCGCGCCGGATACGACATATAAGGACTTCGCCGCGATGAGCGAGCACCAGATCAAATTCGGCGTGAGCGTCACCGGCATACAGCAGGCGACGGGGCAGCTTGAACGGCTCGAGCGCATCGTAGCGAAGCTCCAGAGCCTCCCCCAAGCGCGACCCGGCGATTGGGCCGAGCCGGTGCGCCGCGTGAAGGCGGCGCTCGATGAGCGCACCACGGTGCGCCAGGCGGCATAGGCGGTCACCGCCTATCGCATCGAGGAACGCCTGATATTTATCACCGGCATGTCGCCGATGGCGGCGATCCGGGCCGCAAAGCGCGCCACCGCTCCCGACGTCGACCGGTGTGAACACGCCCCGCGCCTCAGCTTAAGCGTCAGGAAATTTTACATCGCCGATGCCCTGCCGTCCGAGATGCAGCCCATTTCAAAGGGTTATGGGCTTGGCGCGAAAGTTGCTTGTTGCGTCGGCGCAAGCGCAAGGCGGAGTGATCGACGCGGATGGCAAGAACGTTAGAGGTGGTCTTATGACACGTGCGCTGCACTATGGTTTCGGGGCGGTAGCTGCCTTGGCATTTGCTGTCGCTTTGTCGTTCCCTGCGCGAGCCACGACGATCGACTTTTCCGACACTCGCTACGACATCCACGGTTCCTTCTCGTTCTCGGCGCCGATAGGCACCGACATCTTCGCCAGTGACGTCACGAATTTTCAGTTCTTTTCCGGCACGACTGAAACCGACGGCCTCGAAAACCTCGAGTACGAGTCGGGCTCCAACTTTCTGGTCGTGATGGATACGAGCCTGCCCTTCTCGGTCTATTATGACAGCTTCCATGGCGGGTACCTGGAATCCGGTCCCGGTGCGGCGAACACATGCTGCGGGCTGCTCTACTACGGCCTCGGCCCTGGAGGCGAGGTCATCCAGCTTTATCCGGGCGGCTACAATTTCGGCGGATTTCAGATAGGGCCTGCAGCCGTACCTGAGCCCGCATCGCTCGCGCTTCTCGGCAGCGCGCTTGCTGGGCTCGGCCTATTCCGCCGGCGCAGGCGCAGGGCGGCCTGAACGAACGGCATTCGACAAAAGCCCCGCCGAAGCGGGGCTTTTCTTTATCTCCCCTCCCGCGAACGCCGGCCGCTGGCGCGCGAGCGCGGCAGCCGCCGGCGAGCTGAGGCTAAGCGATTTCGCTCCCCTCGAGTTCCAAGAGCGTGCGCAACCGACCCCGCTCGGAGAGGTGCAGGGCGAGCGCCATCTCGAAGGTGTCCAGCAATTCCCTGGCCAACGTGGTGTCCTGGCCGTTGCGCTCTAGTGCCGTCACCTGCTGGCGCTGTGTCTGGGCCATCTTCAGCCACGTGGACGTGCCGCTCCGTCATTGCGAGGTTGTTTTCCAGCAGAGTGGCGCTCATGCAAGCATATACGATGCCAGGCACCGCGGGTTCCGGCGAGCCTGGAGACCTAATCGTTGGGCGAGTTGGCGGCGCCATGCGGCGCGTGCCATAGTGGGTAAATGGACCCGAAGCACCCCCACGCCGATGCCACTTATCGCGTTGTCCGTCAAGCCGGCGACAGGTTCGGCGTCGAGGTAGCGGTCCCCGACACCGAACCAACGATGGTCACCAGCTTCGCCACGGCGGCCGAGGCCGAGGCTTGGATATCAGCGCATAAGGAGCGCGTTGCCCGTACCACGAGCCTGTCGCTTCGTCGCTGGCAAAAAGGTCGGTAATTACCCCCCGGCTCGGCGGGGCTTTTTCTTTGCTGTGATGGCCTGCATCGATATTTCGCCCGCGGGCCAGGGGATCGTTGACCTGGCACCCGTGCTACCTCAACCGGGGAGCGCCCTCTAACCGCGCGCGTGAAGCCCGTCGCGCAGCCCCGCCGCGGTGTGCGCATCATATGCTTGTTGTTTGTGGCCGCGCCATTTTCGTCGCGCGACGAGTAAGATGCCGCGGGCCCAGGGGGGCTGGGCGCCCAGTTAAGGGCCAGGGATGCGGTACATTGGGGAATGACACGCCCCCGCCGCGGCAAAGCTCAGCCTAGCACGGCGGCACCGGCCGCCCATGGGAGATCGACATCCCTTTCCCGCCGCTCAGCTACTTCTCGTCGTTGAGGGTGACCCTGCCCCGAAGCCCAGCACGGATGTTCGCGGCGAGCTCCGCGATGTCGATGGCGCGTTCCTCATCGACGCAGCAGATGAGTTCGGTCATCTCGCCGTCCTCGTCGATGCGCCGCGGCCCCTTGGAGGGCGGGCTGGGGCGCGACCGCCCCCCAAACGCTGATGGGTTCCGTCAGTACCTGGTGGCTAGTGGCCGCGGACACCATCGCGGTTCGTGCGGCCGAAGCGGGTGCCGCGGTGGCGGCTCCCGCTCAAAGCACCAGCAAGGGACAGGCAGGGTCGCCGCCACGCCAGCACGAACCATTCCTGGCGTGATAGCGAAGCGGCGCGTGGCCGCCGTCTACGTCGGCGGTTATAGTCAGAACGATCTGATGCAAAAACAGCGGCTTGTCCTCAAGCATGCTTGAGCATGCTCGACGAGCGTGACATGAACGCCGACGATGGCATCATGGCGGCGATCCTCCGGATGGAGGCTGCCAAGGATGCGGTGAAGAGCAGCGGCTCTGTTGTTCCCATTGAAGCGGGTCATTTCCCGCGCCGCGGGCCAGGGAGCTATGAAGCCGCCGTGCGCCAACAAGCGCAACGCCGGAATATCCAGGCGAAACTTGACGCCGCCGCCGCGGCGCCGATGCCGGGCGAAGACACGCGCATCGTTGAGTTTCGGGAAATCCTCTGGAGCGCCACGCCGCGTGACGCATCTCGACCCGGAGGGCGAGCGCCGCTAGAACTAATCTCGAGCAAAGACCAACTCGGCCCCGCCCCAAACGGGTCTCTGCCCGGGCCATTGACTGCAGCTAATGGCACTACTCGGAAGTCGTGGACACGCGGCTTGATTCCACA
>Ga0134126_10012491_pt1 | contig 10727 bp, 9 predicted proteins | sample KB31752_FD_96881 | JGI IMG/M metagenome (GOLD analysis project Ga0134126, IMG submission 96881) | Terrestrial soil microbial communities with excess Nitrogen fertilizer from Kellogg Biological Station, Michigan, USA - KB3-175-2 | ecosystem: Environmental > Terrestrial > Soil > Unclassified ...
CGCGGCCGCCACCGTCGGCGGCATCATGAGTAAATCCGAAAATGTCGGCGGCACGGTGGACGTGATCGCAGGCCTGACTGCGCTGGGCCTGGGTTTGATCTGCGCCTTTTGCGGCGCGCGGCTCGCTTATCTCAATGCCGAGCAGGTCTGATTTATCCTGCGCTGGCGCCTCGACTTTTTTAAAATTCGTTGGCGCGCGTTGTGATCTCATACCCGAGCCGCGCATTGCGTCACGCATTGCATCACACAGGGCCTCCCTTTATAGTTGCATCGAAAGTTTCTGCCGGCGCGTGCGAATTACACCGGACAGGGAGGACAGCCATGGCCAATCAACTCGGCGCGATAAAACACATCGTCCAACTGATGATGGAAAATCGATCGTTCGATCAGATGCTCGGCTTTCTATATGCGAGCAGCGGCAATAGATCGCCGACCGGCCAGAAGTTCGATGGACTGACGGGCAACGAATCCAATCCCGACGACACCAATAGACAGATAAAAGTTTACAAGATCGATCCATCATCCCCGCACCCCTATTTGATGCCGGGCGCCGATCCGGGCGAGGGCTTTCACAATACCAACTACCAGTTATTCAGGACGGACGATCCGCAGCCGGGCAAGACCCCGACCAACGATGGCTTTGTCATCAATTTCAAAGCCGCGATCGCGTCCGATCTAGCCAGGCACTTCCAGGACACGCTGCCCGATACCGATCCGTCCGAAATCATGGGCATGTACACGCCGGAAATGTTGCCGATCATGTCCGCCCTGGCGAAGGGATTTGCCGTCTGCGACCGCTGGTTTTCGTCGGCCCCGACCCAGACGATACCGAACCGCGCGTTCGCCGGCTCCGCCACGTCGCAAGGCCACCTCGATAACCAGTGCAAGATCTTCACCTGCCCCAGCATATTTGGGCAAATGTCGAAGAAAAATGTCGACTGGGGAATCTACGGCTACAATCGCGATCCGCTGACCCGCCACGATTACACCGATATTCAGACGGCGGACGAAAGCCACTACGGGCATTATCGCGATTTTCAGGAGCGGGCCGATGCCGGAACGCTGCCCGCCTATACGTTCCTCGAACCGGATTGGGGCGCCAGTGGCAACAGCCAGCATCCCAATTATGACGTGTCGCTCGGCGAGCGGATGATGCATGACGTTTACTATACGCTGCGCAACGGCCCGCATTGGAACGACACGCTGCTGCTGATTACCTATGACGAGCACGGCGGAAATTACGATCACGTCCCGCCGCCTTGGGGCGCCGTGCCGCCGGGCGACGACACGGTCGGCGAATGGGGATTTAACTTCGACCGCTACGGCGTGCGAATCCCCGCGCTTCTCATATCGCCGCGCATCGCGGCCGGCACCGTATTCCGCGCCAAGGGCGGTGAGATCGACCACACTTCGGTGCTCAAGACCATCGAACTACGCTGGGGTCTCGATCCGCTCACCGAACGCGATAAAGCGGCGCCCGACCTCGGCGACGTCCTGACCTTGGCCGCACCCAGGACCGATGACCCGTTAAAAGGCGTCGAAATACCCATCTCGGACTTCCCGCATCCGGCCCAGTCGCAACCTTCGGTCATCGAGAAGATTCACGCCTATAAAGTTTCTCACTTGCAGTTGCGCAATGATAAAGGCACCTACGATCATCATATGCCGCCCGATATGTCGTCCAGCGCGGCGATCGGCGAGTATATCCAGACGCGCACGGCGGCGTGGACCCAGCACCTTCAGCGCCGGCGAAAACGCCGGCAGGGCCGCAAACCGGCGAAAAAGAAAGTAACCAGAAACGCCGGCAAAAAGTCATCTCGAAAAAAGCGGCGGTAATTCGTCGGGTCGGGCTCACGTCAGCAAAGGTGTCGGGAACAATTGACCGGCCGGGCGATGTAATTTTCGCGACACGGAAAACCGCTTGACAAGCGTTAGTTGTATAAATCTACTTATTGGCGTGGCGTGAAAACTTGCGCGATCGGTTTCGGGGCGCGTATGTCGGCAACACCGTCAGCCTGCGCATTTTTTGGTGAAAATGGGTCGATCTCATTTTTACCTCTACTGCCGCGCCGTCGCGTCGACCCGGCTGATTATCATAGCCGTCCCTCACGCGCGCTATCGCTTTCGTCGCTCGTCAAAAATTCTCATCGTCCGGCCGCCGGCGATCAAATCCGCCGGCGCGGAGGACGCATGCACGCCGGCGCCGTAACGGCGGCCTCATCGCAATGCTGGAAGGAGAACGGTCATGCGCTATAGCAAATCGTTTGTTGCCGTTGTGAGCGCATTTTCAGGTATCGGCCTGCTCGGGTTATCAGCTTTCGCCCAATCGCCGGCTCCTCAGCAGAACGACAATCCTCCGGTCGCGAATTGCAACGTCACGCCCGACACTAATGCGGCCTTGAAGCCACCGACAATCGAGCCGACGCCGATCGACGCCAAGTTGTTGACCTCCGGCCAGCCCTGTCAGCAGCGAGTCAGTACCAATGGTCTGGCCGCCGGCAATGGGCTCGCTAATCTCCAGCGCGGCTTCGACTTCTATTCCTGGCTCACATTTATTGCACTGAACTCTCCCGCGGACGGCAAGGCGATCGGCCAGGGCCCGCGGCCCGGCGGCGACGCCATGACCAAATGGGAAGACCTGACGAACTATCGGCCGCTCGCAGATGTCATGCTGGGCGACGGCAGTAAGCCGACCTGGGGCACGCGCGTCGTTCCCGATCAATGCAAAAAACTGGATGGCCCCGGCAAGATCGTTTTGCAACTCGGCGAGGCGGCGTGGAACCAACCCTTCAAGAGCGGGCCGCTGATCGACCAGAACGGCAACTACGCGGTTTTCGATATCCTGATGAACAAGCCGATGTTCGATTACATCGTCGAGAACGGCTTATACAGCCGACAGGGCCAACAGAAATTCAATGGGTTCATAAAATTTCCAGTCGGCTCCGCGGCAGCACCGAACCCGCCGACCGCAACGACGGCGCCCGGCCAAATGGGCGCGGTCATGGTCAAGGTGTCGTGGCGGATTCTCGACCCCGTCAAGGATAAAAGCCTGATTGGAAAATTCCACACCGCCGACGCCTTGATCTATTTCCCCGGCCCGCTGCCCGGCGGCCAGGGCACCAAGACCGGTCCAACCTGCGTTGAAAAAAAGCTCGGCCTGATCGGCTTCCATGTCGGCCATAAAACGAATTTCGCGCCGCAATGGGTGTGGAGTTCCTTTGAGCACATCCGCAATGTGCCGGACGAGGCCGACGTCGAATCCGGGAAGCTGCTGGACGGCTACAGCTTTTACAACAAAGCCTGCAAAGACTGTCCGCATAATCTGACGCCGCCCGATCCGTGGGATCCGCCGAAGTCGCTGAAATTCCACTCGGACTACAAGAGTCAGGTGGTGAGGGTGAGCATGCTACCGCAGCCGGTCATCGACGAGGTGGCGGACTTCAATCGCAAGTTCCACGACACCCTCAAGGGCACCGTGTGGGAAAACTATGAATTGCTGACGACGCAATGGCCGAGCGACCAAGCCAGCAAGACCGATTGCAATGGGGCGCCCGCGCCGACCTATCTCGCCAATTCGACGCTGGAAACATATAGCCAAGGCAAAACACCGCTCGCCTCGTCGAGCTGCATGGCTTGTCACGGCAACGCCACAACGCAGCATGTTCCTGCCGTTCCTTCGGATTTCACCTTTATCCTGGAGAAGGCTCAATGCGTGAACGGCAAGTGTCCAACCGCGCCCACAGTCAAAACCGCATCGGCCAATGATCGATGCGGCTTGCCGATCCCACCGAACTGAGCAAGGAACGGGAAACCATCATGACCGACCTCACCCGCCGTAAAATGCTCACCGTCACCGCCGCCTCAGCGGCGACCGCTGTTGGTTCGGTAAACTTCACCGAACCCGCCGTGGCCGATGACGAAGCGGATATTGGCTTGTTCGTCAAATTGTCGGCCGCATTGACCGGAATCGATGAAAGTAAATTGGCCCCATCGGTCGATCCAATTCAAATCAAGCGGGAATATTACACCAAAGCAAAAAAACACAATCCGGCCTTCGACGGCTTGATGCAGATCATCCGCGATGATCCGACGCACGCCGCGGATGCCGCGAACAAAGTCATGAATAATTCGGATAAAGACATCCAATTTCTGGGGCGCAGCATCATTCTCGCCTGGTACCTCGGCGCCTGGTACGAGCGCAAAAATCTGGAAACGCCGCCACCGACACCGCCTGTTCCGGCCCTCGAGGTCGTCAGCAAAGCCGCCTACACGCAAGCTTGGACCTGGCGCGTCGCGCAGGCGCACCCCATGGGCTACAGCGAACTGCGGTTCGGCTATTGGTCGAACGAACCGTTGCCGCTCGACACCTTCATCAAGTCATAGGGAGCCGCAGTATGTGCGCCGAAAAGGTTCGCAAATTCGATGCGGTCATTGTCGGCTCCGGCATATCCGGCGTCCTGATCGCCAAGGTCCTGGGCAAGGCAGGCAAGAAGGTCTTGATCCTGGAAGCCGGCGAGAAATTGCCGCCCGACATCAACAGCTACATGAACCGTTTTTTGCTCGCGACCGCGAAAGTGCCCGAGAGTCCTTACCCGCCGGAATTGTTCACGAAGGGCGAACTCACCGATCCCGGTACGGTGAAGGCCGGCCGGCCCACGGTCTTGAGTCTCGGCCCCAAGTCGAAGGACGGCAAAAAAAGCTTCGGCGATTGGACGGATCCGACACAAAGTTATTTCATTCAGAAGGGCCCGTTGGCGTTCGGCAGCACCTACGAGCGGCTCAATGGCGGCACCTCGCGCCACTGGCTCGGCACCAGCCTGCGGTTCGTGCCGAACGATTTTGAAATGAAGTCGAAATTTCATCCAAAAGAAAGCGGCTTCGTCGATTGGCCGGTCAAATACCATCATCTCGAGCGCTGGTACGCGGACGCCGAGAAAGAGATCGGCGTGTCGGCCGACGCCGATGAGCAAAATTATCTCGGCATCAAGTTTTCATCACCCTACCCGATGCCGAAAATTCCGCTGTCTCGTGTCGACATGGCGGTCGACAAGGCGATGGCGGCGGTGAAGGTTCCTGTTCCCGGCCTCGACAAGATTGCCTGGAAGGTGTCCAGCACTCCGGCCGCGCGCAACTCGCAACCGTATCAAGACCGCCGCGTCTGCGCCGGCAACACAAACTGCATTCCAATTTGCCCGATCCAGGCGAAATACGATCCCAGCGTCACGATGGCCGAAGCACTTCGGACCGGGAATGTGGAGGTCTGGTACGATAGCGTGGCCTCTCAGGTCGCGGTCGATGGCGACGGCAAAGTGACCGGAATCGATTTCCTCCGACACAATCGCGAGCGCGGCCACGTCACGGGCAAGATCTACATCCTCGCCGGCAATGCCATTGAGACCCCGCGGCTGCTGTTGATGTCGAAGAACAATGGACGCACGCGCGACGGCGTCGCCAACAGCGGCAAGCATAAATTCGTCGGCAAGTACCTGATGGATCACCCGCTGTATCTCGCTTGGGCGCTGATGCCTGAGGGCCAGCCGGTCTGGGGCTATCGTGGGCCGCTCTCGACCGCCGGCATCGAGGTCGCGCGCGACGGCGGCTTCCGCAGAAACCACGGTGCGTTCCGGGTCGAAATCGGCAATGAAGGTTGGAATTTCCCGATCGGTGACCCCGATACGACGACGATCGATTTCGTCAACGGGCTTAATTTCAGCCAGCTCAACCCGGAAAAGAAGGCATTGTTCGGTCCCGATCTGGTCGCCGCGCTGAATACCAATTTGACTCGCCAATTCCGGCTTGGCTTCCTGGTCGAGCAGTCCCCGGACGCCACCAATACAGTGACGTTGTCGGACCAGTACAAGGACGGCCTCGGGCTGCCGCGGCCGCAGATCAACTACAATCTTTCCAATTACACCAAGCAAGGCCTCGCCGCGGCGGAAAAGACGGCCACTGCCATCTTCAACAGCATGGGAGCAAATGAATTTACGTCAGCCCCGGCGGATGACGATCCCAGTTCGTTTGCGTGGCCGGGGAGTAAATTCGGCCGGCTCAAATATTTTGGCGCGGGGCACATCGTCGGGACCCACCGCATGGGCGACGATCCGAGCAATTCCGCGACCAACAGCATGCAGCGCTCTTGGGATCACGATAATCTTTATCTGGTCGGCAGCGGCGCATTCCCGACCGTTGCAACTGCAAATCCGACGTTGACGCTTGCGGCCTTGTGCCTGCGGACCGCCGATTACCTCGTCAAAAAAGTACTGAAGTGAGCACAAGAGAAATTCGGGGCGGTCGGCTGGTAGCCACGAGCAACGCCTATGCCAGCGAGCGAGAGGGGAGCGCCATGTTAAGTCATGTCGTGATTAGGCAAGATCGCCGCGACACCATGCGGCTTTCAAATCAGGTTCGGAATACGTTCGCCACGATAGCCCTGACATCCTTGCTGGCGACGGTTGGCGCATACGCCTCCGACTGCCCGGTGGCGCCGCAGCCGCACATTCCGCCGGTCGCGGTTACGCCCTTCAACCTGGACTTCGTCAAAAATGCGCTGACCGACTACCACGACAACGGCACCTATATGGCGGATATCGCGGCGGTTTATTCGACGGCGCGACCCTACGTGGAAAGCCGCGCCGGCGAGGTGAAAAAACCCGCCGTCGTGCTCGATATCGACGAGACCTCGCTGTCGAACTGGCCGAACCTCCAAGCCGACAATTTTGGTTTCATTCCCAAGGGACCCTGTACCCTGGAGAAAGATTTCGCGTGCGGCTTCACGGCCTGGGTCGAACTCGGCACTGCCAAGGAGATTCCCCCGGCGCTCGAATTCTTCAAGGCCGTGCGCGCCAAGAACGTCGCGGTGCTCTTCATAACCGCACGCAAGGAGAGCCAACGCAGCATCACGGAAAAGAATCTGCACGCCGTGGGCTATGACGGCTGGGAAACGCTAGTGCTGCTTCCCGATGGCGACAAATCAACGTCGCAAGCCTTCAAAACGGCCGCGCGTCAGAAGTTCGCGAGCGAGTATACGATCATCGCCAATATCGGCGACCAGCTCAGCGATCTCGCCGGCGGCTCGGCCGAATGCACCTTCAAGCTGCCAAATCCGTTTTATTTCATTCCCTGACCGGCAACAAATAGCGCGCCCGGCGGCCGCGGTGCGCGCTAAAGTTTATGCGGCGAACCGCGATAGCCTTCGATGTCGGCGTAGTCGTAGAATTTCTTCGTGTGCTCCCAGCACTGCTCATTGCTCAGCGTCTCAGGGGTCGCATTCTTGGGCTTCCAGCTCGGCGAGCCGGGCTTGTTGTCAAGTTTGCCGGCGCCGCGATTGAAAATATCGAGCGCGGCGTCGCTGCATAGAAACGACGTGACTGTGTTGTCGTAGAACGGCTCTCCTTTTTCGGGGATGAAAAACGCACCGTCTTTATTATTGGCGGCCTGGGCCGCGTTGCTGTTGTTGAAGAAATCAAGATTAGCCTTGTTGAGCTGATCGAACTCGGCGAGCTGAATTTCCGATCCTGCGATCGGTATCGGCGCGCCCGGCACGGTTACCGGGTTTCCTTGCGAATCCTGCACCGGGTTGCCCTTAGCGTCACGGATCGGGTTGCGATTGGCGAGGTTGTACATGATGTTGCCAATCTTGTAGGCCGTGAAATCATTCTGCATGTAAATGATCTGCTTGATGCCGGCGAGCGACATTACGCCCGAGCATTGCGCGCACGACTCAAGCGAGGTGTAGAGCGTGACATCGGTGAGCTGGGCGGCACGCGGCTTGCCGCTGATCGGGGTGCCGACTTTCCAGTTGTCGAAGATGCTCGTCAGGCTGAACAGGCGGCGGATCATACGCGCCTCCGCGTGTTCGGCGGAGCTTCTGAAAAATTCATTATGATTGAAGTCGAAATCGATGATCTCGCCGTTTCCGTCCACCGCGAGGCAAGCGATGTTATGGCCGAGATACCTATCCCATTCGAAGCGGTTGTTGCCCGGATTGGACAACTGATCGCCAAGGTAACGCTCCGGGTTCCTGGCGGTGATTTGTTTCAGGCGTTGCGGGTAATGCCCAAGCGCTCCTTTCTTGTTGCCGTTCCAGAACCGCGTGATCAGCTTCATCAGCAGATAGCTATAGATGCGATGACGCTCCCGCCCCCCCTCCTCGCCAAGGTCGGGCGCATCTGCCTTCAGCGTGGCTGTAACATCGACGACCTCGTTGAGCTGTCTGCCCCAATTTTCTTTCAGCGGCGGCTGATCGGCGAAACCAACCGGCAATGGCTCGGCCGCAAGCGCCTTCGTCATGCCGCCACCCGCAAGCGCGCCGGCAACACCGGCGACGCCCGCCGTCTTCACGATCATGTCCCGCCGATTGATGCCGTCGTCCGTGCTCATCGAAGCCTCCCACCGGTCTATCCATCGTCAAAGAATTATGGACGATTCAACCGCTTGCATGCACGCTCGTTTAACGCGCAACCTCGACTTTATAACACTCGATAAACAACGTAAAGTTGCCTGTGAGTGTTTTAATTCGATACGATTTTGATTTGCACGCTTCTTATTCGAAGGTGCTCGATGAAGACCGACCGGCCTCGCGGTTTTTGCAACTGCATTCGACCCGGAACCCAAGGCTGGGTCCTGCGCTTGTCCATCGACTAGATAGCGAGGAGGCGGCGGTGCCATTTTTGCGATCTGCAAAATGTTGGCGCGACCGCGCATGACTAAGACGCGCACATCGCTCGCATCGCTGCCACGCCCCATCGCCCCCATGGAAGCGTTGTCCGTCGACGAGATTCCCCAGGGTAAAAATTGGCAATACGAACCGAAGTGGGACGGGTTTCGCTGTTTGGTCTTTTCCGACGGCAAAAAGGTCGAGCTGCAGTCAAAGTCGGGGCAATCGCTCACCCGCTATTTTCCTGAACTGGTCGCGGAAGTCGCCGGCATCACCGCGAAAAGTTTCGTGCTGGACGGCGAGATCGTCGTCCCGAGCGGCCGCGGGTTTTCCTTTGACGATCTGTTGCAACGCATTCACCCGGCGGCAAGCCGCGTCAAAACGCTTGCGGCCAAAACACCCGCTATGCTGATCGTGTTCGACCTTTTGGCCGATCACGCGCAACGTTTAGATACCAAAAGCCTGCGGGAACGCCGCGCGCTTTTGCAGCGGTTCGCCCGCAAACATTTCCGCGGCACCCCGCGCATCCGGCTTTCGCCCGCCTCGCCACGTCTCGGCGACGCCAAGCGGTGGCTCAAAAAGGCGGGCGCCATGCTGGACGGCTTGATCGCCAAACGGTTGGATCTGCCCTACCAGTTCGGCAATCGAAACGGCGTGCAAAAGATCAAGAACTACCGGTCGGCCGACTGCGTCGTCGGCGGCTTCCGCTACAACGAAGGCAAGGCCGTTGTCGGTTCGCTGCTGCTTGGCTTGTACAACCGACAAGGCCTTCTCGACCACGTTGGCTTCACGTCGTCCCTGAAATCCGACGAAAAAAAGGCACTGACCACCAAGCTGAAAAAGTTAGCCGGAGGGGAAGGCTTTACCGGCGACAAGCCCGGTGGGCCGAGCCGGTGGTCGACGAAACGCTCGGGCGAATGGCAACCGCTCAAACCCAAGTTAGTGGTTGAGCTTTGCTACGACCATTTCACCGGCGGCCGCTTTCGCCACGGCACGCGGTTGCTACGCTGGCGCCCGGACAAGGCGCCCCGTCAATGTACGATTGATCAGATCAAACAAAAGCGCGGCGATTTGCTTGCGCTATTCAAATAGACGCGCGTTCCGTTTTCGCTAGATCAGATCTGGGACGATCTTGGGTCGTTCCGGGTTATCGGAATGACTATGGATCGTTTGCGCCAGCCCGCAGTGCTTGCACTCGTACCTGTAGAAGCCGTCAATCCCGGCGTCGCTGACGTTCTTCTCGACGTTCATCATCCACATTTCGTTGCCGCAGTTGTCGCAAAAGACCGGCTTGTCGGGACCGACGTCATCCGGAGATCGCGGCCTGTCTTCGTGTAGAAAAGTGCTGGTCATGGAGCGATCTCATGGGGGTTGCTTACATTCTGAATTCGCTCATGCACAACCGGTTCCTTGAAACGCAGAACGTCTGTCGGTTTATTAAGGAGGCTAATAGGCACCGGCACGCAACCGGAACTCGCGCACGCGAAGGTGGTCCAGGCCGTCGAGCCCTGCGAAATCTCGCGCCACGGAACCATGAGGCGACGCCGGATGCTCCGAATTCCTTGGAACTTATATTCCATCTGAAGATTTAGATTACGCGCTGAGAAAATATTTCTCCTGGGAGGCTGCGTCTCATGATTACGGAAACCGGAACTGTCATAACCGACGACCTGACGTCGGCGGTGAGCTGGAAAGCCATTTTTGCCGGGACCACGGTCGTTTCCGCTTTATCCTTGTTAATGGTCGCCTTTGGCATCGGGGTCGGACTTTCCGTGGTTTCGCCATGGGCCGACTCCGGCGTCTCCGCAACGACATTCACAATTGCCGCCGGGATCTATTTGATCGTGGTCGCGATGATCCCTTCGACGATCGGCGGCTATCTCGCCGGCCGTCTTCGCTCGAGATGGCACACGGTTCATGAGCATGAGCGCTATTTCCGCGATTCGGCGCATGGCTTGGTGGTCTGGGCGCTCGCGACGCTGGTAACCGTCGCCTTTCTGACCGGTCCCATCACTCATCTGCTGGTCGGCGCCGGGCTCGCCAGCGCAGCGCCGGCAGCGACTACGGCAAG
>Ga0134126_10012497_pt1 | contig 10725 bp, 10 predicted proteins | sample KB31752_FD_96881 | JGI IMG/M metagenome (GOLD analysis project Ga0134126, IMG submission 96881) | Terrestrial soil microbial communities with excess Nitrogen fertilizer from Kellogg Biological Station, Michigan, USA - KB3-175-2 | ecosystem: Environmental > Terrestrial > Soil > Unclassified ...
GAGCTGATCGAGCGATTGCATGCTTTCGGCCATGTTATGCGGCCCTCATGTTCTTGCGATTCATCTTGGCGATATCGACCTTCTCCGGCTGCTGCGCTTCATGGGGATGATCGGCGCCGGGATAGACGTGAAGGTTGCTCATCTGCCGGCGGCCCAGCGGACCGCGCGGGATCATGCGTTCGATGGCCTTCTCGACCACGCGCTCCGGGAAGCGGCCTTCGAGAATCTGCCGCGCCGTATGCTCCTTGACATGGCCGACATAGCCGGTGTGCTTGTAATAGACCTTGTCCTCGCGCTTGCGGCCGGTCAGCACCGCATGCGCGGCGTTGATGATGATGACATTGTCGCCGCAATCGACATGGGGCGTGTAGGTCGGGAGGTGCTTGCCGCGCAGCCGCATGGCGACCAGCGAAGCGAGCCGGCCGACCACCAGACCTTTGGCGTCGATCAGCACCCACTTCTTCGTCACCTCGGCAGGCTTTGCCGAAAACGTTTTCATCTGAGGCATCCTGAAACGGAAAATCGGCGCGCAGAGCGCGCGCCGAACTGGCCGGCTTTCTAGAGAAGGGATTGTTAAACGTCAACAAAAATGTTGACAGTTTGTGTAATAAAAACAAATACTTAAAAATATGGTGCAATATTACCTCACAAAACCTTATTCGATTGGAATGGAATAGGTCGCGGTCGCATGGGCGATCGGGTCGGATGAAACGCCCGATGTTAGGGTCACCTCGCCCACCGCCAATCGCTTGCCCAGCTTCATGATCCGTGCCGCCGCAAGCACGTCCCGCCCGGCCTCGCCCTTGCGCAGGAAATTGATGTTGAGATTGATGGTGACGGCGAGCCCGACGGGGCCGATGGCCGACAACAGCACGACGTACATGGCGCAATCGGCCAGCGCCATCAGCGTGGGTCCGGACACCGTCCCGCCTGGACGCAGCATGTCATCGTTGTAGCGCTGGCGCAGCAGGCACGTTTCGCCATTGGCGCTTTCGATCTTGATATTGCCAGTGCCAAAGGACTGGGGAAACTCGACGCGAAGGAATCCCTCCAGTTCCGCGACGCTCATTTTCGCTGCTGCCATGCCTTCCCGACCCTCGCTTCGCGCGTTCAGTTACATTAAATTATCCCTGTCACCCAACTGAATCTGGCCAACGGAATTGACAATGTCCGCTCAAGCCGCCCGCGCTCCGATCGAAGAGGCCCCGCTGTTGCTGCGCGAGGCCATCGGCCCCATTGCGGTGATCACATTCAACAGGCCCGCAAAGCGCAACACGCTGTCCGAGGAGGTCATCGCCGCGCTGCATGCCGCGCTTGACGAGATCGCGACCGACAAGAAGGTTCGCGCGTTGGTGATCGCCTCGCAGGGCCCGGTTTTTTCATCCGGCCATGATCTGAAGCAATTGACGGCCCATCGCGGCGATGCCGACGGCGGGCGCGCTTTTTTTGCCCGGACCATGCATGCCTGCAGCGCCATGATGCAGGCGATCGTGAACCTGCCAAAACCAGTGATCGCCGCCGTGCAGGGCATCGCTACCGCCGCTGGTTGCCAGCTCGTCGCGAGTTGCGACATGGCTGTCGCATCGGAGGATGCGCGCTTTGCCACCTCCGGGATAGACAACGGCCTGTTCTGCTCGACGCCGATGGTGGCGCTGTCGCGCAACGTCCCGCGCAAGCAGGCGATGGAAATGCTGATGACGGGAGAGCCGATATCCGCGCAGCGCGCGATGGAGATCGGCCTCATCAATCACGTCGTTCCCGCTGGCCACGAGCGCGATGCCGCGATCGCGCTTGCGCAAAAGGTCGCACGCAAATCCGCTTACGCCATCAAGCTCGGCAAGCAGGCCTTTTATCGTCAGGCCGAGATGAACCTCGCCGACGCCTACCGCTTGACGGCTGAAGTGATGACCGAGAACATGATGGCGTTCGACGCGAAAGAAGGCATCGGCGCTTTCATCGAGAAGCGCGACCCGAAATGGCGGGATGAGTGACGACGCGTTCCGCGCGGTCATTCCGGAGCGGCTCGCGAGAGCCGAATCCGGAATCTCGAGATTCCGGGCCTGGTGCTTTCGCACCATCCCGGAATGACGGAAAGAGAAAATGAATCACGACACTTACCCCGACGACTACATCCGTGGCATTCTCAAAAGCGTAAAGTCGATCGCGATGGTCGGCGCCTCGCCCGTTGATGTCCGTCCGAGCTATTTCGCATTCAAATACCTGTTACAGCGCGGCTATGACATGATCCCGGTCAATCCAGGCCATGTCGGCAAGAGCCTGCTCGGCCGGCCTTTTGTCGGCTCGCTTGCCGAGATCGGGCGTCCCATCGACATGGTCGAGATTTTCAGGAGCACAGCCCATCTGATGCCCGTGGTCGACGAGGCGCTTCAGCTCTCCCCTCTGCCGAAGGTGATCTGGATGCAGCTCGGCGGGCGTGACGATGCGGCGGCCGCAAAGGCTGAAGCTGCCGGCATCAAGGTTGTGATGAATCGCTGCCCGAAAATCGAATGGGGACGATTGTCATCGGAGATTTCCTGGATGGGCGTCAATTCGCGCACCATCTCCTCCAAGCGCGCACCGATCCCCACACAAGGCATGCGCCTTTCGCTGAACCGCACGAGCGTCGGTGGCGGCGCTACGGCGGCCTCCGACCAGGCCGCGAAAAGCAGGAACGAACTATCGTGATGCAATTGTGAGACGATTTGTTTTCGAAATCGCGGCATCGCCCAGCACGATCGTTGCGAAGATGGATGGGGCTATTCAGTTGCCTTGACGACAGTTTTTCCTGACGCGATTGTCACTACAATCATCCACTGAGAGGAGGCATACCCCCCGCCGCCTCCCCTATAAGAGCGCCGCGCGGCCAACATACGACCTCAAAAGGAAACAGAATGACCGAACGTGTTCCGGGATTTTCGACTCTTGCCGTGCATGCCGGCGCGCAGCCAGATCCCACCACCGGCGCGCGCGCCACGCCGATCTATCAAACCACGTCATTCGTCTTCAACGACGCCGATCACGCCGCCTCGCTGTTCGGTCTGCAGGCGTTCGGCAATATCTACACCCGCATCGGCAATCCAACCAACGCCGTGCTGGAAGAGCGCGTCGCGGCGCTCGAGGGCGGCACTGCCGCCCTGGCGGTGGCCTCAGGCCACGCTGCGCAGGTCATCGTCCTGCAGCAGCTCCTGATGACCGGTGATGAGTTCGTCGCCGCGCGCAAACTCTACGGCGGATCGATCAACCAGTTTACCCACGCCTTCAAGAGCTTCGGCTGGAACGTGGTGTGGGCGGATGGCGACGACATCGCAAGTTTCGAGGCCGCCGTCACCCCGCGTACCAAGGCGATTTTCATCGAGTCCGTCGCCAATCCTGGCGGCACCATCACCGATATCGAGGCGATCGCAGCTGTAGCCCACAAGGCCGGCGTCCCTCTGATTGTCGACAACACCCTGGCATCGCCGTACCTGATCAAGCCGATCGATCACGGCGCCGACATCGTCGTGCATTCGCTGACCAAGTTTCTGGGCGGCCATGGCAACTCGATTGGCGGCATCATCGTCGATGCCGGCACGTTCGACTGGTCGAAGGGCAACAAATATCCGATGCTGAGCGAACCGCGGCCGGAATATCACGGGATCAAGATCCATGAGACCTTTGGCAATTTCGCCTTCGCGATCGGCTGCCGCGTCTTGGGCCTGCGCGATCTCGGACCGGCGCTGTCGCCATTCAACGCTTTCCTGATCCTCACCGGCATCGAGACGCTGCCGCTGCGCATGCAGAAGCATTGCGATAATGCCAAGGCCATCGCTGAATTTCTGCAGGTTCATCCGGCGGTGGCGTCGGTGAGCTATGCCGGCCTTGCCGGCGACAAGTACAACAATCTCGCGCGCAAATACGCGCCGCGCGGCGCCGGGGCGGTCTTCACGTTCTCGCTCAAGGGCGGCTATCAGGCCGGTGTCAATCTTGTATCGAACCTGAAGCTGTTCTCGCATCTCGCCAATGTCGGCGACACCCGCTCGCTGGTGATCCATCCGGCCTCGACCACCCACAGCCAGCTCGACGACGCGGCCAAGGTGAAGGCTGGCGCCGGTCCCGACATTGTCCGGCTGTCGATCGGGATCGAGGACAAGGACGATCTGATCGCGGACCTCGACCAGGCGTTGCGCGCGTAACCCCTCGGCGGCGAGCTTTCAATTTCGCGAAGGCTCGCCGCCCCGGTTAATATTTCATTTACCCTATGCCCCAAGCATGCGGGCATGATCGGAAAGATTCGCCAAGCGGAACTACCGTGGATGTTGGCGGCGCTGCTGACGATCGCGAGCAGCTGGCCCGCGCCCGCCGCCGACATGTCGACCTATCCGGGACGCGGCGCGCCTCCCCAAGTCTATGGCCGCGCGCCCGCACCGCCTCCGGTCTATGTCGAAGATCCACCACTGATCTCGCCGCCGACCACGGCGATATTGCCGGGCTCGTCGACCTTGCCGGGCTATTATGGACGGCCGTTCGACTACTATTATCAAGGCGCGTATTACGGCGGCGGCCCCTACCCCAGCTATTTCTGGCGCTTGCCTTACGCCTGCGGAGTCTATGGCTATTGCTAAAGCGCGATGAGTTTAGGTTGAATCGTCATCGTGCTTTAGCTCCTTGTTTGGGCATGATCTCCGCGCAAACGCTACGCGTTTGTCGCGAGGGAAAACCGCTTCACTTTTCCGGATCATGCCTTAGCTCGCCTGCGTGAGCGGCGCGGCCGTATCGCGCGCCCCGAACTCTGACTGTCGTCCAGCGAGCCGCTCGGCCTGCACCACCGCCAGCGTCAGCACGATGATTGCGACCGCCTGATGCGTCAGCGCGAGCACAATTGGCACGTGGTTGAGCAGCGTCAGGATTCCCAGCAATGCCTGCAGCGTCACCGCCGCCGCGAGCCAGCACGCGCCCTTCGCTGCCCTGCCCGCATGCGAACGCACGGCGTCGATCGCGTGAAGGACGGCTATCGCAAACAGCGCATAGGCCGTCATGCGGTGTTCGAATTGAACGGTGAGCGTGTTCTCGAACAGATTGCGCCACCATGGCTGCTCGAACCACAGCCGCGCGCTTGAAGGAATGAACGCACCGTCGATGGCGGGCCAGGTGTTGTAGACCAGGCCTGCACGCAGGCCTGCGACCAGCGCACCCAGATAGAGTTGAACAAAGGTCAATACGAGCAGCACGGCGCTCGTTACCCTGAGCTTCGGCAGCAGCGCGATCGGCGCGCGATCGCGAAGCCGCCGAAGGGTCCAGACGATCGCTGCGAAGATCAAGAGCGCCAGCACCAGATGGGTCGCAAGCCGGTATTGCGAAACCTCGGTCCGCTCCGCGAGTCCCGATGCCACCATCCACCAGCCGACCGCGCCCTGAACCGCGCCAAGGCCGAAGATAAGCCAGAGCCGGCGTTTCAGCTCGCCGTTCATGCCGCCGCGCCGGAGGAAGTAGAGAAACGGCAACAAGTAGACGACGCCGATCACGCGGCCGAGCAACCGGTGGCTCCATTCCCACCAGAAGATGGTCTTGAACTCCGACAGCGTCATGCCCGCGTTGAGCATGCGGTATTGCGGGATCTGCTTGTAGGCCTCGAACGATTTCTCCCACTGCGCCTGGCCGAGCGGCGGCAGCGCGCCCGTGACCGGCTTCCACTCGGTGATCGAAAGCCCGGACTCGGTAAGCCGCGTCGCGCCCCCAACCAGCACCATCAACGCAATCAGCGCCGCAACTGCAACCAGCCAGGCGCGGACCGCGAACAATGATGAAGCCTGCGTTGAGGAAACAGTGGTCATCTCACGTGGAACTTGAATGAATTTTCGTGCCCCTTATAGTCCGCCGCACCATCGGCGCAAGCCGCGCCTTCCCCCACAATCCCTGACATTTCGGCTATGACCATCCGCACCCGCAAATTCTTTGGAGCCATCGCCCTGATCGTGTTGGCGGCCGTGTGGGCGTTGACGGCCATGGCCGTTGCGCAGATACCGTCGCTTGCGCAATCAGGCCTCCTGCAGGCGATCTTCTATGTCGTGGCCGGGATGGGTTGGGTGCTGCCGGCGATGCCGATCGTGAGCTGGATGTCGCGGCCCGACGCTTGAAGCGGCGCTGTGAGTTCCAGGTGAGGCGTTAGATTTCCGACTTCGGCGTTGGACGCACCGGCGCGAAAGTCGCGCCCGACAGCAGCACACGCATCGCCCGCAACGAGGTCAATCGTCCATCCCAGGAAATCCGGGGCAGCGCATACGGATTAGTGCGGCCGGCGGTGTCGACAATGCCGGGGATTGTCGAGACCGCACTGGAGAAACCAGCCTCCTTCGCCATTATCACATGGCCGCGGCGAAAAGCCTCGCGGTCACCGAACGGATAGGCGAAATGCCTGATTTCGCGCCGGAACGCGTTTTCCTCGACCGCCTTTCCCATGGTCACCTCGCGCAAGGCGACGGGATCTCTCAGGTTCGACAAGGCGAAATAATTCACCGTGGCGCAACCGATCGTCACCAGCGGGTCGGCGGCTAGCTGGGCAAAATCGCCCCAACTCATCATGGCCTCGCGCGTCAGCGCCGCGAGGTCGACGGAATAACGTTTGCAGAGATCCTTGATCGCAGCCGAGAGGTCCGGCGGTGGCAATTGCCGCAACCAGCTTGAGAGAAATTCATAGACCGCGTTCTTCTCGGCAGCCGTCCTCGCCGCAAAGTGCCGTTCGCCGCGGTCGATCACCAGGCTGACCCGGCCTTCGCGCGCCACGACCTGCTCCAGCGCGAGCCACCACGCCTCACCAACGCCATCCGGAAACGCGGTCGGCACATAGACGGTGAACGGCACGCCATGCGCGGATAGTGTCGGATAGGCTCCGTAGATCACGTCCTTGTAGCCGCCGTCGAAAGTCAGGCAGACGAAGCGCCGAGGCTGGGCCAGGATCACCGCGCGCCGGCAGACCTCGTCCATACTGACGAATTCATAGTTCCATCGTTTCAGCGCGCGGATGGTTCGGTCGAGGAAGCGCGGCGTGATTTCGCCAGCCCGGAGCGGCTGAAAACGTCCTCCGCGCCGTGGACGTATTCGCTGAAAGCGCAGGATGACGCCTGCCCCGCCCACCTCGCGGCTCTGCCAGGCACGCCCGCTAAAATAGGCGAGTTCCAGCTTGAGACTGGTCAGCAATGGGTTGTCGGATGGCAAGCTTTCGTCCCTCAAAGCAGCGGCTTGGGGTCCGCAGGCGCCGCACTGTCATTACCCTTTGTTGACACTTCTTTGCAAAGGTCGGCTGAGGGCAAAAGTGTAAATTTTTTATTGTGCGAGTTTTGCGATGACCATCGCTGCTGCGGTCGATAGCCGGACGGCGGAAGCGCCCGCACGGTCGAAAGCTACTCGCATCACCCGCGTCGATGTTGTCCGTGACCTTGCAGAGGTGGAGGCGATTTGGCGCGAGTTCGAGGCGCGGCAACTTTCCACGCCCTATCAGCGCTTCGACCTGCTGGCGGCATGGCAGCGCGAGATCGGCGAGCACGAAAGCGCCGATCCCTTCATCGTTGTCGCCTATGATGCCGACGGCCGCGCGCTGGTGCTGCTGCCGCTCGTACTCCGGGTCAAACATGGCGTCCGCATCGCCTCCTTCATGGGCGGCAAGCACACCACCTTCAACATGGCGCTGTGGGACCGCGAGTTCGCCCGAGAGACAACCGCAGCCGACTTGGCGGCGCTGCTGTCCGGACTTCGCGCCAAATCCCTGGCCGATGTACTCTCGCTGACCCAGCAGCCGCGGAACTGGCAGGACCATCTGAATCCGTTCGCGATGTTCCCAAGGCAGCCCAGCGCCAACGATTGTCCGCTCCTGAGCATGGTGCCTGGCGATCCGCCGGAGAACCGGATCAGCAGCTCGTTCCGCCGCCGAATGAAGACCAAGGAACGAAAGCTGCAGGGACCCGGTTACCACTACCATATCGCCAACACGGATGCCGATATCGATCGACTGCTCGATTGGTTCTTCCAGGTCAAGCCGTTGCGGATGGCCGAACAAAACCTGCCCGATGTGTTCGCCGAACACGGCGTCGCCGGTTTCGTCCGCAAGGCCTGTCGCGCGCCCGTTCCCGACGGCGGCCGCGTTATCGATATCCACGCGCTCGAATGCGACGACGAGGTGATTGCCATCTTCGCGGGCGTCGCCGACGGCCATCGCTTCTCGATGATGTTCAATACCTATACGATGTCCAGCCGTTCGCGCTACAGCCCGGGCCTGATACTGATGCGGCACATCATCGACCACTATGCCGAGCGGAATTATCGCGCGCTCGATCTGGGCATCGGCTCGGACGAGTACAAGCGCCTGTTCTGCAAGGACGATGAATCGATCTTCGACAGCTTCGTCCCGCTGACGACGCGCGGCAGGGTCGTTGCGATCGCGCTGTCTGGCCTCAACCGTCTCAAGCGCCAGGTGAAGCACAACCACGTCCTGCTCGAGTTGGCGCAGCGGCTGCGCCGGGCATTTCACTAGACGTCAGGCCGCCGCGCGTGGTCCGGCCTCGATCGTGCCGGATGTTGCCGGCCGCTCCAGCATGGTCACCTCGGAAAAGCCGGCCGATTTGAGCTGTCCGCTCATGAGGTCGCGCGCGTCCTGCGGCATCGAGGCCTCCGGCACGACCACCGCGCGCGCATTCGTCGTCAGCAGCTCGGCTGGAAGGTCGGCTGCCACGCCGGCATCCAGCAGCACGTGATCATAGACCCGCAGCAGCGCGTCGATTGCGAGCGTAATGCGCGGCGACTGCAGTTGCGTGCGGTCAAATCCGGGGCGACCAGCACAGACGAGGTGGACGCGCGAGAGGCGATCCCTGGTGATGACCTGAGAGAACGAGACTTCACCCAGCATCAGCTCGGCAAGACCCGGCGCGGATGGATCGACCGAGATCGCAGTGATCGTCGGCGAGGACGCTGCGAGACCGACCATCACGACGCGGGCATCGCGCGCAAGCTGCCGCGCCAGCGTCAGCGCGGTCAACGTGATGCTCTCCCCTGCGGCGGTCCCGAGGATCGTCACCTTGCGCGCGGCCTCGCCAGCGCTGCCAATGCGTTCGGCAAGCTGTTCGATTTCGCCGAGGGGGGCGGCGTCCTCGCGCGGTTCGCTGAAGGAGACGGTTGGTTCAAGGACCGGCACCGTCGCTGGCTCGATGTCCACCGAGGGTTCGGCGGTCGCCGCGGGTTCGACCTTTGCTGGAGGTTCGGCCTTCGGCGCGCGAACCGCCGCGATCGGCGCAGCCAGCACGGCCGCGGCTCGCGGCGCGGTCATGCGCAACAATTCGCCAGTCACGATCAGGCCGGACGACAACAGCAACGTGGCGAGCGTCGCGATCAGCACGATCGGCAGCTTCTTCGGATAGGCCGGCGTGTTGGAGACGATGGCACGCGAAATGATACGGCCGTCCGCGGGTGCGACGTCCATGTTCTGACGCGTGCTGGCTTCGCGATATCTGGCCAGATAGGACTCGAGGAGATCGCGCTGCGCCTTGGCCTCACGCTCCAGCGCCCGGAGCTGGACGTCCTGACCGTTGGTGGAGGACGCCTGTTTCTTGAGTTGGTCGAGTTGCGCCGTCAATTGATTGACCCGGACGCTAGCCACACTGGCATCGTTTTCCAGCGAGCGCGCAATCTTGGCCGCCTCGTCGCGTATCTGGTTGTCGAGATCGGCGATCTGCGCCTTTAATTCCTTGATGCGCGGATGATTGCCGAGCAGCGTCGACGATTGTTCGGCGAGCTGCGCCCGCAGGGTCATCCGCTGCTCGGATGGCCTGCGCATCGTTTCCGAGTTCAACACCTCGGATGACTCAATCGGCTTTCCGTTCCGCAGCGTCTCGCGAATCTGATGTGCCTTGGCCTCGGCATCGGCTTTCAGCGCACGCGCGTTGTTGAGCTGTGTGTTCAGCTCACCCATCTGCTGGTTGGAAAGCGTGGTGTTGTTGGTGCCGACAAACAGATTCGACTTCGAGCGGAAATCCTCGACGTGTGCCTCAGCTTCGGAAACCTTCTTGCGGAGCTCGTCGATCTGGCTCGCCAGCGACACGCTGGCATCCTTGGCCTGCTCTTGACGCATGCGCTGCTGCAGCACCAGATAGCCGTCCGCAATCGAATTCGCGACCTTGGCGGCGAGTTCCGGGTCGCGCGACTGAAACTCAACGACGATGACGCGCGACTTGTCGACGGCGTAGGCGGTGAGCCGCTCGAAATAGGCATCGAGCACCCGTTCCTCCGGCGTCATGGAGAACGGATCGCGGCCGATGCCGAACAGCGCCAGCAGCGACTTGAGCGGCGACATGCCACGCAGCACCGGATCGAATTCCGGGCGCTCGGCGAGCTTGTTGTTCCGGATGACATCCCGCGCCAGGTCGCGCGACAGCACGAGCTGAACCTGACTGGTCACGGCCTCGGCGTCTAGGGAGGTGCGTTCCTCGGTGCGCTCGCCGTTCGGTCGCAGGAACACGTTCTCGCGCCCATCGATCAGGATGCGGGCTTCGGACTTGTATCGAGGTGTGATGAGATTGACGACGCTGACCGAGAGCGCCAGCGCAAGCACCGTCGGAACAATAATCCAGCCGCGCTTGTGGGCCAGCGCAGCCCCCAGCGCATGCAGATCGATATCACCAGATTGGGACGCGATCGCGGCCGGCTTCGCTGGAGCAAGCGCAGGCTTTACGACGGGCTGATCGGCCTGCGCCTCCTCCTTGC
>Ga0134126_10012499_pt1 | contig 10724 bp, 9 predicted proteins | sample KB31752_FD_96881 | JGI IMG/M metagenome (GOLD analysis project Ga0134126, IMG submission 96881) | Terrestrial soil microbial communities with excess Nitrogen fertilizer from Kellogg Biological Station, Michigan, USA - KB3-175-2 | ecosystem: Environmental > Terrestrial > Soil > Unclassified ...
CTCGGGCGCGAAACTTCTTGCCGCAGGGCAGGTTTCAGAACTGGAGAGCCCAGACAGCCGGATGCGCTATCCTGTGCAGGAGAGAAGTAGCACGTATCCTGCAACTTACGGTGTCAGAAACGGATGGCATTCCCTTCGCTTGAGAATTCGGCTAAAAACATCGTAGCCACGGTGCAGGACTATTCCCTGTTTGCGTTTCGGGGAGCCACCAACCTGTTCCGCCCGCCGATCTACTGGCCCGATTTTCTGGTGCAGTCTGACATTATCGGCTTCGGTTCGGCTTCCATCGTACTGCTCTCCGGCTTTTTTACCGGCGGCGTACTGGCCTTGCAGTCTGCAGCGACATTATCTCAGTTTGGGGCTACCGCCGTCACGGGCAGGTTTGTGAGCACTTCGATGATCCGGGAGCTCGGCCCGGTGCTCACCGGCATTATGGTCTCCGGGCGCAACGCATCCTCGATGGCCAGCGAACTCGGCTCCATGGTGGTGACAGAGCAGATTGACGCCATGCGCGCGCTGGGCGTCGATCCCATGCGCAAGCTGGTCACTCCACGCATCTTCGCCTGCGTGACCATGCTCTTCTTTCTGACCATCGTTGCCAACTTTTTTGGGATTCTCGGCGGTGCAGCCGTCACCGTATTCATGAATCACCAGAACGGCACCCAGTATTTCTCCATGGCGTATGAGTACCTGCGGCTGGGCGACATTATGCAGGGATTGATCAAGCCGCTCTTCTCCGGATTTATCATCGCCAGCATCGGTTGCTTCTACGGCCTGAAGACGACGGGTGGAACCGAAGGCGTGGGCCGTTCGACCATCAAAGCTGTCGTGGTCTCCTCGGTGCTGATCATTTTTGTCGATTTCCTGGTCACCCAGATTATGCTCACCATCTTTGGCTGATGACAAACTCCGTTCCTTCCACCTCGTCAACGTTGCACGACCGGGCCACCGATGGTGGGCCCGTCCTTGAATTTCGCAATGTGTCGATCGGGTTCGATCATCCTGTGCTGGAGGATGTCAGTTTCTCCGTGGGGCCGGATGAAACGCGGATCCTGCTGGGGCCGGCCGGCGTAGGCAAAAGCGTCCTTCTCAAGCTTGCCAATGGGCTTCTCCGCCCAGACTCCGGATCCATCCACCTCTTCGGCCACGAAGTGTCCCGGATGCCTGAGCAGCAGCTCTTCCGCCTGCGTACCCGGACCGGAATGGTCTTCCAGGAGGGGGCGCTCTTTGACTCCCTCTCGGTACGGGATAATGTTGCGTACCAGCTCATCCAGGAAGAGGTTCCCGACGAAGAGATCGACGTCCGCGTTCGAGAGGCGCTCCGCTTCGTAGGGCTCGAGCAGACGTTCAGTCTCTACCCTGGCAGCCTCTCAGGCGGAATGCGGCGTCGCGTCGCAATTGCCCGAGCGCTGATTCACAATCCTCAGCTTCTGCTCTACGACTCCCCAACCGGCGGCCTCGATCCCGTTACTTCAACCACGATTATCGAGCTGATCGTAAAGCAGCGCGACGTTTTTCATTCGCCGTCCCTGCTGGTTACGCACCGCTTGCAGGACGCATTCACCATGTGTAGCCATCGCTTTGAGCCTTCAGAAGACCGGATGGTTCCCCTGCCGAAAGATCAGTCCGATCTTAGAACCACGTTCCTCATGCTCTCGGAAGGGCATCTCATCTTTGATGGCTCGTTGAAGGAACTGATCTCAAGTAATGATCCGTTCGTGCGCGAGTTTATTGAATAGGCCGGCAACCGAACGTCGATTTCGCCTACTTTAGCTGGCGCAGACTGTCTCGATACAATAGCCCAATGCTGCGACGCGTCGAAGCCCTCTGCTAATGCCAGGCTTCTGCAGAAACGCCTGACCTGGAGATCTATGAAGCGCTGGCTTTTCCAAATTCTTGTAATGCTGATGCCGATCGCTCTCGCGTGCTCGCCCGCTCCGGCGTCCGCCTACTCTCTGCTTACGCACGAGCAGCTCATCGACCTCACATGGAAGGACTCGATTGTTCCCCTGCTCTTAAGCCGCTACCCTAACCTCACACATGCAGAGCTCGATCGCGCCCGCGCCTATGCCTACGGCGGCTGCGTGATCCAGGACATCGGATACTATCCCTTCGGCGATCAGTCATTCTCAAACCTGACGCATTACGTCCGTTCTGGAGACTTTGTTGTTAATCTTTTTCGCAATGCGCACAACGCCAACGAGCTGGCTTTTGCGATCGGAGCCCTGTCCCATTACATTGGCGATTCTATCGGCCACTCCGAGGCCACCAATCTTGCCGTCCCCATCGAATTTCCGAAACTCCGTGCACAATACGGCTCGACCGTCAGCTATGCAGAAGGCAAGCATCAGCACGTGCAGACGGAATTTGCCTTCGACATTAATGAGATCGCCCATCATCGCGTAGCCCCTCTTCAGTTCCTGCGGCACATCGGCCTTCAGGTCTCCACGCGACAGCTCGCGCTGGCTTTCTATCAGACCTACGGAATTTCTGAGAACTTCGGCCTGCGGCGCATTCGCTTCATCAACATCCGCGACTACCGTTTTGCAACGCGGGCTTTCATTCCGCGCATCGCCTACGCGCTCACCCTGCTTCATCGCAACAATGAGCCACCCGACCCAAAGACCCCCGCCGTCATCGAACTTGAAAAGGAGTCTGCCGAAGTCGCGCAGGATAATGACTGGCAGGCTTTCCGGCGCAAGGCGGGAATCGGAACCCATTTGCTCGCCGGACTCATCTTCATTGTTCCCAAGGTTGGCCCCCTTGCCCTGCTCAATATCAAGGGTCCCAACGAACAAACCGAGCAGGAATACGCGAACAGCGTAGCCGTCTCGACTACGGCTCTGCGAAGGGCGCTGGTGCGCTTTACTCCGGATGCAGCCCGCTATAAAGGACCCCTTCCTCCGCTGGAAAGCCTCACCCGTCCCAACGACACCTCAGCCCAGGCTCGAGACCCTCGCCATCCGCTTCCCAATCGCGATCTCGACACCGGGCATGTTGTGCGACCCGGAGGCTATCCGCTGACTGACTCCACCTATGCGCACCTTCTGCATAAGCTTGTTCAACGTCCCACCCAGCCCATTCCTCCGGGTCTCAAATCTGATATACAAAGCTTCTACTCCAATCTCGACCGCCCGATTACAACCAAGAAAAATCCGGAACAGTGGAAAGAGGTCCTATCCGATCTCAATATCCTTGCATCGATGCCCACCAGTTCAGCGCCCGAACCTTTCCCCACGTACGACAATGACCAGGACACGGACAAATAAAGAGCCGGCGCTTCCGAATCAAGCCCTGCACTCTTCTTCCGGCATCCAACCCCTTGAAAGGCCTGCGCGGACTTATTCTCAAGCGCGCCGGATTTCCAGGGCCATGTCCTCCACAGCCGAAGTGATCCTCGATCCCGTCGAGTCCTCCCGATTAGCCGGCCTTCGCTACGTCAGCGACACCAAGCCTGGCATTACCCGCAAACGCCGGGGCAAAAGCTTTCAGTATTTCGACCCTGAAGGCAAACCGATCCGCGATCAAGACGAGATCGCACGCATCAAGTCCCTGGCGATTCCACCGGCATGGACCAACGTATGGATCTGTCCGCGGCCCAATGGACACCTCCAGGCGACCGGTCGCGACGCGCGCGGCCGTAAGCAGAGCCGTTATCATCCCCGCTGGCGCGAAGTGCGCGACGAAAATAAATATGACCGCATGAAGCTCTTCGGGGAGACTCTTTCCACCATCAGGGCGCATGTTGAAAAGGACCTCTCCCTGCCAGGACTGCCCCGCGAAAAAATTCTCGCCACCATCGTCCGTCTTCTGGAGACGACCTTCATCCGCGTTGGGAACGTGGAGTATGCGAAGGAAAACCGATCCTACGGGCTCACCACAATGCGCAACAAGCACGTGGACGTGGAAGGCTCGAAGATCCATTTCAACTTCCAGGGCAAAAGCGGCAAACGCCACAGCATCAACCTTAGCGATCGCCGCCTCGCGAACATTGTGAAGCGCTGCCTTGATCTACCAGGGTACGAACTGTTCCAGTATGTCGATGAGGAGGATGGTACGCCGCATACTGTCGACGCATCCGACGTAAACGACTACCTGCGCAGCATCACGGACCAGCCATTCACCGCGAAAGACTTTCGCACCTGGGCCGGCAGCGTACTCGCCTGTCTTGCCCTCCGCGATTGCGAAGGCTTCGACTCGGAATCGCAGGCGAAGAAGAATGTCGTGCAGGCGATCAAAAACGTGGCAGAGCAGCTCGGCAACACCCCTGCCGTCTGCCGCAAGTGCTATGTTCATCCGGCGGTGCTGGAGTGTTATATGAGCGGCCAACTCTTATCGTCACTTGAATCGGCCGGTAAAAAATCTTCAAAAGATCCGCACGCGCTTCGCCAGGAAGAAGCCGAACTGATGGCCCTTCTGGAGCTTCGACTGAAAGCGGCGGCATGATCCCCATTGTCCGAAGTCCCTGCATCTCCTGCTGAAATGCTTCGAAGCGAGGGCTGTTCATCGGGTCCAACGCCTTCTGGCGGACAGGTACTCCCATCTGCTAGCCTTGCAAGTTTGAGCGGTACAAATTGGCAAGGTGAATAATGGCATTCAAATTCCAGGGTTTTGATTTTCTTCAGCTTGACTCCAGTTTCAGTGAAGACGAGCTGCTGGTGCGTCGAACTGCGCGCGATTTCGTTGAAGATAAGATCGTCCCGATCATCGAGGAATGCTTCCGCAACGAACGGTTCCCGCGTGAACTCGTGCCCCTGATGGGCAAGCTGGGTTTCTTCGGAGCTAGCCTCGAAGGCTACGGCTGCGCGGGTATGTCGAACGTGGAGTATGGCCTGGTCATGCAGGAGCTTGAGCGCGGTGACTCCGGCCTGCGCAGTTTTGTGAGCGTGCAATCCGCCCTGGTAATGTACCCGATCTATACGTTTGGTTCGGATGAGCAGAAGAACGCGTGGCTACCTGCGCTGGCAGCAGGGGAAAAGCTTGGCTGCTTCGGCCTGACCGAGCCCGGTTTCGGCTCAAACCCCGGAGGAATGACCACCACTGCTCGCAAGTCTGGCAATGAATACATTCTCAATGGCGAGAAGATGTGGATTACCTCCGGCAACATTGCCGATGTCGCCGTCATCTGGGCTAAGGTCGAAGACGAAGAGAATCGCGTTCGCGGTTTTTTGGTCGAGACGGACCGGCCGGGATTCCGCGCCGACGCTGTCCACGGCAAGTGGTCGCTTCGCGCCTCCGTAACCAGCGGCCTTTCATTGCAGGATGTTCACGTGCCGACCGCAAATCTGCTTCCCGGAACCGGCGGCCTCAAAAGTCCCCTGATGTGTCTGAACCAGGCGCGCTACGGCATCGGCTGGGGTGCCATCGGCGCAGCCATGTCCTGCTATGACACGGCGCTGCAGTACGCGAAGACCAGAAAGCAGTTTCACAACAACCCCATCGCCTCACACCAGCTCATCCAGGAAAAACTGGTCTGGATGCTGAGTGAGATTTCCAAGGCGCAGTTACTTTCCCTGCACGTCGGCCGCCTGAAAGATGCGGGCACGGTCGGCCATCAGCATATTTCGATGGCGAAGCGGAACAACGTGTGGATGGCGCTCGAATGCGCGCGCATGGCTCGGGATATCCTCGGCGCCAACGGCATCACGGAGGACTACCCCATCATGCGCCACATGATGAATCTGGAATCCGTAAAGACTTACGAAGGAACGCACGACATTCACGCGCTGATCCTCGGCCAGCACATCACGGGGTTTGCAGCTTATTGAATCCGCGGTCAATTTGCGCGGACGTAACTTTACGCGGACGCATCAGGCCGCAACCGGGTAGAACCGCATCCCTTGAATCTACCCCTCATGATGATGTCCGTTACCCGCACTCCCGGCATCCGGATGCTCGGGATTTCCTCCCGTCAGTTCTGCTCCAGGGATGAACTCCTTCAGGCAATCCACAAGCTTCTCCAGTTTTCCGTCGCGGGCAAGTAGCTTATCTATTTGTAGGCGGAGTTCCGCACGTTCTTTGCTGGCCTGCTGGTGAGCCAGCACATAATAATCGTTCTCCATTGGCATGAGTCCTCGCGCAGATCATAACATCGCATCGCAAAAGACCCATGATCGGTCATGACTTTAACCGTGAAAATCATTTTCTTCAGCTCGCTTGTCCGTGCATTTTATCGGCCTTCCTAGAGACCGCTCCCTCCGATTGCTATAGTCATATCCATACAGGGGGAAATCGATGCGTCTGCGTTGTGTTGCCGTATTCCTGTTTTTGTCTGTTCTTCCGGCTCTTTCCAGCGCGCAACAGGCCTCGCCGGTTGTTCTGCACGCTGCCCGGCTGCTGCAGGTGGATACGGGCGCAATCCTCCAGCCCGGCGAGATTCTCATCGAGGGCAATCTTATCCGCGCCGTCGGCACTTCCGTCGAACATCCAGCAGGCGCAAAAGTCATTGACCTCGGCGATGCAACTCTGATGCCGGGCCTCATCGATGCGCACGTCCATCTTTTTTTGCATCCCGGCGCTGAGGACTTGCAGACCGTCATCGAGTCGGTGCCGTGGCGGACGATCCTTGCCGAGCAGGCTGCGAAAGATGATGTGATGGCCGGCTTTACCGCTGAGCGCGACATGGGCACGGAGGGCGCGGGGTCGGCCGATACCGCTGTGCGCAATGCCATCAACAAAGGACTCATTCCTGGACCGCGGCTCCGCATCAGCGGAAACGCCATCGATATTCTGGGTGGCCACGAAGATGCCAACCGCTACAACCCCGCGCAGCATGTGCTCTCCAACGCCGACTACGCAAATTCGGCAGAGCAGATTGTCGAGGTCATGCGGGAGCAGCACAAGGAAGGTTCTGACTTCGCCAAGATCTACGAGACGGGGCCGGACCGCATGGTTGGCGGGGTCTTGCAATCGCCCTATCAATACACCGCCGCGCAGCTTGCAGCGGCCGTGGAAGAGGCAAATCGTCTCGGCGGATTCGTAGGCGTTCACGCGATGGGCGAGCCGGGCACTCTCTATGCAGCGCAGGCCGGCGTTGCCTCAATCGATCACGCCACGCATCTGAGCGACGAAACCATTCGCCTGATGAAGCAGAAGGGTATCTTTGCCGTGCCGACCTTCACCATATTCGACTATTTTGCCCACCACCGCGACACGCAGGATCAGGCCGCGGCCGAAGCCGAGATGCTCGACTATAAGATCAGCGAGTTCAAGAAGCAGGTGGCTGCCGGCGTGCCATTCGCAGTGGGCTCCGACGTGGGTCCGTTCCCGCATGGCACACAGGCGCGCGAACTGACCCTCATGGTTCAATACGGCATGAAACCCCTGGCGGCGCTGCAGGCTGATTTGATCAATGGCGCGAAACTACTGCGCTGGGAGGGTGAGATTGGCCAACTCAAGCCGGGCTATTTCGCCGACATCATCGCCGTTCCCGGCAATCCGCTTGAGGATATTTCCACCTGCGAGCATGTCAGCTTTGTGATGAAGAATGGGAAGGTTTTGCGCCAGAAATAACTATGGAACGCGCGCCGTTCGCTTCGCTGCACTCTGGGCTTCATGTGCCTGGCGAGTGCGGATTTTTTGAAGTGCCTGCTGGAAGCGGCGTGGCTTTTCTGTCTCCATGGAGTCGCGCACAGCTCTGCGGTATCCGCCAAGATAGATGGAATAAAGGATGGCGAGCGAGCATCCGATTCCCCAGAGAAATCCAATACAAAGACCTAACAGACCGTACCCGCTGAAGTCGGACATGGCTTGACTCGCCTCTCTTCCTAGACTGCGACGGTGAAGCTGTCTTCGCTGCGCGTTACAGCATGATACAGCGTGTCGCGCTCGACGGGAACGCGGCCAGCTTCGCTGATAAGCCTGCAGAGCTCTTTGCGCGTCATGCCCTGCGGCGTGGTAGCGCCGGCGTCGTGGTAGATCTTCTCTTCAATCACGGTGCCGTCGAGATCGTCTGCGCCGAACCGCAAAGCAATCTGCGCGATCTTCGGCGTCATCATCTGCCAATATGCCTTGATGTGCGGAAAATTATCGAGCAACAGGCGGCTCACCGCGATTTGGCGGATGTCGGTAAGGCCCGTTGTCACCGGCAGGTGATCGAGAGGCGTGTTCTCAGGATGAAAGGCCAGGGGAATGAATGTCTGAAAGCCACCGGTTTCATCCTGAAGCGCGCGAAGCTTGAGCAGGTGATCGACGCGGTCCTCATCATTTTCAATGTGGCCGTAAAGCATGGTCGCATTCGATTTAAAGCCATGCTTGTGTGCCAGGCGCGCCGTTTCAAGCCACTCATCTCCGTCAATTTTGTGATCGCAGATGATGGAGCGCACGCGCGTGGCGAAGATTTCAGCACCCCCGCCCGGCATGGAGTCCACGCCCGCTTCGCGCAGCTTGATCAGCGTCTGATCGATGCTCAGCTTTGCGCGACGTGCGAGATATGCGACTTCAACCATCGTAAAAGCCTTGATGTGGACCTTGGGAAAACGCTGCTTCAGTCCGCGTACGAGGTCGAGAAAATATTCGAAGGGAAGATCCGGATGCAAGCCGCCCACAATGTGGAACTCGGTGACCGCTTCGCTGTACCCGGAGGCCGCGGTCTGCCACGCTTCTTCAAGCGCCATGGTGTAACCGGAGATGTCGCCCTTCTTGCGGCCAAATGCGCAGAGTTTGCAGGCCGCTACACAAACGTTGGTCGGATTGATGTGGCGATTCACATTGAAGTAAGTGACGTCGCCATGCATCCGTTCGCGCACAAAATTGGCCAACCATCCCACTGCAAGCACATCGTTTGAGCGGTAGAGAGCCAGTCCATCTTCTGCGTCGAGGCGTATGCCTTCCTTTACCTTGGCGGCAATTGATTCGAGGGTAGGGTCGTATGTGCGAAAACCTGGGAGCTGCGCGTGTTGGGCCACATCAGCCTGCATGATTCGATGATACAGAATCGGCGTAATTTCGAGGAGCAGGTTTGCCAAGGAGGAGGGAGGTTTCCCAATCCTGATGAACCGCATCATCCCGGGCGCGATCCAGCCGGCGCAGATGGGATCCTGCGCGGCCACAGCTTGAGCATCTTCCACAAAACGAAGAGGTTGACTGGTTTTCCAGTCAACCTCTTCGAACCGAATGATGATGCCCTCAGATGATTCCCTCGAAGGGCAGCACCCTTGGAATTTACATCGTTACTTCTTCTTTTTCGGCGCAGCCTTCTTGTGCGTGCCCGCTGGTTTGGTCACGGAGAGAAGTGTCGCCGAATCTGCAGCATTGAACGGATACAGCTGCACGGACTGCTGGCCGGTGTTGGTCAGAGTAATGTCCACGCGGCGGTTCTGAGCCAGATAAATCACATTGATCCGGCGCAGAGTCTTCTTCTTGTCGGTATCGCTCAGGTCTGGATTCTTTTCAACCAGATCCTTCACCTGATCCTTCGTAAGTTCTTCTGTTTCGCCGACTGCGTTTACCGCGATTGCGCTGTCAGAAATGCCTTGCTGCACCAGGTATTCCTTCACCCGGTTGACACGGCGCTCAGAAAGCTTCTGGTTGAACTCAACCGCACCGCGCGGATCTGCGTGGCCGGTCAAGGTGAGGTGTGCATCCGGCTTGATCTGCAGATAGGCCTTGAAGTCGGTTGCCAGAGTCGAGAGAGTCTGTTCCTGGCTCTCGAGAAGGCCGCCTTCCGGATGCTTCTCCGTGGGAAGAGCCGTTGGGAAGAAGACGCTGTGCAGCGCGAGGCGAGCCTCAAGACGGATCTGCTCAGGCGACGGTCCCGGCGGCGGAGGCGGCGGCGCGATGGTGACGCTGGTGTTCGCCGTAGCCGTATGGCCCTTGTCATCGGAAACGTTGCAGGTAATCTGCACCGGCCCAGTGGAAGCGCCTGTCGATGAGTAGGTGGCCGTGGTTCCGCTGCCACTGATGGTTCCACCCGATGCCTGGTAGCTATAGGTCAACGGACGATTCTGCGGGCTTACACCCTGCGAGGTTACAGTGGCTGAGTCACCCGGCTTCAGATCCGTCGGGTTTGCGGAGCAGCTCAGGGTGGGCGGCTCGTATTCCTTAACGGTAAACGTCGCGGTGCTCGAGGCGCTCTCCCACGGCTTCAAACCTTCTTTGCCGGGCTTGCCCTCTTTCACTCCGCAGTTCACCGTATAACTGCCCGGAGCGAGATTGGAGGTATCTACCTTCGCGGTCGTGTCGGTTCCGCTAACTCCCTGGCCTGACCATGAGTAGACCACGTGGTCCTTGGGAAGGGTGTTATTCACGGTCGCGGTAACCGTAATCGGCTCTCCGGGGAACACCGAGTTCGGCTGAGCTGCGCAGGCGATGGTCACAGTCGGCGGCGGAGCCATGCTGCCGAAACTGAGAACGATGCCGGTGCTCAAACGAGCCATGTTGAAGTTGCCGCGCACAACGGGATACATGTTGATGTGCGAATACTGATAGTCCGCCTGAAACACGCGGATCGCGAGATGGTGGTCGAGCCAGGGGGTGTTGTAATCAATTCCACCGCCGGCAGTCAGCACCATTCCCCACTGGTTGCTCGGATAGTACGTGGTGCTCGCGCTCTCACCGCCGACCAGCGCGTGAGCGAACGGCGTGATATCCGACGTCGGATAGCGCATGATCAATCCGCCGGAACCGCCGGAGAATTGGTTGTGCACCACGGCCGCGTTGTTTCCGCGGCTCTTATGAAAATCGCCTTCAACCTGCAAGCAAAAATAATTCGAAAAATAACGAGC